>Ga0207931_1000736_pt1 | contig 11822 bp, 11 predicted proteins | sample NGESurdeep092012_2_FD_184478 | JGI IMG/M metagenome (GOLD analysis project Ga0207931, IMG submission 184478) | Arctic peat soil microbial communities from Barrow, Alaska - NGEE Surface sample 415-1 deep-092012 (SPAdes) | ecosystem: Environmental > Terrestrial > Soil > Wetlands > Peat ...
CGAAGGCGGCCGTCGACGGGAACACGACCTGCAGCGGTTTCCCCGGGTCACGCCCTTTGGCCGCGACCAGCGCCTCCGCGACGGGAGGCGCGAGCGCGCCGCCCATGCCGTAGACCGTGTCGGTCGGAAAACAGACGAGGCGCGCGGCCCGGATGCGCGCGGCCAGTGCCGGAGCATCTGCCGCGCCGAGCGCCCTGATATCGATGCGCCGCGGGCCGGACACACCGTCCACGCCGGTCAGCCCGCCGCCGGGCAGCCTTCGGCGCCGGCGGCCGCCCCCCCGGCCACGATGCGCACCGGGATCCCGCGCGCGGCGAGGAAAGCCTTGGTCTCGGCGATCGAGTGCGTGCCGTAGTGGAAGATGCTGGCCGCGAGTACGGCGTCGGCCTCACCCACCGTTAGGCCCTCCGCCAGGTGCTCGAGCGTGCCCACGCCACCGGAGGCGATCACCGGGACGTCGACCGCCCGGGCCACGGCTCTCGTGAGATCCAGATCATAGCCTTCGAGCGTGCCGTCGCGGTCCATGCTGGTCAGCATGAACTCCCCCGCGCCGAGCTCAGCGGCCCGTACCGCCCACTCGACGGCGTCGATGCCGGTGGGCGTGCGCCCTCCGTGCACGTAGACCTCCCAGCGCGCCGCCGCGCCCTTCTCACCGCTTCCCGCCACGCGCTTGGCGTCGATGGCGACGACGATGCACTGCGCGCCGAAGCGCTCCGCGCAGCGGCGTACGAGCTCCGGGTCCTCGACCGCCGCCGTGTTCATCGTCACTTTGTCGGCGCCGGCGGAAAGGATCATGCGCACGTCCTCTGCGCTGCTCAGGCCGCCGCCGATGGTGAACGGGATGAAGACCTGTTCGGCGCAACGCGCCGCCAGGCCCACGATGATGTCGCGACGCTCGTGCGAGGCGGTGATGTCGAGGAACACGAGCTCGTCGGCGCCCTCGGCGTCGTACCTGGCCGCAAGCTCCACCGGGTCGCCGGCATCGCGGATGTCGACGAAGTTGACGCCCTTGACCACGCGTCCTTCGCGCACGTCCAAGCACGGGATGATGCGCTTCATGTGCACCCGCGTGCCCCTCCCCGCGCCGGCCTGTCAGCCGGCGAACACGGCTTTGGCGGCGGCCAGGGTCATCGACTTCTCGTACAACGCCCGCCCGACGATGACGCCGACCACGTTGGGGGCGTCGATCTTCTTGAGCCGCTTGAGGTCGTCCAGCAGAGCGACGCCGCCCGCCAGGATGATCTCCAGAGAGGTCGTCTCGGCCAGGTCGCGCAGGCCGATGAGGTCCGGCCCGCCGAGCATGCCGTCGCGGGCCGTATCGGTGTACACGACACGCTTGATGCCGTGTTGGTCGAGCAGCTTGGTGAAGTGCACGGCGCTCATCTGCGAGCGCTCCTGCCAGCCGTGGGTAGCGACCATGCCGTCGCTGCAGTCGAGGCCGACGACGAGGCGCTCGCCGAGCCAGTTCACGGCGTCGTCGAGCAGGTCGAGCGCGGTGACCGCCGCCGTGCCCATCACGACCCAATGCACGCCGATGCCGGCGATGTACGCCAGGCTCTTGGCGCTGCGCACGCCGCCGCCGTACTGCACCGGGATGTCGATCGCTTTGACGATGCTCTCGACGATGGCCACGTTGCTGAGTTCGCCGGTGCGCGCAGCGTCGAGGTCGACGACGTGCAGAGCTTCGGCGCCTTCTCCCTGCCAGTGCTGCGCCAGCGCCACCGGGTCGTCGCCGAACACGGTGACGTCGTCGAAGTCGCCGCGCCGCAGCCGCACGGCCTTGCCGCCCTGGATGTCGATGGCGGGGAACACGATCATCTCACGTCAGCCTCCTGATGTACGGTCGCGACGAAGTTGGCCAAGAGGTGCAAGCCGACCCGGGAGCTCTTCTCCGGATGGAACTGCACCGCCCAGATGTTGCCCTGCACCACCGCGGCGACCACGGGGCCGCCGTAGTCGGCGGTCGCGGCGACCAGCGTGGGGTCGGCGGGCAGGGCGGCATACGAGTGGACGAAGTACACCGCCGCCGGGTCTGGCGCGCCGGCGGCCATACCTGCCCCGGCGCCCGCCCACTGGAGGTCGTTCCAGCCTATGTGCGGCACTTTGAGGTCCGTCTGCAGCCTCTCCACGGTCCCGGCGAAGACGCCGAGCCCGGGCCAGCGGCCTCCCTCACCGCTGCTCTCGAAGAGGAGCTGCAGGCCGAGGCAGATGCCGAGGAACGGGACACCGGCGGCGATGCGCTCGAGCACGACGGCGCCCAGGCCCGAACGCTCCAGGCGCGCAGACGCGTCGCGAAAAGCTCCGACGCCGGGCAGGACCACGGCGGCGGCGGCGCGCGCCGCGGCCACGCTCTCCGTAACGCGCACGTCCGCTCCGCTGCGCTCGAGCGCCTTGGCGACGCTCGCCAGGTTGCCCATGCCGTAGTCGATGACGGCGACCAGCGGCCGCTCCATGTCTTGCATCCTGGTCAGAGCGTGCCTTTGGTCGAGGGAACCGCGTCATCCCGTCCGTGGTGGCGACACGCTTGGGCCAAGGCGCGCGCGACTCCCTTGAAGACCGCCTCCACGATGTGGTGGGCGTCGCTTCCGGCCAGCAGACGTACGTGCAACGTCATCCCCGACTGCGTCGCGAGAGAGTGCAGGAAGTGCGCCGCAAGATCACCGTCGAAGTCGCCGATGCGCACGCCGGCGAGCTGCAGGTCGTGCACGAAGTGGGGCCGCCCGGAGAGGTCGAGCACCACCATGGCCAAGGCCTCGTCCATGGGCAGGAGGAACGACCCGTAGCGACGGATGCCGCGCTTGTCGCCCAGGGCCTCCTTCAGCGCCTGCCCCAGCACGAGCCCGATGTCCTCCACGGTGTGATGACCGTCGACGTCCAGGTCGCCGGTCGCCGTCACGGTCAGGTCGAAGCGGCCATGATGGGCGAACAGCTCCAGCATGTGGTCGAAGAACCCGATGCCGGTGGCCACCTCGGCCTTGCCCGAGCCGTCGATAGCGAAGGTCAGAGCGATGTCGGTCTCCGTGGTGGTGCGGTGCACCTCTGCGCGACGCTCGGTCATGGTGCGCTCCTCACTGGGCCCGGAGGCGGGCGGAGCGCGCGTGGGCGCGCATGCCCTCCTCATCGGCGATGATCGCGACGTGCGGCGCCAGAGCAGCAGCAGCGGCGCCGTCGAGTTCTACCACAGCCACGCGCTTTTGGAAATCGACGACCGAGAGACCCTGCGCGAAGCGCGCCGAGCCGCCGGTGGGCAGCACGTGGTTGCTGCCGGCGGCGTAGTCGGCGAAGGCGGTCGCCGCATACGGGCCGACGAAGATGGCGCCGGCATTGCGGACGGCGGGCACGAGGTCGGCGGCGGCTGCCAGGTGCAGCTCCAGGTGCTCGGGGCCGAAGGCGTTGCAGAGCTTCACCGCAGCGGCGCGGTCGGGGCAGGCGACAAGGGCGACGTTGTCGTGTGAGATGCCGAGCTCCGTGGCGAGCTTGCCGACCTCGGCGGCGACCGGCGCGGCGAGCCTGCCGCCGATGTCGGCCAGGCACGCCATGGCGCCGGCGCCGTGTTCCGCCTGGGCCAGAAGGTCGGCGGCCAGCCAGGCCGGATCCCCGGTCTCGTCGGCGATGATGAGCACCTCACTGGGCCCCGCCAGGCTGTCGATGCCGACCTCGCCCATCACCTGCCGCTTGGCCTCGGTGACGTAGGCGTTGCCCGGACCCACGATGACGTCACAGCGTGGGACGGTGGCCGTGCCGCAGGCCATCGCGGCCACCGCCTGGGCGCCGCCGATCGGGAACAGATCGTCGACCCCGAGCAGGGCGCAGGTGGCGGCGACCCCGGGGGCCGCGCCTCCGCTCGCTCGCGGCGGAGAGCACGCCACGATACGGCCCACACCGGCGACCTGCGCCGGGATGGCCGTCATGAGCACCGAGGAAGGGTAGTCGGCCAGGCCTCCGGGCACGTACAGCCCGGCGACGGCCAGGGGCACGACCTCCTGACCCACGACCTGTCCCTGGCCGAGCGTCTCGCGCCACGGGCCGGGTGCTTCGCGCTCGTGATAGGAGCGCACGTTCTCGGCGGCCAGCTCGAGCGCCGTGCGTAACGCCGGGGACAGCGCCTCCAGACGGGCGCGAAGCTCCGCCGGAGGCACGCCGTAGCCCGCGGGGAGCCGCACGCCGTCAAGCCGCGCGCTGCACTCCCGCACGGCGGCGTCGCCGCGGCGGCGCACGTCGTCCACGATCGCCGTGACCGCGGCGCGCACCTCGGCGGCCGATGGCGCCAGCGCGCGCAAGGCGGCCACGGTGGTCCCGACGTCATCCGACCACGGCAGTATCTTCATGACCCCTCCAGCGCGGCCCGCAGCCGCTCGACAAGGTCCTCCAGGCGCCCGGCGCACAGGGTCCGTGCGGCACGGCCGGCGACAAGGCGCAGGCTGCACGCGGCGATCTCCTCCCGCACGACCAGGTCGGGCGCCTCGGCCTCGACGCGGCTCTGCAGATCCACCACGCCGTCGGCAAGCCCGAGCGCCGGCGCCAGAGCGGCGACGCGAAAGACGATCGGCTCCACCTGCCGTCCGGCGGCCGCGAAGTAGCGCCACGTGCATCCGGGATATGGTGTCGCCACGCGCGGCCGCGACGGCTCGCCACGACTGCTGTCGGCCACACCGGCGTACACGAGGTGGTCGAGGTCGACGCGCAGATCGAGGAGCTCAAACAGCTCGGGCTGCCGCTCCAGCAGAAGGTCCTTACCCACGACTGCGACGTCGAGCGCGCCATGGAGACACGCGGTGAGCACGTCGACGCCGGGCGCGAGCGCCCACGCGTCGCCCTCGGCCTGGATGAGCACAGGGGGGCCCGCGCCGACCGCCGCAGTCACCGGCAGCCCGGCCGTGCCCAACAGGTCGAGGAGGGCGGCCGGTGGAGGTCCGCCGTCGCAGGCAAGGCCGAGCTTCACCGGCGTTCCAGGGCGCGCAGGATGTCGCGCCACCCCCCGGTGACCGTATCGCCGCCGGTCAGGTCCAGGGAGTAGGAGCCGCCCTTGCGCCGAAGGAACGGGCGCGCGACCGGGTCTGCGTCTTCGGACACAGTGGCAACGGCCCAGCCGGCGCGGCGAAGCTCTGCGGCCCGCGCCGGCTCCTCCAGGCCACCGGCGAAGACAAGCGTAGCCGGCGCGGCCGCGGGCGCGGCGCCGGCCTCCTCCAGCGCTTCCTGAAGGCGGTCGAGCGCGATGGCGAACCCCACCCCGGGGATGTCCCAGTCAAAGCGCCCGAGGAGGCCGTCGTAGCGGCCGCCGGAGGCGATCGGCAGACCCACCCCCGGCGCGTAGGCCTCGAAGATGACCCCGCTGTAGTAGCTGAGGTCCTGCAGAAGGCCGAAGTCGAAGGCGACGGCGTCGCCGAATCCCGCGTCGGCCACGAGATCTCGCACCTCGACGAGGTGCTCGATCGCCTCTTCCATGGCGTCGCTGGAGGCGAGCTTGCGCGCTTGGGTCAGACCGTCCCGCGTGCCGCTCAGCTCGAGGGTGCGCCAGAGCGCCCTGAGCACTTCATCGCTCACGTCGGCCTTGCCGGCGATGCTCTCCAGCAACGGGTAGTCACGATCGGCCAAGGCTTCGAGCAGTTTCCCACGGTCGTCATCGGCAAGGCCCAGCGAGTCGACGAGGGCGGTATAGAACGCCACCGTGCCGAGCGCCACGCGAAAGCCGCGAAGGTCGAGCGCCGCCAGACCGTCGCAGAGTAGGGTGACACATTCCGCGTCAGCCTGCGGCGAGCGCAGCCCGAGCAGTTCGACCCCAGCCTGCACGAACTCACCGTCCTGGCTGCGCTGCGGCGCCCAGGGCCGGATCGACGGCGCCACGTAGTAGAAGCGGAGCGGCAGCGGCTTGTCCCGGTAGCGCGCCGCTGCGAGGCGCGCGACCGGCACCGTCATGTCCGTGCGCAGCATGATCTGGTGGCCCTGCTGGTCGTGGATCCGATACCCGGCCTCGAGGGTGTCGTCGCCGGCCACCTCGAGCGTCTCTGCATACTCAAGCCAGGGTGTGCGTACCTCCCCGTACCCGTAGGCCTCGAAGCGGCGGCACAATGCCGTCTCGATGGCGCGCAGCTGGCCGCTCTCTGGCGGCAGGACGTCGCGCATGCCCTCTGGGATCATGTGGTCCCCTCTCCCCCCGTCCGCGCGGCCGGCCTCAGCCGACCCCGACGCAGCTCTCGCCGAGCAGCGCCTTGAGCTCGGCGTACAACCCGGCTACCGGCGCCACGCGCCAACCGTCGCCCACACGCAGCTTGGTGCAGTCCTCGCCGCGCACCATCTGCAGCACTACCGGCACACGGCCGGGGAAGTCGGCGAAGATGCGCTTGAGGTCGTCGAGCACGGAGGACCGCACACGCTGCGCGTCGATGGTCACGGTGAGCGGCCGGTACTCGCTCACTCCGCTGAACGGCCGCACTTCGATGGCGATGAACGTGGTCTCGCCTTCGGACTTGCGCTCCACGCGGCCCTTGACTTTGACGATGCCGTCCTCCACGAGCAGGTCCTTGTACTGCTCGTAGGTCGCCGGCCAGGCACGGCACTCCACGCCGCCATCGACGTCCTCCAGGCGGAAGGCGAGCCACACGCCGCCGTTCTTGCTGACTTTCTTTTGGGCGCTGGCGACGATACCGCCGGTCCACAGCATGGCCCCGTCACCGCAGTCGTCCAGAGACCCCACCGGCACCTCGATCTCGTCGCGCAGCTGCCCGCGCAAGCCGTCCAATGGGTGTGCGGAGACGTAGATGCCAAGCGCATCCTTCTCTTCCTTGAGGAGGGTCGCCTGATTGAACTCGCGCTGCGGTACCTGCGGGCGATGCGCCAGAGTGTCCTCGGGCGCCATGGAATCGAAGAAGCCGCCCTGCCCCTGGGCGGCGTCCTTGCGGCGGCGCTCTCCGGCGACCATCGCCGCCGGCAAGGCCTCCAGCATGCCGCGCCGCGGATCGCCGGTACTGTCGAAGGCGCCACTGCGGATGAGCGCTTCGAGGGCGCGCTTGTTGGCCATCTGCGAGTCGACGCGGGCGCAGAAGTCGTAGATGGACGTGAACGGCTCGGCGGCGCGCGCGGCGATGATCTCCTCGATCGCGCCGCGCCCGACGCCCTTCACAGCGTTGAGGCCGAAGCGGATCTTGCCCTCCACCACGGTGAAACCCACGTCGCTCTCGTTGACATCTGGCGGCAGCACCTCGATGCCGAGCTCGCGGCACTGGTGCACGTAGAACGGCACCTTGTCCTTGGTGTTCATCACGCTGCTGATGAGCGCCGCCATGTACTCGACCGGGTAGTTCGCCTTGAGCCAGGCGGTGCGGTAGCTGATCAGCGCGTAGCAGGCGGCGTGGCTCTTGTTGAAAGAGTAGTCGCCGGTGGCCTCGAAGTTGGCCCAGAGCTTGTTGCTCACGGCGGGCGGGACGCCGCTCGCCGTGAGGCCCTCCATGAGCGGCTCCTTGAGGGTGGCCATCAACTGCTTGTTCTTCTTGCTGATGGCCTTGCGCAGGTCGTCCGCCTGGGCGGGGCTGAAGCCGCCCACCCGGCGGGCGATGGCCATGTACTGCTCCTGGTAGATCGTGACCCCGTGGGTGGGCTCGAGGATGGGGCGCAGGGCCTCGTGGTCGTAGACGACCGAGGCCGGATCCTTCTTGTTGCGCGCGTAGGCGGGGATGTACTGCATCGGCCCCGGCCGGTAGAGGGCGACGATGGCGATCAGGTCCTCGAACTGCGTGGGGCCCACATCGCGCAGCGCCTCTTTCATGCCGATGCTCTCGAACTGGAAGACGCCGGTGGAGTCGCCGCGGGCCAGCATCGTGTACGTCTTCTCGTCGTCGAGCGGTAACTGGTCGATCTCGATGCACACGCCGTCGGTCTTCTCGATGATCTCGAGCGCCGCCTCGATGACATCGAGGTTGCGCAGCCCTAGGAAGTCCATCTTGAGGAGGCCGAGCTTGGCGACGTCGTTCATGTCGAATTGGGTGACGAGCTCGGCCTCGCCCTTCTGCTGTAGCGGCAGGTACTCGGTAAGCGGCTTGTCGCTGATCACCACCGCCGCGGCGTGGATGGAGTCGTTGCGGATCAGCCCTTCGAGGCTCCTGGCCAGGTCGACGACCTCCTTGACCTCCGCATCAGCGTCGTAGGCCTGCTTGAGCTCGCCACCCGGGAGCATGGCCTGGCTGAAGGTCGCCGGCGGCGCCTGCTCGGGGATCATCTTGGCGATCTTGTCGCCGACGGCGTACGGCTTGCCCATCACGCGAGCGGCGTCGCGCACCGCGGCGCGAGCCGCCATCGTGCCGAAGGTGATGATCTGCGCCACGTGGTCGCGGCCGTACTTGTCGGCCACGTAGTCGATGACCTCCTCGCGGCGGGCCACGCTGAAGTCCATGTCGATGTCGGGCATGCTTTTGCGCCCGGGGTTGAGGAAGCGCTCGAAGAGCAAGTCGTACCTGAGCGGATCGATGTCGGTGATGCCAAGCACGTAGCTGACGATGGAGCCGGCGGCCGACCCACGGCCGGGGCCGACGGCGATGCCGCTGTCTTTGGCGAACTTGACGTAGTCCCAGACGATGAGGAAGTAGGCGTCGAAGCCCATCTCGCCGATGACACCGAGCTCGAACTCGAGGCGCTCGCGCGCCTCGGCGGATGGCTCGGCGCCGTACCGGCGCACGATACCCTTCTCGCAGAGCTCGCGGAGGTATGCGCCCTCGGTGGTGCCCTCGGGCACCGGGTAGGAGGGCAGCAGGTGGGTGCCGAAGTCGAGGCTCACGTCGCAGCGTGCGGCGATCTCCAGGGTGGCGGCGCAGGCGCCGGGGTAGTCCTTGAAGCGCTCCTCCATCTCCTCGGCCGACTTGAGGTAGAACTCCTCGCTGCCGTAGCGCATGCGGACCTCGTCGGCAAGGTTGCTCTGGGTCTGGATGCAGAGCAGAGCATCGTGCGCGTGGGCGTCCTCGTGGCGCAGGTAGTGCACGTCGTTGGTGGCCACGGTGCGCAGGCCGGCCTTCTCGGCGAGCAGCGCGAGCTGCGGCAGCAGCTCGCGCTGCTCGGGCAGGCCGGCGTCCTGCAGCTCGACGTAGACGTTCTCGGGGCCGAGCAGCTCAGCGAGGCGCCGCACCTCCGCCAGGGCGGCCTCGTCGTGGCCGTCCTTCAGAAGCATGGCCGCGCGCCCGCTCATACAGCCGGTGAGCGCGATGAGGCCCTCGTGGTGCTCGCTGAGCAGATCCCAATCGGCACGCGGTTTGTAGTAGTAGCCCTCCAGATAGGCCAGCGTGGAAAGCTTGACCAGGTTCTTGTAGCCGGTCTGGTCGCGAGCCAGCAAGGTGAGGTGGGCGTTCTTCTCCTTGACGCCGGCGCGCGAGCTGCGGTCGCTGGCCACGTAGAGCTCGAGCCCGATGATCGGCTTGATGCCCTCGTCCCGGGCGACGCGGTAGAACTTGACCACGCCGCCCAGCGTGCCGTGGTCGGTGAGCGCCACGGCGGGCATGCCCAGCTCCTTGGCCCGCTGCACGAGCTCTTTGACACGGCAGGCGCCATCGAGCAACGAGTACTCGCTGTGAACGTGTAGATGCACGAATTCGGAGGCCATTGAGGCTTTCGATTCTAGCATGGAGGCCGCCCTCGGCGGCCGTCGACGTCGCTCGCGGAGGGTAGCGACCAACGGCCCCATGCTTGTCGAGTCGGCGTACTCTTGTCGCAGCATGACTGGGACGGGCTCGAGTCGAGGGGGACATCGATGCGCGAGTTGTGGAAGAGACTGGGCACGCTCAACCAGATCAGCCTGATCGTCGTGGCGATCGTTGTGGTGGCGAGCCTTGGCCTCATCGTCGTCATGGCGCCACTCGCCGGGGCGATCATCACCGCGGGGACGATCGCGCTCACCGCCTTCTGCTTCTGGTTCTTCTTCCACGATGAGGTGCACAGCAACCGGCTTCGCCGGAGCGGGCAGCCGGCCGAGGCGACCATCCTGGAGGTCATGGAGACCGGCATCACGGTGCAGGACAACTTCCCGCTGGCGAAGCTCCGCCTCCTGGTGCAGCCGGCCGACGGCGAGCCCTACGAAGCCACGGCCAAGTGCCTCATGAACCGCTTCGAGATCCCCGCCCACCAGCCGGGCGCCCGCATCTCGCTGCTGGTCGACGCCAGAGACCGGCGCAAGGTGGCCGTCCTCTAGGGCGCACGGTCATCCCTGCGCGGCGAGCGCCGTCGTGACCAGCGCGCCGACCTCCTCCCTCGACGGCACCTTGCCGCTCACCGCGACCTTGCCGTCGACGACCGGCGTGGGCGTCGACATCACGCCGTAAGTCATGGCCTTGGGGAAGCCCTCCACCAAGACGAGTTCGGCGTCGGTGACGCCGAGGGCGTGAACGACTCCTTGCGTGATCGCCATCAGCTTCTGGCAGTTCGTCAGTGACGGAGGCCGCGGATGGCCCGCAGGCGAGCGTCGAGCGCGGCGCACACGTTGGGCCGGTCGGTCACGGCGCCAGCGAGACCGACCGGGCCGCCGAGGCGCCCCGAGATGCTCAGCGGGGCGGCCAGCCCGTTCACCTGAAGCTGCCGCCACGGGAGCCCCCTGTCGGGGCACCAGTCGCGGAGCCAGGCCGCGACGAGGCCGTCGCGCAGGCGGCCGGGAGCTCGTCCTGCGCGGCCATCGCCGGCCTCAGCGCACCGGGTTGGAGAGCGAGCCGACGCCCTCGACGGCGACCGTGACGGTCTGATCCGCCGCGACGGGGCCGACGCCCGGCGGCGTGCCGGTCAGGATGACGTCGCCGGGCTCCAGGGTCATCACCCCGCTGGCGAATGCAAGGAGCTCCAGCGGCGCGACGATCATGTCGCCGACGAAGCCGTGCTGCACCTCGACGCCGTCGAGGCGCGCGCTCACGCGCGCCTCCGGCGACGGCGCCTCCGTCACGATCCACGGCCCCAGCGGGCAGAAGGTGTCGAAGCTCTTGGCCCGCGTCCACTGCCCGTCGAGCTTCTGCAGGTCTCGAGCGGTGACGTCGTTGCCGCAGGTGTAGCCCGCGACAAAGGCTGCAGCTTCGACCGGCGTAACGTCCTTGCACCGCCGACCGACCACTACGGCCAGCTCCGCCTCGTAGTCGACTTGCGCCGAGCGGGCCGGGCGGACGATCGTCTCTCCCGGCCCGATCACCGCCGTCGCCGGCTTCATGAACAGGATGGGCTCGGCCTGCACCTGCATCGCGAGCTCGTCGGCATGGGCCCAGTAGTTGAGGCCGACGGCGACGATCTTGCCGGGGACGACGGGCGTGAGCAGGCGGCAGCCTTCGAGCGCCGCCTCACCGGTGACCGCCGCACCGGGCTCCCACGCCGGCCGGTCGAGGAGCTCGACCGCGTCGCCGGCGAAGCGGCAGTGCCGCTCGTCGCCGGCGACGGCGACGCGCCCGCAGGCGCCGGCTGGCGGCGTCGCGGCTCTCACTCCTCCCCGCCCCGCAGCATGCCGAACTCGATCGAGTCGACCAGGGCGTCCCAGCTGGCCTCGATGATGTTCTCGCTCACGCCGATGCTACCCCAGCTCTCGTCGCCGTCGCTGGCGTCGAGCAGCACGCGCGTGACGGCGCCCGTGCCCTTGGTCTCGTCGAGGATGCGCACCTTGTAGTTGACGAGCTCGATGTCGGCGAGGTGCGGGTACTTGCTCACGATCGCCTGGCGCAGCGCGCTGTCGAGCGCGTTCACCGGGCCGTTGCCCTCGGCGGTGCTGATGATGCGTTCGCCGCCGACGTGGACCTTGATGGTCGCCTCCACGACCGCCCTACCGTCCTCGTGCTTCTCGACGATCACCCGGAAGCTCTCGAGGCGGAACAGTGGCT
>Ga0207931_1000737_pt1 | contig 11812 bp, 13 predicted proteins | sample NGESurdeep092012_2_FD_184478 | JGI IMG/M metagenome (GOLD analysis project Ga0207931, IMG submission 184478) | Arctic peat soil microbial communities from Barrow, Alaska - NGEE Surface sample 415-1 deep-092012 (SPAdes) | ecosystem: Environmental > Terrestrial > Soil > Wetlands > Peat ...
CCGGTCGTCGAACCGCCCGGCGGTGAGCGCGCCGATCGCCGAGATGACATTCGCCGCCACCCCGAAGATCAACACGTCGGCTGAGTTGATGCCGTACGCGGTGACGGCTAGCACCGCGCCGAAGGTGAACACTGCGTTGAGGCCGTCGCGGAACAGCGCGCTGGCACCGAGGAAATAGATGGTGTGCCGGTCGGTCCGGTAGAGCGTGGAAAGGTCGCGGAACAACACACGGTAGGAGGCGAGGAACCCGACCCGCTTCGACCGTGGCAGCCCGGTGATCTCCGGAACCATGATCAGAACCGGGATCGCGAAAACGGCGAACCATGCGGCTGCGAACAACGCGACCACGCGAATGTTCAGCCCGTCTTCCGCGGTGACGCCGAACCAGCCGACGTCCGGGTGGATGAACCCGACATAGCAGACGAGCAGCAGCACGATGCCGCCGAAGTATCCCATCGACCACCCGAAGGCCGAGACCCGGCCGATGTTGGCCGGCGCCGCAACCTGCCGGAGCATCGCGTTGTAGGAAACGGTGGCGAACTCGAAAAAGATCGATCCCAAGCCGAGCAGCACCAGACCGAGCCAGAGGTACTGGTACTCATCCTTCACGGCGAACAGCGCCGCCATGATGAGAACCGTCAAACCCGTCCAGACCCCGAGCGAGAGCTTGCGGCGCCCACCCGCGTCCGCGCGCTGACCGGTGACAGGGGCCAGGATCGCCACGAAGAACCCTGCGATGCCCAGCGACCAGCCGAGCCAGGTGTTGGCGCTGATGTTGCCGGGGAGGTCGACGCCGACCGAGTCGGTCAGGTAAACGGTGAAGACGAAAGTCACGATGACCGCGTTGAACGCTGCGGAACCCCAGTCCCACGTCGCCCACGCCGCGATCCGGCCGCGGGTGACGGGTGGTCCGGTCGGATGTGGCTCGACCGCGGCTGCGCTCATGCGGAAAGGCTAGGCCCACGGGCCGACCGGGCAACACGGCTTGGCAGTAAACACTGGACCGCGGACAAACACCGCAGCGCGGACAACTTCCGGCACCGTTCTCCCGACCCCGCCCCGGACGCAAGGGGTTCGCCCGGGACGGCAGTCGAGGGCCCGCCTCCGCAGAGCGGAACGGACCTCCCGAGAGTGTGCGCCGAAAGTGCCGCTGTGACAACGACCAGATCGCATGGCGATCAGGATGGACGACCGCGAACCGGACAATCAGCCCAGGCCAAAGTGCACACCGGTTTCTCGCGGGCCGATGGGTTGAGCCGTAGCGTGGGTCAGGGCGTGTGTGTGATCAGGCAGGAGGACCGATGATGGTTGATCAGATTCCCGATGAGCACGAGCGGGCCGAGGCTGCCGACACGCTCGCGCCGCCGGTGGCCGACCCCGCACCGGAAACCACCGATGCGGGCCCGGCCTTCGCGGCACGGGACAGCGCAGCCCCGTTCACCGGAGCCATCCCGACGCCGACCGCCGCCGTGACGCCCACGTCGCCGGCGGTCGATGTGTCCGGTCTCGGCACCTTCGGCACGCCGGTGGCAGGGCCGGCCGTTCCAGGACCGGACTACAGCGCCGCCGGGGTGCCCAGTCTGGACTACGTGCGGGACAAGATCGAAGGCCGTTACGCACATTCGCTCGGTGCCACCGAACTCGCCGAGGGCATCCCTGAGGTCAGGTCCTTCGAGGAGCAGGCGGCCAAACGCGAGGAGGCCGCCCGCGACAAGCTCGAGGAGATCCGCCGGTCCTTGCGGGGCGGCTCGCCGTCATGACGATGTCGTCATGACGACGTTGTCGTAACGCGGTTGTCGTAGCGATGTTCCTGGCGCTGGCTCCCCGAACGGAGAATGGCCGCACCTGGGCCGGTACCGACGGCGCTGACAGTGCCGGGGTGCCGGTCAACCGCCGGGGTGGTGACGGTGCTGGCTATCACCTGCAGGAATTGGCCGACGACGGCGAACCACTGGGGGACCCGCTGACGATCGGTGATCCGGTGGGTCTGCTCGCCTTCGCGGGTCGGGGTGCCCGGTGGCTGTGGGACGCGACCAGTCAGGTGTATCCCGGTCTGCTCCGGGTCGGTGTCCGCCTGGACCGGTGCCACGACATCACCCTGACGGAGCGGATACTGCGGGCCAGGGCTGGGGTTTTCGGCGAGCCGAGCTCGGCGGCGGCGGTCAATGCGCGGGCGGCCGGCGCGCCCGTCCCGGCGGATCGCGATCCCGCGACGACGTTCGCGGGACGGCAATCCGCGTTCGGGCACCCCGCCCAGCCCATGCTGTTCGACACCGTCGACCCGGTCCGTGACGTGGTGGCCGGCGTCGGCGACCCGTTGGCGCTGCTGCGTACCGCGCTGGTGGACCAGCTGCAACGCGCCGGTGACGACAACGCGTTGGCCCTGCTGCTGGCCGCCGAGTCCGCATCCGGGTTGGCGGCCGCCGAGATGGGTCACGCCGGCCTGCCGTGGAGGGCGGACGTCCATCGTGAACTGCTCGTCCAGGGGCTGGGCCAGCAACCCGCCGCGGGCCGCAGGCCCACGCGGATGGCCGAGCTGGCGCGCGAGATCGACGCCGCGTTCGGTTTTCCGGTCAACCCGGATTCGGCCGTCGATCTGCGCGCGGCGTTCCGGCGGGTGGGCTTCGACATCGACACCACCCGGTCCTGGGTGATCAAGGGCTTGGCTCACCCGGCCGTCGAACCGGTGCTGGCCTACAAGGAGCTGGCGCGGTTGTATTCGGCCAACGGCTGGAACTGGCTGGCCGAGTGGGTTCGGGACGGGCGGTTCCGCGCCGAGTACGTGCCCGGCGGGGTGGTCTCCGGACGGTGGGCGACCAACGGCGGCGGCGGCCTGCAGATTCCGCGCGCGCTGCGCCGGGCGGTGGTGGCTGATCCCGGGTACGCGCTGGTCGTCGCCGATGCCGCCCAGCTGGAACCGAGGGTGCTCGCGGCGATCTCGAACGACCATGCGCTGCAGCGGTTGTCGGCGGATGACGACTTGTACGACGCGCTGGCCGCTGACGGTTTCGGGGGTGACCGGGCGAAGGCCAAGTTGGCCATGCTCGGGGCGATGTACGGCCAGACGTCGGGGGAAGCGGGCCGACTTGTGCCCACGCTGCGCCGCCGCTACCCGGCCGCGATGGTCTGCGTGGAAGGCGCGGCCCGGCAGGGCGAGACCGGGCAGGTGGTGCACTCGGCACTGGGGCGCGCCTGCCCACCGCCTGGTGCGACGTTTCGGGAGGCCCTTGAGGTGGGCACGTCGCAGGATGCGACCGATGCGGAGCGCCGGCGCGCGGACCTGATGGCCAAGGACCGGGGCCGCTTCACCCGGAACTTCGTCGTGCAGGCATCGGCGGCGGATTGGGCCGCGGTGTGGCTGTCGGGTCTGCGGCGTGATCTGGCAGCCGTGCCCGGCGCGGAGCTGGTGTTCTTCCAGCACGACGAGTTGATCGTGCACGTCCCGACCGAGCAAGCGGGTCTGGTGAGCGAGCTGACGATGGCCGCGGCGAAGTCCGCCAGGGAGCTGGTGTTCCCGGGGTCAGCGGTGACCACGCCGGTGCGGCCGGTGGTCGTCAACTGCTATGCCGACGCGAAGTGAGGGTGAACCTGTCGGGCTCGCCGGGCCCGGGTGTGCGATGGTCAGGACGCCGGCACATCGCGCATCCCGCTGCAAGCGGGTTGGCATCCCCGGTGGAGTCGGAAGGAGGCCCAGCATGCGAATGACCACGGAGGCGGCTCGTGGTTGTTTCCTCACCGCAAGGGTGGCCAGGCTCGCCACCGTCGGCGCCGACGGTGCCCCGCACGTGGTGCCGGTGACCTTCGCTGTCGTGGAGATCGAGGACGAGGAGCGGGCCGAGGATGCGCACGACGCCAAGGCCGGAGAGCGTGTTGGCACTGCTGAGGTGATCGTGTTCGGCGTGGATCACAAGCCGAAGTCCACTCTTGCGTTGCGCCGGCTCGCGAACATCGTCACCGAGCCAAGGGTGGCGTTCCTGGCCGACCACTATGACGAGGACTGGTCGGCGCTGTGGTGGGTCCGCGCCGAGGCAACCGCACGCATCGTCACCGGGTCTATTCGGGGGAGGGCAGTGCAGGCCTTGGCGCACCGGTACCCGCAGTACGCCGCCCTGCCTCCGGAAGGCCCGGTCGTCGGATCCTGGGTGACGAACTGGTCGGGCTGGCAGGCCACGGAACACTGACCGCGGCAGCTGGCGGACGGTGTCAGCCGCCGCGGACCGGCCCGGCGCCCAGTTCGTCGAGCCGGCCGCGCAGGAACGCCCGCTCTGCCGGGTTGCCCGTGAGGTCGAGGGCCCGCTGGTAGGCCGATGCCGCCGCCTCAGGGCTGCCGGCCCGACGGAGCAGATCCGCCCGCGTGGCCTGGTACGCGTGGTATCCGGCCAGCGGGAGGCCGTCGAGGATTTCCAGGGCCGCCGTCGGCCCGTCGACCTCGGCGATCGCGATGGCGCGGTTGAGCGCGACGATCGGGCTGGGATCCACCGCGAGCAGCTGGTCGTAGAGCGCCACGACCTGCCGCCAGTCCGTCGCGTGCACGCTCGCGGCGTCGGTGTGCACGGCGTTGATGGCCGCCAGGATCTGGTACCGGCCGGGACGGCCCCGGCGCAGGCAGCCGCGGACGATGTCGTGACCCTCGGCGATGAGGTCCTGATCCCAGCGGGAGCGGTCCTGGTCCGCGAGCGCGACGAGGCTGTCGCCGGACACCCGGCTGGCCCGGCGCGCGTCGGTGAGCAGCATCAGGGCGAGCAGGCCGAGCACTTCGGGTTCGTCCGGCATCAGCGTGGCTAGGACCCTGGTCAATCGGATGGCCTCCGCGCACAGGTCGGTGCGGATTGCGCCGTGCGCTGCACCCACTGACTCTGCACGCACCGGCTCTGCGCTCACCCGCACTGGACTCACCCGCACTGGACTCACCCACAATGGACTCACCCGCACTGGACTCACCGGCACCGAGTTGCCCGGTTCGGTTGGTGTGCCAGGGTTCTCGGTCGGCAAGCCAGACGGGGCGGAGGGCAGGTAGCCCTCGTTGAAGACCAGGAAGAGCGTCGCCAGCACCCCGCGGAGGCGGCCCGGCAGCTCGGCGTCCGATGGCACCCGGTAGGGGATCCTGGCCGCCTTGATCTTCTGCTTGGACCGGGTGAGCCGCTTGGCCATCGCCGCCTCGTCAACCAGGAAGGCGCCGGCGATCTCGGCAACGCTCAGGCCGCCCAGCAACCGCAGGGTGAGGGCCACCTGGGCGCTGGTGGCCAGCGAGGGGTGGCAACAGGTGAACATCAGCCGGAGCCGGTCGTCCACCACCGACGAGATGGGGTCGCCTGGGTCATCACTGGTGTCGCTGATCATGGCTGCCTGTGCCTGTCGGGAGTCGCGCGTCGACTCGCGCCGGATCCGGTCGATCGCCCTGTTGTGGGCCGTCGTGGTCAGCCAGGCCCCCGGATTCGGGGGCAGCCCGGTCTCCGGCCAGCGCTGCAGGGCGATGAGGTACGCCTCCTGCGCCGCCTCCTCGGCGAGGTCGATGTCACCGAGGCGGCGGGTCAGGGTCGCGACGACCCGACCTTGTTCCTCACGGAAGACACGATCGAGATCGGCATGTCCCGGATCGGCGGGACCGGATTCCGACACGGCTCGATCAGGCGTCGGGCTCGGGCTGGAAGGGCCGGACCTCGACCGGGCCTCGGCAGGCCGCCGACCCCCTTCGCGCCAGCTCGAGCGCAGCGTCCAGGTCGGGAACGTCGACGATCCAGAAGCCGCCAAGATGCTCCTTGGACTCCAGATAGGGCCCGTCGGTGATCACGGGATCGCCGTTGCCGGTCCCGTCGACAACCGTGGCGGTGGACGCCGGGTTCAATCCGCCGGCGAAGACCCACGACCCGGAGGCCTGGACTTCCTTGTTGAACAAGTCGACGGCCGCGTACACCTCCTGGACGTCGTCCGGCATCTCGTCCGTGTCGCTGCCGTGAACCGAAAGCAGGTATTGCGCCATGGTGTGCTCCTTGGTTTCCGATGTGCTCGGGATGTTGGGGTGTTCGGGGGGACGGATTGGGGACAGGGGTCCGGCTCAGGCGGTGCGGGTGACTTCCTTGCCGTCGACGACGTCGATGTCGCCGACGCCGAGCTCGCCGGCCGGACGCAACGTCAGCGCGACGGCGCCCTTGGCGGTGACCGTCGAGTCGACGAGGGCCAGCGAGCCGGGGACGCAGCCGTCCGAGAAGAGCCGCTTCCCGCTGCACACGACGACCGGAAAGATGATCAGCCGGTATTCGTCGATCACGCCGGCGTCGTGCAGGGTGTGGGCAAGTCCGCAGCTGCCGTGCACCTGGAGTTCGCCGCCAGGCTTGGCCTTCAACTGCTCGACCGCGGCGACGACGTCACCGGCGATGACCGACGTGTTCTGCCACGACGGGTCGCGGAGCGTCCTGGACACGACGTGCTTGGGCCGGGTGTTGAGCGCGGCGGCGACCACGTCGTCCGGGTCGGTGACCTGGGACCAGAAGGTCTGCATCATGTTGTAGGTCGCCCGGCCGAGCAGGATCTCGTCGGTCTCGGCGAACCAGCCGCTGACCACTGCGCCGAAGCCCTCGTCCGCAAAGGGTACGACCCAACCGCCGCGATCGAAGCCGCCGGTCCGGTCCTCGTCCGGTCCGCCGGGTCCCTGCATGACGCCGTCGAGGCTGAGGAAGGTGTTCAGGGTGAGCTTCATGTCGTCTCCTCGTCCAAGCTCGCGGACAGCCACCCTGGCTGCCCTCATTCACACCACGAACGGGTCGGACCCGATAGGACACCTGCCCGAAGAACACTTCCCGGGGATTCCGCACGGCGAGGTTGCCCAAGGACGCCGAGCAACAGGTGGGAAGCACCGACCGCCGCGTGTCCGACGACCGGTCTGATCCGTCGCTGAGACACGCTGTCACACTCGAACGGCAGCAGAACAGCCCACACCTACGAGGGGTCGGAGTATGACCGGTCAACCGTTGCGGCCGCCGGAGGGCGGGGACGAGGCACCCCGCATCTCGTCCCCGTTGGCCGGGGGTGACCCGCTCGATCTGGTCGCGCTGGCCACAGCCATCTGTGAGCGGTACACGCCGGAATACCCGGACGAGCGGGAGCGCTACGGTGATGCCGGGATCGCGTGGTGTGTGCACGACAATCAGCACCTCTTGAATTGGGCGACGGAATCCGTCAACGGCGAACTCGACATCCGGCAGGAAGTCGCGTGGTTGGCGACTGTGTTGGAATCACGAGACTTTCCGGTCGACAGACTTGCCCGTGGCCTCGATATTGCCGCCGAGGTCGTCCTGGATCGGGTTGGTGGAGACGGTGGTCGGCAACTCGCCGCGGTGCTCACCGATACCGCAGGCTTCGTCCGGTCCGGGGACTTCCGCGACTACACCATCTGAGCGGTGCCCGGCGCGACGATCCGGCCACTGGCACAGTTGCGTGTCGCGGTGATGCGAATGGTTCCGCGTTCAATTCGGTCGTCAGGCCGGCGGTTGTCGACGACGTCGAACAGGGTCCGGCCACAGGCGATCGCGCCGAGATCCGCGGTCCACTCCCGCCAGTAGGCGGCGCTGGCCGGCGTGAGGTGGAAGGTCAGGCCGAACATGGCGGTCGTCTGCTCCACGTCGCCGGCCTCGTATCAGTCGAACAGCCGTCCGATGCTGTTGTCCGCCTTGGCGATGTAGCCGTCCAGCGACATCGACCCCTGCGCGACCACTGTTCCCATGGTGTCTCCTCGTCACGCCGTCAAAGAACGGGCTGAGTCGGGTTGAGTCGGGGTCGTCACGCAGCATTGCCGAACCTCGTCCGTCGAGCCATAGCGCCCATGGTTCCAGCGATCCGACCGCCAGGTGATCGTCGGTTTCTCAGGTCCTTGATCGAGATCCTGTCGCGGGGGATCGGGTACTCCAACGACCCACCCGACGGGTTCCATGCCGACGTTTGAACTCAGGCGGTTTCGGTTCTCGGTTCGAGAACCACCACGGCCGTCGGTGTCGATCGGCGACGGGCGTAGCCGTCGAGATTCTTGTCCAACGACCGCCACCGGTCCCACAGCTGGGCTCGCTCCTGTCCTGTCGCGGCGTGGGCGACGACCTGACGTGTCCCGTCCTTGAGCTGGACGCTGGCCAGCGGGTGGGCCTGCAGGTTCAGCCACCACGCGGGCTCTCCTTCCCCCCAGCCGTTCATCGCCAGGGTCACCAGGTTCGGGCCGTCGTCGAGATAGCCGAGGATCACCGACCGCTCCTGACCGCTGCGGCGTCCGACGGTGGTCAACCGCATGGCGCCCCAGCGCTCGGTCCGAGCTGGCCACAGGCCGCGTCGGCCACCGGTGACGCGGAACAGGGCTCGGTGCACCTTCCAGGCGAGCCGGACAAACCATCGCGGCGGCAGCCGTGGCGTCCGCTCGCTCCCTCCCGGCATCGCCCCTCCCTGCCAACGGCGCCGACCAACTCAGAAGGTCACGATACTGCCGATGTTGTCAGGGGGACCCGGTCACGGTCTGGCGGACCACGACCGGTGAGCCATTTCGGGCGCCTCCTGGCACCGGCCGGGGCGTGCCATCCTTGAAGAATGCAGACGGTGTACGAGGCCGCGGGCGGCGCCGACGGAATGCTGCGCCTGGCCGACGCATGGCATGCCAGGGTGATGGCTGACGAGGTGGTCAGCCACGCCTTCAGCCACGGTTTCCATCCCGAGCACAGTCGGCGGCTCGCCGCCTATTGGTCGGAGGCACTCGGTGGCCCGACGACCTACTCGGACTTCTACGGCGACGAGACCGCAGTGGTGCGGACGCACAGCGGCAACGGCGCGCACGAAGAGATGGATCATCGAGCGATCGCCTGCTTCGATCAGGCGCTCACCGACGTCGGCCTCGTCGGAGGCGATCGGCTCCGCCAGGTGCTGCACGACTACTTCGCGTGGGCGACCACCGCCACCATGAACCGATTCCACCGGTCCGCTGATGATGTTCCGGGCGGATTGCGCATCCCGCAGTGGTGGTGGGACGGACTCGTCGACGGGACGGATCTTGGTGACATCGCACCGCACGACAGCGGACGCTGACCGTGGACGCCAACAACGCAGAGTCGAACTCAGCGTGCTTGTGCGGTGAGGCCGTCTGACGTTCGGCGGCCGTTACCCGCAACAGCGTCGCGCATCCGGGTCCTGAAGCATCCCGAACCGGCGCGCGAGGCGCAACGCCATGGCGCCGAACGCAGCGGCCAGCACGGTCTCGACGACCGGTACGGCATGATCGCCGCCGATCACGCTGATGTTGGGCACCAGCTCGACACTGCGGTTCGGGATCACCACCAGGTCGCGGGCGAGCTCCAGGGCCTGGGTGGGATCGACGATCGGCTCGTGTGTGCGGGGTTCGAAAGGCATGCCTCGACTGTCCGGCGGCGCCCGTCCGGCGATCCGACCGGGTAGGGCGTCGTCCTGCGCACCGACGACCCACTCGCCGGCCGCGCCTCACTCCTCCTGGCCGACCTCGCCGAACGTCCGTAATTCCAACTTCCGGACGGCACGGACCCGATCCGGCGCGACTACTGGAATGGAGCAACGTCAGTCGGCGAACGACCCGCCGGCCCAGTGGTACGCACCGTCAACGAGTGCCTACAGGCCGTCCTGTGGAACGGTACGGTCGGCATCGCGCCCCTCAGCCACGCCCTGCCCGACGGGCTGACCTGGGCGCCTGGACGACATGCCCCCGAGCCCCTCGTCGTCGCCCGGGTGACCGCGCGGGAGAGCCCGTTGATCATTCCTTCACCCAGATCATGGTCGACACCTACCGGTCGGCTCGGACGTGATTCCAGCGTGGCGCCGTTGGGGCATCCTCAACCGGCTATTCCTCGCGCAGCTCACGTCGTCGGCCTGGATCAATACGGTGTCGGTATGGAGTGCCGGATCAACGAAGTCCTGGTCCATTACGTCGAGCATGGCGGCGGCGTGCCGCTCGTTGCGCTACATGGTGCCGGTGTTGATCATCGCGAGATCGAGGCGGCGATCGAGGCCATCGTTCCCGACACGGAATACCGGCGGATCTATCCGGATCTGCCCGGGATGGGCCTGTCCACGACCGGTGGCCTGACCTGCAACGACGATGTGGTCACCCTGCTCGGCGATTTCATCGATCACCTGGGCGCTGGACCGGTGATGCTGCTCGGGCACTCGTACGGCGCCTACCTGGCGCGTGGAGTGGCCGCACGGCGACCGGACGCAGTGCTCGGTCTGGCCTTGTTGTGCCCCGTCGCCGAGCGGTCACGAAACGTGCCCGGCCACGACGTGGTTCGCCAGGACGCCGACGCGTACGACGAACTCGAACCGGCGCAGCGGGCAGGGTTTGAGGAGTACTTCGTCGTGCGCACACCGGCCACCGCTCGCCGCTACCGCGACCGCGTTGTGCCGGGGACGACGCTGGTGAACGAGGCCGCGCTGGAACGCATCTTCGCCGGGTGGACGGTCGACATCGGGTCGAGCGCATGCTCGGCGCCGACCTTGGTGGTGGCGGGACGACGCGATTCGGTCGTCGGGTACGCCGACGCGGTCGAATTGCTAGAGCGCTACCCGCACGCCGCCCTTGCAGTCGTCGAGGACGCCGGCCACGCGGTCATGCACGAGCGGCCCGAACTACTCGGCGTGTTGGTCGGCGACTGGCTCGATCGAGCTCGACCAGAAGACAAGTGACCGACCCGGGCACGTTGATTAGCAGCCGTCCGACCGGGTCGGTCGGGTCATAGACGGACCCACCGAATCCACCAGCCGCCACGCGGGCAGGAGCTTCCTTAGTTGTGCACTGCGCCTCAACCAAAGGTGCAGTGCGGTATCTGGCGGACCTCGGCGGTGAGTTTCAGGTAGCACCGGCGCAGCATCTGCCGTCTCGTCGCGCATGGCGAAGGTGCCCTGACCTGCGGCGATGGCACGTTCCCGTGGTGTGGACGAGTGTGACTGCTCAGAGCGGGCGACGAGAATCGAACTCGCGCTATCAGCTTGGGAAGCTGAAGTTCTGCCACTGAACTACGCCCGCGTGGTCCGGTCACTATACCGAAGCAGGCCGGTGCCGATGTCACCGAGGCCTCCCCCGCAGGCCCGGCGCGGGACCGAGTTTCAGGGGTGCTGGACCTCGTCGATGAGGGTCAACGTGTGGTGCTCGAAATCGGTGGCGTCCACCGTCGCACTGATCTTCGGCACCCCACCGGTGATCGACCGGCGGAGCTCGATCTCGCAGTCGATCGGCAGCGAGCAAGCCGGGCAGGGAACGGTGACGTAGGTCTGCGGCGCCCTGTCCTTGGACGGCGTCACATGCACACAGATGTGCTTTTAGAAGCCGATCCGCTTGCCGTGGAGATCGCCATCGGCAGACCGGCCGCCAGCGCCAGGATGAGCAGTGTCTCCGTCATGGTCAGTTCCCCTCGCGGGGGGTGTGACCAGGGTGAAACAAGAAGCCTTAGCGGTTGCCGGCGCGGGTTTCTACCTGGCCGCAGCCCCCAAATCGCTGGCCGCCTCGGTCCTGGACACCACGCTTCGTCGTCCTCCCTCCATCTGACATCTAGAAAAGGGGGGGTACACACCGGGGCATACAGGTGCCGGTACGGCCGGGCGGTTGTAGGTGTCAGCCCAGTTAGTCATCGACGCCCCTGCGGGGCGGCCCTTCCGGGCTGAAAATGGTAGTCCGGTCGCCTGCTGACGTCGTGTTTCCTTGGTCCTTCGAGGCCGTGACTTAGTCGGGCGCTGGGAGCTGCGTGTACGGGCCCTTCAATGTTGCTTCGAGCACGAGGATTAGATTCGCCGTTTCCCTGCAGCTCCCGCGGGCGACCGC
>Ga0207931_1000738_pt1 | contig 11798 bp, 11 predicted proteins | sample NGESurdeep092012_2_FD_184478 | JGI IMG/M metagenome (GOLD analysis project Ga0207931, IMG submission 184478) | Arctic peat soil microbial communities from Barrow, Alaska - NGEE Surface sample 415-1 deep-092012 (SPAdes) | ecosystem: Environmental > Terrestrial > Soil > Wetlands > Peat ...
TATGATCCGAGGTTTTTGTTTGAATTTTTTAATATTCCATAACCTACAATACCGTATGCCCTACGGGCAATGGCATTTGTGATGCTACAATACCGTATGCCCTACGGGCAATATCATAGTATTATAATGAAACCAAATAATACCGCGAAGCGGTTATGGTATTGTAGGACATGGCATCAAAACCAAATCAATACCCCATAATGGTTAGGGTATCGCAGGTGTACAATAACCTATGCCCCCGATAGATCGGGGCAGGCTTTATGGGCAATATCATTGCGACTTTACTACATATATCGAGACCGCGTAGTGGTTAAAGTATTGTAGTAGCAGACGAGTTCCGGTAATAATTAATAATTCCCGGTAGTGTATGAACAAAAGCCCTTTAGTAATTATCTTTGATTGTTAATTATTAAATCCGGAAAACAATCCAATATGAACAGAAACAAACTCATCTCAATCTCCGCACTTGTCTTTGCGGTTCTGGCATTATTCTTTATCTTGCAGCCAGGCATGGCACAGAGACCTTACGTAAAAAACTTCGACCTGAACCGTTACCTCGGAAAATGGTACGAGATAGCACGCTTCCCTCATTCCTTTGAAAAGGGACTGGTAGGATGCACTGCCAATTATACACTGCTGCCCGACGGAAAGGTGAAGGTCGAAAATGCAGGATATAGGAACACCCTTGACGGAGAATATAGCAACGCCCTCGGCAAGGCTAAATTTGCAGGTGACAGGACGGTAGGCCATCTTAAAGTATCGTTCTTCCTTTTCTTTTATGCTGATTACTTTATCATGGATCTTGATCCCGGCTACCAGTGGGCACTAATTGGCAGCAAGGCCGACAAATACCTCTGGATACTGGCCAGGTCGCCGCAGATTGATGATATCACATATAACAAGATCCTTGACAAGGCACGCAGTCTCGGGTATGATCTGACGCCGCTGTACAAAGTGCCTCAAAAGCCGCTTTAGGCACGTTTCCGGTACGCTCTTATTGCAAAAGTGATGAAGGTGAAGGCGAGGACGGCCAGCATCCCCATGTCACGTGCTATATCATTAAACCCTGACCCTTTAAGCATGACCATACGGTTTATGCGCATGAGGTAGGCCACGGGATTCACCCAGTTGAACTGCTGGGCCCACAGTGGCATACTCTCTGTCGGTGTGAAGATGCCGCTCATCAGTATGAATATCATAATGAAGAAAAATGCCACATAAAGGAACTGCTGCATGGTCGATGCAAGAGTGGAGAGGAAAAGTGCCAGTCCAAGTACAGCTACAAGAAAAATTGCCGAGCAGGCAAAAAAGAGAAGCAGGCTTCCCTCAAAGGGGATATTGAAGACTATCCATCCGATCGTCAGTCCTAATGAAAGATCAAAAAGGCCAATAATGAAGAAAGGGATTACTTTTGAGGTTATCAGCTCCCATTTTTTCACGGGTGTGACATTGATCTGTTCACTTGTTCCTATCTCTTTCTCTCTCACAAGGTTGAGGCCGCACATCATAAGACCTATTGCCGTTATAAGTATTACCAGTATGCCGGGCAGCATATAATATTTATAATTAAGGGTAGGATTATACCAGAAGCGTGGTGAGACACTGATACCAGGTATAGAGGACGGTGCGGCACCGGTACTCATTATCACATCACGGTTATAATCACGGACAATTGACGCAAGATAGCTCCAGCCCAGCTGTGCGGTGGTGGCGTTGACAGCATCAATCATTACTTGCAGGCGCGGGGGATTCACGGCGCCAGCCAGACCTTCGGAGAAATCATCAGGTATGATCAGCGCCATATCAGCATCGCCGGCAAGAAGAAGGTCGTCAGCCTGACTATAATTCTCAGGTGTGGCGCAGACACGGAAGAATGACGAACCGGTCAGCCTGGAAATGAGTTCCCTTGAAGCAGGTGAGTGATCATGGTCAGCGATGGCGAGGTCAATATGCTTCATCTCAAAAGTAACAGCCGGTACCAGGATGAGCATCTGCAACAGTGGAACTGCTATGATAGCCCTTGCCATAAATTTGTCACGTCTTATCTGACGGAACTCTTTTCTCAGAAGGAACATCAGTTTTCTCATTTCCCTCCCTCCCCCAGCCTGACCTTGAATTTTCTGGCACTTAAAAGCATGAAGAAAAGCGTCATTGCAGCCAGGATAAGCGTCCCCTTCCAGACATACCCGAAGCCAGCACCCTTTATCATGATAGAGCGTATAATCTCAACGAACCATCTCGGGGGCAAAAACAGGCTGACATAATCATAAATCTTCGGCATATTCTCAATCGGGAAGATAAACCCCGAGAGCAGCAGGGTTGGCAGCATAAGGCCAAGAGCTGAAATAAAAATAGCATTCATTATTTTCTCAACCGAGGCAGAGATTAAAATACCTATTGAGAGCCCCAGCAATATATACAGCATACACTCGGCTATCAGAAGAGATATGCTTCCCTTAACAGGAAGATCAAAGACAAACCAGGCCATTAGCAGAATGACTATGACATTAACAAGTGAAAGAAAGAAATACGGGGCCACCTTACCAAGAATTATCTGCCATGGCTTCAACGGTGAGACCAGCAGCACCTCCATTGTGCCAAACTCTTTCTCACGCACAATGGTGACAGAGGTCATGAGAGCACTTATGAGAATGAGTATCAACGTTATAATACCTGGAATAAACATAAAATGGCTCTGAAGATTAGGATTAAAGTACATTCTCACTTCGGGGATGATCACAGGCATTGCTGAAGTAAGCTGTTTTGTCAAACCTGCAGAATAATCGTTCAGGATAGCAGTAGTATATCCTGTCACAAGATTAGCGTTGTTACCCTCGGAACCGTCTGCAATGATACTGACAGTAGCATTACCTTCACGAGTCAGTCTTTCCGCAAAATCATCAGGAAAAATAATCACAGCCTTGATCTTTCCCTTTTTAAAAGCCGGATCGATCTCGTCATAGGTGTTCAGGAAGTATTTTATATGGAAGAATTCTGATGCATCGAGCCTGGTGATCAGCTCGGCGGAAACTACATCATGGGCATTATCCAGCACCGCAATACCTGCGTTGGTGAGATCCGTGCGTACGGCATATCCGAATATGAGGATTTGCGCTGCCGGCAAGCCGAAAAGAATTATCAGCGTCCGGTAATCGCGGAAGATATGCTGGAACTCTTTCTTCACGAATGCCATGAACTTCTTCATGCGGTCTCTGTTTTATGTCGTGCAATCTTCACGAAAAGCTCTTCTATGGAAGATGAATTGTATCTCTTACGCAGAGCGGAGGGAGTATCAAGAGCGACTATCATTCCTTCGTTCATTATAGTAACCCTGTCGCAGTATTCGGCTTCGTCCATGTAGTGTGTCGTTACGAAAACTGTTATACCTCTGGAGGCTGTCTCGTAGATCATTTCCCAGAATTGCCGGCGGGTTATTGGATCCACACCGCTTGTAGGCTCATCGAGGAAAACTATCTCAGGGTCATGGAACACAGCCACTGCAAAGGCCAGTTTTTGTTTAATGCCAGGTGGCAGCGACCCGATCAGGGTGTCACCGTACTGATTGAAACTTAGCTTAGCGAGAAGTTTCTCTGTGCGCGGACGGATCTCTTTCATTGTCATACCGTAAATGCCTCCGTAGAGCTCAATATTGTCTTTGACAGTAAGGTCATTATAGAGGGAGAAGCGCTGTGACATGTAACCTATGCGTTTCTTTATCTCTTCGGGGTGGTTGGCATCAAAGCCTGCAACGAGCACTTTGCCGGATGTAGGACGTGAGAGGCCGCACAGGATCCTGATGGCTGTTGTTTTGCCGGCTCCGTTGGCTCCCAGGAAACCGAATATTTCTCCCCTGTAGACATCGAACGTCAGATGGTCATTGGCGATGAACGATCCAAACTTTTTTACCAGGCCTTCGACCTCTATTACCTTGTCTCTTTCCATCACTCTTCTTTCTTCATGAGTTCAAGGAAGACGTCTTCGATGCCAGGGACGATCTCTGTAATGGTGGCGCCGGGGAGGCCTACCGTTTCAAGAGCTTTTAAAATCTCTTCAGGTTTCGTGTCTTCAGGAAGGGTTATGTGAACGGAGTCACCAAACGGCTCAGGACTCAGGGCATAGGGCTCAGAGCATGTTGACGAACGAAGTGAGGAAATCCCGCGAAGCGGGAGGGCAAGCGGCATGGGGCAAGGGGCAAGGGGCAGAGAGCGAAGTGAGGTGAGGAGTTTATATTTGTCAGGATATCTGACGGCATAGAGCTTCTGACTGTATGAGCGGCGGATGTTATCAGGGGTGTTGATGCCGAGTATTTTGCCTGACTGGATCAGGGCGATGCGGTCACAGCGCAGGGCCTCATCCATGTATGGTGTTGAAACAATGATTGTTATGCCCTCATGTTTGAGTCCTGAAAGCATCTCCCAAAACTCTGTACGTGAGACTGCATCGACGCCGGTGGTGGGTTCGTCAAGGATAAGGATCTTTGGCTTGTGTATCAGCGCGCATGAGAGTGCCAGCTTCTGCTTCATACCCCCGGAGAGCTTTCCCGCAATACGTTTTTTATAGGGTTCTATCTGTTTGTATATAGGTTCAATAAGATGATAGTTTTCTTTTAAAGTTGTTCCGAAGACAGTGGCATAGAAGTTCAGGTTTTCCTCAACGGAAAGGTCCTGATAGAGGCTGAATTTGCCTGGCATATAGCCGATGAGGTTACGCAGTTCCCTGTAATTGCTGACGGTATTGAGGCCGAAAAGGGTCATCCTGCCTCCTGAAGGGATGATGAGTGTGACAGCGATCCGGAAGAGGGTGGTTTTACCGGCCCCGTCCGGACCGATAAAGCCAAACAGTTCGCCGTCGTCGACAGTGAAAGAAACATCGTCAAGGGCAGTTACCTTGCCGTACCTGTGGGTGATATTATATGCCTCTACCGCTGCCATATCAATTGAAGAGAGCTTCCCCCGGCATGCCTGACTTTATTGAACCGTCATTAGGTACTTCTATGGTTACAGCATAGACGAGGGTAACGCGTTCCTCCTTTGTCTGGATTATTTTTGGTGTGAACTCAGCCTTCTCTGAGATGTGGGTGATCGTTCCCGTGAAATTTCTAAAGCTTTTTTTGCCATCGTCGATACGGGCCGTGCAGGAGGCTCCCACCTTTACTTCTGCGAGTTGTGCTCCGCTGACCCATACTTTCAGTTTCATGGTTTTCATATCGGCCAGTTTTACCAGTGGTTTGCCTGCAGCAGTCAGCTCGTAGGCAGAGGCATACTTTTCAATTACCGTGGCATCATAAGGAGCACGTACAGTGCTTCGGGTTATCTGTTCGTCAACCACGGCGCGTTTGGCCTTCTCGCCCTGCATCTCAGCGGCCACAGCGTGCCGTTGAATATTATTGGCGTCGGACTGTTTCCTGAGTACATCCATCTGTCCTGTCAGGTCGTCAAGTTGTTTCTGGGTGGCGGCGCCGTCAGCGAGCATGCGGCGCGTCCGCTCGATATTTATGTTGAGGTTATCAATCTGCTGGCGTATCACCGCGTCCTGCGCCGCTATGCCCGCCAGGTGCGCCTGCGCCGACGCCGTCACAGCGTCAAGCTCTGCCCTCTGCAGCACCAGCATGGTGGTGTCGGTGACGGCGATGACGGCGCCGCCCGTGACATTTGTCCCTTCGGTGACATTCATCTGAACGACCCTTCCCGATGTCTCGGATGAGATGATCACCTCCTCTGCCTCAAAGGTGCCCCAAGCATCAGCGTCACTCTCGCCGCGGCCGCAACCACAGGCAAGAAGGCCAAAAACGACAGGTATAAGATACTTTTTCATAGTGAGTTTATTTATTGTTACCGGTAATGTAAACGTAATCCACCTCCGCGCGTGAGATACTTATCTGTCTTACTGCGGCACTGATGACAGCCTGCTTTTCATTGGTGAGCTCGGTAAGATACTGGGAAGCAGTGATGGTTCCGTTAGCAAGCTGCGAGGCCGCAACATCAGCGATTTTCTTACGAATGCTGACCAGCTCGTCGTCCTGCTCTGCAGCCTCGCGCAGGGCAGTTATCTCAGCCATCTTTACCGTGAGGAGCCGCTGAAGAGACTCCCCGGTTGCCCTCTTCTTAATATCAATAAGTTGTTGCTGTATGGCAAGCGATTTACGTTCGTTGCTGCTTCTGTTCCAGTCGAAAATATTCCATTTGAAGCCCGCCCCGAAGGAATAATAGAAATCCGCTGTTTCGGAAAAGAAATTATTTCCCGGCGGATTACCGTACGCAGCCTGCGCAAAGCCAAAGGCTTTAGGCATACGCTGGCTTTTAAGGAGGTCTTTTGATACCTCAAGTTGACGGCTGCGTACATCAAAGAGTCGCATATCCGGATTGTCAATTTCTTCCTCGCCTGTGACGGTGATAACGGGCACCTGGAACGCGGCATCCTGCAGTCCGGTCAATCCGGTGATCTGTTCCAGCGCACTGATAAGCGATTCGTGGCGGCGGGTGAACTCAGTGAGCTGCTGTCCGGCCTTTATTTTTTCAGCTTTCAGTACGTCAAGCGCCACAGGTGTAACGACACCATTAACGACGCCTGATGAGGTTTCTTTGATCCTGCCATCGAGATCCGAGATCATAATCCTGGTCACTTCTATCTGGCTTGAGACAAGCAATACGGAGAAATAATAGTTGTTAACCTGTTCACGCAGACGGTAGACATCAGCTTCATTCTGCTGCATATTAAGTTCATTAACAACCTGTTCCACAGCCATGGCGCTGCGTGTAACACCTCCGTCCCATATGACCTGGCTGACATCGAATGTAGCCCGGTACTGCTCATGCGGTATTGTCGGGATCACGCCGGCAGGTATCGGCAGCTGGCCAAATATCTGTTTAATATTAAGGATGTCAGAGTTATATACAAAGTTGCCATTGACGTCAAGGGAAGGCAGCCATGCAGATGACAGGTTCCTGTCATGCAGTGCTGACATCTCTGTATAGAGTGCCGCCTCGCCTGTTAGCGGGGTGGCTGTTGCTGCTGAGTCGTAGCACTGCCAGAGCGTCACTGTTTTTTGCGGTACTGCAGCCAGAGACAGTGTTAACAGCAGTATTGCAGGAATTATCTTTTTCATTTCTTACGTTTTTTTAAGGCTGTAATGACAAAATCCGCTGCAAATTCTTTCCTGGCACGCATAAAGGCAATGAACTTTTTATTGTCGGCAAGTTCCGGCATCATCATGGTGATCATATCACGTGCGGCAAACGGAAATACGGAGAACGAAACAACAGTCAGCATAAGCTGCGGCATGTCGTCTTTTTTTATTCCGTAGCCCTTCAGTTCCTTTGCATGTTTCTGGAAAAGGGAATTACGCAGTTGCTCATAAGGGAGTGTCTCCCTTATGCCCTGCACGAGCTCCGGATTATGCGAGAGCTCGTTCAGAAGAAATATTGGCAGTTTCTGATTTTTAATTAGCATCTCAATGTGCTCATCAAAGAACTTCCTTAGTTTTTCCTTGAATGAAATATCTTCCATAAAGATAGAAACGATCTTTTCGAACATCTTTCTGAGCAGTACCTGGAACACTGCTCCGAAGAGCTGGTCCTTTGTCCTGAAATAATAATGCAGCAGCGCTTTGTTTATTCCAGCGTGGTCGGCTATATCCTGCATTCTGGCCCCGTCAAATCCCTTTTGTTCAAATACCTCTGAGGCCGCCTTAAATATCCTGTCTCGTGTCTGATTGTCTGGCACAGCTGATTTAACCATAAGGATTAACTATTAAGTTTAACCATATAATTTAACTGATTAGTCAAAGCTACAATGAAAAATTGAATTTGTCAATAGTTTACAGGAAATATTTCGTGCACACTTTTGAACTATTGGTTTGGAGGGCACTATGCCCCTGCGGGATCTGCTCTGTGTACACAACTCCTAAAAACAGGCCGCCCTTACAGGGCTGATATATTTTAATGACCATTATCGCTACAAACAGTCAGCTCCTATGGAGCTTTTAGCCGCAAAGCGACATACTGTTTGTAGAAATCCTATGGAGCTGTCATCCGCAAAGCGGCTTCCTGTTTGTAGAAATCCTATGGAGCAATCAGCCGCGTAGCGGCCTACTGTTTGTAGAAATCTATGGAGCAATCAGCCGCATAGCGGCTTCCTGTTTGTAGAAATCCTATGGAGCAGTCAGCCGCGTAGCGGCCTACTGTTTGTAGTATTGAAGCAAGAAATCAATCGTCAACCCCGTAGGGGTGGCATGTCGATTATAATTCTGTAAATCAATCAAATAACAAAATGTGTATATAGAATAGGCTGGAGATACGAATTGATGCATACTTGCACCATTTTAACAGATTTGACTAACTTGCATAAAAACTACATTTATCATGAAAAAATTCAGGACTGTTTTGCTTGTGATATTTATTGTCCTTATGGCCGGCAACCTGGCCATAATTGACTATAAGGACATCTTTTCGAAATCCAACATTTCAGAACTGCTGGGTATTATTGTATCAATTTGCGGAATTATATCCACAAGTCTGTCAATCTCACATGAGAAAAAGCTTTTTGATAATCAAAAAAGGAGCTGTGAAAGATGAGCTTAAAAAGCTGGAGATTGATCCGGATAAGGTAAGGGCAGTTTTGCTGACCCATTCCGACGGTGACCATGCGGGTGGGATAAGCCTGTTTGACAAGGCAGTCATCTACCTCCCGAAAGAGGAAGAACAGGTCATAAATGGCGAGACCGGAAGATTTCTGTGGTTCGGAAATCATATTGATACCAAAGACTATAAGTTATTGACTGACAAGTCAATAAAGATTGGCGATACAAAGATTCGAATCGTATCTACGCCGGGACATACAGCAGGCTCTGCTTGCTATATAGTCAACGACAAGTATCTTTTTACAGGTGACGCACTGCGGCTTCACAATGGCTTAGTAGAACCATTCCCAAAAATAATCAACAAAAGTGCACGCAAAGCGCGCAAATCGATGCATAATGTCTTGGGACTGGAAGGCGTTCAATATATCTTTACCGCCCATTTCGGTTACACTGATAATTACAGAGCTGCGACCAGCGCTTATAAATGAGCATTGTTTAATTCTCATTTCTTTTTTCCGGATTTTAATTTTGCATGTTCCGGTCTTAATTCATAAATTTATGGTGCATTTCCTCTTTTAGTGTACAACATAAATTCTGAGTTATGCTGGTCAAGACCTTCAGCGCTGCCGTCTTTGGCATTGAGGCAGTTCCGGTTACCATTGAAGTCGATGTGACACGCGGGGTGCGCTACATGCTTGTCGGGTTGCCTGACGCTGCCGTAAAAGAGAGCCAGCAGCGCATTGAGTCGGCATTCCGTGCCGTAGGGCTAAAATGGCCCGGACGGCAGGTGATCATAAACATGGCTCCTGCTGACATCCGGAAAGAAGGGTCATCCTATGATCTGCCTCTCGCAGTTGGAATACTGGCCGCTTCGGAGATGGTCACCGGGAGCAGGATCGATGGACTGGTTCTCACCGGAGAGCTGTCGCTTGACGGAACCATCAAGCCTGTCAGGGGCGTGCTGCCGATGGCCTTACAGGCACGGGCATCAGGGTTCAGAGGTATGATGGTGCCCGCGGAGAACGCTCCCGAGGCGGCAGTTGTCGACGGCATCGATGTCTATGGAGTGAACAGCCTTGAAGACGTGCTTCAGTATATGCGCGGGCTGACAAACCCAACCCCGCTAAAGGTCGATCTAAATACTCTCTTCAGCCAGGAAGGCAACAGATATGATTCTGACTTTGCTGATGTCAGAGGGCAGGAGAATGTCAAGCGTGCGCTCGAGGTGGCCGCTGCCGGTTCACATAATGCAGTTATGATCGGTCCTCCCGGGTCAGGAAAGACGATGCTGGCACGCCGCCTACCCGGTATAATCCCGCCTCTCACCCTTGAGGAGGCGCTGGAGACAACGAAAATTCACTCGGTGGCTGGTAAGATTGACAGTCATATTCCCCTTATGACCCGCCGCCCGTTCCGCAGTCCCCATCACACAAGTTCTGACATCGCCCTCGTTGGAGGGGGTACAGTGCCTCAGCCTGGTGAGATCAGCCTGGCACATAACGGGGTTCTCTTTCTCGATGAGCTGCCAGAGTTCAAACGCAGTGTTCTGGAGGTTCTCCGTCAGCCGCTTGAAGACCGTATCATTACCATTGCAAGGGCAAGACTGAGCTGTGATTTTCCGGCATCGTTCATGCTCGTGGCATCAATGAATCCATGCCCATGCGGATTTCATAATCACCCTGACAAGGAGTGTACCTGCCTCCCCGGTATGGTGCAGAAGTATCTTAACCGCATATCCGGCCCGCTGCTTGACCGTATTGATATTCACATCGAAGTCGTCCCCGTTAACTATGAGAAGCTTGCCGGTGCCGCAAGGACAGAGACATCAGCCGCAGTACGGGAGAGGGTTGTGAGAGCCAGGGCTGTGCAGACGGCGCGCTTTGCCGACGCAGACGGCATTTACTGCAATGCCCAGATGACCTCTTCCATGATACGCCGGTACTGTCATCTTGACGAAGCAGGAGGGAAGCTGCTCAGAGCCGCCATGGAGATGCGCGGCCTTTCAGCCCGTGCTTATGACAGGATATTAAAAGTAGCGCGTACAGTTGCCGATCTTGATAACTCGGAAGATATAAGACCGGATCATCTCTCCGAAGCAATAAACTACCGTAACCTCGACCGAGAAGGCTGGGCCGGGTAAAAAATCGTTTTAATATTTTTTAACACTGATCTTTTTTGCTTATTTTGCGGCACGGATTAGGTATTTATCCATATCATTCGGAAAATATGGAACTAATAAAAAAATTAAGGAATAAGCTGCTGAATGAGCATCTGATGTTTGCTTACCGCGGTGAGGTTACCGGAGACAACTCCGTAGCTCTTTTGTTATTGCTCGAAAAAGAGATGGAGTTATCCGAGTTCAGCCTTTTAGGGCGAAAACGACTATTCATGTTCGTCCTGGAAAACCTTCAGAACATTACCAGACATGCCTCAACAGAACGTGATGAGGTGACATCACTGGTGGTTTATAACAAGACCGCCGACGGTTATACTGTGAGCACCGGCAATGTGTTAAAGAAAAGAGAGATAAAGGGACTGAGACAGAACCTGGAGAAGATCAACAGCCTGGATCCTGAAAGTATCAGGGAGGTTTATAAGGCTATGCTTCAGGATTCAAGCATTGGACACAAGGGCGGGGCAGGCCTGGGCCTTATTGAGATGGCGCGCAAGACGGGCAACAAGCTTGATTACGACTTTCTCCCCATTGATGAGAGTTATTCTTATTTTATCCTCAGCAAGACAGTTGATGCAGGAGGTCATGGCATAAACCGGCCGGAAACGGACACTCCCTTTAACGGACAGAAAATTGCTCAGCTTGAGCATATGATGAAGTCGAATAATATCTACTTCCTCTGGGCTGGCGTCATGTCACACGCTATAAGCAAAGAACTTCTTAACTTCAGCGAAACTACCATGCTTGAAGCGGAGCAGGAACATAACCTCCACAAACGTGTCTTTGCCACCCTTATCGAACTTTTGCAGAATGTTACCCAGCACAGTCCTGGGTTCGAAGCCGAAAAGAATTATGGTGTGCCCGTGGCAATGATACGGAAGACTTCTTCTTCATATATTATTACTTCAGGGAATCTCATAAGGAAAAGTGAGATAGATCATCTCAGGCAGAAACTTGATCTGGTGAACAAGTATGATGAAGAGGGGCTGAAAAGCCTTCTTAAGGTAGCCCTTGAAGGTCAGGACATGACACAGATCTCTACAGGTT
>Ga0207931_1000739_pt1 | contig 11796 bp, 7 predicted proteins | sample NGESurdeep092012_2_FD_184478 | JGI IMG/M metagenome (GOLD analysis project Ga0207931, IMG submission 184478) | Arctic peat soil microbial communities from Barrow, Alaska - NGEE Surface sample 415-1 deep-092012 (SPAdes) | ecosystem: Environmental > Terrestrial > Soil > Wetlands > Peat ...
AGCGCCTTGAGCTCGGCGTAGAGGCCCGGCGCGGGAGCGACGCGGAACGCGTCGCCGATACGCAGCCGGGCGCGCTTGTCGCCGGTCACCATCTGCAGCACGACCGGCACTTCGCCGGGGAAGTCGGCGAGGATCTGCTTGAGGTCGTCGAGCAGACCCGGCTGCAGCCGCCCCGCATCGACGGTCACCGTGAGCGGACGCGATTCGCTGACGCCGCCGAACGGCCGCACCTCCATCACGATCAGCTTCAGGACGTCCGCGCTCCTGCGATCGGGGCGCCCCCTGATCTCGTCGTCGGCGCTCTTGCGATCCAGGCGGGCCTTGACCTTGACGATGTTGTCTTCGAGGAGCAGGTCCTTGTGCTGTTCGTAGACGGTCGCAAAAGCGACCGCCTCACAGCCCCCGTCGACGTCCTCGAGACGAAAGACGAGCATCACGCCGCCACTCTTGGTCGCCTTTCGCTGCAGGCCGGAGATGATGCCGCCGGTCCAGAGGACACTGCCGTCGAGGCTGTCGCCGAGGCGACCCACCGGCACGTCGACCTCGTCGCGAAGCTGGTCACGCAGACCCTGGAGCGGGTGCGAGGAGACGTAGAGACCGAGCGCCTCCTTTTCGAAGCGCAGCAGCGCTTCGCGCTCGAACTCGTCGCGCGGCACCGGCGGGTGGCGCACGCTGGTCTCGTCCGCATGGGCGTCGAACAGGCCGCCCTGGCCCCGGGCGGCATCCTTGCGCCCGCGTTCGCCGGCGCTCATCGCCGCCGCCAGCACCTGCAATGCGCCCATGCGCGTGTCGCCGGTCGAGTCGAAGGCCCCGCTCTTGATCAGCGCTTCGAGCGTGCGCTTGTTGACGAGGCCGGAGTCGACCCGCGCACAGAAGTCGTAGATCGAGGCGAACGGCGCGTCGGCGCGCGCCGTGATGATCGACTCGATCGCCCCCTTGCCGACGCCCTTCACGGCATTCAGGCCGAAGCGGATCTTGTCCTCCACCACGGTGAAGCCGACGTCGCTCTCGTTGACGTCGGGCGGTAGCACCTCGATGCCCATCTCGTGACACTCGTTGACGTAGAACGGCACCTTGTCCTTGGTGTTCATCACGCTCGAGATGACGGCCGCCATGTACTCCACCGGATAGTTAGCGCGCAGGTACGCCGTGCGATAGCTGATCAGCGCGTAGCAGGCGGCGTGGCTCTTGTTGAACGAGTAGTCGCCGGTGGCCTCGAAGTTGCTCCACAGCTTGCGCCCGATGTGCTGCGGGATGCCGTTGGTGCGCAGACCCTCCATCAAAGGTTCCCGGAGGGTCGCCATGAGCTTCTTGTCCTTCTTGCCGATCGCCTTGCGCAGATCGTCGGCCTGCGCCGGCGAGAAGCCGCCGAGGCGGCGGGCGATCGCCATGTACTGCTCCTGGTAGATCGTCACCCCGTGCGTCGGCTCGAGCAGCGGGCGCAGGCGATCGTCGTCGTAGGTCACCGACGACGGATCGTGCTTGCCGCGCGCGTAGGCCGAGATGTACTGCATCGGCCCCGGGCGATAGAGCGCGTTAAGGGCGATGAGGTCTTCGAACTGGGTCGGTCCGACCTCGCGCAACGCCTCGCGCATGCCGGGGCTCTCGAACTGGAACACACCGGTGGAGTCGCCGCGCGCGAGCATCCGGTAGGTGGTGGCGTCGTCGAGCGGCAGCGTGGCGATGTCGATCGTCACGCCACGGCTCTTCTCCACGAGCTCGAGCGCGGCCTCGATGACGTCGAGGTTGCGCAGGCCGAGGAAGTCCATCTTGAGCAGGCCAAGCTTGGCGACGTCGTCCATGCTGAACTGCGTGACGAGCTCGGCGTCGCCCTTCTGCTGGAGCGGCATGTAGTCGGTGAGCGGCCGGTCGCTGATGACCACACCGGCCGCGTGGATCGAGTCGTTGCGGATCAGCCCTTCGAGCTTGCGCGCGAGGTCGACGACCTCACGCACCTGCGGATCGCCGTCGTAGGCCTGATGCAACTCGCTGCCCGGCGCCAGCGCCTGCTCGAACGTCGCCGGCGGCGCTTGCTCGGGGATCATCTTGGCGATGCGGTCGCCGACGGCATAGGGCAGGCCCATCACGCGCGCCGAGTCTCGCGTAGCGGCGCGCGCCGCCATCGTGCCGAAGGTGATGATCTGCGCCACCCGGTCGCGGCCGTACTTGCGCGCCACGTAGTCGATGACTTCGTCGCGGCGCGCCACCGAGAAGTCCATGTCGATGTCGGGCATCGACTTGCGCCCCGGGTTGAGGAAGCGCTCGAAGAGCAGGTCGTACTTGAGCGGGTCGAGGTCGGTGATGTTGAGCGCGTACGAAACGATGCTGCCGGCGGCAGACCCGCGGCCCGGGCCGACGGCGATGCCCGAGTCCTTGGCGAACTTGACGAAGTCCCAGACGATCAGGAAGTAGGCGGCGAAGCCCATCTCGCTGATCGTCTGCAGCTCGAAATCGAGGCGCTCGCGCACCTCGGCCCCGGCGTTCTCGCCGTAGCGCGCGACGATGCCGTCCTCGCAGAGGTGGCGCAGGTAGCTGTTCTCGTCGTCGCCCTCGGGTACCGGGTAGCTCGGCAACAGGATGCCGCCGAGCTGCAATTCGACGCTGCAGCGGGCGGCGATCGCGAGCGTCGTGTCGCAGGCCTCCGCGTGGCCGGCGAAACGCTCGCGCATCTCGGTCGGCGACTTGAGATAGAACTCGTCGCTGCCGTAGCGCATGCGGTTCTCGTCCGACAGCAGGCTCTGTGTCTGGATGCAGAGCAGCGCGTCGTGCGCGTGTGCGTCGTCGTGGCGCAGGTAGTGGACGTCATTCGTGGCCACCGTGCGCAAGCCGGCACGCTTGGCGATCGCCACCAGTTTGGGCAGCAGATCGCGCTGCTCGGGCAGGCCGGCGTCCTGCAGCTCGACGAAGGTGTTGTCGGCGCCGAAGATCGCCGCCAGGCGCTCGATCTCGGCGAGCGCCGCGTCGTCGTTGCCGTCGCGCAGATGCCGCGCCGTGCGACCGGTCAGGCAGCCGCTCAGGCAGATGATGCCGGCGCTGTGCTGCGCGACCAGCTCGAGGTCGGCGCGCGGCTTGCCGTAGTAGCCCTCGAGATAGGCCGCGGTCGAGAGCTTGACCAGGTTGGCATATCCCTCGTTGTTCTCGGCGAGCAGCGTGAGGTGAAAGCGCTCTTCGCGGCCGCCGCCGCGGCGGTGCCGGTCATCGACGATGTAGAGCTCGATACCGATGATCGGCTTGACCGGCGCGACGGCTTTGCCGTCGCGCTTCTTCTCCGTCGCCGCGGTGTAGAACTGCACGGCACCCGCCAGCGAGCCGTGGTCGGTGAGCGCCACGGCATCCATACCGAGCTCGCGCACGCGATCGATCAGCGCCGGCACACGGCAGGCGCCGTCGAGGAGCGAGAACTCGCTGTGGACGTGAAGGTGAACGAATCCGGAAGCCATCGGCGACTCTGATTCTAGCACGGCCCGCCGATGCGGCCGGCGATGGAGTCGGCTGGGAGGGGGCTACGGTCGCCGGCGCCGGCTCACCCTGCGCGCGAGCCGGTCGAGGACGAGGGCGCTGCCGGCGCGATCGGTCAACATCGCCGCCGGCAGCGCCCTCATACAACCTGCTCCCGAACACGACAGCAGCGGCGTCATCACGTGCTGCACCTGTAGCGTGGCCCGGGACGGCGGGCCGACTGCGGGCAGCGCCTCGAGATAGCGTCGCGCCAGTCGATCGCGGCGCCCGCGCGGCTGCAGAGCGGTCGCCGCGGCGGCAGGGCGCCAGCCGAGCCGCCGCCCAGACTGCCACGCGGCGTAGGCGAGCGTCGGCCCGAGACCGGCGCGTGCGGCGACATCGGCGGCGCCGCGCCACTCATCCGGCGAGAGCGCGCGCCCGACGAAGGCGACGTCGAGCAGCGCGCGCAGGGGAAAGACCTCGTGCGCGGCATGTGCCGCGCACACCACGAGCTCCCACGGCGGGCTCGGCGCCGGCAGTCGGCGGTCACCGACGGCGACCTCTTCGCCGGCGCCGATCAGCTCCGCCGCATCGAGTCGGCCGATACCCGGGCGAAGCACCGCCCAGTGCAGATCGACCGTCGGCCCCGGCCGGTCGCTCGTCAGCGGCAACGAGTAGAACCAGCGCCGCGCGTACCACTCCGGCATCGTCTCGTGCCACGCCGTCAGACCCTCTTCGGCAAGCGCCTCGCGAGCGCGCGCGAAGTCGCGCGGCGCGACGAGCAGGTCGACGTCGACCGAGGCACGCGCCGCGCCCGGCCAATAGCGCGCCGCCAGCGCCGGTCCCTTGAGAGTGACGCAGGGTACAGCGGCGGCGGCCAGCCGCGCCACACACGCCGCCGCCGCGTGCTCGACCGCGGTCGCGTACACGAAAGCGTCGCGCTGCCGCGCGACGAGCGTGGGATGCGTCGCGCCGTAGTGCGCGGCAAGGTCCTCGAGGCGCGCGCACACGAGCAGATCGGCGAACTCATCGTCGAGCGCGCCGAGCCCGGCCTCACGCCCGGCGACGACGGCGCGCAGCCACGCGAAGAGCCGTCCTTCGGCGGGCGTGACCGCGGGCGGCCGCCATTCGCCGGCGGCGCCGGTCGGTCGAACCGGCTCGCCGTCGCCGGCAGCGGGTGAGCGACGGTCAGCAGACGTGTCGACGGGGCGGCTCACAGCACGGGGTTGGTGAGCTGCCCCACGCCCTCGACGGCGACGCTCACAGTCTGACCGGACTGCAGCGGACCGACGCCGGGGGGCGTGCCGGTCATGATCGCGTCGCCCGGTTCGAGGGTCATCACGCCGCTCGCGAACGCGAGCAGTTCGAGCGCCGACACGATCATGTCGGCGACGAAGCCGTGCTGCACCTCGACACCGTCGACGCAGGTGCTGACGCGCGCCTCCGGTGCAGGCGCCTCCGGCACGACCCAGGGACCGAGCGGGCAGAAGGTGTCGAAGCTTTTGGCGCGCGTCCATTGCCCGTCGATCCTCTGCAGGTCGCGCGCCGTCACGTCGTTGCCGCACGTGTAGCCGGCGACGTACTGCGCCGCTTCGTCCGCGGCCACTTGCTTGCAGCGCCGCCCCACGACCAGCACAAGCTCGGCCTCGTAGTCGACCTGGCGTGAACGGGCCGGGCGCACGATCGCTTGACCCGGCCCGATCACCGCTGTCGCCGGCTTCATGAAGAGGATCGGCTCAGCCTGCACGGCCATGTCAAGCTCGGCGGCATGAGCGCGGTAGTTAAGGCCGACGGCGACGATCTTGCCGGGCGCGACCGGCGCCAGCACCGTGAGCCCCGCAAGCGGCCCGACGCCGGTCTCGCGGGCACCGTCCTCGTAACCGGGCCGATCGATGAATCGCACGGCGGCGTCCTCAACGAAGCAGTGGCGCACCTCACCGTCGGCGAGCACACGGCCGAAGGCCGGCCGCGCCGTTCCCACTACTCCTCCCGGCCGCGCAGCATGCCGAACTCGATCGAGTCGACGAGCGCGTCCCAGCTCGCCTCGATGATGTTCTCGCTGACGCCGATGCTGCCCCAGCTCTCCTCGCCGTCGCTGGCGTCGAGCAGCACGCGCGTGATGGCGCCGGTGCCCTTGTTCTCGTCGAGGATGCGCACCTTGTAGTTCACGAGCTCGATCTCCGACAGATGCGGGTGTGTCTTGGCGATCGCCTGACGCAGGGCGGTGTCGAGCGCGTTGACGGGGCCGTTGCCCTCCGCCGTGCTGATGATGCGCTCGCCGCCGACGTGGATCTTGATCGTCGCCTCGCACACCGCCTTGCCGTCCTCGCGTTTCTCGACGAGCACGCGGAAGCTCTCGAGGCGGAACAGGGGTTCGTACGGCTTGATCTCATTGCGCAGGAGGAGCTCGAACGACGCGTCGGCCGCCTCGTAGTGGTACCCGCGATGTTCGCGCTCCTTGAGACGCTTGAGCACGCCGGAGACGCGCTCGTCGTCGCCCTCGAGTTTGAGGCCCATGTCTTGCGCCTTGCGCAGCACGGCGCCCTTGCCCGAGAGCTCGGAGACGAGCACGCGCTGCGTGTTGCCGACCTTGGCCGGGTCGATATGCTCGAACGTCTGCGGGGCGGCCTCGACGGCGGCCACGTGCAGGCCGCCCTTGTGCGCGAACGCCGTGCGGCCTACGTACGGCTGGTGCCCCCACGGGGCGACGTTGGCGATGTCGGCGACGAAATGCGAGACCTCGGTGAGTCGCTCCAGCTGCTCACCGCTGATCGCCGGGATGCCCATTTTGAGCACGAGCGCAGGGATGATCGAAGCCAGGTCGGCATTGCCGCAGCGCTCGCCGTAGCCGTTCATCGTGCCCTGCACCTGCACGGCGCCGGCTTCGACCGCGACGAGGCTGCCGGCGACGGCGCAGTCGCTGTCGTTGTGGATGTGCGCGCCGACGGCGGTCGCCGTGGCGGCGACCACGGCGCGCACGGTCTCGGCCACCTGGCCGGGCAGCGAGGAGCCGTTGGTGTCGCACAGGCAGAGCACCTCGGCGCCGGCGTCAGCCGCCGCCTCGAGCGTCTTCAGCGCGTAGTCGGCGTCCTCGCGCCAGGCGTCGAAGAAGTGCTCGGCGTCGTACACGACGCGCTTGCCGTGCCGGCGAAGGTAGCTCACCGAATCGGTGATCATGCGCAGGTTTTCCTCGCGGCTCACGTGCAGCACCCTGACAAGGTGGAGCGACCAGGTCTTGCCGACGATGGCGACGATGCCGGGGAACGACTCGGCGAGCACGCGCAGCCCGGCATCGTCGTCCGCTTCCACTCCCTTGCGCCGCGTCGTGCCGAAGGCGACCAGCTCCGCCGTCTGCAGCTTCTCGCTCGCCATGCGCTCGAAGAACGCGATCTCTTTCGGGTTGGACGCCGGAAAGCCGCCCTCGATGAAGTGCATGCCGAGCTCGTCGAGTTTGCGCGCGATGCGCACCTTCTCCTCGACGGAGACCGACATGCCCTCCTGCTGCATGCCGTCGCGCAGCGTCGTGTCGTAGAGCTGCACTCTGTCCGGGGCCGGCATCACTTCACCGTCCTTCTGCGTGGCAGGGACTCTGCCTACTCGCCGTCGTTCACGTACTCCAGGTAGTGATCGAACTCCTCGTGGCGCCCGGAGATGATCGCCCGGAACTTGTCCTGGATGGCACGCGTGAGGGGACCAGGCTCGCCGATCGCGTGGTCGTCGATCTCGCGGATCGGCACCACTTCGGCCGCCGTGCCGGTGAAGAACAGCTCGTCCGCCAGGTAGAGATCGGAGCGCGCCATGTTGTGCTCGACGACCGCGTGACCGAGCGACACGGCGATACTCATCACCGTGTCGCGTGTGATGCCGGCGAGGATGCCGGCGGCGAGCGGAGGCGTCGAGATAACGCCGCCGCGCACGCAGAAGATGTTCTCCCCGGAGCCCTGAGTGACGAAGCCGTGGCGATTGAGCATGACGGCTTCGTCGTAGCCGGCTTCGGTAGCCTCCACCTTGGCGAGGATGCTGTTCAGATACTGACCACAGGCCTTGGCGGCCGGCGGGATGGAGTTCGCGTCGAGGCTCTGGATACTGGAGACCTTAGCGCGGATGCCGTGCTTGATGCCCTCCTCGCCGAGGTAGGCGCCCCACGGCCACACGGCGATCGCGCAGTCGACCGGCGCCTTCAGCGGGTAGAGACCCATCTCGCCGTAGCCGCGGTACACGATCGGCCGGATGTAGCACTCGTCGAGCTTGTTCGCGGCGATCACTGCTTTGGTCGCCGCGGCGAGCTCGGCGGTGTGGTACGGGATGTCCATGAAATAGAGCTTCGCCGAGCGGCGCAAGCGCTCCAAGTGGTCCGTCAAGCGGAAGACGGCCGGCCCGCGATTGGTCTTGTAGGCACGGATGCCCTCGAACACGCCGGAGCCATAGTGCAGCGCGTGGGTGAGGACGTGGACCTTCGCCTCTTCCCATGGTACGAGCTTGCCGTTCATCCAGATCTTGTCGACTGCCGGGATAGGCATCTCTCCTCCTTGCTTCCTTCGACCCGAACCGTTCAGGCCGTTCGTTTGCTCTTGGTCGGCGCGGTGCTGCGGCGGGCGCGCATCGCGTCAGCTCCTGCGCAGCTGCGCGACGATGCGCGCCGTCATCTCTTCGGTGCTCAAAGCCGCTTCACCAGGCGCGGCGATGTCGGCGGTGCGCGCGCCTTGCTCGAGCGCCGTCTCGACGGCGCTCTCGACGGCGCGCGCCGCCTCCCGCTGCGCGAAGCTCAGGTCAAGCATAAGCGCCGCGGAGAGGATTGTCGCGCACGGGTTGACGATGCCCTTGCCGGCGATGTCCGGCGCCGAGCCGTGGATCGGCTCGTAGAGCGACACTCCGCCGGCGCCGACACTCGCCGAGGGCAGCATGCCGATGCTGCCCGTGAGCATCGCCGCCTCGTCGGAGAGGATGTCGCCGAACAGGTTCTCGGTGGCGATCACGTCGAACTGGCGCGGGTCGCGGATCAGCTGCATCGCGCAGTTGTCGACGAGCATGTGACGCAGCTCGACGCCGGGGTGTCGCGCGGCGACCGTCTCGGTGACGGCGCGCCAGAGGCGCGACGACTCGAGCACGTTCGCCTTGTCGACCGAGTGCACGAGCTTGCGCCGGCCCTCGGCCATGCCGAACGCGTAGTCGACGAGGCGCGCGACCTCCGCTTCGGTATAGATCATCGTGTCGTAGGCGCCGTCGGCAGTGCGCTCGCTCTCGCCGAAGTAGAGCCCGCCGGTGAGCTCGCGCACGACCATGATGTCGACGCCGGCGATGATCTCGGCCTTGAGCGAGCTGTTGTGCGCAAGGGCGGCGAAGCTCTTCACCGGCCGCAGGTTGGCGAAGAGCTCCAGGCCCTTGCGCATGCCGAGCAGACCCTGCTCGGGGCGCGGCCTGGCTGGGTCGGTCGTGTCCCAGCGGGGGCCGCCGACGGCCCCGAGCAGCACGGCGTCGCACGTGCGGCAGCGCTCGATCAGGCCGTCTTCCATCGGCTTGCCGACGGCGTCGATCGCGCATCCGCCGATCAGCCCCTCCTCGTAGACGAACTCCGAGCCGAAGCGCTCGCCGACGACGGCGAGCACGGCGAGCGCCGCCGTGACGATCTCCGGCCCCACGCCGTCGCCGCGCAGGAGCATCACCTTGTAGGGCTTGGCCGGCTCAGCCACGGGCGCCGCTCTCCTTGAGCCGCGCGGCGACATACGGCAGCAGGCCACCGCGCGCGATCAGCTCCTGCATGAACGGCGGGAACGGCTCGGCGGCGTAGGTCGTGCCCCGCGTCACGTTCTCGACCGTACCGGCGGCGAGGTCGACGCGCAGGCGGTCGCCGGCTTGCGCCGCGGCCGCCGCCTGCGGGCAGACGACGATCGGCAGACCGGTGTTGATCGCGTTGCGGTAGAAGATCCGCGCGAACGAGGCGGCGACGACGCAGCTCACGCCGGCCGCCTTGATCGCCACCGGGGCGTGCTCGCGCGAGGAGCCGCAGCCGAAGTTCTCGGCGGCGACGATGATGTCGCCCGGCCGTACGCGACGCACGAACTCGGCGTCGATGTCTTCCATGCAGTGGGCGCCGAGCTCGGCCGCTTCGCTCGTGTTCAGATAGCGCGCCGGGATGATGACGTCGGTGTCGACGTCGCGGCCGAACTTGTGCACGGTGCCTTCGAGGATCATCGCCCGCCCCCCTTGCTCGAGACCATCTCCGGCGTGGCGATGTGCCCGGCGATCGCCGAGGCCGCCGCTACGTACGGGCTCGCCAGGTAGACCTCGCTGGTGACGTCGCCCATGCGTCCGACGAAGTTGCGATTGGTCGTCGACACACAGCGTTCGCCGGCGGCGAGCACGCCCATGTGCCCGCCGAGGCAGGGTCCGCAGGTGGGCGTGCTGAACGCGCCGCCGGCCTCGATCAGCGCCTGCATCGTGCCGTCGGCGGCGGCGTCGAGGCAGACCTGCTGGGTGCCCGGCAGGATGATCAGGCGCACGGTCGGATGTACCGAACGTCCGCGCAGGATCTCGGCCGCCTTCCGCAGATCTTCGAGGCGGCCGTTGGTGCACGAGCCGATCACGACCTGGTCGATGGTCGTGCCGGCGAGCGCCGCCGCCGGCGACGTGTTCGCCGGCAGGTGTGGCCTGGCGACCGTCGGCTCAAGCGTGGCGACATCGATCTCGAGCGTGCGCGCGTAGACCGCGTCGGCGTCGCTGGCGAACACGACGCCGGGACGCTTTGCCCGGCCGGCGACGTAGGCGGCGGTCGTGGCATCGGGCGCCACGACGCCGCTCTTGGCGCCGGCCTCGATCGCCATGTTGCACATCGTGAAGCGGCCCTCCATGCTCAGCGCCGCGATCGCCTCGCCGGCGAACTCCATCGCCTGATAGAGGGCGCCGTCGACGCCGATCAGGCCGATCGTATGCAGGATCAGGTCCTTGCCGGTGATGTACTTCGGCACTGTGCCGGAGTAGACGAAGCGGAACGACTCCGGCACACGCAGCCACACCTTGCCCCATGCCATCGCCGCGGCGAAGTCGGTGGAGCCGACCCCGGTCGAGAATGCCCCGACGGCGCCGTACGTGCACGTGTGCGAATCGGCGCCGACGATCACGTCCCCCTGCGTCACGAGCCCCTGCTCGGGCAGCAGCACGTGCTCGATGCCCATGCGCCCGACCTCGAAGTAGTTGACGAGGGCGTGCTTGCGGGCGAACTCGCGGAGGATCTTCGCCTGCCCGGCCGACTTGACGTCCTTGTTCGGGGTGAAGTGGTCGGGCACGAGCGCGACCTTGGCGGGGTCGAAGACATGCTCGAACCCCGCCTCTTCGAACGCGGCGATCGCCAGCGGCGCGGTGATGTCGTTGGCGAGCGCCAGGTCGACGGGCGCCTCGATGATCTGGCCGGGCTGCACCGCGTCGAGCCCGGCGGCCCGGGCGAGGATCTTCTCGGTTATCGTCTGCGCCATCAGGCCTCCCCCGCCGCGGCGGCGTTGTTCAGCGCGCGAACGTACGCCTTCGCCGAAGCTTCCATCACGTCGTAACTCACTGCCTGACCGTTGAACGAGCGGCCGCCGACCTCGACCGCGACCCGCACCTCGGCGAGCGCGTCCTTGCCGGCGGTGACCGACCGCACCTGGTAGTCGGCGAGGCTGCCCTTCATGCCGACGGCGTGGTCGATCGCCTTGAAGATCGACTCGACGGCGCCGTTGGAGAAGCTCCTGCCGCGCTTGCGGCGGCCGCGCACGTCCACGTCCACCTGGCTGGTGGGGATGATCGCCGAGCCCGCCTGCGTGACGAACGACTGCAGCGTGAAGTGGTCCTGGCGCTCGCGGATCTCTTCGCTGACGAGCGCCTCGAGATCGAGCACGGTGACCGTCTTCTTCTTGTCAGCGATGCTCTTGAAGCGGTGGAAGGCTTCGTCGAGCTCCGTGTCCGAGAGCTGATAGCCGAGCTCAGCAAGCTGGGCGCGCAAAGCGTGGCGCCCGGAGTGCTTGCCGAGCACCAGATCGCTCTCGGCGAGGCCGACGTCGCCCGGCTTCATGATCTCGAACGTCTCCGGCCTGGTCAGCAGCCCCGCCTGGTGGATGCCCGACTCGTGGGCGAAGGCGTTGCGGCCGACGATCGCCTTGTTGCGCTGGATCGTGTAGCCGGTGAGCGTGCTCACCAGGCGGCTTGAGCGGGCGATCTCCTCGGTGTGCACGCCGGTGCCTGCATCGAAGACGTCGCCGCGCGTGCGAATCGCCATCACGACCTCTTCAAGCGCGGCGTTGCCGGCACGCTCACCGATACCGTTGACGGCGCATTCGACCTGCGTCGCGCCGGCACGCACCGCGGCGAGCGAGTTGGCCGTCGCCA
>Ga0207931_1000740_pt1 | contig 11780 bp, 11 predicted proteins | sample NGESurdeep092012_2_FD_184478 | JGI IMG/M metagenome (GOLD analysis project Ga0207931, IMG submission 184478) | Arctic peat soil microbial communities from Barrow, Alaska - NGEE Surface sample 415-1 deep-092012 (SPAdes) | ecosystem: Environmental > Terrestrial > Soil > Wetlands > Peat ...
CAGATAAAGCCGGCAATTAACGTTACACGGCCGGACGGGGACCTTGCTGAGCTGCAAGAAGTGCTTATATAAGGGGGTGTACCAGTGACTCCAGAAAACGAAACGGTCAAACTCTTTGAAAAAAATAACATTGATCTTGTAGCCACATTGCCATGTGATAGGCTAAAGCATCTACTCCCCCTTCTTGGGAAACGTTTTTTCGAGGTTCCATTATCCAGGGAAGAAGATGGCGTTGGAATCTGCGCCGGCGCGTTTTTAGCCGGAGCAAAACCTCTGATGCTGATCCAAAGTACTGGTGTCGGCAACTTGCTGAACGCCTTATCGTCGCTTAATTTTACTTATGAAATTCCTTTGCCCATTGTTGCAAGTTGGCGAGGAGTCTACCAAGAGAGCATACCTGCACAAGTTTATTGGGGGACACATCTTAGAGCAGTGCTAAACGCGCTTCACATAGCGACCTATGAGGTCCACACGTTCGAGGACCTAAAGTTCTTGGATCAGGCTATTCAGGAGTCGTTCAAGACAAGCTTGCCAGTCGTCGTGCTTATATCGCCACAGTTGTGGGAGTGCGCTCCACAAAACGTCTTGGGAGAACCTCGATATGAAAGAGTAAACTGTCCCGCTTTGTCGTTGGAATCCCAAATTAAGCGCCCTGTAATGACTCGCTATGAAGCGATCGAAGCAGCCGTTCCTTATCTTCGAGGGCGGACAGTGGTCTGTAATATAGGTATACCGAGCAAAGAACTTTATGCACTTTGCGATCAACATGGCAACTTTTACATGCTTGGAAGCATGGGTTTAGCTTCGTCGATTGGACTTGGTATTTCCCTATATAATAAAAGTGAAATCGTCGTACTCGACGGAGATGGGAGTCTCTTGATGAATCCAAATGCCTTATGTAGCATCTCTCAACAGGCACGGGACAACATAACAGTAATAGCCCTTGATAACGGCACGTACGGTTCTACTGGAGATCAGCAAACGGCCAGTCAACACCTTGACTTGGAGCTTTTGGCGCGAGGGTTTGGGATCGAGCACACAAGCAAGGTATACACTGCAGTGGACTTACTCTCAGCATTGGAGCTCCCAAAAGGGCCCAAATTTATTCACACTGTCATAAAGCCAGGGAATGCTAATGTTCCTAACTTACCTTATACAGCGATTCAGATTAAACGGCGTGTTATGGCACATTTGCGCAGCGGGTAGTTACAAGGCCCCTTAGCGTCGGGCATTCGATTATAGTTGATCTTTTGCAGTAACGTTCAGAAGCGGCCTTCTACTACGGGGTCACAGAATATGATAAGTTGTCATACAAAGGAAGATGGTGATATGTTTTGCACGCTGTTGCTATGATGTCGTGGATCCCATAATGCTACTTCGATCTTCCGCCCCGTGAGAAACTAAAGCAAATTTCAAAAAAATCGACGCGCCGCCATCTTCGAAAAAAGCTTGTTAAGATCATTAGCGGGTGTATTGCGACCTCCGCCGTGTGAAGACGGAGGCTTTGGGTGTTTTGAAGCATTCTCTGTAGGCGATATCACCGTGAGAAAGGCCAATGATCCGTTGTATATAGTCTGATAGATTCGTGTGGATAGGCCGGCAAGTTTCGAGACTGTGCGCGGTAAGCGCATGATTGGATAATCGTATCCTTCCTTAGCGTGATGAAGCGAGATCTTGCTGCGGTAAATCTCCAGCAGCTCTTTTTTTGGCAGCGCAACATTCGCAAAAAGGTCTGGGAAATGTTCAGCAGCTAGCATAATAGTAGATGCGGCGGCGCTGGACACTTAAGCATTCTGATTAGCCGCGCGCGACATAGCGCTAGTCCATCTATAAGCTTGTTTTTTAAGGAAAACTATGGCGTAACGATATTAAACCAGAATTCAAAGTTGTCCATCAACGACAAAAAGTCGATCAGTTTTTCCTGACTACCCACAATGTTCGCTTCACCCGTCGCCAGCTTGTCGGCCAGACTGGCTTCGCCCAGCAGAACCTGGTCCAACGCAACGCGAGTCGTAGTCAAGGTGGCGTCGGGCTGATCCGCTTGCTTACCTTCGGCGTAATTCAGCACCCCGTTTTCAACCGTCAGCACGTATTGGTCTTCGATGTCCGTAAGATTGATGTTCAAGGTCATGATTTTGTCCTCGGCTTTAGGACCGATTAGTCGTACCGCTAGCAGGTCAAAGAACATATCCAATGGAGTAGCACTAATGACGTCTTTGGTAGCAGATTTTGGGGCCGGTAAATCCATGATACCTTCGCGCAGCTCTTTTGCCCCACTCAGATAGAAGGCGCCACGGGCCAGACTCCGCCTGATAACCGAGCTGTTCTATGGCATCAGCCTGTAAAGTGCGCGCTTCTTGGTTATCGGGATCGGTAAACACTAAGATGGTTGACCACCTGAACTACCCAGCGATAGTTGCCCGCAGCAAAAGATTGACGGGCTTTAGCCAGCAGGGTTTCAGCACCACCTATAAAGTCAACGTACTTTTTGGCGGCTTCTTGTGACGGCAGGGGGTGTAAGTTGGCCGGATTTCCGTCGAAAAAGCCAAGGTAGCGCTGATAAATGGCTTTCACGTTATGACTGATACTACCGTAATACCCCCGGTTGTACCAAGCCCGGAACAACTCTGGGGGCAATTGGATTATTTCAGGGATTTCCAATATGGTGTACCCTGATTGGCCAGCCGCAGGGTCTCGTCATGCAAATATTTGTATATATCCCGCTGCTTTTTCAGAAAGTCTACACCAGCGTCCGTCCCCCACGTGGGCCAGTGATGGCTGGCAAAAATGACGTTATATCTGCCCGCGAAACGATCAATAGCTTCGTTAATGAAGTATGCCCAGGCTTTGGAGTCGCGCACTTGCGCCCCTCGCAGGGTGTAGAGGTTATGCATGGTGTGCGTGCAGTTTTCGGCCATGCAAAGGGCCCGGTATTCGGGGAAGAGGAAGTTCATCTCAGCCGGAGCTTCGGTGTTAGGGGTCAATTGGAACTCTATTTCCAGGCCGTCAATCGTCATCTTTTGGCCCGTTTCGGTGATGTAGTCGGTTGGCTCAATAAGTGTGATCAACCCGGTTGATGTCGTTTGTCCCAACCCGGCGCCCACTTGCCCTTTCACGTCTTTGGGCAACAGGTTGCCATACATATAGCTGGCGCAACGGTTCATCACGTTGCCCGCGATGATGTTTTCGCTGATGACGTACTCCAGAAAATGCTCTGGGGCAATCACTTTGATTTTGCCGGCCGTGACGTCGGCTTCAGCGATAACGCCCTTGACGCCGCCCCAGTGGTCAACGTGGCTGTGAGTGTAAATAACGGCGACAACCGGTTTTTGGCCAACGTGCCGGTAAACCAACTCCATACCAGCCTTGGCGGGTTCAGCGGAAATGAGCGGATCAACTACTATATATCCTGCGTCGGTTTCAATGATACTCATCACGGACAAATCAAAGCCGCGAATCTGGTAGATCCCTTCAGTGACTTTAAACAGGCCGTGGTACAACGCGTTTAGTCGGGATTGCCGCCACAAGCTAGGGTTAACCGAGGGTGGGGCGGCTTCCTCCCCAAGGAAAGGGTGAGCGTTCAAATCCCAGACCGGCCGACCGTTGGCATCGGCAATAACCGGGTCGTCCAAGCTGGCAATGAAGCCACGGCGGGCAAGTTTAAAATCCTGGGTGTCGTCCCAACTCAGCTCGTTACATAAGGCTTTGTTGGCTGCTTCGGTAAACTTTGTTGCGTCTTTGCGTTTTAGCATAATTAACTCCTCTTTGAACGGAAGCGGCAATCTAATAATAGGATCTGCACTGCGCTGTCGTATATGACTGAGTGCATGGGTTTGCTAAAGTTTTTACAAAGCACTTTGCCGTAACTCTGAGCTGTTACCGTCAATAGCTATGCTTCACCGCCGTCTTGCTTTTCACCATCCTTTAGCTGCGCCTCTAGCCACTCTATCTCCGCGTCTATTATCTTCAGCCGTGCCTTTCGCAGCGCCTCTAGTCCATCCCCCTCATAAACTCGAGTATCGGTAACTTCCGAAACTATGCCTTCAATTTCTGCCTGTGTTAGTGTCCCCTTCTGCTTCAACAGATTTAAGAGTTTAACAAAAAGTTCTCTAAAAACCGTCCTAATAATCAATTCTCGCGAAACAACCTGTAAAATATTCCCGCTGTTGAGTTCTTTAAGTGATTTTTCAATATATTCTCCCGATTTTCTTTCTTTAGTCAAGTGTGTCGCCCCTGCGCATCATTGAGCAAATCTCGCTCTTATACCCCTTTTCTGCTCGGCAGAAACCTGTGAATCTCGTGGTTTTGAAGCCGCCACTCCAAGGGGGCTTCGGTATTCGGTTAAAAAAATATGGTACATTCGCAATTTATGATGTTTTCAGCACTTGCGGAATCATCTCCAGGTTCCACCATTTCCTCAATCATTTTGTCCCTTCGATGGATCTCTTTATTTCATAAAGGGGTAGGGGGTAGCTTAACAATTCCTATTCTACACGACACGTTTCATGCCGTCACACCCAGATGTATTAAGGTACTCGGCCAATAGAGCGCGCCACGCGACTGTTTCCTCGAATAGAGAAACGTGCTAGCGGATGGATTGTTGGGGCCAGAATCTGAAATTATGCGGTATTTGGGGCGCGGTTCCGTCGGCACTTTCAACTATTCCGCGCCACATAAGCACTGCCGCGTTTATGTCCCATTGTGAGCGTAGAACCATTATTATCCCACCATGCAAACGACGTGCGCTGTGAAACGATGTGCGCTGTGACTGGACCGTTACAAACTTTTATCGTGGTAGAGCGCCCTTAAATAAATGTGAAAAAGAGGCGAATGACAATTCGAAAAACATCGATTGTAGCAGCCTTGTGTTTGGTCCTTATAGGCATACTGACAGCCACTACAGGGGTAACAGAAGCGTCAACGGGCGACTCAGCCATTCAGCGGTTTGACATAGAGATAGGGGACTACAAGTACGGTGAACTCACTGTTGACGCGCAAACCGATCAATTCGTGGCCTACGCGAACGTGGGCAAACAACTGGTAGACAAACAGGTGACTCTAGTTGCACGAAATGGCGGGGCGAGCCCGTATTATATAGATATTGCGCGTTCAACAGTTGACAACGATGGACGGGTCCACTGGGGAGGCACCTTTACTGCGGCACAATTCGACTGGATTCACGTACATGGCGATGGTGCGGTCTTCTTTGTAAGAGGCAATTATTGACTGTTCTCACGGACGCCGCACAGCACCTGCGGGAGCTAAAAAAGTTCTGTGAGCAGGAGGGCGACATACTGCAGTAGGATCAAGGAGCGCAGCGGCCAAAACCGAGTAACCTATATAAGACTCAGGCTTTTAAGCGTGTTAACGATTTGATCGACTGCAATGGCCGCATCTTCGGGCGTTCGACCGCCCGTGATAACCAGTTTACCGGAACCGAACAAAAGAACGACCACTTTAGGATCCGACAACCGGTAGACAAGACCGGGGAACTGTTCCGGCTCGTACTCAATGTGCTCAAGCCCAATACCGATGGCGACTGCATTTAGATTCAAACTCGAGTGAAGATCTGCGGAAGCGACGATGTTTTGCACAATAATCTTCGGCGTTCCCTTCACGTCGATTCCGACATTTCGTAGACTTTGAAATACGTGTTCAATGCCTTTATGAAGCGCATCTATGCTCTTTGCACCCGTGCAGACAATTTTTCCCGATCGAAAGAGTAATGCAGCGGTCTTAGGGTCCTTTGTGCGGTAGACAAGGCCCGGAAACCGTTTTGGATCGTAATCTGCGCCCTCTAAAGCAAGCGTTAATTGCTTCAGATTCATTTCTTGCCCAATGCCGGTGGATCCAACTACATTTACAATTTTAATAGTGTCCCGTGGTTCAGCCATCTTCCTCCTTCCCTGTTTTTTTATAAAGCCTAAGCTGGACAGTATGGAGAGCAAAAAGGACGGAGACCAACGGACGGCTCTACGTCCAGCGTCATTTCCCAATATTAATATTTAGGAAGCGTCCACTTCGTACTTCCCACGGTTCAGCCAAGACTCATCGTCGCACTAGCGACAAAAAGACCATTCACTTGTAAAAATAGTGTGTTAAGGCTTAAAATTTTCTCTTTTTCCGTCAATGCTACGCCCTCTGATCCGATCCAAAAAATGACTTCTTGGGCTCTGACTCATAACCGTTCAGCAGAATGGAATAAGAAACTTAAAATGAATAATAGGATTAGAAAGATACCAACAAATAAAATCCAAGGACGATTTCCCTCGTGCCTTGGTTACAAGCGCTTTCCCCCTAGTTTTACATGCCGTGTTTGCCCTTCGAGAGCCTCGTATTTTAGTTTGGCGTAGCAGGTGACGATAATTGACGATATTTTACGAACGTTGTGGATCGATAAAGGGAATGCATACAATTTACATGCAACTAAGGACAGAAGATGTGCCTGACAGTTGTCCCAGGTTCCCGACTAGGCCCTTTCTGGCGCGCAACTACCGTCAGGCACATCTTTACTTGGCGCGGGTAAGGAGGGGATAAGGCGCTGCTGTAAAATGAGAGCAGACTAAAAAGCCATACACACCACGCATATGATGCTGCACGTAACGCCATACGCACCACACATATGATGCCGTACGTCGCGACTCTATTTTTTACCACGGCGCCTATGTCTGCTTTTTATTTTTCCACTCTAAAAATATAAAATTTAAGCGCGCAGAGCTGGGGGCATTTTATAAAATACCGCTTTAAAGGCAAAGCCGAAAGTAACAGATAAACTAACCGACGAAGAATTCAGTTTAAAATTGGCTGCACAACTGACGAAGAACGAGCTAGTTTAAAACGTTTTACCGATGATGCTGGCATAGCAATAATCGACAACCCACCTAAGAAGCCACCGCAGAAATAGGGCCGGCCAGAGAAATAGATACGCTTCGTTATACATATTCACGTAGCTGAAAAAGTGAACAAAATATCTTTTTTGAGAAGTCGAAAAGCACGCACATATTGGTCTACTTGCCCGAAGTATCGAGCTTCCCATTCTTGATAGAGTTCTTCTGTGTGGGCTTTGCTATCGTCATAGCTGATGTTGAAAAGCTTCCGAGTGTCAACGTTATTTTCCCACAGCACAACTTCATCGCGATCAGACTCACAAGGCCATAAGAAGCCGTCTGGATGAAACTTGATGTTTCGACCTTCTATAGCCTCTCCATTGTGGTATCCCACGATTGGTTCCCACCACGAGAGCAAAATGATTCGGGCCGGTTTGCTTACGGGCCACAATCTCAGTGAGATCTCTTCTTCTGACATGACGTCGTGTAGTTTCGCTTCAAGGCCTGTGGAGAACTGCACTTTTGCTATAGTCGTTATCCACGTAACAACGAGAGCGTTGAGCACGTCCGCTTTCTCAGCATTATCTGCGCCCGGAAAGAGCTCAAGTCCTTTAAAGTTCGGAGGGACGAAGTGCAGTTGTATGTCCTTATGCGATATCTGCCGATCTCTTAACGGTGATCCCACTACTTGCGGGAGTGAGTAAATTACGTATCGACGTTCATAAACAAGCGCAGCCGCACGTTTTATTGCTTTAATCTTGTCTGTTGAAGCGTTCTTGGCGCCGCTCTTTTTTAACACTTCAGATAGTGCAGCTGCTTGTTCCAACGCATCTATCGGCCACGACGAGCGGATTCCCGGCCGTCCCCTTTTTATTGTTCTGTCCTCGACTACTATCCCTTGCTTTTCAGCCTTTACTGGGTCGGGCGGTCGTCCTCGTTTCTTAACCCGATGTTCATAAAAGGTCTCATAGGACGGAATGAGTCCTTTTTTTGACCAGTTCCGGAGCGTGGTGACATCTATCTTAACATCAAGCTTTTCGAGGCGATTGGTGAACTCTGCGGAGTCTATGGTGGTTGCAACATTTGTCTCTGACATTCTTAATTTAAATGTATTTATATTTAATAAAAAAATTAATTTTAATTAACTAAAATTTTTATTATTTTTAAATGATTTATACTTATGTATGATACAGAGTCAACCAAAAAAAAAACATCTCAACGAGATCGAATGTGAAATCACCCAGTATATGGACTAGCGTCAGAAAGTTAGAGCCAGAGAACTCGCCGAATTTGTGGGAATTAGCATCCCTTCAATTCGAGTACGTTTACTGAAACTAATGGTGATGGGCTTTGTCGGGCAGGAAAAGACGCGGAATCACCAAGTATGGTTCTTCTTAAAGGATCGCGAGGGGTAGGATGGCTTCAAGAAGCTCGAAAGAGTTTGTTGAGGCAAATCCGACAACGAAAGCCGTAGATCCAGAAGAGCGCAAGCGTCGTGAAAGATTCATTAGAGCCCGGAAAAAAGACCATGAACTAGGCGTTTTCATTATGTACTATTAGCAGGCGCATGGACGATCAAGAGTTCTCTACGGTGAACCGTCTGCTTTGCGACGGTATCATGAATGATTCGATCCGGCACGACAAATCCAAGGTTGCATATTGTAAAGCAAATAAAAAAGAAGGGGCCCTTCTAGGGGCCTCTCACCGTCTCATCAACAGATACACTAACCCAGCTAAAAGTGCCGGTATCCCGAGTCCGAGGACCGAAAACTCTAAAACGGGCTGGGCGGGTAAGCTCGCAACGCCGCTCGTTTGAGCTGATGGAACCGAAATTCCTGGCACCGACTCATTTCCAGCAGTAGTTACGCTTGAGCTGGAGTTTGAGGAACCTGATAGAACCGCTGCCTGAACCGTTGGTGTCGCTGTTACCTTAACTGTCGGCGTTGCTGTTGCTTTTACTGTAGGCGCCGCAGTTACCTTCGCCGTCGGTGTTGCAGTTACCTTCGCCGTCGGTGTTGCAGTTACCTTCGCCGTCGGCGTTGCTGTTGCTTTCACTGTAGGCGCCGCAGTTACCTTCGCCGTCGGTGTTGCAGTTACCTTCGCCGTCGGTGTGACAGTTGGCTTCACTGTAGGTGCCGATGTTGCAGTCGGCTTGATGGTCGTCGATGCGGCTGTCCAAGCCAGCTTGTCGGTGTTCCAGCTTCCACCGCTGCTAAAATCAACGATCGAATTGTATTGCCGGTATACGAAGATGCCGCCGTTGAGCGACGCGGTCTTGACTGACGTGATGCCGCTTCCGCCTGAAGCCGTATTTGCAAGGTTTGCAGAACCGCCTGCGTCGTTGTACCATGATCCGGTACCCAAAAGAGCACCGCCGGTCTCGTCCCAGCGTGTTTGTTTTACTGGCGCGTTTCCGTCCTCACCAATCCAGATCGTTGGATATTGCTCATTTCCCGAGCCTGCATTCGAGTTCCAGGAAATTTGAAGGTAATAATTATGGCCTGTGCGCAAAACGGTATCCATTGGTATATACCACCGCGCACCGCTGCCGCCGGTCGTCGCACGGTAGATAGTAAGGTACCCTTCGTTAGCGCCTTTGTAGGTGTCAATTTCAATCATAAAAGCGCCATACGCTTTGTCCCAAATTTTTTGGAAGCGCTGGCCTGTCAAGCCGCTGTAATGGAAACCTATCTCCCACGACGCTGTGTTTAGGTTGTTTGTTGCACTGCCGGCAGGGATGTAGATAAAATCATTTTGCCCTGCGTCACCCCAGTAGGGGTACCCATTTGATTGGGTTCGAAATAAGCTAGGGGTGCTGACGTACGCGTTATAGCTGGCTCCTGCCGTCCCTTGATTGACCCACGTTGATCCCGCTTGTGGGACGTAATATATGGTGGGGGTCGGTTGTGCTACAGCCGGTGTGATTACCGACCCGATAACAAGCGACGAGGCCATTAATAAAAGAATTACTCTAAGGGCTTTTCTTTTCGCATTTTTCAACTAAACACCTCGGTCTGGTAGTTCAGTAGTTGAGTACCTAAACACCACGACGAACAGCTATTTAAAAGTTTCAGTCAATTATTTTTATAAAAATGATAGATAATTATTTTATTAGCTTATTTTTTAGTTTAAAGACCTTAAAATGAATTATACTATTTTCAAGATGAAATGGAGATATCCCAAGAGGTTTAACGGACGCGAACAGCTTCAACGTGTTTTGGTAGATAATTACGAGAATGTAAGGAAGGCTGCCGAAGAAGCGCTTCAGATGCTTTCTAAAAAAATGGAAAGATCATTGCGATCGTTGCACGTGAATGGACCTAGAAAAAGCCATCTCGATATATCTTCCATAGTACACTTTTTAAATTGTATTGTTCCCTTAACATACGAAATGTTGCGTTCAATCAAGCATGGATGCCGAGAAGAACGTCATTAGAAGAACTAAAAGTGTGCCCGCGTCGGATGCTAGCCGAACTACTAGGCAAATTTGACAATTGAAAAATCGTCGGGTTATAACCTCCGCCTGATATAACCGTCGTCTGACACTTGTTAAGACTGCGGCACTAACTTAAATAACGGATGGAATTTCAGAACTTCGAGACCGTACCCGCACGAAGGTACCGCCTAGCCTTAATTTAAAAAAAATGTTCTTCTTTTAATTAAATGTTGTTTGAGCAATGATTAACGAGGCTTATCTTTTGCACCTTTTTTAAAAAGAATTGCTTAATGAACTGTGCAGCTGAGAAAAAAGTAGTGTTTTGAATCTTCAGGCCTCTGCCACTATTAATCAGCGTTTTTCAACGTAGTGCGAACACTCCTTTTTGCATTTTAGTATATCCGCAGGAACGCCGGTCGTATACCACGCGCACGTAGGGCAGTCGGACTCCGTACGGTATGCATCGCGTTCACGAGTACAACGGTGATATATGAAGACGCATTTATCACATGGAGGCGGGACGATATCAGAAACGCCCCCCACAAATTTACTATAGTCAGTCATCTGTTTACGAGGATCAAGTATGCAGTCAGTCCTTAAGCGCGTCCGGCAGCACTATTCACTCACCAGTTTCTATAATAAATTTAAAGGCGTCACGAAGCGCTCCCAACCTCCCCTTCTTCACTTTACCTCAACAAGTCTATACAGCACTAATGCAACCAATCCATATTCTTATGTGCTGAGAGGTCTGCATCCCCCCCAACATTTCATGTAATTACCATAAATCTTTTCAGGAAGCATGGTTTGCCATCGGTCCATCTGACCTTCTAGGTCTGTTCTCTCGAATACCCCTTCCCCTACAGAAAAAAGCAGTCGTGTATATGCTCGATAATATGTTGTTGACTGCTGCTAATGAATGACAGCCTAAGAAGAACCGTAAGATTCTTGAGAGAACGTCCAGCTGTGGAGGATTAAAGCTGGATCGGATTTTTGACCGTAATTGCACATGAACCACTTAGCACTGTAGTTGCCCACCCACACCTCTTCGTAAGCTGACGTAGCTTTATACGCAGCCGCATGTGTACTGTTGGCTTTGTACCCTTCCTTCAGTTTAGCGGCTACAGTTGCATTATACACATTTTTCGCTTCGGCTTTCGATTTCGTTTTCTCGATAATTATAGTCACGTTTGAACTGCCAGGAACAGTCGCGTTTCTCCCAACTCCCGTGTAAACGTCGTTCCCTCGCGCATTGGTTGACTTTTTGAAAGGCTGTACCATGGTTAAATTGTAGGATTTGTACAACTCAGTAAGGGCGCTGCTGTAATCGGCTGACGTTTTTGTTGTCGTGGACGTTGTCGTGGACGTTGTCGTGGACGTTGTTGTTGGTGACGACGTACTAGGCAGGCCCGTACAACCGGCTGCAGACAGCGACACGACTAGAATAAGTGCTATAATCACCGTAGCTTTTATCATACGTTTCGCCTATAGCTAAATATACAACACTAGACTTTTGCAGC
>Ga0207931_1000741_pt1 | contig 11773 bp, 9 predicted proteins | sample NGESurdeep092012_2_FD_184478 | JGI IMG/M metagenome (GOLD analysis project Ga0207931, IMG submission 184478) | Arctic peat soil microbial communities from Barrow, Alaska - NGEE Surface sample 415-1 deep-092012 (SPAdes) | ecosystem: Environmental > Terrestrial > Soil > Wetlands > Peat ...
TATTTCCTGTTTGTCGGTTGATTCTGTGTCATCTTTACAATGACCGCTAACTTGTTTAAAGAAGTATTAAAACTACTGTTCAGGATCAATCCTATGCAGATAAAGTTATGTTTGCGATTGTTAATTAGCATACTTCCATCAATGCTATTCATCATTCTTGATAAACCACAGCCTCGTCAGTCACATAAGCTACACCCTCCCCTTTCATAGATGATCCCAACCAATTACTCTTGCCTGACTTTCAATTTCCGCAAAATCAACCCAAGTTAAACAACATTATGGGGAATGAGAAGGAAATACCTTTGGAAATATTGCAAAAATTGAATTCGCTTTAAGCTCCATGATTGTTTCCTGACAACTGATCATAAATTTCTTCAACGAGGATTATTAAGGGAATGTCATTTTGAAGTTGTTTTGAGGTCTCTGGTGAGAGGTCATTTTTTGACGACCGTTTCCTTGACTATCCTGACAAACTAACCCAGAAGCAACCAGAATTGATTGGGGGATAGCTGGAATCAGATTATCAGCAAGTGTCCAATTCATTCTCAAGAACCAAATGACTTTCAGCTCTCTGTAGCAAATAATGCCATAGAAATTATTCCAAATTATCGAACGGTTTTTTGGTACCCAAAATACAGGGGAGGATCAATGGGAAAGCATAAACAGGTAGTACTCAGAAGATGTGCCATTGTTGAGAAACTCATGCCGCAATACTTTTAAAGAATAAGATTCTACAATAGTTGAAAATCATGCAAATATGAGTTTTGCAGCTTGATTTTCATCAGATCGATCTCCAGGAAATCTTGAAATATACTCAAAATGAGGCAGGGTCATAGGTAAAGTTGCCGCTTGAATTCTTTTCACGGACTCTGGACCTTTAAAGGATCCAAGCTTCATTTTGAATGAAAGTTTCCCATGTCAACTTAATAAGATAAGACATAGTCAGAACCTCAGGTTTTCAGATTACAATTAGATGTAAGTTTAGCAGATTGAGTACAATGCAAAAGCCATTGACCTTGACCACTCTTCGCCAGAGTATTTTGACCATCTCTGATCAGAGTTAAATCATTGACATCTAGTGAAATATAATTTTGACATTCTGACCAGCTAAATGTGGTCAATACTATCGACTTATGCAAATATGTTGTTCTCATAAATTTAATAAGACAACTGTGTTTAATATTAACGGACTTTACACTTTGTGATATACAAACTTGAGATTGGCAGCTTTATCTTCGGCTGTCTTTGCTATAACATGAAGATGCTGTATAATCTAATAAAGTTAAGCAACTTTTATTTAAACTGGGATTTACAGGAATAGATTTTACTACTATCAAATCCTGCAGAAGAGTGAAGAATATCATTAATTATATTTCAAATTTATATTTTCTATTCTATTGACCAACTTTGTACAATAGCTTAAATAGTATTTGGTATTACATTTAGTTTGCTTTGGGTATTTGATATAAGTGCACGGTAAAAAATATTTTGGAAAATTATTACACTTTTCTATATCTGCGAGAGATAACCACCTCTCTTTAACACCCCCCTCTGTCTCGGGGATCGGACGACCCCCCGTCAAGAAATCTTTATTATTAATCTTAAAAACTAATCAAAATGGTAACAGTAAGTAGTTACGTCCAATGCGAAAGCGCAGACGGTAAGAAATTTTATGCTTTAATTCTCAAGGGGGGAATGGAGTTGGTTCTTTCTGAAGCATTTGGCAGGTATTACGCCACAGCCAAACAGGCAAGCATCACAAGCACATTCGATGAGAAAACCTGCCAGGGACTGGTTGGAACGAACCTCCCAGGTAAAATTTCACGAGTGAAATGCGATCCATTTGAATACACTATTCGCGACTGGTTGTCATTGCGTCGCGTCTTAAATACAAAAGTTAAATTTCATTAATGTTCAATTCTGGTAAACCTTATTATTACCTGGTATTTATTTTCGAGACTTTAATATGTAAATTTGCCTGTAAAAATATAAGGAGGAATTTCATTGAAATCATTCCCCGACGATCTGAAACTTGTTGAAATGCTTCAAAAAGGCGATGTTGAAGCCTTCGACTTAGTATATGAAAAGTATTCAAAGAAACTTTATATGTTTGGATTGAAATACCTCAGATCGTCAGCCGAAGCTGAAGAACTGGTCCAAGCTGTTTTCCTAAAGGTATGGGAAAACCATAAGAACCTGAAGAAAGAGTTATCCTTCAAATCATATCTTTTTACTATTACATATAACGATATATGCAAACTCTTTCGAGAAAGGGATTACCATCAAAAATTCATTATGGATGCGCTAGCTGAAAATCCCCAGTCTTCATTTGACATGGAAAACAGTATTGATTATAAGTCAGTTCTTGATCGGGTGCAACAAATAATTGATAAACTACCTGAAAGGCAAAGAACCATTTTTCTGAAAAGCAGGATGGAAAACAAATCAACAAAGGAAATTGCCGAGGAACTAGGTCTTTCACCAGGTACTGTTGACAATTACATCTCTGAGGCCCTGAAATTTATTCGAAACAAATTTCGCAACCGAAATTTTTCTTTGCTACTTTTCTTTTCTCTTTTTTTACTCTGAAGATAATTCAATGAGTATCTGAAATCAATAAAGATCTGTTTCAGATCGTTTGAAAATCAATTTATTTATTTCTGTTTGAAGGTCTTTTGACACTCAATGAGGTCCTTATTTGATCTGCCTGTGGTTAAATCTTTATACTTTTTAGACATTCCTCAAAAACAAAAAAATAAATACTTAGGATTCTATAGGCAGTAAAACTGCATATTTTATATGAGATTCTTCTTTGTTGTGGATATTACAATCAAATAAGCGATAAATTCCATTTTGATTGACTCTTAAAAGTTACAAAATTGAAAGAATACGATTCTGAAAAGATAGAACGCTATATTAAAGGAATAGCGAATGACAGTGAAAAGGCATACATGGATTCCCTATTTTTAAAAGGGGAAAATAACCTATACCTCCGCAACTGCCTTAACAAAGACTGGGATCATATCCTTAGTGAATCCACATCTGATGAAGTTAACTTGAGCCATATACTTGATCGGATTCATCATACCCTTCGCAAGAATGAGAACCAGAAAGAACAAAAACCTCTTCGCAGGTTTATAGCTGTATACATGAGAACTGCTGCGGTCTTGATGCTGCCTTTGATTATTGCAGGTGGCTTGATTTACAGCTATCTGTCTAATAAACATCAGACTGTAAACGACCATGAGGTTACATCCATGATTTATGCTCCAATGGGTTCGCGTGTCTCTTTTAACCTGCCCGACGGTACAGTAGGTATGCTTAACAGTGGTTCCAGTCTCAGCTATTCAATTCCATTTGCTAAAAATCGCCATGTAAGACTTGAAGGTGAAGCGTGGTTTGAAGTGAGCCATGATGAAAATCATCCATTTGAAATCAGTACAGGCACTTCGACTGTAAAAGTACTTGGCACTAGTTTCAATGTGAGCGCTTACCCTGCAGAAAATTATGTTGAAGTTGTCCTTCTGCATGGGAAAGTGGAATTTCTGAATAGTAATACTAACGAAAAAATCACGATCCTCCCATCGGAAAGGTTAGTTTTTCAAAACGGGAATATAAGTAAATCGGTAATTGATCCATTAAAATATAATGCTTGGAAAGATGGCAAACTTGTTTTCAGGGGTGACCCAATGGCTGAAGTTGCAAGACGTATTGAAAGATGGTATAATGTAAAGATTGAATTGGGTGACAAGGAACTTGAAAAATATTCCTTCCGTGCAACTTTCCAGGACGACAAACTTGAAGATGTGCTACGTTACTTAAGTTTAACGTCTCCTATTAATTATAAAATAACGCCAAGAGAACAAATGCCAGATGGTACTTTAAATAAAGAAGAAGTGACCATATTTTTAAAAAAATGATAATACAACCTTAAAACCTAATTGCTATGGAAACAATCAACGCTCCTTAAAAAGTCAGGATAATAAAAAAAGGAAATCGCGCTAACGATTTCCTTAAAAAATATCATTTTGACATTTTTTAACTTAAACATTACAAATTTATGAAAAAAAACAAACCTTTTGGGGAATTGTTTTATCATTCTCTAAAGAAAACTCTAAAAATTATGCGTATTGTGCCGTTTCTGTTGATACTTGGAATCCTTCAAGCGCATGCTATAGATACTTACTCTCAAAAAACGAAGCTATCCTTGGACTTTTATAATACGAAGCTAAGTACAGTTCTAGATAAGATTGAAGAGGAAAGTGATTTTTACTTCCTTTATAACGAGAAACTTCTCGATACCGAACGTGAAGTAACAATCAATGAAAAGAATCAATTAATTGATGAAATTCTTAAAGAATTATTTTCTGGTACAGAAGTAGAATATACTATCATTGACCGTAAAATAATTCTTGCTCCAAAGTATCTGACTGAAGCACCAGAACAACAGCAGAATATAATTTCTGGGTCTGTAAATGATGCTACAACTGGTGAACCTATGCCTGGAGTAAACATTATCGTAAAAGGAACATCTATTGGTGTACTAACCGATGTAAAGGGACAATATTCAATTACTGTCCCAAATCGAAATGCAACGCTTTCATTTTCATTTATCGGTTATGTTCTACAAGAAATACCAGTACTTGATCAAACGGTTATTAATATTAAAATGACTCAAAGCTTATCCACTTTAGATGAGGTGGTCGTAATTGGATATGGGACTATTAAAAGAAATGATCTAACGGGATCAATTTCAAGTGTAAAAAGTAGTGATATATCGGCTTTCCCAAAGAATAACCTTAGTCAGGCTTTACAAGGTCTCGCTTCAGGGGTTAATGTTCAACAGAATTCAGGCCAACCTGGTGCTGGAATACAAATTCGTATAAGGGGAACTAATTCCATACAAGGAAGTAATGAACCTCTCTGGATTATAGATGGTTTTCCAGGTGAGCAAGCTCTCTTAAATTCAGCGGACATTGAATCTATTGAGATATTAAAAGATGCTTCGGCAACCGCAATCTATGGATCAAGAGGAGCTAATGGGGTAATTATCGTCACTACCAAGCGGGGTAAAGAAGGAGTTACCAGGGTTGATTACTCGGGTAGTTACAGTATTCAAACCATTGCTAAAAAACTGGATTTGATGAACGCTTCTGAGTATGCACAACTTTATAATATTTATACAAAGGGAAAAACGGGAACTGAATATTTCACTCAAGATCAAATTAATAATTTTGGAAAAGGGACAGATTGGCAAGACATAATTTTCCGCAGGGCTCCAATAAACGACCATTCTTTAAACATATCCGGAGGAAATGCTAAAACAAAATTCTCTGTTGGGGCAAGTGTATTAGATCAAGCAGGTATAATTCAGAGCTCTGATTACCGCAGACTAGTATTAAGAGCTAACATTGACCATGATATTAGTAATAAGTTCTCAGTTTCTTTTAATGCCATATTGAACCGTATAGATCAAAAAACAATTGATGAAACAAGTGTAACACGAAATGCTCTAGAGGCTCCACCAACTGTAGGACCATATCTTGACAATGGTAATTACCGTTTGTTAAATACGGTTTACCCATTTAGTCCTGACGATCTTGGAAATCCAGTAGCTTATTTTAATGAAGTATCTAACAAGAACTACTCAAATAATGTGATGACTAATCTTGCATTCATCATAAAACCAATAAAGGACCTATCAATAAGGATATCTGGGAATGTTTCAAATATCGATTATCGTTCAGACAGTTATACAAGTACAAAGATGCCTCAGACAAGTTCTTCTGCATCAATTGGCACTAGCAACTCCCTTCATATAAATTTTGATAATATAATTACATATAACAAAACATTTAATACAGACCACAATTTTATATTTACTGGGGCAGCAACTTATGAAAGTTATGTATATAAAAATGTTGGCGCTTCTGGGACAGGATTTCTTAGTGACGTGACTGAAACATATAATATAGGTTCGGCTACTACCATTGGAGTCCCTTATTCTTCTTATTCCGCTTGGACACTTTTATCATATTTGGGTCGCATAAACTATTCATATAAAAGTAAGTATTTAGTGACTGCGACAATGAGATCTGATGGGTCATCCCGCTATAGCAAAAATAATAAATGGGGGTTTTTCCCCTCAGGTGCCATAGCCTGGAAGTTTTCAGAAGAAGAATTCATGAGATCTCTTACTTTCATATCTGATGGAAAAGTTAGAGTGGGATATGGTGAAACAGGTAGCACAGCTATTAATCCTTATTACACACTCGATATGTTATCATCTGGTAAAGTATGCCTTGCAGATAAGCTATATACTTTTTTTGCTCCTGGGACCCGTTTACCTGCTGACTTGAAATGGGAAACCACATCACAATTTGATGTCGGACTTGATCTTGGCATATTAAAAAATCGTCTCAGATTAACAGTAGATTACTACATAAAAAATACACGTGATCTGTTAAATACTGTGCAACTGCCTCGTTCACTTGGTTATGTTACCACAATAGAGAATATAGGTAAGATTCAGAATAAAGGGATTGAATTTCAATTTGATGCAACAATATTTGATAGGGATTTTAAATGGGATGTTTCTGGTAATATCTCTTTTAATAAAAACAAAATTATATCTCTTTATGGCGGTCAAGATATCAAAGGATCAATCTATTCTGTAACTGTTGATAACAGCTTTGTCAACCTTCTCCACGAGGGGAAACCCTTAGGCGCTTTTGTTGGATACTCATATAAAGGTCTTGATGAAACTGGGCATTATACTTACAATGATATTAATAATGATGGTAAAATTACAGATGAAGATCGAACTTGGATTGGAGATCCTAATCCTGATTTTATTTATGGCCTTAATTCCAAAATGTCCTGGAAAAACTTCAATCTTAGCTTTTTTATACAAGGCTCACAGGGTAATGACATTCTTGGATTGACTTACATACATCAGAATTATCTCTATTACCAAGGATATAATACTCTAAAAGAGGTCCTTTATGATCACTGGACTCCGGAAAACCCCAATGCGAAATTTCCTACAATTGATTATAGTATGTCTACAAAATACTCTGATCAATTTGTTTTCGATGGATCTTATTTACGACTTAAGAATATCGAATTGGGATATTATATACCCTTTAAAAACCCAGGTGTTAGTTGGATTAAAGCAGCTTATATTTATGCTAGCGGTCAAAATTTAATAACCATCACAAGTTATCCCTGGTGGGATCCGGAAGTTAATTCCATGGGTGGCAGTAATTCAGTTAACCAAGGAATAGACTACTACTCATATCCTTCAGCCAAAGGATATACTTTTGGGATTAAATTATCATTTTAAAAAAAATGCTATGAAAAAAATATTGTTTATAACTGCCGTTTTAATTCCCTTATTAGCTTGTAATGACTTGTTGGAGGAAAGTCCAAAATCTATTGCAAGCGAAACATTTTACAACACAGTTGCAGAGGTCGAATCAGCTGTAAATGCTATATACTATCCAGTAGGTGTATCCCAGTTAACAAATGAAATTAACTTAGTGGAGGCTCTTGCAGATTATGAATATGGAAAGGGATCATTATCATATATAAATGACTACATCGGCTTTAGCTCAGCAAATGTTACTAATATGGGCTATTTATGGGAAGCTTACTATTTGATGATCCGAAATGCAAACTTGGTTATATTAAATACACCAAATGGTACAGGAACTTCAGAAGCTCAAAAGAGTCAATACACAGCAGAAGCTAAATTCTTAAGAGCACTTGCATATTTTCATCTGGTTAGACTTTGGGGAGGAGTTCCGCTTCGTACAGAAGAAACCATGAAGGTTATTGATTTAGTAAGAAGTCCGGTAAACGAAGTCTACAATTTTATCATAAGTGATTTGTTATTTGCTGAAATAAATTTGCCAGATAATCCCAGGTTGATAGGTACTCCTTCAAAATGGGCTGCTAAAACATTATTAGCAGATGTATATCTCACCCAAGAAGATTGGGTAAAAGCACGGGATAAAGCTGGTGAAGTTATTACCTCTGGTAAATACTCTTTAGTTGGAATAAAAACAACAAGTGATTTTAAAAATATTTTCGGACCAGATCTTGTTACCAGTTCAGAAGAAATATTTTACTTTAAATATAGTCGTGAATATGGTAATGGTTTCTTGAATTTCTTGCACTATCCTTCAGATGGATATAAACCTTATGGAGCAAATTACTTCGCTCATTATACATTAGCAGGAAATCTTTTTTATAAAAATTGGGATAATAATGATTTGCGTAAACAAAACAATTTTTACCTGTGGGATATTGCTTTAGGTAATGATACCTATTTATTTAAAAAGTGGATTGATCCACAGGGTTTCAATAATGCACCAAATGATTGGCCTATCTATCGATATCCCGAGGTGCTGTTGATATACGCCGAAGCTGATAATAGAGTAAATAAAAATCCTACCACCGCGGCAGTTGAATATTTAAACATGGTGCATCGCAGAGGTTATGGTTATGATCCTAAGGTCCCTTCCCCTATTGATTTTAAAATTGAGGATTATAATGAAGATTCATTCTTTAAATTAGTTTTACAAGAAAAAGGTTATGAAACATTTGATGAAGCTAAGCGTTGGTTTGATCTTCTAAGGACACATAAAGCAGCTGAAGTTATTAAAGAAACCTTCAATAAAGACATGGCAACAAGCATGCTTCTGTGGCCTATCCCTGTGGGAGAGACAAGTTATAATAAACTAATTGGACCCAATAATCCAGGATATTAATTCCAATCATTGTAACCCTGGTAAACAACCAGGGTTACATTTATTTTGAATTGTTTCTTCATAAAAGAACGAGTAATCTACTTGTGATTGCACTCAAAACTGGTTTTACATATTGTGACAACTCTTAGGTTGAACTGGAACTTTTTGATCAGCCTTAGGGGGCATCATTTAAAGATTATAGTATAATGAAAAGTTTTTTGTTAATCGGAATATTTTTATTATTCCCAACACAGGGTGTGAAATTCCATGATATCTTATTTGAAGCTGACAAAACATATTCTCCTGAACTTAGCATAAAAGTGTCACCTTTATCCCAAAATCTTTCAAAATGCATGAATCAAGCATGGGATGTTTCATGGAAACGCTTCTACAATGCAAAAACCCAGCTATTTTATGATTATCTAATTAGCTATAAGCCTGGACTAGAACTATCCCATTTGCCGACAGCCAAAGAGGTTTCACAGGAATATCCCAATAGTTATGGATATGGTACTGGCATGGAAGATTGTATGATCTCTGCAGGAGTTATGCTGTGTATGATCGTTGACAGATATGCGGTCACAAAGGATGAAAAGCTTAAAAAATACGCTTATTTAGTTTTTCAGGGAATTAAACGGTGTGCAACAGTTCATGGTATTCCAGGTTTTTTGGCTCGAGGTGTTTGTGTCGAGGATCAGAAAAGCATTTACATAGGATCCTCCAGGGACCAGTATACTCATGCTGTACATGGACTTTGGTATTACTTTAACAGTCCTCTTTGTAATTCTGAGACAAAGATAGAGATAGGGAAAATACTTTCAGCTATAGCTGATAGAATGAAGCAAAATGTGACTCCAGAAAATGATTATGACTTCCTAAGAGCCGATGGATCACGTGATCCTCGTGGAATTTCAAGAATGTGGAATGTAAAAGGACACGAGGTAGCACGCTTACCAATGATCTATGCTGCCGCTTGGCAAAGTACAGGTAAGATAGAGTATTATGAACTTTATCGGAAGTACATAAAACAAGCTGTCGAGCTGTCATTTGATATAGAAGATAGAACAACTACCTATGCTTTATTACAAATGCAGTGTTCTTTCGAACTTCTGAAGTCGCTTGAGCAGGATCCTGACCTAAAAAAGCAAATGAATAAAATTATGACCATGGTCTCTCAACGCGCTTATAATCGTGCTATTAATGCCAATAATGATGCTTCTACCCTCGATTTAACGGCGATTACCTCTGATTGGAGAAATGGTGTTGGTATCTCGACAGGTAGCGAATATCGCAAGATCTGGTATTGTGTACGTGAGAGTGGTGAAGCAGCATTAACTCAGCTCATGGATTTGAATGACGCTTTTTCTGAAGAACAGAAATCACTTCTAATACAAGCAATTACACGGTTGGACTACAAACATGTTTCCACATCTGGCATTTTCTATCTTCAGGGTGCTTATTGGAAAGCACATAGACAAACAATTCTCAAGTAAAAGAACTGCAATTACTTACTATACAGTATTACGGATTCTCTATATTCATCAACTTCTAATTCAATTTATGACAAATAATGTAAGTGCAGAAATACCATTAACAACAATATTAATTATTGTCGCATTCTTTTAAGATTAAAGTAGCGTGATTAATCAGTCAGATATAAGAACTTAATAATGTTGGGTTAGTTAGTAAATAAAGTAATAAGCAGCTCTTCATTTATGAGAGCTGTTTATTTTTAATCCAAGTAGTGCAAATTAAGAAAGAGAATTATATCTTGTTGATCTTGTTTACAGACAATAACCTCTATTATTACCATAAGAGTTTTTTGTGATATCGCAAAGAATTTTGCGTAACAGCGTCCATTCAGAAGAAAGAACCGAGCATTCCAAGAAGCCTGAATTCTTTTATCTGATGATCGAAGATTTATACCCAAACACTAAAAAGCTGGAGCTGTTCGCTAGAAAAAAGCGGAATGGTTGGACAAGTTTTGGGAATCAGTAGAAAACAATTTTTGTGACTCGTTCCAATTTACTTGAATCTGTAATCGAAACATTGAATCTTGCTAAAATCTCAATGGTATTACCTACTGGGATTAAATCTGGTCAATTTTCTTCTATTAGAGGTGGGAATGCATCCTCAGCTGAGATCGTTTGCCAAATCAGGTTGAAATGGTCTTTTGGCAAATCTGCTTTAGATATGAGAGTGAAATTTTTAAGTGGGTGTAATTCGAAATATAATCTGACATCTCATTAATCTGGCCTTGTTTCCCAGTCCACTCCAAATGTTCAAAGAATCTGTTTTGTTTGTCTTGTGCAGTAACTTCCCACCAAGCAGCAAGAATTAATGGGACTGAAGGTTCCTTCGGTTTCTTATATCTTAACAAATTGAATAACTCATTCCAGTTTTGTGGCATAGGACAAATTCTATAATTTATCCTAGAGTAATCCTTCAGACCCTCAATATTTGATGTCATAATGAATAAAAGAATAGTTTTAGAAACCTTCTTCTTTAGCTTGCTTTAAAATTCGTAATCCGTTTTTTGCTTGTTTAACAGTAATAACAGCCTTTCTATTTGCTAAAACGCCCAGATTATAAGCTAATTTTCGGTCAAAAGGTGTGAAACGATTATTCTCCCTAGCCCATTTTGCGATTGAAAACCAAACCTCAGGTTTAACCTTACAAGCTTCTTCAATCATTTTTGATTCTTGTGGGAATTTTGAAACTCCTACAAAAATGATTTGGACTAATTTTAATGCAGATGGTACAAAATCTGGAGAGTCTATATATAATAAAGTAAAATAGTATGTTTGTACTTTCAACAGTATAAAATTATGTCCTGAGATTGAATATCTCAGGACATTTATTTTTGTTTACCTCATCACAATTCGAAAGATGTAGTGTAAATTAATTATGTGGTGAGTTATTTTTATCTCTTATTATAAAGATTCCGTATCAAAATAACCATTCACAATGCTTTAAATGCTTGTTTAATAATAGCAATCAGAAGAATTTTATAAGATGTA
>Ga0207931_1000745_pt1 | contig 11749 bp, 10 predicted proteins | sample NGESurdeep092012_2_FD_184478 | JGI IMG/M metagenome (GOLD analysis project Ga0207931, IMG submission 184478) | Arctic peat soil microbial communities from Barrow, Alaska - NGEE Surface sample 415-1 deep-092012 (SPAdes) | ecosystem: Environmental > Terrestrial > Soil > Wetlands > Peat ...
TTTTCCTCTACACTCTTTAATAACACTTGACTTGTACAAGGATACGTTTCGTGGTAAAATACGCCGCTCTCAAAAGACAGGCACAGGTATTATCTCATAACTTGGGGAGCGGGGGGTGTGCGGGCGGCGAAGCCGCCCGCACACCCCCCATCTTCCCCTTCTTTTTGAGAAGATACATTCTCCCATCACAAATCAGGGCGCAAAGAAAATTGTACTCTCATTCCGTCTTTGGGTCAGCCAGCTTTGTACAGCGCGTTCCTGGAGGGTCAACAGGGCGTCCGGCGAAAGCAGGCGGGCGGGATCACGTTCCACAACATACAGGATGTGATATCCGGTCTCATCCTGGACAATAGCACTATACTGGCCAGGTTGGAGGGCAAAAGCCGCATCTTCAATGGCCGGGTCGGGAAGATAGCCACGCGGGAACCAGCCTAACTCGCCTTTTGTCACCGGATCATACTGGGCAGCCAGATCATCGAAATTCCAGCCGGCTTGTAAAAAGCCGAGCGCTTGTTGCGCATCCCCTGCATTATAGAGCAAAATCTGCTTAACGTGAACCTGCTCGGCGGTGCTGGAGACAGACGCTACAATCTGGTCGCGCATCCAGGCGGCGGCAATCTGGCGGCGCAACCCGGACCGGAAATCTGCGTCGGTGTACCCGTGGGCAGATTCCCAGGCTGCCAGCGCATCCGAACCCCCCACCTGGGCAGATAGGTTGTCAACCCGACTCTGCACCGTCGCGTCGTCCACGACAAAACCATAGGTGGCCGCGCCCTGCGCCAGAAGCACGGTATCAATCATATCCTTCAAAACAGCCTGGGTGGCCGTCTCCAGGCTGACGGTATTCCCCAGGCTGGCCTGGGCCTGCTGGTAACGAGCCAGTTCGGCCTCGAATTCAGCAGCGGTAATGCTTTCTCCGTTGACGCTGGCCGCCAGTGGGATCGGAGTCTCGGTCGGCGTTGGAATCGGCGTTGGAGTAGGAATAGGAGTAGGAGTAGGAGTAAGCCCGAGGTTCACACCGCAGGCGGTAAGCGTCAAGGCGAAGAGAAACGCTATGGGAGCAAGGAATTGTTTCGGTATTGAGGGAGTCATTGGTGAGGATTATACCAATTAAAAATGTAAGGGCGACCGGCTGGTCGCCCTTACAAGGGTCGGTGGTTTAGTAATCCATTCCGCCGCCGGGGGGCATCATTGGGGCGGATTTTTCTTTTTCGGGGACGTCAGTGATGAGGCACTCGGTGGTCAGGATCATGGCGGCAATGGAGGCGGCGTTCTCGAGAGCGCCGCGCACGACCTTCAGCGGGTCAATTACGCCAGCCTTGAGCATGTCAGTGTATTCGCCAGTGATGACATTGTAGCCGATGTGTTTGTTGCCCTGTTCCTTGGCGAGTCGGCGGACGTTCTCGATGATGACCGCACCATCCTGACCGGCGTTCTCGGCCAGTTTGCGGATGGGGGCTTCAAGCGCCTTGCGGACAATGACAACGCCGATGTTTTCATCGTCGCCGGTTATCTTGACCTTGTCGAGAGCCGCGACAGCGTTGATGAAGACGATTTCACCGCCGGGTACAATGCCTTCTTCAATGGCAGCGCGGGTAGCGGAAAGGGCGTCTTCGACGCGGTGCTTCTTCTCTTTGAGTTCGGTCTCGGTGGCTGCGCCAACACGGATGATGGCAACGCCGCCGGAGAGTTTGGCCAGGCGCTCCTGGAGTTTCTCCTTATCGTAGTCGCTGGTGCTCTTTTCGATCTCGACGCGGATCTGCTCGATGCGGCCCTTGATCTGGGCTTTCTCGCCCTTGCCGCCGACGATAGTGGTGTTGTCTTTGTCGGTGACGACTTTCTCGGCCCTGCCGAGGTCTTGCAGGGTAGTGGTTTCGAGCTTGCGGCCGGTTTCTTCGGAGATTACTTGACCACCGGTCAGAGCAGCGATGTCTTGCATCATGGCCTTGCGGCGGTCGCCGAAGCCCGGGGCCTTGACGGCCAGCACGTTCAACATGCCGCGCAGTTTGTTCAGCACGAGGGTAGCCAGGGCTTCGCCGTCAATATCTTCGGCGATGATGACCAGATCACGCTTGCCAATCTGAACGAGTTTTTCCAGCAGTGGGACGATGTCCTGGGCAGCGGAGATTTTCTTGTCGTAGATGAGGATGTAAGGCTCAGGGATCACCGCTTCCATGTGTTCGGGATCGGTGATGAAGTAGGCCGAGATGTAACCGCGGTCGAACTGCATACCTTCGACGTACTCGGTCTCGAATTGCAGGGACTTTGACTCTTCAACGGTGATGACGCCGTCTTTGCCGACTTTGTCCATCACGTCGGCAATCAGTTTGCCGATTTCGGGGTCAGCGGCGGAGTTGGTGGCGACTGAGGCGATCTCTTCCTTGGTTTCGATCTTTTGGGACATCTTGCGCAAGGCAGTCACGACCGTTTCCACGCCCTGGCTGATGCCAAGTTTCAGACGCATCGGGTTGGCACCCGCGGCCAGGTTCTTCAAGCCTTCGGTGACGATAGCGTGGGCCAGCACGGTGGAGGTGGTGGTACCATCCCCGGCGATGTCATTGGTTTTGGTGGCGGCTTCCTTAAGAAGTTGCGCGCCCATATTGGCAAAGGGGTCTTCCAGTTCAATTTCCTTGGCAACCGTCACCCCGTCGTGGGTGATGGTGGGGGAGCCAAATTTGCGATCCAGGGCTACGTTGCGGCCCTTGGGACCAAGGGTGGTGCCAACAGCATTGGCGACCACATCAATACCTTGCTGAAGCCGCCGGCGGGCGTCTTCGGAAAAGACAAGTTGTTTTGCAGCCATAGTTCAATCCTCCATTAGATTAGTTACTTCTTAACGATAGCGAGGATGTCACTCTCGCGCATGATGAGCAGTTTCTTGCCATCCATTTTGATTTCAGTGCCGGAATACTTGGCGTACAAGACTTTGTCGCCGACGGCTACGTCCATTGCGATACGCTTTCCATCTTCGTCGCGGTCGCCAGGACCGATTGCCAAAACGTTGCCCTGTTGGGGTTTTTCTTTGGCCGTTTCGGGGAGCACGATGCCGCCCGCGGTGATGTCTTCCTGCTCGATGGGATCGATCACCACACGACTGCCCAAAGGTTTGAGATTAAGTTTCATATATGCCTCCTGAAATAGTGAATTGCATCCAATTTAGCACTCCAGCATGCTGAGTGCTAATTGTTATCATACAAGACTTCTGGATGAACGTCAAGAGTGCATTGCGATGTTTAACAAAACTCTGATATTCCCCCGCTCCGGACCGGACGCTTTGCGGGCCCTACGGCCGCGGCGTGGGTGTAATGGACGGCGTGAAGGTCGGCAGGGGCGTCCGGGTGACAGTGAGGGAGGGATGCGGCGTGGGTGTCTTGTTTAGGACCGGCGTTGGCGTCTGGGTTTGTGCGGCATTGACATTAGCGCAGATGGACAGGCCATCTGCGGCATTGCTAACGATGACCTGGTCAGTGCTATAGGTTTGGATGAGTAGCGTCAGCACTCTCACGGCCGCATCACAGTTACTGGGCTTTTGGGGAGAGAAGGCCGCCAGCACAGAGCCATAGTCCAGATAATAAGTGGCACTTTTCGGCGAAAGCGGAAGAGGGATGACAGTAACGCCTGCATCACCCGCCGGGCAGCCATTGCGTGCCAGGCAAGATACTTCCGGCGTGCAGCCAACCACAGCACATTGCAAAGCATAGATGGACGTTTCATAATTACGTCCGCGTTTATAAATATTGCCTAATTGTCCGTAAATATCGGCGTTCGTTGGATCCAGTGCGACGGCCTTCTGAGCGTTCAAGGCAGCCGCGAAGAATTCGCCCATCTGGGCATATGTTTTGGCAATGGCGAGAAAAGGCGAAGGGTCGGAGATTTTTAGTTGTTCATTCAAGCGGACAGCCTTGGCATAACTAGCCAAAGCCTGGTTGTAGAGTTGCGTCTGCTGGGACCCTTGGGGTAGTGGAAGAGCGAGTGTGCGGTAATTGTGCCCGATGGAAATATACAGGAATGTCAGATTCGGATTGATCGTCAGAGCTTTCTGGTATTCTTCGATTGCCTGGCTATAATACTTGTTAGATTCAAGATAATAAGCATAAATCCGATGAACATCCATCACCTGCGGGCCAAGTTGAAGGGCAGATTGGATATTCGGCTCGGCCTGGGTCCATTTCTGCTCGTCTATGAGAATTTCTGCATAGAAGGCCAGGGCTAGCGGATTCTCGTGGTTCAACGAGATGGCATGCAACGCCTCCTGATCAGCTTCAATGATAAGTTTGGCGGCTGTCTTACCCCCGGTCCGTAAGGCGTCCAAATTCGGATCGGCGTTCCAGTCCAGAACGAAGGCCCGGATGGCAAGAACGTTGCTATCATCCGGCGCGAGGGCTTTGGCCTGGTCTGCGGATTGCAGCGCCTCGGTCAGCCGGGCCAGGCGGTCAGTGTCATTGGAAAGCAAACGCGAGGAATAGGCCTGGATACGCGCCAGTTCGGCCAGGACTCCGGCATCATTCGGATCCACCTTTGTGGCATCCTGATAAGCAGTGATGGCGGCGGGCAAGTTACCGGCTTCAAACGAGGCTTCCCCTTCCAGTACCCAGGAATTGATCGTCCGCGTAGAAGTCGGAGTTGGGTCGAAGGGGTTGGGGATCTCACCTGTAGTCAGCCGTATAACAATCCAGACCCCGCCCAGGATAAACAAGGCCAGGGCAAACAGGCGATACAGGTTCGATGTCCGGCGCTGATAAAATAGCGCACGGCGGCGGGTTACTTTCATGGGGTTGGAGTGGCTTTAGGGGTCGCCGCCGGCTGCGTGGTAGTCCCGGTTCCAGCACGGGGCGATGAGGGTGTCCCCAGCTTCTGCTCACAAAGTTGCTCAACATAAGTTACATTGTAAGCAGCGTCCGCATCATTCGGGACGTTCGTCACAAGGAGCTGTGTAATAAGCAGAGCTTCTCCACAGCGGTCACTCTGTGCCAGGAGAATGGCATAGAAAGAAAAGTATTGAGCGATGCGAGTGTCGCCGCCGATCAGAGGCTGCGGCTGGATGGTCTGACCATCCTCATTCGTTCCGCCATTGACTGCCAGAGAAAGTTGAATCAATGCTTGCGGCCACTCGTTATTCTTGTAAAGCATAAACCCCCAATTACCACGCAGATAAGGATTGGTAGGGTCGTTCGCAACCGCACTCTCAGCATACTGGACGGCCTTGGCATATTCACCAATGGAAACCAGGGCACGCGAACTGTACAGGTAGGGACGGATATCGGAAGGGTTTAAAGTATTGGCAAGCGTGTATTGCTGAAGAGCCAGGTCAATCACGCCCAGCCCCTTATAGGTCACACCAAGTTCCAAGTGGATTTCCGAAATATTGGGGTTAATCTGTATGGCAAGCAGATATTCCTGGATGGCTTGTTCGCCGTTGGTGGTGATCTGGAGTATATAAGCGCGCGCCCAGTGCGCTTCCAGGCTGTTGGGAGCCAATGTGACTGCGGCTTGAGATGCTTGAATGGCAACCGGCATTGGGTCAATGGTTGGGCCGGCGTTATTCTCGGACATCTTGCCATACAAGAAAGCCTTGTAAGCCTGGATGATGCCGTTGGAGGGGTCCAGTCGCAGGGCTTCCGTCAAGGAATTGTCTGCCGCAACATAGTCCCCCTTCTGAGTCAACGCCCAGGCGCGCACGGCATGCGCCATCGAGTTGTTGGGGTTGAGCAGAAGAGAGTTTTCGGCATTGACCTGGGCCTCGTCATACTTCCCGGCAAAAACCTGGACGCGCGCCAGGGCAATATAGATCGACGGGTCATCCGGTTTGATGCGGATCGCCTCCATATAAGTATCAATCGACTGAAGTAATTTGCCTTCAGCAAACAAGTTCTCCGCATCAGTGACATAAGACTCCGGGTCGCGGGTGGCCGTCAAAGTCGCCACAAACGGCGTTTGCACTGTTGGCAGAATGAATCGATCAACGTAAGTGACAATAGCAATAAGAATCACCACAACCACAACCAAAAACCAATTGATGCGCGGGCGCCGCTGGCGCATGCTCCAATTCGAACCTCGTAGGTACATCTAATCATCTTACCATCCTATTCAAATGGGCGTCAATCCCCGTAGGGCTTTCTTAAAGTCGAGTACCCGAAGGGGAGACCTGCGAGTTCTTTTACATCGTCCCCGCCGGATACGCCGGACACCCACCCAAATAAATCAGCGTGGGTGTCCGGTAAACAAAAAATGGGAGCATCCTCCTGGATGCTCCCATCTCTCGTGGTGACCGACCGGGGGCTCAAACCCTGAACCCACTGATTTAGAGCCGGCCTGCTCTACCGATTGAGCTGGTCAGCCAATGCAGGCAGTATTGCCGCAAAGATGGAATATGCCAATAATATTTTCCCATTCCTCTGCGTGATTCAATCCCTTGTATGTCAGGTGTTCAGTGTCTTGTGCTTCTCGACGATCGCGTCTGCCAGCGCATCCAGTCTGCTGAAGTCATCTACTTTCGGCAGGCCCTTGCACAACACCGGTGGCAGCACTTCGGCCTTCAGCCCGGCCACCATTTCGGCCAGTTGGTCGGCCGTTCTGCCACCCCAGCCGTACGAGCCGATCACCGACAGATATTTCAACCGTGGCTTGAGCAGGTTGACCAGGTAGGTCGCACCAATCACATTGGGATGCGGGCCACCTAACACCGTCGGCGTGCCAATCACCAGCGTGGGCGCATCCACAAGTGCTTCGGCAAGTTTGCCGATATCTGAACTGGTCAGATCGAAAACATCCACAGCCACCCCGCGCTCCGCCAGACTCTCGGTAAAGTAGACTACCATCTTGAGCGTGCTGCCATGCATGGAGACGAATGGTAGAACGACCGCGTTACGCCACGGGCCGGCCGTCCACTGCTGGTAGGCGTTCATAATGAAGGATGGATTGTCGTAGACCGGGCCGTGGCTGGGAGCGATGAAGGCGATCTCGATCCCGTTGAGTTTCTCCAGGTTCTTCTCCACCATGCCACGCAGGGGCATCATGATCTCGGCGTAATAGCGCTTGGCAGCCTCATAAACTCGCCCTTCGTTAGCCGAGGCGAAGAGCTCCGATGTGGCCAGGTGGGAACCGAGGAAGTCAGTCGTGAACAGTATCTTCTCCTCGATCAGGTATGTGGCCATAGTATCCGGCCAGTGCACCCAGGGGATGTGGATGAACTGCAGGGTTTTGTCACCCAGCGGGAGTCTCTCGCTATCTTGCATGGCGCGGATCCGTTCGGCCGGGATGGGCAGGTGGACGGACAGGGTCTCTTTGCCCTTGGGGCTGGCCAGGATTTGGGCCTGTGGATACTTTTCCAGCAGTGCCGGCAGGCCGCCAGAGTGGTCCTGCTCGGCATGCTGTGCGATGATGTAGTCAATCTTTTCCACATCCTCCAGCCGGGCCAGCATCACATCCAGCATGCTCGGGTCCACGGTATCCACCAGCGCGGTCTTCTCAGACCCGTGGATCAGGTAGGAATTGTAGCTGGTGTGGTCGGGGAGCGGGATGAGAGCATCAAACAGGCTGCGTTCCCAGTCGACTGCGCCAACCCAGTCCACGCTCGGGGAGATTTGTCTGGCTTTCACGCTCATTCTCCTAAATTTCTTGGTTTGAATAGCTGCATATTTGCACCATTATTATAGCATGCAGCCTGGAAGACTCTCCCCTTACGGGGGCCTGCGGTTGACAATAAGCAACATGCTCTCGAAAGGAGAGCATCTTCTGGCGGGGAGGGCGGGGAGCCCTTGCGCCCACTGCGCTCATCCAGCCGATGCCCTTTTGCTGTGCCCGTGTCGTGTGTCGTTCCGACATCGTCCCCTTTCTTTGGGGAGGAGTCTTTTTTGCGACGACGTCATACCCGCGCAATACCCGCCGAAGGTCCCCGAAGGGGGAAGGGTGAAGAGGGCAGGTTTGGGCAGAAAGCGTGCCTGAATTATTGGAACCTGCGGGACGTTTTGCGTAAGAGGTTAAAAAAGAAAACACGGATAGTTGATTTTATCATCTCCATCCCCATTGGTTCCGAATTTGGCTCCCTGGGTATCATCGTAATGACGGTGTAACAGGGGGAATTGGGCGGGCTACGCCCGCCCAATTCCCCACATCAATTACAATCTCCTGATGTCAAATGGATGTCAGGTGCGCAGAAAAGTTGCGCTTAAACCCAACAGGACAGCACTCGGGATGCCGTCCTGTTGGTTAAGGGATGGAACGTGAGGCCTCCTTTCTCAATCGGCAGGAGCCGGTATGGGCACCATCGCCGTTTTTGCACTCCAGAAGAATTTCCAGTAGAGATAGACTGATATCGTGTACAGGATCAGAACACCGGCGTACACCGGCCCGAATCCGTAATTGACCTGCATCCATCCGCTGATCGAGGGGCTGAACGCCCGCCCGAAGTTGTTCGCCATATTTACCAGGCTTGCAACGGTGGCACGCGCACCCTGCTCGACCCTTTCCATTACAAAGGTCTGGTAGACCGGTGTACTCATGTTCATCAGGGCAATGCGGATGTAATAAGCAAAACCGCTCAACCAGAACCACGGGGCAAAGCCCAGCAGTGCCAGGAAGGGGATCGAAAGGCCTTGTGTGATCACCACCACCTGGATCTTGCCGAACCGGTCAGCCAGCACCGGGGCAATCAACAGCCCGACGCCCATTGCCAGCGCACCCCAGGCAAGCAGGTTTCCAATGACCGGGTCGGGCTGTTGATAAGCCACCCGGAAGAAAATATTCATAAATGGCATCAGCAATCCGGCGCCGATGGACGTCACCAGGATTGGAAGAATTAATTTTCCGAGCATGGCCGGTTTTTTAGCAGCATAGGCGAAGGGTGCAAAGAGCGCTCGTTTCGATTTTTCCAGGTGCGGCATTCTCATGAAGAAATACGGTATGAGACCGGATATCGAGACCACTGCGACAATTGCCAGCGCCCCGGCGTAAGCCGTGCTGCTGGTTGGTGAAACACCCTGTCGGGTCGCGATCCAGCTTGGCAGGTTACCACCGATGGAATTGCCCACGAAGGAGGCTGTCATCAGCGCCCCGGATCCCAGACTGAAAAGGTACGTGCGCTCCTGTTCACCGCTATTTTCCAACAGGAATGGTGACATGGTCACTGCTGAAAGGCTTTGCGCTGCCCCCAACAGAGCGGCCATGGCGAAGAGGATCCACTTGACCGGCCAGACTACCATCCCGGCAATTGCCAACGAGACCGTCGCGCCGCTGATGATTAAAGACTTCTTGCGGCCCAAAATATCGGCCAGGTAACCCATCGGCACTGCCAGCACCAAAGCGGTTGTGCTATTCATGGAGGCCAATTGACCGGCTATGTTCACATCCATGTTCAGACTGATCACATAGAAGTTAAAGAGCAATTGGTAAACACCCAGCGCCGCGCCGGTCAGAATGGCGCTTGCCAGATAAAGCCGGGCGTTGGGGGAAAATTGTTTGACTCTCGTCCAGTAGGTATGTAAAACGTCCGCCATTCAATCCTGTTTTTTGAGGAAATCTTTTACAGATGTAAAAATCACATTTAGCGTTTCCGACCGGGCAGCATAGCGTTTCTCGCCATTTTCACTCACGCGGATGGCTACCAGTTCGGCCAGGCGCAGCGCCTGTAAATGATGGAGCACCGTTGGCGGGCGCAGTCGCAGGAGACGCGACAACTCGGTCGGTGTCAGCGGCTGCCCGGAGAGATAACGCAGAATGCGCAGACGGGTCGGGTCAGCCAGAGACTTGAGGGCGTTGACCAGCATGTCGGGCGTCTCCGCACCGGGCGCGATGCTCTGGACATCCGGACGGCAGCCGAAAACGATCTGCATGCTGCCTTCCGCCGCAGTGGTGGGGAAAACGAATGGCGTGGACCAATATGACGGCACCAGGATTAATTCCTGCGCTGATTCGACATCTTCAAAATGGACTCCGCGCGAGAGTTCTTCCACGAGTGCAGACAGCGTTACGCGCCCGGACAATTCCCGGGCATGTTCCAGCCCGGCTTGCAGTACGGGGCGGATGCGGGTCTCTTCATCGGCAAAAAAGGCGCTGTAATATTCATGCAAAGTCGTCAAGATTTGCTCACTGGATTTGTCCAGGTTCTTCCAGACTTTGAGTAAATTATCCAACTCGGCGGCTTTAAGATGGTTGTTGCGGTGGGTGATAGTACGACCCAGGTACTCTTTTTCTTCGGCTTTGACCGATCCACGTTCGGCGATGTGGTCCAATGTTTCGTGGGTTTCAAGAGGAGTGTTCAATGGCAGGGTCAGAATTCGGAGACGGTCAGCAGGCGCGAGCTCCGCCGCACGGCTCAGGACGGGCAAAGCATCTTTCGGTTCTGGCAGGCTGCTGATCCAGTCCAGCGGCACAGATGCAAACGAGTAGACACGTTCCAGGAATTCGCGCTGGGGGACGGAAAGACGCTGCCGTACTCCCGCCGTCCAGTTGGGGCGCAGGCCGAAATCAGCGGCGTGATGCAGCGCGAGCAGGCTGATAAAAAAATCGTAGGCGGTACCAGAGTTCCAGCGCAGGGTGGTCATGCTGATTTGCACATTAGATTATTATCTAACTTATTAGATAATAATCTAATTCAAAAAACTCGTCAAGATGTTCTGCAGCAATTCTCATTTATGTCATTGCGAGGGCATTCTTCCCGAAGCAATCCCCTGTTTTAACGAGGAGACTGCTTCGTTCCTCGCAGTGACATAATCGATATTGAGAATTGCTGGATATTCCGGGTTTGGCAGGATATTCATCCATCCTGATTCCGAATTTTTTGGGGGTGTCGCACGTATAATATATGGGGCTTTTCCAACCCTTTGGTTTTTCCCTGCAACCTCTGCAATCCCTGAAAATCTGCTCTACACCTTTCATTGGAGACGGTATGACGGAACAAAGTTTGATCGAAACACGCAATCTGGTGAAACACTATGGTGACAAAACGGCCGTGGACAATGTCAGCCTGGAAGTGTACAGTGGCGAGGTGTTCGGCTTCCTCGGTCCAAATGGAGCCGGGAAGACCACCACCATTAAAATGATCGTCGGCCTGCTCCAGCCAACCTCGGGCATGGTTAAAGTGGCCGGGTATGATGTGCAGGCCCAGCCCTTGCTCGCCAAAGCCTCCAGCGGCTATGTGCCCGACACGCCCAATCTATACGCCAAGTTGACCGGGCGCGAACTGCTGCGCTTCGTCGGAGACCTGTACGACTTGGACCGCAAGCAGGTGGCCCAGCGTACCGATGAGTTGCTGCGCATTCTTGACCTGACCGCCGCGGCCGACGATACTGTTGACTCGTACAGCCACGGCATGCAGCAGAAAGCCTCCCTGGCATCGGCCCTGATGCACGACCCCAAAGTGCTGGTGCTCGATGAACCCACCGTCGGTCTCGACCCCAAGTCGGCCCGTTTGATCAAAGACATCCTGCGCCAGATGGCCGAGCGCGGCGCGGCGGTGTTCCTTTCCACGCATATCCTCGAGATTGCCGAGCGCATGTGCGACCGGATTGGCATCATCAACAAAGGCCAACTGGTTGCGGTGGGCACGATGAATGAACTGCGCTCGCTTGGCAAGGCCGGCGAAGTCAGCCTGGAAGATATCTTCCTCGGTCTCACCGGCGGCGCCGAGGAGGCTGAGATTGCCGAGATTTTGAAATGAGCACGATTGCCCCCTCTCCATCCTACCGCTTCCTGCCGGCGGTCTGGAAACTCATCCGCCTACGCTTGCAGATCACCATCAACGGCTTTAAGC
>Ga0207931_1000746_pt1 | contig 11739 bp, 7 predicted proteins | sample NGESurdeep092012_2_FD_184478 | JGI IMG/M metagenome (GOLD analysis project Ga0207931, IMG submission 184478) | Arctic peat soil microbial communities from Barrow, Alaska - NGEE Surface sample 415-1 deep-092012 (SPAdes) | ecosystem: Environmental > Terrestrial > Soil > Wetlands > Peat ...
GTACCGGGTGCCTTAGGGAATTCTGGCCGAGCCAGGACGATGAAGAAAAAAGGACCGGGATAATTATCAAGAGAAGCAAGTCGGCTAAAATTTCAATGTCGAAATACACAATCATCTCTTCCACCAGATGGCTCTATCTGGGAAAATGAACATCGCGGATATTTAGCGCTGATATTTAGCGCTTGACTTGCCCGGTTGGACTCTGTATAATTTGGTCAATATTACTGTGAGTAGTAAGCAGTCTGAATACTGATAGAGAAGGATGGCCCTGGCTGGAAGCCTCCGCAGCAAACCCCTGCCGAAGTCGCACAGTCGCACTGCTGAAGAAATCCTTGTGAAAGTAGAACAGCACGGGAGGTCCCGTTACAGGCCGGCCTGATGATAGTCAGGCACAGAGTGCACCATTTATGGTGAATTGAGGTGGTACCGCGGCGCTCGCCGTCCTCATCAGGATGCGGGCGTTTTTGTTTTCAGTCAGCGAGGAGCAAGAATGACCGAATACCAGTTACCCAAAGCCTATGATTTCAAATCCACCGAACCCCGCATCTACGAGATGTGGGAAAAGGGCGGTTATTTCAAACCGTCCAACGACCCGAACAAGCCGGATTTCGATCCAAACAAGAAACCCTTCGTCATCTCCATTCCTCCTCCCAATGTGACCGGTGAACTGCACCTCGGGCACGTGATGTTTGTGGCGATGGAAGACCTGATGATCCGCTACCAGCGCATGAAGGGTGTTCCGGCGCTGTGGGTTCCGGGAACAGACCATGCCGGAATCGCCACGCAATTGCAGGTGGAGCAGGACTTGATGCGCACCGAGGAAGTTACCCGCGAGGAATTGGGGCGCGAGAAATTCCTGGAGCGGGCCTGGGCTTGGAAGGTGAAATACCACAACATCATCACCAGCCAGATCCGCAGGATCGGCGCCTCGTGCGACTGGGAGCGCGAACGCTTCACGCTCGATGAGGGGCTGTCGAAGGCAGTGCGCGAGGCATTCGTACGCCTGTTTGAGAAAGGACTGATCTACCGCGGGCCGCGGCTGATCAACTGGTCACCCGGACTGAAGACAGCGGTCAGCGACCTGGAAGTGGAATATTCTGAGGAACCCGGCAATCTGTATTACTTTAAATACATGCTGGCCGGATCAAAAACCGAATATATCCCGGTGGCCACCACACGGCCGGAGACGATCCTGGCCGATACTGCCGTGGCTGTCCATCCCCAGGACGAGCGCTACCAGAAATATATCGGCCAGAAAGTGATCGTGCCGATGCTGGGACGAGAAATCCCGGTCATTGCGGATGAGTATGTGACGCGCGAATTCGGCACGGGAGCGCTCAAGATCACTCCAGGCCACGACCCAAATGATTATGCCATTGGCCAGCGCCACGGATTAGCGGTACTTTCGATGCTGGACCGGGAGGCAAAGGTGACCGAGGTTGGCGGGCCTTATGCGGGTCTGGACCGGTTCGAATGCCGTAAAAAATTATGGGCAGACATGCTAGCCGCCGGCCTGGTCATCAAGGAAGAAGCCTACACACTCAATGTGCCACGCTCGCAGCGCGGTGGGGAGATCGTGGAGCCAATGATCTCCGAGCAGTGGTTCATCAAGATCAAACCGCTGGCGGACCCGGCTATGACCGCGGTACGGGACGGGAGGATCCGGATCATTCCGGAGCACTTTGAGAAGGTCTATTTCAACTGGCTGGAAAACATCAAGGACTGGTGCATTTCGCGCCAGCTATGGTGGGGACACCGCATCCCGGTATGGTATTGTGACGCCTGTGGAAAGCAGACCTGCACACGGGAAGACCCGGGCGAATGCAGCCACTGTGGCTCCAAGAACATCCGCCAGGACCCGGATGTGCTGGATACCTGGTTTTCATCAGGTCTGTGGCCCTTCTCGACGCTGGGCTGGCCCGAAGAGACGCCGGATTACAAGTATTTCTATCCGACCAGCATAATGGAGACCGGTTACGATATCCTGTTCTTCTGGGTGGCGCGCATGATCATGGATGGATTGGAGTTCACCGGCCAGGTCCCTTTCAGCACGGTTTATCTGCACGGCCTGGTGCAAAATGAAGAGGGGCTGAAGATGTCGAAGAGCAAGGGCACGGGGGTTGACCCGCTGCCGTTGATGGCAGAATTCGGCACGGACGCCGTGCGTTTCACGCTGCTGGTGGGATCAACACCCGGCAACGACACCAACCTGTCGGTGAAGAAAGTCGAAGGCAACCGTAACTTTGCCAACAAGATCTGGAACGCGGGACGGTTCGTGGTCTCGGCGATCAACAGCCAGAAACCAGTGCCCGGCGAAAAAACCGAATGGACCCTGGCGGATTCATGGATCCGGGCTAAATTGGGACAAACGGTGAGAGAAGTGGAAAGACTGTTCCAGGCGTACCAGTACGGCGAAGCCGGACGTCAGATCTATGAGTTCTTCTGGAATGACTTTGCTGACTGGTACGTGGAAGTGGCAAAACAACAACTTGCAGCCGGCGGGGGACAGGCCTTCCTGACCGCGCAGACGCTGGCACGGGTGCTCGACACCGCGCTGCGCCTGCTGCACCCGATCACGCCCTTCGTGACCGAGGAACTGTGGGGTCACCTGCGGAAGGCACTGCAGGCCTCGCCGCTTAAGGTACTGGCGGCGGATTGGCCCAATGCGCTGATCGTGGCCGCCTGGCCCGAGGCGCGCCCCGAGGAAGGCTGGGAAGCCGGGAAGGTGGCAGACTTTTCCCTGGTGCAGGAGGTGATCCGCACCATCCGCAACCTGCGGGCCGAGAGAAAGGTCGGCCCGGCGAAGCGCATCCCGGCAACGATCGTCGGTGGTGAAAAAATGGAATTACTGCAGGAGCAGGCGAAGGTTATTACCACCCTGGCGGGGCTGGATGAGAAGCAGGTTGCAATCATCGAGTCACTGGCCTCCCGGCCGGAGAACAGCATTGCGCTGGTGGCCGGGATGGTGGAGATCTACCTTCCACTGTCGGGGATGGTTGACCAGGAGGAGGAGCGTAGGCGCTTTAAGAAGGAGTTATCCGACATCCAGGTGCAGATCGACCGGCTAGAAAAACTGCTGGAATCTGACTTTGCCAGCAAGGCCCCGGCGCCGGTAGTGCAGAAGGAGCGGGAGAAACTGGCGGAGTTCCAACAAACCGCAGAAAAGTTGAGAGCGCAGCTATCCTAGGACCGAAGCAGAGTTATACAAGGAAATATAACGGGCATTTCCCCCGTCAAACCTTCTTTAATATTCTCGAGGCGAATAAAAAAGAGGGCTAAAAACCTGGTCATGGCAAGCCCATTTCGGACGGAGGCTGCAGGATTGTTGTATTTAATTTGCTTCTGTTGTACACTTTGCTTATTAAGTAAGTGATTGGTTGAAATCTGAGGGAGGCTCGTCTTTATTATGTGGAATCTGACAATCACAAACCCTGGTAGCGAACCAATACAAATAAAATTGAAGCCAGGCAAGATGTTGATTGGGCGCAGGGTCACCAGCGACATCGTTGTCACCGACAGCGCTGCCTCCCGGCGGCATGCCGAGATCTACCTTGATTCGATCTCCGAGATGGCAACCATCACCGACCTAAAAAGTTCGAATGGAACCTATGTAAATCATCAGAGGATCACCGGAGTGTACCGCCTGCAAAATGATGATGTCATCCGCATCGGCCAGACGGTCATGCACCTGACGAAGATCGCCAATGAAGCGGCTGATCTGCAGGGCATCTCTGGCACGCACCTGTTCAACCGCGAGTTGGTGCTGGAAGCTGTTGATGAAAACCCCTTGCTTTTGTACGAGATCACTGAGAAATTAAATACAGTGGTGGACCTGGAATCGGCCATTGCCCAGGTGATCGATCTGACCAAACGAGCGATTGGAGTGGATGTCTGTGAGATCCTACTGGCCAGGGATTTCAACACCATCAAAATGGATGGTACGGATAACCTGATTATAAAAGCCATCAAGGGCGCTTCGGTCGAAGCAACCCCACTCGCAATGTGCGTTCCAATTATCGGTGGTGGGAAACCGCTTGGGTTGATTCGCCTGGAAAAGAAACGTCCTGGTTCGCGCCCCTTCAACAAGCGGGACATGCAATTTGCGGTCGCGGTCAGCCATCAGACCGCACTAACCATCCAGCGCATGGAATTACTGGTAAAGATCCGCACCGAGCAGCAGGTGAAACAACTTCTCATGCGGTTCGTCTCGCCGATTGAAGCCGAGTACGGGTTGAAGGATTTCCTGAAATCCGGGAAGCTGCCGGACCTGACCGAGAAAAAGGTGACAGTGCTGTTCGTTGAGATCGCGGATGCGAATGGATTTGCCAAGCGGATAGGGTCTAATAATTTCTCAGCCTTCCTAACCGCCTTTTACCAAAATACCACCCAGGTTGTGTTCAAGAAAGGTGGGATGGTCAAGTATCTGGGAGATGGTGTTCTGGCGGTCTTCATGGAGACGCAGGATAAGATGACCGCGGAGGAAAGGGCGGTCAGAGTTGCACTGGAGATCATTGAGTACGTCAAGCGGATCCATCCCGGAGAGCCAGACAAGGCCGGCATTATTGGTGTTGCCATCAATTCTGGAAAGGCACTGGTGGGTTATGCCGGCACCCAGGAACGGGCAGAGTTCAACGTCATGGGCGACCTGATCAAAGTGACCTACCGGATGCAGGAATATGCCCAGCCCAACCGCGTCCTGGTCGGGCCGGTGACTGCGGAGGCTATCCGGAATAAATATGTGGTCCAAAGAGCGGGCAACCTAGCAATGCGGGGTCAAGCAGAGCCGATCCCGGTCTTCGAGGTATCCCTGCCAAAAACTGCACCGTTCATCCTCAAAGAGGATGATATGTCGGGAGCGTTCAAGGAAATCGCCGAGAAACTGAAGGCGCGCACAGGCAAAACGTAGGACGGCTGACCTGGATTACCAGACCGGCCAACTGGTCGAAGGCCTGGGAACCCGCCCAACCTGAAACACACCTGGGTGTGTGCGGGTCAGAACCGGTCGTCCGTACAGTCTGGGAGGAACGTCAGTGAGGCTGGTCATGGTGCCCATTTGGTCATGGTCGAAGAGCTGGTCGTTCTACCAGAACCCCCCGCATTCATGCGTGGGGAGTAGTCAGTTTGGGATTCTCGGTATATACTTTATCATGGAGAGGATTGAGCCATGAAAGTAACCATCTTGCAAGAAAGCCTGGCCCGCGGATTGAGTATTGTCTCGCGTGCTGTTTCGCCGCGCAGCACCCTGCCAGTGCTCTCGAACGTCCTGATCGCCAGCGATGAAGGCCGTATGCGCCTGTCGGCCACCAACCTGGAACTGGGCATCACCTGCTGGATTGGCGCCAAGATCGAGGAAGAGGGCTCCACCACCGTCCCAGCACGCACCTTCTCCGACCTAGTGGGAACCCTGCCAGCGGAACAGGTCAGCCTGAACCTGAACACTTCCACCCAGGCATTGAATGTGCACTGCGGACCTTCGAACACCGACATCAAGTGCATCGACGCCCAGGAATTCCCGCCTCTGCCCGTGCCGGACATGGAGGGCGCCATTCTTTTAAATGTGGCCGATTTCAAGGATATGATCTCGCAGGTGGTCTTTGCTGCTTCAGTGGACGAAGCCCGTCCAGTGTTGATGGGTGTGCTGGTAACGGTTGACAAAGACATCATCACAATGGCTTCCGCGGATGGTTTCCGATTGTCCGTGCGCAAGGGGACCTTATCCCAGCCTGCGACCCAGCCATTCACGGCCATCATCCCGGCGCGCGCCCTTGGTGAACTGGCGCGCGTGGCGGGTGATGGCAACGAGATGATCTCGATGGTGCTGCCCAAAGGCCGTGGTCAGGTGGTCTTCCGCATGAAAGAAGTGGAATTGGTATCCCAGTTGATAGACGGGACCTTCCCGGATTATCAGCAGATCATCCCGCGCGCCTACAAGAGCCGCACCATTCTCTCCACCTCTGCCCTGCTCAAGGCCTGCAAACAGGCCGAGATCTTCGCCCGGGAAGGCTCGAACGTGGCCCGCTTCAACATCAAATCCGCCGGCGACCTGGAACCTGGCTCGGTGGAAATTTCCGCCCAGTCGGAAGAGACCGGCTCGAACGAGACCATCGTCGCCGCGACGATTGACGGGACGGGCCTTCTGATCGCCTTTAACGTCAAATATTTGCGCGAGGTGCTGGAAGTCATCAAAAGCCCGAATGTGGCCCTGGAGACCTCCGCCGCCAATGCCCCGGGTGTCATCCGTCCGGTGGGAGACGATAATTTCCTGCATGTCATCATGCCAATGCATTTGGGTTAAGGCACTGATGCTTGGGTATCACAAACGTCAGGGCGGCTTGCGCCCTGACGTTTTATGAATGACCACTTGCCTGACTTCGAAAAGAATGAACCTGCCCAACCCTTCCACCGACCGGGTCCTGCGTATTTACCTGACCTTGAGTGAATACCCGGTCTTGAATGTGCGCATCCGCACGATCATGCGCGACCAACTCTTCGCGCGCGGTATCCTCACCCGGGCTGACTTCGAGACTGAAGCCCGCCTTAAAGCCATTGAGAGCCAGGGCCGTGAAGGGTTGGGCGATCCCTATGGCCAGGAAACCCAGGAAGTATGGGAAGAACGCCTCAGGCGCGTCCGTGACCATTTGACCGATTTCTACTTTGGCAACAACCTGCCCTACGAGGATTTTGAGCAGATCGTCCGGCAGGCGGTCAGTGAGCGCGGTAAAGAGCCTGACCTGATCACCTTCAACCCTGAACTGGCTCCCCAGGATATGCTTTTTGAACAGGCGGAGGAGATCGAACGAATGCCTGCTTCCCGGCGGGAACACCTGGAAGCGCGCCTGCAGGAGATTAAAGTGGTGCTGATCCGCACCATGATCAGCGACCATCTCGCCTACCTGAATATCGCTCGAAAATGGTTCACCATTGCGGATCTGCGAGACATTTACAACCGCAAGATCGGTTACGGGAAGATCGGAGGAAAATCAGCCGGGATGATGCTGGGTTACCGCATCCTTCGGGACGAGGCTCCAGCCGAGGTCCAGCAGGCGCTGCGTATCCCCCCCTCCTATTTCCTTGCATCAGACATGTATTACGCCTTCATGGCGGCCAACGGTCTGATCCATTGGTCCGACCAGAAATACAAATCCGAAGCCAAGATGCGCAGCGATTATCCAAAGATCGTGTGCGACTTCGTAAAAGGGACCTTCCCGGCCGACATTCTAGAGCGTCTACGCCAGCTCCTGGACGAGGCCGGAGGACGCCCGCTGATTGTACGCTCCTCCAGCCTGCTGGAGGACAGTTTTGGCACATCCTTCGCCGGGAAATACGATAGTATCTTTTGTCCCAACCAGGGCACACCCGAAGAAAACCTTGCCAGGTTCACAGAGGCCATCGCGCGGGTCTATGCCTCCTGCCTGAATCCGAACGCCCTGCTCTACCGCCACCAGAAAGGCCTGGTGGATTACGATGAACGCATCGCGGTGCTGATCCAGTTCGTGGAGGGTGGGCAGTTCGAGCATTACTTCCTGCCCCAGGCAGCGGGCGTGGCCTTCAGCCGCAACCTGTACCGCTGGTCACCCCAGATACGCCAGGAGGACGGGTTCCTTCGGCTGGTGTGGGGACTGGGCACCCGCGCCGTGGATGCTGTCGCCAACGATCAACCGCGGCTGGTGGCGCTCAGCCACCCATTGCTGCAACCGGCCGATTCTGCTGAAGCCATACGCCAGCACTCCCAGCAGTTCGTAGACCTGATCGACCTGGAAGAGAACACCTTCAAATCCCTGCCCATCCACACGGTGTTGAATACCCATTACCCTGGCCTACGCTACATCAGCCAGGTGGACGAGGATGGATATATTGAGTCCATCCGCTCCAGCCTGGTGGAAACGAACAACCTGGTGGTCACCTTCGACGGTCTGCTGCGGCGTACAGCTTTTGCTGCGCTCATGAAAACCATCCTGGCCACCCTGGAAAAGAATTACAAATCCCCCGTGGACACCGAGTTCACCGCAGAAATCGTGGACCCGCAGTCCATCCGGCCCGAGGTGCGCATTACGCTGCTCCAATGCCGGCCACAGAGTGCTTTGAACGGAGGCGACGCTGTGGAACTTCCCGACTCGCTCGTCCAGGAGGATATCATTTTTGCCACCGGGCGTATGGTGCCGCGCGGTGCGGTGAACGGGATCCAATGGGTGCTGTTCGTCCCCCCCGAAGGCTATTTCTCATTAACCAATCCCGCTGAGCGGAACCGGCTGGAGCGCGCCATCGGAAGGGTTAACGCGGCACTGAAAGACGAGACCTTCATCTGTGTGGGTCCTGGTCGTTGGGGCACCTCGACCCCCGACCTGGGCGTCAGCATCGCCTACGGGGATATTTACCACACCCTCGCCCTGGTTGAACTGACCGGTAAGGGCGTTGGCCCGGACCTGGCGCCGTCCTTTGGCACTCATTTCTTTCAGGACCTCATGGAGGCTCACATCTATCCATTGAACATCAATTTGGATGACCGTGATTGCATTTTCCGCCGGGACTTTTTCTATAAAACCCCCAACCACCTGGTCGACTTCCTCCCCGCCGAAGCAGCGTTGCAGCGCACCCTGCGCCTGATCAAGGTGGGCGATTTCCACCCCGGTAACAGCCTAAGCCTGGTGATGAACGATGTCCTGGGGAAAGCGGTGGCGTTCCTGCAGCAGGAATAAAGCCAGGGTTGATATAAAGGCCGAGCGGCGTAGGTAATGTGCGCCGCTCGTCCTTTTCTACCGGGGGTTTGCGTTATCAACTGGTGAGTCTTCAACCTGTTTATTCAAGAACCTGCCTGCCAGTTTATATGTTTGTTCAATGCGTTTATCAGTGATCTCCCAGCGCTGCAATTCGTTCATCACTAGTTTCCCGTGCTTTTTACTGATATCGCGCAATGCATTCCCGACCGACTTGCGGACATATTCGCTCGCGTCACCTCGTAGCGGACTCAAAAACTGAATGGCGGCATCCGGATGATCATGAAAGTAAGGGCGTCCAGTCCAAATCCTCAGCCCTTCGGTGACAGCCCTGCGAACGTTCGGCGAGGAGTCAGCCAGCCATTCGCGGATGACGGGCAGTGCCTGTTCATAGCCAGTATCGGCACAGTACCTATCGAAGGCTTTTGCCAGGATCTCCTGCACCCGCCAATCGCTGTCCCGACTTACCCGCTGTTTCAGGAAGGCAAGGCTTTCCGGTGAGTGGGCAGACAGCCGACCCAGGATGAATGTAGCCAGCGCGCGCACCTGGTGGATCTCTGAAGAGAACATCCCCTGGGCAACATGGTAACTTTCCCCTGCCGGCAGACCTTCAAGGACTTCATCAGCTGCTTTTTGAATATCTATAAATCCGTGCTGGGACTTTTGGACTCGTTCAATGAGCTTTTCCATAATTTTTAACGGGTAGTTGAATGGTTCGGTTGGAAGCGCATTTTGGGCGGCCTATCGACCCGGTTATGCTTCCCTATTGCCAGGAAAATCCATGAGTATGGGAGGGAGGTCTTATATCCTCTCGCCCATAATGAACGACCAATGGTTGTGGATTATTCTCCATTGGCCATCGATTCTCACGTAGACCTCGGTGCAGTTCCAGGGCGTTCTATTCGAAACAGAGCCATCCGGATTCAGCCAGGTGGACAGGAAACGATAGGTCAATACTGTCATATCTCCGCAAGTTTGAACCTTCGGGTCGATAAAATCCATCACATCGTAGAAGATCTTTCCCTCCCGTTGTGCATACTCGGCTCTTAACGCCTCCCGGCCGTTTATCCGTTGGGGCGTACCGGTATCAAAGTATGTCACCTCTGGAGCGTAGATCTCGATGAACCCCCAGGGATCTCCCTTGCGCCAGCGTTCCATTGCCGCTGATTCGAGCGCCATGATCTCGCCGAGTACCCCGCCGTATTCCGTCCGGGACATTTGGACCGAAACCGGGATTACCATACTTGCGGGGAGCTTGTGCTGGGTAAAGGACCAGTGGGTATGAACGATCCTCCACTGATCATCCCGCCGAAAGTACACTTCTGTTGCATTCCAGGGAGTTCTGTTTGTATGTGTCCCCTCTGGTGTAAGGATCGAAGAGCAATAGTTGTACGATAGAACCGCGGCATCCCCGGCGATAACGACCCGGGGATCGATGAATTCCGACCCCTGGTAATTCACCCTCCCTTCCATTAACTTCATGTAAGCTGCGAACTCCTTCAGGCCGAAGATCGGTTTTACCAGACCGGGATCCATATAGATAATATCCCCGGCGCTGATTTCCAGGAAGCCCGTGGGATCCCCTTTGCGCCAGCGTTCCATGGCTTGTTTCTCAAGGGAGAGAATGGTTTCATCCATCATTTCTTCTCCTTGCTTATAAAACATTCCAATAATTAATGGGTACCAAGATCTGTTGGCTGGAAGTGCATGTCGGGGGTAAACCTATTTATTTACGCCCCATCATTTCCAGAGTGGTTGTACTCAGGAACGGAAGGAGCACTTTGAACGTTGAACCCTTGCCCAAACCGGGACTTTCCGCCCAGATCGTGCCGCAGTGCGCCTCCACGAGTCCCTTGGCGATGGAGAGCCCGATGCCCATGCCACCATGTGTGCGCGTGGTGTGTGGTTCGATCTGGTAAAACTCCTGGAAGATCTTTTGCAACTCACCTTCAGGGATACCCTTGCCAGTATCCTGTACCCAGCTCAGCACTTCGCCGCCCGGCTGGAGCCTGGCTCCGATCGAGATTTTCCCACCCTCACCCGTAAAACGGATCGCGTTATCCAGCAGGTTGACGAAAACCGAGTTTAATTTTTCCGGGTCGCCCTTGACTGGGATGGGTGATTCTGGCATATCCATGATTATCCGCTGCCCCTTTACCTCTGCCAGCTGCTTCACTTCAGCGTATGCCTTGCGCAGGATCTGCTGCATCGGGACGACCTGCCGGTGTACGACAATTTCTGATGTGCGCACCATATCCAGGTTGGTCATGGCATCCACCAGGCCGCGCATTTGCATGGCCGCGTTGAGCACCTGCCTGGCATGGTCGGAGAGTTCACCGGGTGATTCCTCCTGCAGGAAACTGGCATAACCGATGATCACACCCAACGGCGTGCGAAGTTCATGGGAAGCCAGGGCCAGGAAATTGGTCTTCAACGCGTTGGCCGCCTGCAGTTCGGTATAAGCATCCTGCAGGGCTTTGACCAGGCGGGCGTTGTGGATGGCGACCGCAGCCTGGGAAGCAATCACTGAAAGAATGTCCGCGTCGCTCTCGCCGAAATTTCCATCCCGCTTGTTGAGGGCTTCCAGTACACCAGTCGGCTTATCCTGGATACGCATGGGTACGCCCAGTATGTTTTTGACCTTAAAATGCATGTGCTGGGAAACCATGGCATAATGGCGGGGATCGTTCTGAACGTCCGAGAGGCTGATGGTCTTATTTTCGCGAAAGACCGTCCCGACCAGGCTTTTATCCAGGGAAACGGGAATTTCCGCCAGCTGCTTCGGATCGGAGCCGGTGGCGGCTGTGAAAACCAACCGGCCGCGCTTCTCGTCATACAACAGGATCGAGACTGATTCACAATTAATGATCTCTGTTGCGGTACGGATGATAAAACGCAGCAGTTCATCCAGGTTTAGTGTCGAGTTGAGCGTGACACTGACCTCGATCAAGCGAGCCAATTGCTCGGCCATGCTTCGTAAGTCGGATTGGGGATTGGGCATATCCACCTTTCGTTAGTGTAGCCC
>Ga0207931_1000747_pt1 | contig 11730 bp, 13 predicted proteins | sample NGESurdeep092012_2_FD_184478 | JGI IMG/M metagenome (GOLD analysis project Ga0207931, IMG submission 184478) | Arctic peat soil microbial communities from Barrow, Alaska - NGEE Surface sample 415-1 deep-092012 (SPAdes) | ecosystem: Environmental > Terrestrial > Soil > Wetlands > Peat ...
CGGCAGCTCGGCGCGCGCCGTCTACGATCTTGCCCCCTTCCGCCGCGTCGCCGCTCTCTGAGGCGCGGCGCGGGCGGCGATCTCTGAGGCGCGGCGCGGGCGCCGCGCCTCTCCGTCGCTCAGCTCTCCTTCGCGCGCGCCTTCTGCAGCCGCTCGAGGAACGGCTTGAAGAGGAAACTGCGTTCGTCGAGCGAGCAGAGGCGCGCGAACATCGGCCGCGTCACCGTGAACGCGATCAGCTCCGGCGCCAACCGGTCGCGCATGGCGATGTCGGTGGCGCCGATCGCCGCCTGCGCGACATCGAGGTCGTCGAAGATCGAGGCCATCTGCATACAGCCGGAGCCGAAGCGGGCGATCACCGGGGGCGGGTCGTCGGGGGCGCTGTGATACTGAGCGCCGGTCGCCAGCGCGCTGAGCTGGTCGGGGTTCACGTAGAACGTTGCCGAGCGCAGGTACTTGTAGCGGTCGGCGTGTAGAGGCCCGATGAAGAGATGCGCGTGGATGGCCTGGTAGGTCTTACCATGGTCGAGCCACTGCTCCATGAGTCCGTGCGACGCCTTGAGCCCTTCGTCGTCGGCGAGGAACTTGACGAAGGCATCGCGGGTGCGCGTCTCGATGCCGAAGAGCTGGCGCCCGGCGCCACCGCAGCCGAACTTGTCGGCGGTGAGGTGCAGAGTCGTTCCCTTGAGCCAAAGCTTGTAGAAGTCGAACACGCACGTGCTCCCGCCTGCCTTGGGTTCAACAACGGGGGCGAACGCGGCGGGGTCGGGAGCATCATAGAAGCCGATCAGCGGATGCGTGATCCGCAGCCGGTCGAGCAGCGTGGTGGGATCGGGTTGCGTGACGGTCTGCACGGAGCCTCCTAGCCGACGGCCCGCCGGCAGCGGCGGGCATCCTCCGATGAAAGATAGCACGTGTGGCCGTAGCTCTTGTCATGTAGAGTTGCGGCGATTTCTGGACCAAGTCACAAACCGATTGGGGGATCGATGAAGCGCAGGACCTGGGGCGGGATCGTGCTCGGCGTTGGCATTGTGCTGCTGGCCGCCGGGCTGGTGGTCATGTTCGCGATCGTGCCGAGCATGAAAAAGCTGCCGGCGGACACGAACGAGACCCGTCACTTCACCGGCACGATGGCCGTGCTGCTCAATCCGAAGACCTTCGAGTTCATGAAGGGCTTGCCGGTCGACATCACCCGGCACGTGTTCGTGGAGAAGACCAGCGGTAACCTGTCGCTGGTCGACGAGGACATCACGATGACGACCCAGAGTCAGCCGCTCGCCCACCAACTGAATCGCTACATCGTCGATAGCAAGACGATGCTGGAGGCCAGCGGCGGCCCCGCCGACTGGCAGAAGCTCCCCGGTGTGGCGCCACGCCAAGGCATCGTCTTCGCCTGGTCGCCGGGAGTCGAGAAGAAGGACTACACGGCTTGGGACGACGACTACATGACGACGGTGCCGGTGAAGTTCGTCGACGTCGTCAAGGGCGGCGAGCTCGACGGCACCTACCACTTCACCTCGGCCAGCACCGCCAGGCCGATCGCGCCACAGACAGTCGCGGCGATGGGCCTGCCGTCGTCGTTGCCGGTGGCACAGGTCGCCGGCCTGCTGAGCAAGGTCCCGCTCGACCCGAAGGTCGCGGCGATGGTCCAGGGCCTGCTCGCCAAGTCGCCGCTGCCGACGCTGCCGCTCGCCTACTTCTACTCGTATGAAGGCGAGTACTGGGTCGACCAGGTCACAGGCGATCCGGTCAGGATGACCAAGCACGAGCTGCGCACCGTCGGCCTGCCCGATGCCTTGCTCGCGGCGACGCCTCTCGGCCAGGCGACCGAAGCGCAGAAGGCGGCGATGCGCGTGCCCGTCTACGACCTGACCTACGACTCCACGCCGCAGTCGATCACGGATGCGCTCAGCAAGGACGACAAGCTCGCCGACAAGCTGAGCCTCTGGGGCACGACGGTGCCGCTGATCGGCATCATCGCCGGCGCTCTGCTGGCGATCGCCGGTGGCGTCCTCGTGGCGCGCAAGGTCAAGGCATAGGAGCGTTCGACGGGAGGCGGCCGGCGCTCGGCGCCGGCCGCCTCCCGTCGCGTCTTCGGTCGCCGCCCGTCACCGGTCCCTTCCGCTTCTCCAGCGCACTACCTCTGCCGTCCGCGGCATGCGCTAGGATGGACTTATGACGCGCACATTCCGCCTCTCCAAGTCGAAGATCATCGCCGGGCGGCAATGCCCGAAACGCCTCTGGCTGGAGGTCCACCGGCGGGAGCTCGGCGTGTACTCGGCGCAGACCGAGGCCGTCTTTGCGAGCGGCCATCGGGTCGGCGCCGTGGCCCGCAGCCTGCGGCCGGGCGGCATCCTGATCGAGTCGCAGGAGAACCTGAGTCAGGCGCTGCGCGATACCGAGGAGGCGCTCCGCGGCGGTGCGGACGTGACGCTCTTCGAACCGGCATTTCGATATCGCGACGTGCTCGTCCGCGCCGACCTGCTGGAGCGTCGCGACGGCGTCGTCCGCGTGGTCGAGGTCAAGTCGTCGACCAGCGTGAAGGACTACCACCTGAGCGATGCCGCGGTACAGGCATGGGTCATCGCCGGCAGCGGCTGCGACCTCGGCTCGGTCGGCATCGCGCACATCGACTCAAGCTTCGTCTACCGAGGCGACGGCGACTACCACGGCCTCTTCCGTGAGGTCGAGGTCACGGGGCAGATCGGCGACCTCGTGGCGCAGGTGCCGGGCTGGGTCACCGGCTTCCAGATGATGCTCGCCAACCCGTTGCCGGCGATCGCCACGGGAGCGCAGTGCAGCACCCCGTTCGATTGCCCGTTCTTCGCCTGGTGCAGCGCGCAGGAGACGGAGGCGGGCGGGCTGTTCGCGGTGGGCTCCGGCGGCCCGCCGGCGGAGCACCGCCCGTCCGCCGACTACCTCGCCGCCGCCGCGCATGCGCAGATAGCGGCGCTCGGTTGGCCGCGGTTCTACCTCGACTTCGAGACGATCGGGTTCGCCGTGCCGGTCTGGGCCGGCACGCGGCCGTACGAGCAGCTGCCGTTTCAGTGGTCGTGCCACGATGAGCACGCCCCCGGCTCCCTCGGGCACGCCGAGTTCCTCGACATCAGCGGCGAACCGCCGATGCACGCCTGCGCAGAGAACCTCCTGCTGGCGCTCGGCGACGAGGGGCCGATCATGACGTACACGAACTACGAGCGCACGATGCTGCGTGGTCTGAGCGCGCGTTTCGAGGATCTTGCCGAGCCGTTGGCGGTGATCGCCGAGCGACTCGTCGACCTCTATCAGATCACACGCGCACACTACCGGCACCCCGGTCTCGGCGGCTCGTACTCGCTGAAGGCGGTGCTGCCGACGATCGCCCCCGATCTCGACTATGCGGCTCTCGACGAGGTGCAGGACGGTCTCATGGCGCAGGCTGCGTATCTCGCGGCGACCGGGCACGATGATGCGGGTGAGCGGGTGAGCGAGGAGCGCCGCGAGACCTTGCGGCGAGCGCTCCTCGCCTATTGCGCTCAAGACACCTTGGCGCTGGTGCGTCTGGCGCACTTCCTCGGCGGAGACGCCGGATGACTGTCGGCTACGGCCACACGCAGCGCGGCGACGTGTTGATCGCTATCCTCGGCTTTGGCGCGGCGCTCGATCTGACGATCGCCGCGCTCATCGGACGTCGCGACCACACCGGTCTCCTGGTCACGCTGACCACGGGCGTCGCGCTGCTCGTCGCGCTCGTGTTGTTCAGCGCGATGACGGTGACGGTCGACGCCGCCGGCGTGACGCTGATCATGCTGCGGGGGCTGCTCGTGCGCCGCTTTCCGCACATCGAGATCGCCGCCTGTCGTGTCGTGCGCAACCCCTGGTACGCCGGGCTGGGCATCCACGCGGGGCCCGGCTACGTGGTCTACAACGTGTCGGGTCGCTCGGCGGTCGAACTCGAGCTCAGTTCCGGCCGGCGCGTGCGCCTCGGTTCCGACGAACCTGACGCGCTGGCCGCGGCGATCGGCGCCGACAAGCTCCGACGGTAGTGCCGTCAGCCCCTGCCGCGTTTGATCTCGCCGATGCGTGCCGCAGGGCGGTGCATCAACCGCTTCAGGTCCTGCTCCACCTGCGTCTTGCTTCGCGTGCCCTGCTCTTGGGAGTGCCGCCGGCTCTTCGGCCGCTTGCCACTCATGGCGCCTCCGATTTCCGCTTGCTCCGTCTGATATGTACCCGATGCTCTGCTAGGCTAGCCGGAGACGTTGGAAGCCAAGGTTGCGGAGGGTCATCGCATGAGAGTCGTCGCCTTCAACGGCAGTTCGCGCAAGGACGGCAACACGGCCATTCTCATCAGGTATGTGCTGGCCGAGCTCGAGCGCGAGGGCATCGAGACTGAACTGGTGCAGCTGGCGGGAGAGGATCTGATCGGCTGTACCGATTGCGGCACATGCGCGCAGACCAGGGACAACACCTGCTCTGCCGCCGACGACATCATCAACGACTGCATCGAGAAGATGCTCGCCGCCGACGGCATCGTCATCGGCTCGCCGGTCTACTTCGGCAATTGCACGGCGAGCACGCAGGCGCTGATCGAGCGCTGCGGCTACGCGACACGCAAGTCCGGAAGTCCCCTCGCGCGCAAGGCCGGCGCGGCCGTCGTCGCCGTGCGCCGCGCCGGTGCGATGCACGCCTTCGACTCGATCAACCACTTCTTCCAGATCGCCCAGATGGTCGTCGTCGGCTCGAGTTACTGGAACATCGGTATCGGCCGCGACGTCGGCGAGGTGGAGCGCGACGCCGAGGGCGTGGAGACAATGCAGACACTCGGCCGAAACATGGCATGGGCGTTGAAGAAGCTGAACGCCTGAGGCCGGGGGAGAGGCGTGATGCCGCTACCCAGACTGTTCATCCCGTGGGACCCATGGCTCTACAAAGTGGCGCGACTGCTACTCGGCGTCAGCGTCGCGCCGTGGGTGCGCCTCCGCGTGTCCGGTGTGGAGCAGATTCCGCCCACCGGACCGGTGCTATTGGCGATCAACCACCAATGCGACATCGACCCGACCCTCGTCATGCACGTGGCGCATCGTCCGCTGCGGTTCATGGCGGATTCGAGACATTGGCGGGGCCACGTCCTTGGCCGCGTGCTCGCGCGGCTCGGTGCTTTTCCGATCGAACTGGGTGCCGCCGATCGCGACGGCATCAGGACGGCGATCGATCTGCTCGCCGCCGGTGAAGCCGTCGCCGTCTTTCCCGAGGGGGTGCCGCACAGAGACGGCGTGATCCGCGACTTCCAGCCGGGCATCGCCCTCCTCGCCTTGCGGGCCGGCGCGCCGGTCGTGCCCGTGGCGATCAGGCATGCCAACGAGCTCTGGGTCGACCGGCGGTTGCGCCGCCCCCGCGTGCGCGTGGCGGCGGGCTCGCCGGTCGACCTCAGCGACTTGCACGGACGCAACAGCGAGGCCTATGAGGAGGCGACCGCCCGCATCATGTGGGCGGTCGCAGAGCTGTTCGAGACGCTCTGAGGCGGCCGTCGACTTGAACCGGCGACGGCGTGCTCCGTGTCGACGCGCTCCGCGTCGAATGCGCGCCGCCGCGTCGGAGGGGTTGGTATTGCGCCCCGGGCACGGCATACTAGCGACAAGCAACGATGTGCCTCCGGCAGAAGGGACCCCTTGATGCATGGTCATTTCTGGAGCGGGTTCTTCACGACACTCGCCTTCATCGTCGGCGTCGCCGTCACGCTCGGCGTCCTCTTCCTCGTCGTGAGCCTGATCGCCGGTACGCCCGGTTCATGACCGAAGCCGCCGGCCCCGTCATCGAGATCGCCGGGCTGACGAAGCGCTACGGCGATCTCGTCGCCGTCGACGAGATCTCGTTCGCCGTCGCGCGCGGCGAGGTGTTCGGCATCCTCGGCCCGAACGGCGCCGGCAAGACGACCACGCTGGAGATGGTCGAAGGGCTGCGTCGGCCCGACGGCGGCACGATCGTCGTCGACGGCACGCCGGTGTGGCCCAATCCCAAAGCGGTCAAGAGCCGTATCGGCGTGCAGCTGCAAGCGACGGCGCTCTTCGACTACCAGAAGCTGCACGAGATCATCTACATCTTCGGCTCGTGCTACGGCATCCACCGTTCGCGGCCGGAGTGTGTCGCGCTGCTGGCACGCGTCGGCCTCGAAGAGAAAGCCGACGCGTATGCGTATGAGCTCTCCGGCGGACAGGCACAGCGCCTGTCGATCGCCCTGGCGCTCGTGAACGACCCCATCGTGACCTTTCTCGACGAGCCGACGACCGGACTCGACCCGCGCGCCCGCCGCGCGTTGTGGGAAGTGATCGAGCAGATCAGCCACTCGGGCACGACGGTGGTGCTCACGACGCACTACATGGAAGAGGCCGAGCGCCTCTGCGACCGGGTCGCCGTGATGGACCTCGGTCGCATCATGGCGCTCGACGTGCCGCGGGTGCTGGTCAACAGCCTCGGCGCCGAGGCGACGATCACGTTTACGCTCGACGAAGAAGCGTCGCTGCCGGACCTCTGCGAGCTCGACGGTGTCAGCAACTGCGACGCGCTGGTCGACGAGCGCGGCTACTCGATCGTCGCCGACGACGCCCAGTGCGCCGTCATCTCCCTGCTCGATCTCGCCGCCGAGCGGCGGCTGACCGTGCGCAACCTCGATGTCAAGGGCGCCAACCTCGAAGACGTCTTCCTGCACATGACGGGCCGCAAGGTGAGTGACGATGACGAAGCGGCGCTCGAGCCGGAGCCCGTCGGCTCCGGCAAGCGCCGCCGCCGAGGGCTTCGGGGGAGCGGCCGATGAGGACCTTCTGGGACTTCATCCGCGCCGACGCACAGTTCAGCCGGTCGTGCACGCGATGCCGCTCAAGTATCTTGCCGACGCTCTGCGCAACGTGATCATCAAGGGCCAAACGCTGTGGTTCGTGCGCGGGGACGTGGTCATTCTCGTGGCCGTGACGACGGTCTTCCTCGGCCTGTCTATGCGGTTTTTCCGGTGGGAGTAGGAGGAGACTGATGGCTCGCTTTCGACCGACGACCAAGGACGACTGGCTGCGCACGATCTTGTTCGTGGTGCTGCTGATGGCGGCGCTCCTGATCGGTCTGCTCGTGCTGCGTCCGCGCTTCGGCTGGCCGGCGACGGCGATCTGGGTGGTCGTGTGCCTGCTGATCCTCGTTCGCTGGACCTCGCGGGCGTACGGGTATCGCTGTGCCGCGTGCGGCAAGGACTTCCAGGTGCCGACGGTCGTCAACTTTTTCACGCCGCAGGGCATCGCCAAACGCCCCGACGGCACCTACTACAGCTGGAAGTCGCTCACCTGTCCGCACTGTCGCAAGCGCTCGAAGGCGATGGTCGTCAAGCGCGCCGACCTGCGCGGGTCGGGCAGACTGGTCAAGTAGGCGGGCGCCTCAGGCGCCCGCCTGTTCGGCGAGGCGGCGCAGGTGATAGTCGACGACGTCGGCGACCTCGTCCGGCGCCGCCTGTACGACCTCGATCTCCGGCAAGCTGGCGAGAAATTCGCGCTGGTAGTTCTTCTGGGTCAGTCGCGGATCGAGCACAACGACCACGCCGGTGTCGGTCTCGGTGCGGATGAGACGGCCGAAGCCCTGTCGGAATCTCAGCACCGCCTCGGGCAGGTAGAAGCTGCGGAACCAATCGACGCCCGATTCCTCGGCCGCCTGCCGGCGGGCGTGAAAGAGCGGGTCCTGGCGAGGGAACGGCAGCTTGGCGATCACAAGGCAGACGAGCGCCTCGCCAGGGAAGTCCTGGCCGGTCCACAGCGTGTCGACGCCGAGCAACACCGTCGCCGGGTGGTGCTTGAACTCCTCGGCCAGGGTGGCGGCGCTGCCGTGCACGCCCTGCGCCAGCACGAGCACGCCTTCGCTCTCGGCGTGGGCCCCGACGGCGGCGGCCACGGCCTCCATCTCGCGTTTGTTCGTGAAGAGGGCGAGCAGCCGGCCGCCGGTGACCTCGGTAAGGCGCTTGAGGCGGGCGGCCTGACGCGAAGCTCGCTCCGTCGTGCCGAAGGTCGAGGACCTGTCGGTCTCGAGCACGAGCACTGCCTGCCGGCGGTAGTCGAACGGCGACGGGAACGTCTGCTCGACGACGTCGAGGTCGCGGTCGAGACCGGCGCTGGCGCGGTAGTACTCGTACGAGCCCGCGACGGTGAGCGTCGCACTGGTGAGCACCGCGCTGCGCAGCCGGTCCCAGAGGGCGGCGCGCATCTGGTGGCCGGGCGAGATCGGTGCGTTGGTGAGCGTCCAGCGGTCGGGCGGCGGGCCGGCGCCGCGCGCCGCCTGCCGCCCGACCGCCTCCATCTCGCCCCAGACAACGCGCTCGCGATCGCCCGGTTCGGCCATCGTCGCCAGCGCCGCCGCGGCACGGTCGGCGTCTTCGGCGAGGGCGCGCACGACCGGACTGTCGCGGTGCTCCTCGGGCAGCGCTTCGGCAGCGAGCCCGGCGGCCGAGGCCAGTGCCAGCAGTGACTCCGCGAGCAGACCGCAGGCTTCGGCGAAGCCCTCCCACTGCGGCTGCTCGCGCAATCCCGGAGTGAGCCAGACGGTCAGGTTGTAGCCATCGCCGCCGGATTCTTCGGGGTTACGCGCGGCCAGCGCGAGGTCGCGGAGAGCGCGGCCGAGGGCGAGCGCCAGATCTGGGAGTCTGGCGGCGAGCCGCTCGAACTCCGCGGCAGCGGCGCGAAGCACCTCGCCCTGCGTGCGTTCGAGGTCGCGCGCCGCCGCCTGCGCGCGCACCGCCAGCGGGCGTTGTCCGTGACGGCCACGCAGGTCGTTCACAAGACCGTCGGCGAGACGCCAGTCGACGACCTCGCTGAACGCGGACATCGCCTCGCCCGGGAGCAGGTGCGCCTCGTCGATGATCACGTCGTCGGCTTGCGGCAAGGTGGCGCGGCCAGTGAGCAGCAAGGCGTGGTTGACGCAGACCAGGTGAGCGCGTTCGGCGCGCGCCCGCGCCAGGCGCCAGTGGCAGCGCGTGCGCGCCCCGCAGCGGCGACCGAGGCAGGTCGAAGCCGACGACCGCAACTCACGGCCGAGGTCGGCGAGCTCGGGCATCACGAGAGCGGCGCGATAGGGGATGGCCGAGAGGTCGACCTCGCCCCAGCGTGCGCGGCCGACGAGGTAGGCGAGCGCCAGTGCCCGGCCGGGGTCGGGAAGGTGCGTCTCGGATTCGGCGAGCACCTCATCGAGCCTTCGCCGGCAGAGATAGTTCTCACGTCCCATGAGCAGCGCCCAGCGCCAGCCGGGGGGCATCGACTGCTCGACGAGCGGCAGCTCGTGGGCGGCGAGCTGCCGCTGCAGCGCCTTGGTCTTGGTGCTGACGATGACGCGGACGCCGCGAGCGGCGCTGTAGTGGGCCGCCGGCAGCAGGTAAGCAAGGCTCTTGCCCATGCCGGTGCCGGCCTCGAACAGACCGACGCCACCCGTGGTCAGGAGGCCGGCAACAGCCGCCGCGAGCTCGATCTGGCCAGGCCGGCGGCGAAAGCCTTCAAGTCGGCCGGCGAGACCGGATGAGCTGCGTGGGCGCCGGTCCGTCGAAGCACGGGCACGTCGCGGCGGATCCGTCCGGTCGGCAGCCCGCTCCGCGCCGCGAGGCATTGCGTCGGCCGTGTCGCCCTCGAGCTCCCCGCGCCATGCGTCCTCGTCGCACGGAAGTGTGCTGAGAACGGTCTGGCGGGCGCCGCCCGGCTCGTCGGCGACGAGCGGCGGCGGCGCCTTGTCCGGTCGTGCCTTGTAGACATCGAGCAATGAAAGGGGCGGCCACGCGATCGCCTCGAGCAGGCGCCGCTCCGGCTGCGCCAGCCCGGCGGCGCGGCGGCAGAGAGCGGCGAAGAGGTCACGCGTCGTCTCGGCGTCGGGCAGGGCGCGATGACTCGGTCGCTCGACGCCGAGGGCGACGGCGAGCACGGCGAGCGCGTGACGGTCGTGCTCGGGAAACAGCAGCAGGGCGGCGTCCAGGGTGTCGAACGCCGCCATACGGAGGGCCGGCAAGCCGGCGCGGCGCGCTTCGGCGGCGACCAGACCGAGGTCGAAGGCGATGTTGTGGCCGACGAGGGTTGCTCCGGCGACGAAGCGCGCGAACTCCGGATAGACGTCGGCGAACGGTGCGGCATGGGTCAACTCTGTTTCGCTGATGCCGGTCATGCGCGCGACGAACAACGGGAGCGGCACACCCGGGTCGACGAGGGCGCTGAAGCGGTCGACGACACGCAAGCGACGATCGGTGCGCACGGCGCCGAGCTCGATGACGCGGTCGCGATCGGGATCGAGGCCGGTCGTCTCGCTGTCGATGAAGACGAGGTCGGGAGGGCCGTCGGGCATGGCTTGAGGATACCAGACGATGGGGACGCCGGCGGGTCGCCGGCGAGTGACGGTGCGGCTAGCGGCGCCCTTCGAGCGCCAGGGCGCCCGACGTGACGATGAGCGAGAGGATCTCGGGCTGGCCATGGCTGGCCTCGCGCGGCAGGGTGACGGTGATCGTGAGGTGCTCATCGCCCACCGGGGCCGAGGAGACGATCACGTGGGCGACGTTGCTCTGAGTCTGATTGCCTGGACCGGCGTCGCCGATCGCCGACTTGTGCGCTGTCGACGCGCCGGCGCTCTCGCCGGCGAAGCTCGCCACGGCGGCGATCGCCTCGAGAGCGGTGCACGCCACGGACGCCGTCATCTGCAGGAGGGCGGCGTTGGTGTCCTGGTCGGCGAGCTGTCTCATCGAGGCGGTCACGGACTCCAGCGCCGTGCAGAGATTGCGCACGTCGTTGTCGCTGCGGCGGAGCTGAGCGAAGACCTTGGCGTTCTGCAGGGCGACCGCAGCCTGGCCGGCGAGCGCCCAGGCGAGGCGTTGCTCCTGGCGCGAGTATTTGCGCTCGCGCACGTGGTCGATGACCTCGAGCAGACCGATGGAACTGCCTTGGTAGACCATCGGCAGGATCAGCAGGCTCTTATCGCCGTCGCGCCGCATGACCGCGACTTCCGCCGCGTCAGCGTGTGGGTCGTTGATGTTGACGAGCACGATCTCATGTTGCTCGAGCACGCGTTTGCTCACCGGGAACTGGTTGATGGCGTACTTCATCGTGTCGGGCCGGCGGTTGCCGAGATCGTCGTAGTCGGCGAGTACCTGCACGGTGCGCGACACCGGGTCGTACTCGGAGATCGCGCAGAAGTGGCAGTCGAGCAGGCTGGTCATCTGTTTGGCGATCTCGGCGAGAAGCTCAGTCAGGTCGAGCTGACTGCCGAGCGCGATCGACGTCGCGACGAGCGTCTCGAGTTCGCGCTCCCGGGCCAGCCGGGCGGCGAGGTGGTTGCTGCCGCCGATCAGGTGCGTCAGGTCGTCGATGTCCTCCTGCTTGATACGGCGGTGGCCGCCGGCTGTGCGCGTGCACGGCAGAAAACCGGCCGCGGTCCACCGCCGGATCGTGTGCGGAGAGACGCCGAGACGGCGTGCGGCCAGCTGAACGCTCAAGAACATGGCCGAAGCCTAGTGGCGGGCCCCGCGAAAGTCAACAAACTACAACTTCCGCATACAGCGGCTGCGAAGTTTGGCGAATCATTTGCGCTGGAAACGGTGGTGTTTTGCCAGAGACGATGTGCCAACTCCGGGGGAACGCACCCGTAGTCGTTCCTTCAGAGGACCCCCTCCACGGCCGCGTGGCCCTTGCCAGTCGCGCCCTCGCCTCAGTCGTCGGCCGGCAGGCGCGCGAGCAGCAGCGCCGCCGTCGAGGCGATCAG
>Ga0207931_1000748_pt1 | contig 11711 bp, 9 predicted proteins | sample NGESurdeep092012_2_FD_184478 | JGI IMG/M metagenome (GOLD analysis project Ga0207931, IMG submission 184478) | Arctic peat soil microbial communities from Barrow, Alaska - NGEE Surface sample 415-1 deep-092012 (SPAdes) | ecosystem: Environmental > Terrestrial > Soil > Wetlands > Peat ...
TTGGTCGACAGTCTCAGGTGACGAGCAATCTGGTGATCATCTCTGCCGACGCCCTCGACCCAATGGAAAGCTCCCTGAACGAAGATGTCCTGGTAACTGCCCGGCAGATCGCCCCGGACCAGATCCGCAACGCCTTCCCCACACTTTTTCGCCATATGTCCATTCAAGGCCATGTCATGCAGGTCCGTGCAGTCCCGCTCGAGGATATGCGCACTGCCCTTGCCTTGACTCTGATCGATGGCCGCTGGCCGGACGGTCCACAGCAGGTCGTGATCAGCGAGGGGGCAACCCAGATCACCTCATGGAAGATCGGGGCAATCGTCCAGATCTATGGTACGGACTTCCAGGTGGTCGGGGTTGTGCGCGCGGGCGGGAACAAGTTCGCTTCGGTGTGGATGACCTATGCCGAAGGCCAGAGTCTGTTCGGCATGAGCCGCGGCTTCCAGATCGGCATCCTGCAGCTGGACCCTTCGGCGAATCCTGAAAGCGTACGTGCCGGACTGCAGGCTGATCCGCATTTCTCCGGACGGTACGCCGTCTATCTAGAGAACACCCTGAGCGATCGCTATAACCAGATCAACCAGGATCTGCTGACCCTGAGCGTGATCCAGGCGCTGATCTCTCTGCTCGCAATCACCTTTGGGACGTACAATGCCGTCAGTTTAAGCCTGACCGAGCGCAGCCGTGAAATTCTACTGCTGCGTGTGGTTGGCTTTACCCAGGACAAGCTGCGCGGCTTTCTGCTTGCGCACACTCTGGTCCTGGCCTCAGCAGCTTACCTCCTGGGTTGGACAGCCGCTTTCATCTTCATCAGTTACCAGCGAACGCATACCCCCATCTCTATCCAGGCCGCTCCGCTGGTCCTCAATTTATCTGCCTTCCCCACTCTGCTCGGATTTCTGCTAACCGTGGCCTTCACCTTTCTGGGTGTCTGGCTGACCGTTGGGCATCTCTCATCGCTGAACCTGTCCGCAAGAGGAGAGTAAAGATGTCCTACCACCTGTTGACCCTCCGCCTCGGCTTGCACGACCTTTTGAACCGTCCCCGCCTGGTGCTGGCGATGTCGCTGCTGATCGCCGTCGCGGTGGGTGTGTTCACCACACTGGAAGCATATCGCACAGGTCTGGCCGCTGAGTTCAGCCTCCTGGCGCCCAACCTGCTCGTAGTGCAGGAGACCCAAAGCTTTGGGGAGATCTACGGCAGTCGACTCTCTCCACAGATAGGAGAGCAGCTCTCCAAAATGGGAATCAGCCTGGTTGTTCCTGAGATCCATGTAGTGACCGGAACCTCCACTCAGAACGCCACCCTGATCCGTGGCATCGACCCGCAGCAATATACGCTCACCGAGGTATTTTCAATGGTTTCCGGGCGCAGCTTGCGCCCTGGCGATCCATCCCGTTTGGCGATGATCGGCTGGCGACTGGCCGGGAATCGGAATCTCAAAACAGGTGAAGTTATCTCCCTGCGAGGACGGGATTTTAACATCGTAGGGATTTTCCAGACTGGCACCTATGCGGATAATGAAGCCTGGGCTTCACTGGAAGACGCCCAGAGCCTGCTCGGTTGGGGACAGGATGTTTCCATCTACATCATCCCGGATGAAGGCATCCTTCATGAAGGCGACACTCCTTTCAAGGGAGTTTCGGTCGCGCGCAAGGGCGAAGGCGTCCGCTTCGAAGCCTCCCAGTGGCAGCCGGTGATCAACCTGATCGGCGTCGTGACATCTGCCATGGGCGCCGCCACGGCTCTGGCCCTGACCAATATCCTCTGGCGTTCAGCCTGGGCGCGCCGGCGCGAGTTGGCTATCCTGCGCACAACCGGGTTTCCCATCCTATCCCTAGTGGGTTACTTGCTGGCGCAGGCGGCGGGAGTGACCCTGCTGGGCATCTTCCTGGGCGGAGGGCTCACCTGGATGCTTACCTCAGGGGTGCAGGTGGCCGTCCATGGCTTCACCCTCGAACCGCGGCTCGATGCTGGATCGGTGCTCGCCAGTTTGGGATGGATCGGTCTCATGATGCTGGCTGGCAGCTTGCTGCCAGCCTGGTGGCTGAGCCACTTGAACCTGGCTCAATTGTTGCATTCCGAATGACTAAAAAGGAGAATAAAATGAGAAAACGAATGGTAATATTTCTGTCCATCCTGGTCATGCTGGTGATGGCCTGCAGCCTGGTTACCAGCACAGGTAATACGCCACAGGCACCGGGCAGCACAGCGCAGGCACCGGGCAACACGCCGCAGGGTAATGGAAACCAACCAGGTGGAACCCCTCCTGCCAATCCGGTCAGCATCAATGATGGTCTGGGCAGCCTGAACAGCTACCAGATGACTGTCATAATCAAATCCATCGGTCCGGATCCGGCCCAGTCGAGTACGACCACGGTGGAGACACAGCATTCCAAAGACACAGATGCCTCTTATACTCATCTAAATATGTCGGTCATCGCGAAAGGAGGAGGTGATCCAAATAACACCGATAGCAGCATCTACCGAATCGGCAATGATCAATGCTCCGGCTCGGGGGAAGATTGGACTTGGACCACCATGGCCCCCGATCAGGCAGAAATGTTGGATATTATCAAGAACATGCTCGGCCTTACTCCTCTGATAGATACCCCCACCTTCGTGGCTCAAGAGACGGTCAACGGCGTTCCATCCAACCATTTCACCTTTAAGGTTTCAGGGCTTGGAGTTACTTCGGGAGCCGAGGTAATAACCAATCAGGGTGACTACTGGCTGGCGGTCGACGGGCAGTATATTGTCAAATACATCCTGGTTTTGGAAACAAGCATGGATCCTCAGACCAACTTGCTGCACGAGGAAATTTCCATCGACTTGAATCAGATTAACCAGCCGATCAACATAGCCTTCCCCCAAGCCTGTCTGGATGCTTCATTGGTCACGCCGACACCTTGACCCGGTTGACAGGATAAAAGCACCCCTCGCTGCTGCCTCCCGTTCGTCGATAAATCGTCCGGGAAATATTTATCCATTATCCCGGACAAAGCATCTCTGAATCTGGCAGCTATGCGAGCAGGCGCAGAAGACGCGGAAAGAATTAGAAATGGTTTGCCGCCTAAACATGCGGGCCTTGGGAACAATCCGTTTCCCAAGAATGGAAAATGGTTGTTGTAGTAGATACACTTACATCACCACACTTAATCGTGAAGCAAAGTGAAAGCCCCTTTCTGTGCTCGTATTTTAGGCGTGGCTTGAGCGCACATCCAAAATATGGGGTTGGCTCGACCCACAAACGCAGACTCCGCCGTTAAAGGATAGCTACCAATAAACTATTTGAAATAATTAATCGGTAAGCATAGATTTGTCCTTTGAGCTTTTTTGACTTAGAACATCATCTGGGCTAATGCAGTGTTGGTCACAATTAGGTCGCGCCCCACAACGTTTACAGGCGGACCCCAAAAGAACTAGGGCCGGCAGCCGGCTCCGCCGCTCGCGCGCAGGCGCGATTTGCCAGAAGTGGCGCTAAAATGGAGCGAGTCTCGCCAGACCCGCCGCTGCCGCTAAGCCATTCCGTTAGCCGTCATTCAAATACACTTGCGATTTCGTAGGAGAAACAATTCCATGAAAAAAAGCTTTGGTTTATCGATTTTGGTGTTTTCGATACTGCTCGCCTGTAAGTCGATTTCTTTGACGGCTACGCCAACCTTGACAGCTACGCCGACCCCGGTGATGCCTGTGCCCGAAATCAGCATACTTACTGATGTGCTTCAAGAATTCGATGGCCGCTGTATCAGTTCGGCTGGGGTTGAAACACAGGATAATACATATTCGTTCTCTTGCTACAATAGCGCGGAAACACATTACACTGTTTCAATAACACGCTTTAACAGCGAGGCAACTGCACAGGCTCAATTCGAGTCAAGCCGGGGTGATAATCCCACTTTATGCTTTCATGGCTATGATCTATATGAGACGTATTCGATTAGCCCAAACAATCAGTATATCGCCCAAGAGCAACTCGGCTGGCAGGCGGGGCAATGGGTTGTATCGATCGATGCCATTTATGACTATGGTTACTTTCACTTCACCACAAGGGATTTTTCGGAGCCCGTGTATACCTCCAGTGTAGAAAATGACCTGTTTCCGGCTGGAACATGTCCATGACAGGCACGGCTTTTCCGCTCGCTGCCGCGGCGGTTTGCCAGAAATGATGAGATGATGAGAAGGAGTTGTCTTCGGCGACTCATGTCGCCGAAACAGCCGCCCCGCGGGGTGCTTCGCAAATGGCGACTTGTCCCACAGGGATACCCTGCCCCCTGCGGGGACCTTCGGCGGGTACAATGTGCTACGCGAAAGCCGCCTCGGCTAGTCGCCAGTCCCACAGCTGCCGCTAAAGTGGAACTGCGCAAAGCTAAACGATCGGGCATACCAATAAAACATCAACGAGGGCAAAATTCCATATGCCGGGTTATTTGATCCTGGGAATGACATATGCCTTTGCGGCTGCGGTGCAGCCCGGGCCTTTCCAAACCTATCTCATTTCACAAACACTGACGAATGGCTGGCGTCACACAATTCCGGCTGCGTTCGCGCCCTTGCTCAGCGATGGCCCGATCATCGCATTGGTGTTACTCGTATTGAGTCGCATGCCCGGCTGGCTGGTGCAGGTCCTGCAATGCGCAGGCGGAGTGTTCCTCCTTTATTTGGCTGTCGGCGCATTCAAAACCTGGCGGGACTTCAATGTGGAGAAGACGAATAAAGTCCAATCCAGCCGGCAAACCGTTCTAAAAGCCGCCATGGTGAACTTGCTGAACCCGGCTCCCTACATCGGCTGGAGTCTGGTCATGGGACCTCTTCTGCTAAAAGGGTGGCGCGAGGCTCCCGCCTACGGGATTGCCTTGATGATAGGGTTTTACACCACCATGATCCTCGTCACGCTGGGGATCATGCTGCTTTTTTCGGGTGCCAGGAACCTCGGCCCGCGCGTAAGCCGGGCGCTGGTAGGGTTCTCGGCAATCGCGCTGGCATGTTTTGGTCTTTACGAACTGTGGCTGGGGACAGGGGCTCATTAGTGGAGCTAGAATCGTAAGTATCCCATAACCAAAGTTCCCTTTCTGGTATATGAAAGGGAACTTTTTATTTTTTTACCCTGCTTTATCCGCTTCCGCGGCTTTCAACTTCTCCGCGAGGCGGAAATATTTCAGGTAACGCATGGAATTATCATCGCGGCCCAGGAGCATGTCGGCGGCCTTGACAGTCGTGCCGAGTTTCGACGGGTCGGTGATCGAGCATGTGGCGCCCAACTGGATGGCGAGGGTCAGGAATGCCTGGTTGACGGTCGGGCGGTCGGGCAGACCGAATGAGACATTGCTGGCGCCCAGGTTGATGTTGACGCCGAATTCCTTGCGCAGCAGTTCCACGGTCTGGAGCGTGACGAGGGCCGCTTTACTATCCGAGCCGACGGTCAGCACCAGCGGGTCAATAATGATGTCTTCGACCGGGATGCCCATCCTGGCGGCGCGTTCGATGATCTTCTCGGCTACAGCAACGCGTTCTTCGGGCGTCCTGGGGATGCCATTGTCATCCATGGTCAAACCGATGACGGCCGCACCGCGCTCCTTGACCAGTGGCAGGACCGCCTCCAGTTTTTTCTCCTCACCGCTGACCGAGTTGACCAGCGGCTTGCCCGGTGCTGCCGCCAGACCAGCAGCCAGTACCCCCGGATTGGCGGAATCCAGACAGAACGGCACATCCACGACCGAGGCAAGCAGTTCCACCAGTTTTTTGACAACCGTCCCCTCGTCCAGCCCCGGTACGCCGACGTTGATGTCCAGCACATCGGCCCCCCAAGCCACCTGACTCTCGGCCAGTTGGCGGACATAGTCCAGGTTGCCCTCGGACAGGGCCGCTGCCAGTTTCTTGCGGCCGGTGGGGTTGATCTTCTCGCCGATCATCACGAAAGGACGGTCAATGCCGATGATGACTTCTTTGGTAGCAGATTTTAGAATGGTATGCATGGGAACTCCTTTGCTTATCTACACGAAAGGCACAAATCAATCAAACTTTTTTCGCAAGAATCTTAAAGCCGTCTCCGCCAGAATCGCCGCGCCGACCGGGAGGCAACTTTCATCCAGATCGAAATCTGGATTATGAAGGTGGCATTGAAACCTGTCACTCCCTGTTCCCAGGGCAAACATCGCGCCGGGAGCAAGTTCCATAAAACAACCGAAATCCTCAGCGCCCAATTCATCCTTCCACGGAAGGACGTTTTGCCTGCCAAGCAGGTCAACCGCAACAGCCGCGATGAGGTCGGAAGCCAAGGGGGAGTTGATCATCGGCGGCGTACCGATCTGGAATTTGAGTTCATAATTCCCGCCCAGGGTGCGCGCAATTTCAAAGGCGCGCTTGATCTCCGCATGGATCTGTTCCTGAACACGTTTCTCTGTATAACGCAGCGTACCGGTCAATCTTACACGCTCCGGGATGACATTTTCGGTAAAGCCACCATGGAGCGAACCGACGCTGACCACCGCCGGGTCAAAAGGATCGAGGCGGCGCGAGACGATCCCATTCAGCGCCAGGATAACGTGCGCGGTGATGTAGAACGGGTCAATTGTCTGGTGCGGGTGAGCGCCGTGCCCGCCCGTGCCAATAATCTCTCCGAACCAGGAATCCACTCCACCGGAGGCTGGCCCGGACCGGATGCGAATGGCTCCGACGGGGGTGTTCGGCTCGACATGCGTGGCAATGACCAGTTCCACGCCATCCATTGCCCCATCCTGGACCATGCGCGGCGCACCGCTCAGCCCTTCTTCATCAGCGTCTTCTTCAGAAGGCTGGAACAAGAATCGCACCGTCCCGGGGAATTTTTCCCGGGAAAGCAAAGCCGCCGCACCGAGCGCCATGGCCATATGGCTGTCGTGCCCGCAGGCGTGCATCACCCCGGGGTTCTGCGAAGCATATGGCACCTGGTTTGCCTCCTGCAGTGGCAGCGCGTCCATGTCGGCGCGGATGGCCACGAGCGGTTTTCCGCTCCCGAGTTCGGCAACCACACCGGTCCGCCCAACGCCGCGCTTCAGGCTATACCCAAACTGCTCCAGGATTTCGGCCACCTTCGCAGACGTACGCGTTTCCCGGAAGCCAAGTTCGGGGTGCATGTGGAAGTCGCGGCGCCAGTCGCTCAGTTGGTCTTTAATAGCAGTGGCTTTATCAAGCATGATCCTCCTAAAATTGTCGCTGATAAAAGGGTTGAGACAGCTGAAGACCGTTTCGAAACCCGACGAATATTAGTTTACCATTTCTTTTTCAGCAGCTGCCATCAAGGCATCCAGCTCGCGCTCCTGGGCTGCCTCCAGCGGCGGGACCTGATGCTCACGCAAAATACGTTCGGCCTCGGCCTGCGCCCGTTCTACCATCCCGACGCGCCCACCAGCCTCCCACCCCTCCCACGAGCCGCGCTCGGCCAGTTTCGTCAAGAACACTTCGCCAGACTTGAGATACTTCAGCGTATGTTTCTGACCGAGGAAATTGCGCGTGGACGACATGACCGCCGCGACGACTTCCACCGCCAGCGCATCCGCGTCCGCGGCGAAACCTTTCCGGATCCGGCAAATGCTCCCGGCAAATTCGTTGTCCGCCACCATTTGTGCATAAGACCCCATCACCCCGGCCTCCATTTCACCGATGCCGGAGAGTTCGTCCGCCCCGGCCAGGGCAGGAATGGCAGCGTTCAGAGCCCGCTCAAAGCCGTCCTGGGCATCAAGGCTATGCGCATTTGTTGAAAATCCATACACGTTGACCGGCAGTCCGTAACGATGCCCGATTTGCACCGTCCCGGCGGAGGCCATCCCCATCTCCACACCGCCCCAAACTGAAAGCCCGGTACGGGGTTCCATCATAGCCAGCCGCCCACAGTAAATGATTGGCAGCCCCGGCTGAACCAGTTCAGCCAGCACCAGCGCCGCCAGCACCTCGGCATTCTGCTGGGCAATGGATCCGGCAATGGAGAAGGGTGCGGTCGTCCCAGCGGTGGGGCATGGCAACGGCGCAAAAGCGATCCCCAGGCTGGCAATTTCGATAATCGCCTCAGCCTCGTGGTCAGGGATGGTCAATGGGCTGACCGGAGAAAGCGACAGCGTCAATACTTCGGCGGGGTCGCCGATCACTTCCGCCATTTTAACCGCATAACGCGCCTCGGCCGCGAACTGCACGCCAGGTCCTTGCAGAGGTTTAACGGTATACGGCAACGCATGACGGTACATCGCCAACGACATCACCCCCCCCGGCACTTCAGTCGGCGTAAAGAAAGGTGTGATGGTGTGACAATTCTCCAGCGCATCCAGCAGGCGAGTGGCGTCACGCACATCTTTTACGGTAGCCAGGCGGCGGGTCCCGGAAGCTGCGTCGTAAACCTGCGGAGCACCGCCCAAGTTGTGGAAATAAAGTGACCCGTCCCCGAGTGTCTTGACCGCCCCGCCGCGCCCGCGGATGGTTGTCTTCTTGCCTGCCAGCGCAATGCACTTCTCCACCAATTCGGGTTGAAGCAAGACGCGCATCTCCTGAACTTTGGCACCCGCACCGGCCAGGAGTGCGCGGCTTTTCGCTTCGGTCAGCATCACACCGGTCTCGCAAAGGATGCGCAGGCTGGCCTGATGGATGGCTTCGACTTCGTTTTCGTCCAGGACAGAAAGACGGATCATCGGCTTTCTCCGCTAATCAGATTCGAGATATTTCGCCAGAAAAATCACTCGGCGCTGCTCGGAATCCAGCACATTTTCCAGTTTTAGAAAAGCATGGCCCTCATCTTCGTAAACAACCAGTTCCACCACCTTACCCATACTCCGCAAGGCATCATGCGCCTCGATGGAATCACTGACCGGGCAGCGCTGATCCAGTCTGCCAGCAATCAATTGTACCGGTACAGAAACCCGGTCAAGAAAGAAATAAGGCGACCGTTCAACCCACAGATCATGATCCTCTTCCGGGTTGCCAAAATTTTCGAAATCCCAATGCTGGAGGTCGGGGCGGATATATTTGTGATTGGTGAACCAGTTGATGAATGGTACAACCGCCGATCCGGCTGCCCAGAGGTGCGGATATTTCGTCAGGCAAGTCATGGTGAGATAGCCGCCATGACTGCGACCGGTGATTCCGATGCGGTCCGGGTCGGCCAGGCCATTCTGGATGAGATAATGCGCCCCGGCGGCCACATCATCATTATCCACACCGCCAAAGTCGAAGCGACTGGCTTCCTGCCAGGCACGCCCGTAGCCAGTGGAGCCGCGGTAGTTGGGCACCAGCACAGCCCAACCGCGCGAAGCCATGTGCGCCATCAGGGGGTACCAAGTCATCTCAAAAAACCAATCCGGCCCTCCATGGATCAAGAGCGCGGCCGGGCCTGGTTTCTGGACCTGCGGCCTGAACAGCAAAGCCGGGACTGGCGTCCCGTCCATACCGGGGTAGGCGATCTCCTCTGGCATGGCGAATGGGACACTTGCCAACTCATCCGGCAGTGAATGAGTCAACTGCATGAAAATCCCATTCTCCAGCGAGAGCGACCATAAATCATCCGGATGGCGCGGGTTATCGAAAGCGAAGATGATGTGGCTGCCATCCGGTGTGAAGCGAGGCAGGTAATGCACACCCGGCTCAACCTGGTACATCAGCGGGGACTCGCCCAGCTTCTGAACCGCCAGCCAGGAAACTGTGCTGCGGTTTAAGACGTAGGCCAGCCGTGTCCCGTCCGGCGACCAGACCGGAAACTGCTTCTCCCCTTCCCCATCCGTCAGCCAGAAGATGCGGAGTGTGGCCAGCTCGTAGATACCGATATTGTTATACCCGTGCACGTCCGATGAAAAAGCCAGCCGCGTGCTATCCGGCGACCAGCAGGTCTGCCCGGCATCAATCGGCCCACTTTCATCGGCAATACGGCAGACTGCCCCATCCTCTATGGCTGGAACAATATAGGTGCCGTAATCGATCCCCCCCGCCTCGACGGTGATGGCCAGCCAGAGTCCGTCCGGTGACCAGCGTACCTTCCAAGCCGGGTATCCGGCGTCCAACACAAGCCGGGCGTCGCCGCCCTCGGCGGGGATGACGTACACATTGAATTGCCCGGATTGGTCAGAAATAAAGGCGAAGTATTTGCCATCCGGCGACCAGGAGAAATCAGCCTGCAGGGAACCATTCAAATCCGGGGTCAGGTCGCGCTGTTCGCCAGTGACAAGATCATGGACGAAGAGGTGAAAGGCCTCGCTGCCGTCGAAATCCACAGTGAAGGCCAGGTGTCGACCATCGGGAGAATAGCGCGGGTGAAACTTGCCGCCGGGTCCGTGCGAAACAGGATGAGGGTCCGTTTTGTTACGCCCCGTCCGAGAACCGGGACTACCACGCAGGGAGATTTCATAGATCTCCCAACGTCCGTCCGGATTCCAAGAAAAGGCAACGCGTTCGCCGTCGGGCGAGACATCGAAGCCCATCTCCACTTCCACACAGGGAACGCGCAACAGAACCCCAAGGTCAATCATGGCCCTTCTTTCTTTTCATACTTTATGGCAGGCTACCCAATGGCTGGGCGCGGCGAGACGCCATAGCGGGACCTCACGGCTGCATTGCTCGTCAGCGAGCGGACAGCGTGGGTGGAACCGGCAGCCAGAGGGCGGATTTATCGGGCTGGGCACATCCCCGGCCAGGATAATGCGACGACGAGCCCGGTCTTTTTTGGGATCCGGCACAGGGACAGCAGAAAGCAGCGCTTTTGTGTAAGGGTGGAGCGGGTGCTCGTAAAGGTCGTTGCGGTCAGCCATTTCAGCCATCACACCCAGGTACATGACCGCCACCCGGTCACAAATATGGCGAACCATGCTGAGATCGTGAGCAATAAAGAGATAGGTCAGGCCAAATCGGTCCTGCAGATCTTCCAGCAGGTTGACCACCTGCGCCTGAATGGATACATCCAGCGCCGAAATCGGTTCGTCGCAAACGATAAACTTTGGGTCAGAAGCCAGGGCGCGCGCCACACCGATGCGCTGGCGCTGTCCACCGGAGAATTCATGTGGAAAACGGTTAATCAGGCGTCCGCTTAAACCAACCAGCCCCATCAGTTCCTGGACGCGTTCGACGCGTTCCGCTTCGGTCTTGCATAGGTGATGGACGCGCAACGGTTCGCTGACAATAGAGTGAACCGTCCAGCGCGGGTTGAGCGAGGCATACGGATCCTGGAAAATCATCTGCGCCGTGCGGCGAATGGCAAGCATTTCCCTGCCTTTGGCAGAGCGGACATCACGGCCGTCAATGGTGACCACACCGGCGGTTGCCGGGTAAAGACCCAGCAGCGTGCGCCCGGCAGTGGTCTTGCCGCAACCGCTCTCGCCCACCAGCCCAAGAGTTTCGCCGCGCTCGATGGTGAACGAAATCCCGTCCACGGCGCGCACCGCACCGACCCTGCGCTGGATGACAATCCCGCGCATCACCGGAAAGTGTTTGGTCAGGTTTTCGACCTTTACCAGCGGCTGAGTGTCGTTCATCGCGGCGCTCCAGTCTGGATGTCAACCCAGCAGGCAATGTTGTGCTGATTCTGCTCAACCGGCGTCAGGGGTGGATTTTCGGTCTTGCAGCGGTCGATGACAAACTCACAGCGGGCTGTGAATGGACAACCGTGCGGCTCCACCAGAAGGCTGGGCGGTGCACCGGGGATGGATTTAAGCCGCCGATCACGGCGACGGTCCACGCGCGGCAGGGCTCCCAGCAAAGCA
>Ga0207931_1000751_pt1 | contig 11696 bp, 9 predicted proteins | sample NGESurdeep092012_2_FD_184478 | JGI IMG/M metagenome (GOLD analysis project Ga0207931, IMG submission 184478) | Arctic peat soil microbial communities from Barrow, Alaska - NGEE Surface sample 415-1 deep-092012 (SPAdes) | ecosystem: Environmental > Terrestrial > Soil > Wetlands > Peat ...
TCATCAACTCAACAAGGCCATACTTTCCGCTGGTGGCATTATAATAGCTCTCTACTGACGGTGTCGCAGACCCCAGAAGGGTCATGGCACCGTGGAGCCGCGAAAGCATCATTGAAGCATCACGTGCATGATAGCGCGGTGCAGGATCATATTGCTTGTATGATGAATCATGTTCTTCGTCGACAATTATCAATCCGAGATCCCTGAAAGGAAGAAAGAGCGATGACCGTACTCCAAGGACAGCGCCCAGGCTGCCGTTGCCCACCCTCCTCCATACATCCTGGCGGGCGGCAGGCGTCAGGTGCGAATGATAAACACCGATTGAGGCTCCGAAATGCTTCTGCAAACGTTCAATGATCTGTGTCGTAAGTGCTATTTCCGGCAGCATGTAGAGCACCTGCCTGCCACTGGCAAGCTGCTCCCTGATCATGTGGATATAGATCTCTGTCTTGCCACTTGAAGTGACGCCATGGAGAAGGACGACCTCATGACTGCGAAACAGTTCCTGTATTTTCGTATAAGCCTCATTCTGTACATCAGTCAGTTCTGCAGGCATGATGACGGCATCTTCAGTGCCAGGGTTGAGAATACGCTTTTTTCTGGGAACAGAGCGACTGACAAGGTCATCGGCAGAGGGTATGGCTGCCTTCATCACCTCGCCTGGAAATGCCATATAATAATCAGACAGCCAGAGGATGAAGTCTGTAAGACGTTCATTGACAGCAGTCTGAACAGGAATTATTCCGATTATATCTTTTGGCGTGAATCCTGATGGCGGGGTGTTATGGATCTTAATGACAAGTCCCGCGCAACTCTTGCTCTGACCGAATGGGACTATCACCAGGCTGCCACGTTTTATTTCACTATGGAGTCCTGGTGGAATGCCATAAGTGTAACTGCCGGCAACTGCGACGGGTAAGACTATTTCTGCAAACTCGCTACTCATCCTCCTGAGGTGGGTGCAACTCAATTCAGCGCAGCCCTGACTTTTTCTGCTGCATCGGTAAATGTCGAGGCGGTGATGACCTTAAGCCCTGAATGATCAATAAGTCTTTTTGCCTCTGTTGCATTGGTTCCCTGAAGTCTTACAATGACAGGTACGCTGATGTCACCTATTGTTTTGTATGCTTCAATGATGCCGGTAGCCACACGGTCACATCTGACGATCCCTCCGAAAATATTTACCAGGATGGCTTTGACGTTTGGATCTTTAAGTATTATCCGGAAGCCTGCCTCAACGGTCTTCGGGTTAGCGCCGCCTCCCACGTCAAGGAAGTTGGCGGGCTTTCCTCCCGAGAGCTGTATGAGGTCCATTGTTGCCATGGCCAGTCCGGCGCCATTAACCATGCAGCCCACATCTCCGTCAAGTTTGACGTAATTGAGGTTATTGTTGGTAGCCTCTACCTCCGTGGGGTCTTCTTCATTCAGGTCACGCATAGCGGCCAGTTCCGGATGGCGGAAGAGGGAATTATCATCAAGCGTCACCTTGCAGTCGACGGCCAGTATTCTGTCATCGCTGGTCTTTAGAAGAGGATTTATTTCTACCAGGGAAGCATCAGATGCAACAAAAGCATCCCATAATCCCCTGATGAACAGTGTCATTTCTTTGTAGGCTTTGCCCTTAAGCCCAAGGTTAAAGGCGATGGTGCGTATCTGAAAGTCATGGAGACAGCCAATGGCATCAACGGGTTCAGTAAATATTGCCTGCGGCATTTTGTCAGACACCTCCTCGATATCCATACCGCCCTCTGTGGAGTACATGATCACATATGCCGACCTCTTGCGGTCGAGAAGGACAGACATATAAAATTCCCTGATATCAGACTCTCCCTTATAATAAACATCGCGGGCCACAAGTACTTTTCTGACCACCTTGCCTGCCGGGCCTGTCTGTGGTGTAACCAGGGTCATGCCAAGCATTTTCGAGGCAACATCCGCTGCCTCCTCCGGAGAGCGTGCAATCTTAACACCGCCGCCCTTGCCCCTTCCACCGGCATGGATCTGTGCTTTTATAACATATATCTCTGCCCCGAATTTCTTTTTCAGTTCTTCAGCTACAAGCTTCGCCTGACCGGCAGTTTCAGCAATAAATCCTTCCTGCACCGGCACTCCATGTGCCTGCAGTATTGACTTTCCCTGGTACTCGTGAATGTTCATTATAGAATCTTTAATCTATGGCAGCCAAAATCATTACTGTCTAATTCAGGTATGTAATTTACTCTTTTTTATAATTATTTTCGTTAAAATTTTCCTGAATGAGGAAACTGTCCAATGCTGAACTGAACCGTAAGAGTGTAACTGATTTTCGTGCTGCACCAAAGTCGCCGTTTATACTGGTGCTTGATAATGTAAGGAGTCTGAATAATGTGGGTTCAGTATTCCGCACTGCTGATGCCTTCATTGTTGAAGCGATATGGCTGTGCGGTATCACTGCCACACCTCCCCACAGGGAGATACACAAAACAGCGCTGGGAGCTACGGAATCGGTTGCCTGGAGATATTTTGCCACCGCTGCCGAAGCAGTAAGAGAGCTCAAAGAAAAGGGATACGTTATTATCTCAGTCGAGCAGGCCGAAGGGTCTGTCTCCCTTGAAAACTACACCCCTGAGGCAGATAAAAAGTACGCTCTTGTCTTCGGGCATGAGATAAAGGGCGTGAGTGAAGAGGTGGTGGAGCTGTCTGACGCATGCATTGAGATACCCCAGTACGGCACCAAGCACTCGTTTAACGTGGCTGTCAGTGCCGGGATAGTGCTCTGGGAACTTACAGGCAAGATCACCCGTCACAAATAAAAAACCCCTCGCCAGCCGGCTGAGGGGTTTTCTGCTTTTATAGTCCTTATTATTTTGTTAAGGATATAAAGGTTTCGTCTGTGAAGTATTTGGCAAACTCAAGGTCTGTCATAGCATAGTTCTTCCAGTTTGTGTTATAGCCGATAGCTTCACGGAGATTGTTGATAACGCCATCCTTGTCGTCAAGACGGGCGGCAATAACAGCCTTAAGATATGAGGGAGCACCGCATTTGCACGGTTTAACTGCATCCATCGTCGTTTTGGCTTTGTTGATGTCGCCTTTCAGCAGCTGTGCAAGAGCAAGGTTCATGCTGGGCTTGTCACCGAGCAGGTTAACTGCCTCGTCATATTTGCCTTCATGCATTGCTATTGTTCCGAGACCGAATTTTGATTCGGGTGTAGCAGCTGACATTGAGTTGAAATATTCAGAAGATGCTTTTAGGTCACCCTTCAGAAGAGCAGCATAACCCATGTTATTCTTAACCATGTCATCATTCTTGATAGCTTTTGCCTTTTCAAGAGCTACCAGAGCCTCATCAGCCTTACCCATATTCAGGTATGCCCATCCTATGTTATTCCATGCACGATAGTCTTTGGGGTCCTTCACTGTTGCCATCTGGTAGTACTTCAGCTGCTCATTTGGATCAGTTGTAAGAGTTGAAGCATAAAGCATCTGTTCGTAGCTGAGTGTTGAATAATCACCTTTCATTGCAGCAAGAACCTCCTCATCGCTTAGTCCGATAAGATCTACGTCAACAATGATTTTTGACCTTCTTAGCTGAGGAAGAATATCTTCTGCCAGAGTTTCATAAGCGGTAGCCATATTCTTGATCTCCTTCTCACGGACAACAGGATCCTGATACATTGAAAGTACTCTCAGGATGAGGTCCTTGTCAGCCATGGAAGACTCCTGAACGAGAGTTTTGAAGCCATCCCAGTCTTCTGCAGTTGTCTTGGTTGTGAAGAGGTTAGCCAGTTTGGGCATCTTGCCGTATTCTTTTGCGAGATACTTATCAGCTGCTTTTCCTCTCTGTACTGACAGTTTCTCATTTAGTGTAAGAGGTCCGTCAGGTGAAGCATAAGAACTATTCGTAACGCTTTTAGCTGTCATTCTATCGTTCTGTGCAACCATGGTCACATAGTCCTTTAAAGCAGTGATATCAGCAGCTTTAAGTTCTGAAGGTTTGATATCAGACCTGTTTATAGTGTAATAAATATCAGCGATCTTCTGTTCAGGAACGATGCGTTGATAGCTGTCCTTCAATGATACCGGATATGCATGGTCTTCAACAAGGGTTGATGTTGCAATTACACCATCAGCCAGCTTGACAGGATTAAATTCCAGAGTTTTGTCTTTCCTGGAAGCTACTGTACGAAAGAGGAACTCAGAGACTTTCATCTCGGGCTTGTAGGCAACGCTGCCTGACCAGTTAACTGAACCACCAGTCTTGGCTACAGATTTGTTATTTGCCGTTACATCCTCACCTTGTGCATAAAGCAGTTCACTAAATGCGGTTTCACCGCCTGCATAGGTAAGTACCGGGGTGATCTTCAGGGTGGTCTTCTTGTCAAAATATTTCTCGGGATATGTTGCTTTGACCTGGGCAGCAACTATACCTGCATGGGTCTCCAACACCTTAGGGTTAATCTCATACTTGACAAGATTGGCGTTCTTCTTCATTTTTTCAAGAGGACTGCAGCCTGAAACAAGAATTGAAGCCAGCAGAATGACAAAAAGTTTTGTGAAGTTTTTCATAATTGATCTTTTATTTAAGTTGCGATTAGTAGCCTGTTTAATAATGTTTATACAATTTTTTTTTCAACTTGACCTGCAAAGTTGTGAAAGTTTAACTGATAATTGTTACATAATTTTTTGGAAAAGTTATATAATTCATACATTTAACCGCAATCCGGATAGTTCCAATTTTAATTATGTAAGATAATATTTATTTACTAGAATTCCGTTAGTGTTACAAATTTAAATAAAATTAATTATTTCCTGCAAACTGCAAATGAAAAATTCAGAAATTCCGGAGATTTATCCCATATTGTATTTCCCCGGCAAAAATTGCCTCTGTTAATTTATTGTAGTCTTCTTTCCGTCTTACAAAGTCTAAGCCGTTGATATCCAGAATCAGATACCGATTCTCGGGATTTTGCCTGAAGAACGTAAAATAGCTCTCCTGGATGCCTCTGAGGTAATCAGATGTGATAGACTTCTCATATTCCCTGCCCCGGATGGCAATATTATTAAGCAGCCGTTCAGGTGTCACATGAAGATAGACATAAAGGTCGGGCTTTGGCAGTGATCCATAGATGATATAGAATATCTGTCTGTAAAGGCTGAACTCATCCTTCTCAAGGGTTTGGGAAGCGAAGACCAGCGACTTCATAAAGTAATAATCGGCTACGGTAAAGCTCCTGAACAGATCCTGTTCCACCAGCTCCTCCTTCAGCTGACGGTAACGGTCAGCAAGGAAAGAGAGCTCAAGAGGAAAGGAGTATCGTGAGGGGTCACTGTAGAATTTAGGCAGGAATGGATTATCGGCAAAACGTTCAAGTATCAGCTTGGCGTTATGATCCTTTGCTATCATCGAGGCCAGGGTAGTCTTACCTGCCCCTATATTCCCCTCTATTACAATATAATTATATCTGATGGCCTCCATAAATTTTTCTGCAACGCTTTCTGTATCAAAAATAGGAATTGACAGCCACAATACAAAAAGCAGAGACGTCCAATTTGGGCGTCTCTGCTTTTTACATGTAACGGCGCCCTACCAGGGCGTCGCTACGTGGTATTTCTACAAACGGTTATCGGTTGTCATCACGCCTGCGGTCATGCGAGCGGTGATCACCACGATCGCGATCATGACCTCCTCTTCCGCCGTCACGTGATCCGTGATATTCACGTCTCTCTGAAGGATCGCGCTTCGGAGGCTCAACATAGCCTTCCGGCTTTGGTATCAGGGGCTTGCGTGACAACCTCAGCTTTCCAGTCTTCGAATCGACCTCGATCAGCTGCACTTCAACCTCGTCACCTTCCTTAAAGAGCTCATCAACACTGCCGACCTTCTTCCAGTCCATCTCAGATATATGAAGAAGTCCGTCCTTGTTGGGAAGGATCTCCACAAAGGCTCCGAACTGTGTGATGGTCTTCACTTTGCCCTTATATACCTTGCCTACTTCAGGCACAGCACATATTGCGTTTATACGGTCAAGCGCTGCCCTGATAACATCATAATTCTCACCGAAGACATCGACCATACCCTGGCCGTTGATCTCTTCAATAACAATTGTTGCACCGGTGGTAGCCTGAATATCCTGAATGATTTTTCCGCCGGGACCGATTACGGCACCTATCATCTCTTTCGGGATGTAGATCTTCTCTATCCTTGGGGCATGAGGTTTAAGGTCCGGCCTTGGTTCGGCAATAGTCTGCGCCATTATGTCAAGTATATGAAGCCTGCCTTTGCGTGCCTGGTCAAGAGCCTGCTGAAGTACCTCAAATGACAGGCCGTCAACCTTTATATCCATCTGGGTGGCGGTGATTCCATCACGCGTGCCTGTAACCTTGAAGTCCATGTCACCGAGATGATCTTCATCGCCCAGAATATCTGACAGCACTGCGAACTTCTTACCATCCTTGTCTGTGATAAGCCCCATGGCAATACCTGATACGGGCTTGGCGATCTTTATCCCTGCGTCCATCAGTGCCAGCGTTCCGGCACAGACAGTTGCCATTGATGATGAGCCGTTTGATTCAAGTATGTCAGACACGATGCGAATGGCGTAAGGGTTTGTCTCGTCTGGCGGCATCATATTTTTCAGTGCCCTGTGTGCCAGGTTACCGTGGCCTATCTCCCTGCGGCTGGTGCCGCGGGCTGCCTTGGCTTCGCCAGTGGCGAAAGGAGGGAAATTATAGTGGAGCGTGAACTTATCCGATCCCTGTCTGAGCACTTCATCAATCATCTTCTCATCGAGCTTGGTGCCGAGGGTGACTGTGGTGAGCGATTGAGTCTCGCCCCTGGTGAAGATGGCAGAGCCATGGGCAGCAGGCAGTGGGTCGATCTCACACCAGATGGGGCGTATCTCATCAAGCTTGCGGCCATCGAGACGTTTGTGCTCATCGAGTACAAGGCGGCGGGCAGCCTCTTTCTCAACATCATGGAAGTACCTGTTTACCAGCATCTCGTTGGCAGGCTCTTCCTCAGTGAACTGCGCAAGGAAATCAGCCTTTATGGCCTCGAAACCATCCGTGCGGGTCTTTTTGTCTGATCCGCTTGCAGATAATGCATAACATTTTTTATAAGTCTCATCCCAGACCTTTTTACGCAGGTCCTCGTCATTGACCTCATGGCAATATTCTCTCTTGGAGGTTTTGCCAGCCATCTCTGCAAGCTCATTCTGTGCCACACACTGTATCTTAATGGCTTCATGGGCAATACGCAGAGCCTCGAGCATGACATCCTCGGCGACCTCTTTCATCTCACCCTCAACCATCATGATGTTCTCATAGGTAGCGCCGACGACAATATCAAGGTCCGCGTTCTCAACCTGCGGGAATGTAGGGTTGATGATAAACTCACCGTTGACCCTTGCCACCCGTACTTCTGAAATTGGACCATGAAACGGAATGTCTGAAACTGCCAGTGCTGCTGAAGCGGCAAGTCCGGCCAGGGCATCAGGCATGATATCCTTATCAGCTGAGATGAGGTTTATAGTGACAAATACTTCGGCATGATAGTCCTCCGGAAATAGCGGTCGCAATGCCCTGTCGACAAGCCGTGAAATGAGGACCTCATTGTCACCTGGTCTTGATTCTCTCTTGAGGAAACCGCCGGGGAAACGGCCTGTAGCGGCATATTTTTCCTTGTACTCGACGGAGAGAGGCATAAAATCCGTATCCTCTTTGGCATCTTTTGCAGCCACGACCGTGGCAAGAAGCATGGTGCGGCCCATCTTAACCACTACCGAACCATCGGCTTGTTTGGCAAGCTTGCCTGTTTCAATGACTATTGACCGGCCATCGCCAAGGTCAATACTTTTTTCAATTAATTTATACATTTGAATTACTGATTATTACGTGATAAATGTTAAGTAAAGGGAGATTTCCGGAATGAATTAAAAAAGGCAATGTGTAATTGCCTTTTTTCTTTACTTACGCAGATTCAGAGCTTTGATTATTTCACGATATCTGCCGATATCTTTGAGCTTCAGATAGTCCAGAAGATGCCTTCTCTTACTGACCAGTCTTATCAGCGCCCTTTGTGTACTGAAATCCTTCTTGTTTTTCTTCAGGTGTTCAGTAAGGTGCGCAATCCTGTAGGAGAAAAGAGCGATCTGGCCCTCAGCGCTTCCGGTATCTATTTCTGATGAGCCGAATGTCTTGAAAAAATCCTGTTTCTTCTCCGTTGTCAAATACATAACCTTATCCAATAGATTGTTAATAAATTCTCCAATTTTGGATCGCAAAGATACAGTTTTTATTTGTAATAATTCAAACAATTTCGAATAATTTTTTGTATTTGACCTTGTACCAGCTGCTCTTTCATTTTCATTTCATAAATTGAAAGATCAGCCTTCACATAAAAAAGACGCTAAAACTATAAGTAAAGTTGCGCCTGCTGACAAATTAATTTAAACATTCGTCACAGGTTTTCAACAGTTCGCCATGCGATTATGCTCAGGGTTCAAGAAAGAGTGAGCTGGAACCCCTCATTTTATGGCCCATGCTGATCAGCGAAGATCCGATGTGGCAGTCGAGGCATCTGTGATATCTGCACCATAAAGTCCGCAATTCAATAAGAGCCTGGCTGGTAAAGGCTGAGTCCGGACTGAGGCCCGCCTCCGCAAAATCTTTTACGACATTGTTCTCTTCAGGAGGGAGTGAATCAAGCATGTCGACAGCCTTATCACACCTTTCAGGCTGTTGCTTCAGTTTTCCGTACACGAACAACAGCGGCACCACGGCGTTGATGATGAGAAGATCAACCGATTGTCTTCCTGCCTGCCGGGTTGTAAGTGGAACTTCTTTACCGAAGAGATAGTGATTGTTCCAGTATCCAGAAGCCCTGACGCCCAGCAGGTTCCTCAGGTTGTCGGTATGTTCGCATTCAAGAACCCTTGAGAAAAGCCCGTCGCTGTGAGTGAGCAGCGCTGCCAGCTGCGACAGCCTGACCGTCGGAAAATTGGCAGGTCGCAGTCGATTGAATTTCCACATCCAGCCGTCTGCAGGCTGCAGTGAATACTTGGTCCGCAGCACCTTGTACTCTCTCGAAAGAAGAAGATAGTAATCATCCGTGACTGCTTCCCTGAACAGCGCCTCTTCGAGAAGTCCTGCCGTGCCGAAGAGCAGTGCCTCGACCTGAAGCAGGTTATCGGAATGCTTTCGTATTATCTTCAGGGGAAGATGCGCCGCAAGCATTTCAAAGGGATCAGTGTTCACCCTGAAGCCAAAATAGCGTGATATCAGCCTGTATAATGTTTCCTCCCAGTCGTTGCCGGTTCTCTTAAGCATTTCCATGATCTCATTGCTTTTTCTTTCAAGCCGCTCAATAGACAGTGAATAAAGCCAGTGTCTCACCAGGAAAGTGTCAGGTTTATCGATGAGACCCGAGCATGAAAGCAGGGATGGATTATTGACAAAATCGATATAGTTTTCCCAGAGGGCTTCATCGTACACGAGCTTCGAGGCCAGCAACCTGCGTCCTGAGGCGGTGAAAGCCTCTGTATCATTGTTATGCACCAGGTGCAGTATCACGTTATCATAGGCATGGTCGGTGTGATGGCCGTGTTTGTACCAATCCGAGGCATTGATATGGATCTCGGTATTGCCTGCCCAGATGGTTCCCTCCATAAACAGCTTTGTGTTGAAGAAGTCAGGACCGGAATCGCGATTATACTCTCCCGGATTGATTACTTCAATTGGTCCGGCTTCCCTGTCGCACAGTCTGCCGGCATCAAAGAACCGGTTTTTCCACAGCCAGTGCAGAAATTCTTCTTTCATATCAGTCTATTTAAAAATGCAGCTTATCAAAGATAAGAACAAACGAACATTTGAACAAACGAATTTTGAGGTAAGAATTATTCCTTTATGGCTTTTCTACTTTCTTAGTGCGTCAAAAGAAATTAGAGTAAATTTGACGAAAGCTCCAAAATTTTAGTCCAACGGATATTGAAGCAAATGAATAATATTATAGATTTACTCACCAAATCTGAACTGTACATAACAAATTAAACCCTCATAAAACATGAAACCACTAACTAAAATTTTATTTGTACTGGCTTTATTAAGCTTTACATTTAACGCGGAAGGTCAGATCAAAGTCGACCTTAAGAAGAAACTTGAGAACCAGGTAAACAGGAGACTCAATCAGAAGGCTGACCGTGCCATTGATAAGAGTCTTGATACTGTAGAGGACAGCATCGCAGCCGGACTTAAAAAGGATGATACTGCAGATCAGCCTGCCGAAACAAAGGAGGGGCAGGAGAATAAAGGTACTGATGCCAAAGCAGGCAGCAAGACCGGCGGGCAGCAGACCGCTCTCGAAAGCTACTCCAAATATGACTTTATACCTGGCGAGAAAGTGATCTTCTTTGAAGATTTCAGCCAGGATGCTGTGGGTGATTTCCCAGCCTTGTGGAATACAAACGGATCAGCCGAAGTCGTTACAACAAATTTATATCCGGGTAACTGGATGAAGTTTGACATGAGAGAATGTGTCTGGACCGATGAATTGCTCAAATTACCCGATAATTATACGATAGAATATGATGTAATCCCTATTACCAACCAGGAGAATAAAAGCATGTCAGGTTGGACCATGCGGCTAATGCAGGCCAGAAATGTCAAAGCATGGGACAGCGGCTCAGCTCCCGGGCAAGGGGGATATTGGTTTTGCATTGAATATTATGGTACGCCCCGTTACGGAACCTGGCTGTACGGAGATGAATGTTCACAGTTAAAAGTGGATGGAAATAAAGACGGGGATGAATTTAAAGAAAAAGTGAACCAGAAATATCATATTGCCATCTGGGTTCAGAAGACACGAGTCCGCCTATATCAGGATCAAAATAAACTCTTTGATACACCTAAAGCATTTCCTACCGGGTGTGTAAGCCCTGACAGGCTCCGTTTTGAGGAAGGAGCAGCTATGGTGACCAATATCCGGATCGCTGTCGGCGCACCCGATATGCGCAACAAGTTTATGACAGAAGGAAAGCTGGTCACTTATGGTATTTATTTTGATGTAAATAAGGATGTTGTAAAACCAGAATCATACGGTACGCTCAAAGAGATTGCAACAATTTTGAACGAAGTGCCTGATGTAAAAGTCAAAATCGTTGGTCACACAGACAGTGACGGCGCCGATGCCGCCAATCTTGACCTTTCAAAAAGGCGTGCAGCTTCAGTCAAGAACGAACTTGTCAAATCATTTGGTGTAAACGGGGACCGTCTTGTTACCGATGGTATGGGTGAGAGCCAGCCTGTAGCTGCCAATGACACCCCTGCCAACAAGGCACTTAACCGCAGAGTTGAATTTATTAAACTTTAAGCCATGAGAAAATCAGTATTTATACTGATCGCGCTGGGCATTGCCTCAATGACATCAGCCCAGACTGTTTTCGACTCCTACATGAAAAGGGTACCTGCACTGCCCCGTGACTCCTGCAACATATCAAAAGCAGGTGTGGAAAGCCTCGTACAACAGTGCTCCATAATCAGTGAGGAGCTCAGCAGTTACATTGAAGAAATAAGAAGAAAGTCGGATGAGTATGCTGAGGAAAACAGGGGAACTATGGAAAACAACGCCATGAAACAGGTTCAACAGCAGTACGGCATGTCTGAAGAGGATATCAATAAACTGAAGAACTCAAAGAACATGACAGATGCTGAAAAAAAAG
>Ga0207931_1000752_pt1 | contig 11691 bp, 14 predicted proteins | sample NGESurdeep092012_2_FD_184478 | JGI IMG/M metagenome (GOLD analysis project Ga0207931, IMG submission 184478) | Arctic peat soil microbial communities from Barrow, Alaska - NGEE Surface sample 415-1 deep-092012 (SPAdes) | ecosystem: Environmental > Terrestrial > Soil > Wetlands > Peat ...
ATCGCTGTACACGACGGTCCCGTAAACTTTCTCACATATCAAATCTCCCGCAGAAAATATGCGGGAGATGTTTTTAACCGATGTGGTCCACAATCTTTTTGTGAAGAGTATTTGCGTCCATATCGATCACTGAAATCAATTTATCGCGGCCGCCGGTTCCTGCCACCACTTCCAATTGTCTAAGTGGCACATCCAGTACCTTCGCCAGAAACTTGAGCAATGCCGCATTAGCCTTCCCTTCCACCGGCGGTGCTGTCAAATGAACTTTGACCGTCCCATCACTCAAGATATCAACAATTTCGTTCTTGCTGGCACGCGGTGTAACCCGCACTGCCAGGGCTGCGCCCTTCTTGCCATCGTGCAAATGAAAAGACCTTGATCCCATAAGGCACCTCAAAGAGCATAAAGAAAACTGATCAGGGCGTAAGACAGAATTTCAACCAAAATGATTAATATCAACGGACTCAAGTCAAACATACCTACCAGTGGCACAACCCTTTGAATAGGTGCCAGCAACGGATGAATGACACGGTCCAGTGTATTTCGCACCAGATGGTTTGGGTTGAGAAAATACGAAAGTATCGAATCTACGATAACCAGCAAAATGATTAGATTAGCCAGCGCACTGATTATTTTTGCAATGATAATAACCATAGATCCTCTATACCGGGCGCGGCCCCAAAATTGCTTGGCCCACTCGCACATAGGTTGCCCCTTCCTCAATCGCGGCAATGAAGTCCACACTGGTTCCCATCGAAAGTTCTGTCCAATCGGCCTGAGGAAAGTGCTTCCTCAAAAATATCTGCAACCGGCATAAACGCTGGAAGTAAGGGCGCGTTTGCTCTGGATTCTCGTAGAAGGGTGGCATGGTCATAAGTCCACGCAAGCGCAGGCGGGGAAATGTCATAATTTGTTCGAGCGCAGGCTCCAGTTCGGGCCAGTGGTGCTCATCCCAGGCCGGGAAGCCAAATTTGCTCTCCTCGCCGCTGACATTAACCTCCAACAGTACCGGCAAAGTCCGGCCCGACTCATCACAATACCGGTCCAGCCGCCCGGCAAGTTTGACGCTGTCCAGCGAATGCAGCATGGAAAAGTGCCCGGCCACCAAATCTGCCTTGCGGCTTTGAACGTGACCGATCATATGCCATTCTACCGTATTTTTCGGGAGAACAGCGATTTTGGCGACAGCCTCCTCGGCATAATTTTCACCCAGGATGGACGCCCCGGCCGCGATCGCCGCCCGGACCACCTCCAGCGGCTGAGATTTGGATACAACCACCAGGCGCACCGTCCCCGCTTCGCGCCCGGACCAGGCAGTTGCTTCAGCGATCTGACCGAGCACACGCTGATAACGCTCACGAATAGCGAAGATCAAGGCCTCATCCATGCTTGGATTATACCAATGCAATGATTGCACCAAATCGCCCAGTGCGCCCTTTTTCAGCTCGGTGCGAATACCAGTCTTCAGTATGACAGGCGGTACACAACCCGGCCACTTCAACATGACGCACCCCGGCCTTTTCAAGGAGCAGGCGATTGGCTGCCCATAGATCGAATTTCATGTGGCCTGCGCTTACTGGGAGTAAACTCGAAGCATCACTCTGAAAAGCATGCTGCACCTGAATGACGACATCCGGTCCAACCTCGTAATGGTCCGGGCCGATGGATGGGCCAATCGCTGCTTGGATATCTGCCAGGCTTGAACCGTAGTGTTTCTGCATCGCTTCCACCGCAAAACGGACCGTGCCGCGCACCGTGCCCATCCAACCAGCGTGGGCAACGCCCGCCACCTTGCGAACAGGATCGTGAAGCATGATTGGCACGCAATCCGCGAACCGCATCATCAGCGTGAGCCCCGGTTTATCCGTCAGGATGGCATCCGCTTGCAGATGAGGCGACTCAGGGGGGCGTGGGGCCTCAGCAATTGCCACCTCAATGCCTTGTACCTGCCAGACATCATAAACAGAAGCCGGGTCACGCTCCAGGGCTGCCAGCGCGAGAAGACGGTTTTCGCGCACTCGTTGTAGGTCATCGCCGACCGTACTGCCCAGGTTCAGCGCAGCCCATGGTTCCGGGCTGACACCTCCCCGCCGGGTAAAAACGCCGTGGGTCAGACCGTGGCCCAATTGCTCGAATTGAAAATAACGGATTTCGCCGTGCTGTTGAAAAGGCATATGGAAGTTTATTTTTTGAGAACGGCGAATTTCTTGGCTAGCAACCGGCGTGTATCGACCATGCTTTCTTCGATAAGCGGGAACATGAACCAGGCCGTAGTAAGACCAAACAGAAAACCAGTCAGTACACGCAGAAACGGGGTGCTTTCACGATACGGCAGGATGGATTGGATAAACGTGCTGGGGATCTGGCTGAATAACTGTGAGAAGCCATCCAAACCAATTGGCCCCAACCCAATCAGCACCCAGATGAGCCAGTGCAGTTTCGGCAGCTTCCGCCCGGTGAGGGCATAGACCACGCCAAATAAAGCCATTGCACCCCAGATGGCAACGTCCCGCTCGCACAGGGCAACCTTATAGCCGAGCAGCGCATTCCCTTCGAAAAGCCGCGCCTGGAGACGACTGGGATCGGTCAAATCGGTAATACCGCTTACCTGTTCGAAAGTGAGCACACCGGGTATTTTCGCCTCGGTGTGCGGATAATACGCCTGTTCACCAAACAAGAAAAACGAGCGGAAAGCCCACTGATGGCATAGGGGACTGTAGATTTTGTATATCACCTCGGCCGGCGGATTCCAGCCTGCCTTTTTGAAAATCGGCGCCAGGAATGGGGTACCTATGTACAGGATCAGGAACATATTGAAAATGGCCAGGTAGTGTTTCGATATCCAAAAAGAGATTTTGTCCGCTTTGCTGATTGTCTGTGTGCGCGATGTGTTCACCTGGAATGTTTTATCATTGATGTTTTCCAATTGAGACCGGCGGTCAGCGGCTGCACCGAGAGTCATCTTCAATTCCTGGCGTGTAAAAGGCGCTTTCAGCCGGAACGGCCCCGCCTCCACGACTGGGATTTCCAGGGCGAAATTGTCCCGCAGCGAAGGATCAGAGTCAATATCGAGAATCGCCAGTTGATGCGGGATCTCCTCCTGCAAGGCTTTCAAATCCTCTTCGGCTTGCTTGCATAGTTCACAACCAGCGCGGGTATACAACGTGACAGTGATCATTTGTTCTTGCCTATCATGGAAAGATCTTGGTCAAACCCTTCTGCGCTCATGGAGCAATTAACGATGGCGCGGGTAACCTGCCTCGCATCAATAAAATAACTGGTCGGAATATACATAGTTTTTATTCACCCCTATAGGCCAAAATTAATGATGGGAATGTAATTTGCCAACACGTTGAAGGAACCTAGGAAGAGCAGAATGCCAACCACGATCAGGAGTATTCCCATAACAATTTCAACTACACGCATCACTTTACTGTAGTGGCGTAGAAGTGTGCTCACCCAACCAATTCCCAGGGCAGCCAGCAGGAATGGAATTGCCAACCCGGAGGAATAAGCAATTCCCAACGTTGTCCCCTTGACGATTGAGCCGCCATTCACGGAGAAGGTCATGATCCAGCCTAATACCGGTCCAATACACGGCGACCAGCCGGCTGAGAAGAAAATACCCATCAAGGCTGATGAGATGTAACCCCAGCGGCGATCCACCTGGGAATGGACACGCACATCATATTCCAAAAAAGGGATGCGGAAAACACCAAGCATATGTAGGCCAAAAACTATGATAACGACCCCACCAATTTTGGCCAGCCAGGTACGCACATCATAAAGCAATAACCCAAGCGCCGAGGCAATGATGTTGAACAGAATAAAGACTAGGCTGAAACCGAGCACGAATGCCAGGCCGTGTGTAAAAGTCGCCCAGCGGTTCATACCAGACGATTCTCCACCGGCAGCGCGCCCCCCTAAATATCCGAGATAGGCCGGCACGAGCGATAAGACACACGGAGAAAGAAAAGAAGCCAGACCAGCCAGAAACGCGAGACCAATCGTCACGTTGAAATTATTCATTTAATTTCATCACCATTAAAGAGTATCTTCTACGATCACGTGTGTACTGCCGGTCATGCCTTGATGCGTAATATCGCCCGGTTCGAGCGGGACGGTCGGTTGCGACCAACGGAAGATCCATTTTGCATCCTCCGGTTTGCAATTGACACAGCCATGCGAGCGCACTGTACCGAAATCGTTATGCGAAGTCGCGCCATGGATCGCCACACCGTCGCCCACAAAAAGCGTCGTCCAGGAGATCCCAGGAAGATCGTAACTGGATCCTCCCACTGTATTGGCTGCCATGCGGACGGATATCAATTTCCGCCAGATGGGAAAGTCGCCCAGCGGCGTCGAGCCATCCTGCATGCCCGTTGAGACGCGGCAAAAATAAACTTCCCGGTCGCCTTCTTTGCATTTTAAGGTCTGGTAACTCACGTTCACAACGATCTTCTTGGTGGCAGGGTCCACATTCGGGTTGATCGGTGCCACATCCTCCTCGGTCAAAGGGCGAAAAGCTGCCCCTTCTGCCCAGAAGAGGTCACCGGTACGTCCATAAAGCTCATTGACATGGTATTGGATTGTACCCGCATCCGTCGTCCGGACCTGGTCCATCCACATGACTTGGGAATAGTACAGGCGTGCCTGTAAACCATAAGCGACGTGGTCACGCATCCAGCCAGAGACCGGAGCGGGGTTATCCATCATAAGGTCCACATAAGGGACCGTTACTTCGGCCCAAAAACCAACCTTGCCTTCCGGTAAAGCCGACAGGGGTACATTGGGAATGTTTTTGCATGGTTGGAGATAAAGAGAATGGATGTATCCCTCGGGAGTCTCCACCCAACGCTGGTTGGGAAGATTGAAGTCAATATTTTCGGCGCTGACCTCTTTCAGCCAGGGAAAAACTTCGTCACGATGAGCATCGCGGACCTTTGTGCCACTAACATCAGGACGCGGCATGATCGGGATCGTGCCGCCCCATTGCATGCTTGTATCGGCTGTGCAATTGCGCCCCAGCAAGTCAGCCTTTGGAAAATCAGGCAAAAGAACAGCACGGCTGACTTGGGGTATATCCAGCCCGGAGGTCAGGGGTCGTAATGCCATGGCACCCAGGCCCAAGCCAGCTAACTTCAGAAAGTCACGACGGGAAATAGGTCGGTTGGATGAAGTCATGCGGCCAAGGATAACCGTAAACAGGAAGGAAGTCAACCGGCACCTTTGACGAGCCTTAAAAAAGTGGTACTTCGGAAAATTCCGCGATGGAGCGAAAGATGCAGTAACGTTCCCCTTATCCACCCCTTCACCGCGGTGATTCCCAAATAATAAAAATTTCCCGCCGCCCGGATTTGGGCGACGGGAATGTATCTGTGTTAGGGATACTTATTTGACATCACCAACGACCACGGTAGTCGTGGTGAAGCCTGTTACATCAGCTGTGGGGTCCAGGTAGACAGATACCGAATAGGTATTCGTCTCACCTGCCGCAATGGCATCACCGGTCGGGTAGATAGTAGTGTATTCCATCGCGATTAGGTTGTTCTGGGCATCCATTACCATAGCCAACACGGTAATACTGCTCAGATTTTTACCGCTGGTATTGGTGACACTGCCGTTGAAGGTCCAGGTTGCACCATCTTTCAACACTGTATTACCGGTAGCGGAAAGGTCTACAAATTCATAGGACGTTGGGTATGTGTAGAAGGGATCATAGTTTACAGTATAAATTGCCACTAGCGAGGCCTGGTCAGGGTTAGAGTTGACATTACTGAACCAAGAAATATTGAAGGGTGTTGCCTCGCCTGGTTTCAATGGAACAGGAACTTGGACATCGTCAGAATCCAAAACGGTATTATCTGCAGCATATAGACCGGCAACCACCCAGGAATCGAGCGGTTGGTCGGAATTATTGGTTATCCAACCAACAAGATGGGCGGATCCGAATTCGTCGAAATATGAGTTGGTGACATTAACATCTATTGGATAATCGGTTACATTGTCGCTCACATCTCCGTCCGGGTAAACCTGCCATTGGGTCACGCCACCCGGATTGGGGAAGTCAATTTCAAAAGGAGTCCGGTCGCGGCTGTTCGCATCGCCTGTCGGGGCCAGTTCGGTAACATAAGTCAATGTCCAATCGGCAGACAGCACCTTACCGGAATCATCCTTCCCAGCCCCCGCCAGGCTGTTAATATGAGCCCATTGGCTGCCCGTGTTGACCAGTTCTCCGGTCAAGAAATACCCGCCGGAACCATCATCCACAAGCTGGACATTTTCCGATATTAGGGTGGCGCGGTTGGCCTCGCTGGTTGCCTGACCGGTAATCGTCACATTGAACGAGGCGGGTGTGCCTTTAGTGGTGTCGAAGGTATACTCAAATGGGGAGGCGTCGCCCGGACCAAGAGTATTAAGCATCGGGTAGAAAATCTCGTTTGCTTTTATGTTACCATTATCATCTTTTAATAAAGAGTTACCAGCGACATCTTTGATCTCAACTGTCAATTCAATCGAACTAAGAACCGTGCTGCTATTATTGCCGACCTCTCCAACTACTCGATAGGTTCCATTCGAATCAACAAAGGCATTGGAACTGTTGATAACCAGGGCGCTAGTCGGGGTAATCGGTGTATCGACGACAGTAGGCGTGTTGACGACGGTAGGCGTGTTGACGACGGTAGGCTGGGAGGTTGGCGTATTAACCGTTGATGTCCCACAGGCCAGCACCGAAAGGACAAGCGCTACAACAGCTGAATACAGGGCAATCTTGTGTTTCATCTTCTTCTCCTTTTCTAGAAAGAGTTTGATTTAGCACCAATTTTAACACAACTCAGCCCGGAAAACAGCCCCAGAGTATGTGTTTTTTTATCCAAATATGTCTGCAAGCTCGGAAAAACAGTCCGCACTGACCTTGTGGTCGCCATCGGACTCGCAATACGTGACCCGCGCTCCCGAACCTTCCAGCAGCGCCACACACCTGCGCGCCTGCTCCACCGGGATCATATTATCTTGTCTCCCGTGAGCAACAAAAACGGGTTTTCCTGCCAGGATACGTCTCGCGAGTAGATCCTCTGCACCATCCGGCATGAAGCCAGAGAGCGCTGCCAGCGTCCGGATACGCTCCGGATAGAGCAATGCCAGCGTATAAGAAAGAGCCGCGCCCTGACTGAATCCGATCAAGTCAATTTGATTGGCGCTCACGCCCGCCTCGTGAGACCAATCGTCAACAAAACCGATCAATACCTCGGCAGTTAGGCGGAATTCATCCATCGTTGGCAGCCCCCGGTTTCCCGGGCGAATCTCACACCATGTATAGCCGCCATCGGGAGCAACATAAAGCCCACGCGGAGCAAGAACAGCTACTTGTACTGGAAGCTTTCGGGTAAAAACCCACATGGAATTTTCGTCACCGGTCCAGCCATGGAGCAGCACCAGCAATCGGGAGGGCGCGGCTGTCGCCGGGCGGAAGCGAAATATCCAATCGCGGAATTCACGGAGTTCGGTATCAATCACGGTTGGCACGTTTGGTAATCCAATCCAAAAGCAGAATGATCAACACCACCAGCACCACCGGTGTCATTCCTGCCATAAGACACAGCAAACCCATCACTGCCGCGCTGGAGCCATAAAACAAATAGATTAATCCGTCGCCGACGATAAAAAGCAAAACCAGTGCCCCGGCAATCAGGCGAAGATTGGTCTGTCGGACGTATTTGCGCAAATCACGGTTCATGCTTTATTTTTCCAGCCGGGGCGGAAAATATTTCCTGCGCAGACGGTTTGACCAGGTGGTGGCGCGCTTGAGGTCCGGAAGGGCAGCATCCATGGCTTCCTCTCCCAGGCGGACGACGTTATGCACATCCACTCTATCGAGCAGGCCGATCCCTTCCACGTCAGGTCGAACGATCACGTCGGGGGCATCGAGCTTGAGACGCAGTTCGGTCAGCATGCGCGCACCTGCGTCCGTGGCCTGGAGGTAGATGTTGAGCGCCTGCGCCAGGCGTAGACGGAAGAGCCGCTCTACAATTGGTGCCGGGATGCGCGACGGGAAACGCAAAGACAATAGATTCCGCTCCTTCCCCAACAGCGGCGTCAGTACAACAGCAACCGTCGCCAGACTGGGCGCTAGCGATCGGGCGACGGAAACAGGGACCGGGTCGAGGGCGGCGCCGTCCACCAATTGGTGCTCCCCTATTTGTTGGGGTGGGAAAAGGGCCGGGACGGCACAGGTCGCCAGGACGGCATCCACCACACAGCCTTCGTGCAAAATGACCTCTCGCGCCGATTTGATATCCACAGCCACCACCGCACACGGCAGTTTAAGTTTTTCGAACGTAAGGTCGCCTAGAAGTTCTTCCAGCACTCTGGTAGCGCCGCCAAAGCCCAGGATGGACGGTCCCTCTCTGCTGGAACGGCCAAACAATTTGGTCTGGTCCAGTTTGGCAAGTCTCGCTTCCAGTTCGTCCGGTGTATAACCTGCGGCGTACAATGTTCCAACGATACCGCCCGCACTGGTACCAGCCACGACTCGCACACGGTAGCCTTCCTGTTCCAGGCGGCGAAGTACGCCAATGTGGGAGTAACCACGAGACCCACCACCACCTAGAGCCAATGCAATATCCATAGTCACCTCACCTTCTTTGATTCTTGATGTAAAATGATTATACTATTCTCAGGAGGTTCTATGCCTGCACTTGAATCAAATGAAAGTTCCTCCCCCATCGTGACGCGCGCCGTCGCCGCCGGCTTGCGCGGCGAGTTCTGCAACAACTATGAATTTCACGACTGGCAAAAAACGATCTTGACTGTGTTGGGAGCCCTTCCGCAGGGTGTTGCGCGTTTTACCATCAGCCGTTTTGAGTCTATTTCCGGTCTGCTACCCGAAGTGTTGGATGATTTCTCGGTTGATGAACTCATTCGCCAGCGCTTGGGTGACTACGCGAAGTTATCCGGAAATTTCCCTGCCATTACAGTCGGGGCGGCGCTCGGTGGCGCGACCGCATACATGTCGCTGGCGTTGGGAGGTCCGTTCTTGCCCCAAGCTTTTGTCACCACGCTCAAACGTGGTTCACTGACCGGTGACGTGAACGAGTACTTCCACCGTTCCTTTGATACCGCCCTGCGCCTCGCAGAGGAAAATCCGGGGCTGATGACCATCCAGCACTACGACCCGGTCCACGACGGCTGGATGACGCGCTTCGTCAACCACTTGCGCTTTAAACTGCTCGACCTGCCGTCGGCCTACGCAGAATTCATCAAGTCCAGGCTGGAGCCGGGTGGCGCCGTCGTCTATCTGGAAGGCGGGGCCTCCTGGCTGCGCTACCGGGTGGGACCGCGCAGCGTGTTCCAGGTGGGCGGGTGGGGCGGGATTTCAGCGGAAGAATTCCTGGAAGGCAGCCAGCGCATCCGCGAGTATGCAACGCGCGCCGGGCTGAAAATCACCGACTGGAAGTTGAAGGATTACCCGCTCGAGCGCGGTCCCGAATCCGAGTGGGGATCAGAACCAGGACTGGCCGAGGCGCTGGAGGACTTCAGCAAGCGTGAGGGCTATCGCTTCGTCCGCATCCCTCTGCCCCATCCGAACGACTTCTCCCGGCTGGCCTTTGCTACGGCGCAGAGTCTTCTCGATAAAGAAGGCCGTCAACCCGCGGGCCTGCTGGTGGAAATGTTCAGCCAGTTTGACTCCAACGCAGCTATGCAGAGCGGACTCCTGCCGTTGTGGTTGATCTTCAACACCCACGACAGTCTGGAATACTTGAAAGAAATGCGACCGCAGTTCCCAGCTGGGAAACCGGTCTTCTTTTCGCCGCTGGCAACCTTCTCGGTCACGCCGGACCTGGTGCCCTGGAAAGACTGGGAAGCCGCGTTGGCGGGCATCGAATGGACCAATATCGGCACACGTCCCAGTCACTACCCCGCTGATGCACGTGCGCTGGTCAAGTGGGTTGAACCGCTGCGGAAATGGGTGGAAGAAAACCGGAAGCCGATCACCGGGCGGCTGGAGGCGGAGGAATTGCAGAAATTACGGCAGACAATTAATTGACCTCCATCACTCTTATTACGCAGTACTTTAATCACGGACAACGTTGTTTCCTTGTCGTCAAATATCAATGAGATATTGAGCCTAAAAGGCAGGTTACTGGACGCTCAGAGTAATATTATAAAATGGCTGCTGGAAGACGAAAATCCGTCTGTACAATTTCGTACTCTCAAAGAAGTACTCAACTATGACGATGACACACCCGAGATACGAAGAGCAAAACTCGCTATCCTGCAATCCTCACCCGTGCAAATTTTGCTCGATAAAATGCACCCCGCTGGTTACTGGCTTCAGAAAAACCCGCGTACTAAAAGCTTCGTTGGCGACGGCGTAGAGTATGACTCTTTTGGTACAACGCATTTTTGCCTCGCCTATCTGGCTGAATTGGGATTAGATCGTACTCAATCTCAGGTGGAAATAGCAGCTGACAGGTATCTTGCCTTACAACAACTTAATGGGGATTGGTATCGGCATTTTTCTTGCTTGCTCGGGTACAACATCAGGACTTTTATGCGATTTGGGTTCCAGGATGATTATCGCGTGAAGCGCGCCATGGAGTTACTGTTACAAACTTGTCACGAAGATGGTGGTTACTTGTGTGACATACATGAAGATAAATACAAGACCAGGTCCGTGAAAAGTTGTATCCGGGGCTCAGTGAAGTCGCTCTTGGCTTTTTCGGAATTTCCTGTCTACTGGGACCATCCGAGATGTAAACAATTGGAAAACTATTTTCTGCGCCGGGGAGGCATCTTTCAATCTGCTCATCCCGGTATTCCTGTCAATCAAGATGTGCAACACCTGTCATTTCCATTAACCTGGCGTGCCAATGCGTACGAAGTTCTCTACGCGTTGAGTAAAATGGGTTACGGCAGAGATGAGAGATCGCGAGCCGCATGGGCCAGCCTGGAGAACAAAGCCGACCAGGCCGATCGTTATCCCTTGGATTGGACTCCAACCCAATGCCCCTGGAAAGTTGGCAAGCTAGGGGAGGTGAATAAGTGGATTACCTTCTATGTTGAGGCAACCAAGATGTATAAAGTGTTGACGTTTATAAACTGAAAGGCCGGTCAATACCCGCTTGCGCCCGCCTCGCTTCACTGCCCTAGGTGAGCGGGTGAAGACGACCATTCTATATTTTCTCAATCCCGCAATCTGTCTCCCTACGGATAGTTTTACATCTTGCACTTCTCTACTACCTCCCCCAATGTCTCAACCAACTTCTCCACGTCCCGCCGCGTGTTGTAGCCCTGCACGCTCACGCGGATAAACTTGCGGTCATTCCACAAAATAAGCGGAACTTCGATGCGGTATTCATTATAAAGACACGTTTTCAGTGCACTCATGTCAGAGGCGTCTGGTAAAAGTGTGGCGACAAATTGCATAAACCAGGAGTCGTCTGACAGCGGGGATAAGCCGCTCAGCGCACAAATACGCTCCTGTGCCTCACCCACCAGTTCGTGATAGGCGTGGCGGACTTTGCCCCAATCATGACCTCGTTGGAATTCAATCGCTGCCTGGACGGAAAGAAAGGCAGCGATGTCACGCGTGCCGGTCCATTCGTGATGGTCGACAAATCTGGATGGACCAGGGATTTCAGCTTCGTAGCCTCACGAGACCACCAGCGGTTTGAGCAAATGCTGGAC
>Ga0207931_1000754_pt1 | contig 11680 bp, 12 predicted proteins | sample NGESurdeep092012_2_FD_184478 | JGI IMG/M metagenome (GOLD analysis project Ga0207931, IMG submission 184478) | Arctic peat soil microbial communities from Barrow, Alaska - NGEE Surface sample 415-1 deep-092012 (SPAdes) | ecosystem: Environmental > Terrestrial > Soil > Wetlands > Peat ...
TCAGATTTGTCTGATCTGATTGAGCAAAACCGTAGGAATAGCAGCGCTATTTCGATGATTTTGCGATTGAGGATCGGGCAAAGATGACCTAAAGATGAGATGCATGAATGTAATAGTTATTCCGTGACAGCTCCTAAGAGTAGAAAATGGAATATGACGAGCATCTGGATAAATAAAGCTGAAGAGTGGAAGACAATATATGCCGGGTGTCTCTGGCAAAATTTACAGAGCGCTGTCTGCAATCATTAATTCCTCTCATAAAAAAAAGCAGCCGAGCACTGTAATCAGTTACTCGGCTGCTTTCTCCATGAGTTCTTACTATAGTTATTACTTTACCGCTGGCTTTACCGGAGCCGGAGCTGCAGGTGCGCCAGGTGCGCCAGGTGCTCCAGGTGCCCCAGGTGCTCCAGGTGCTCCAGGTGCGCCAGGTGCCGCTGCTTCTTTCTTAGCTGGCTCTGCAGGTTTCTTTTCTGGTGCAGACGGACAGCCAACGAATACAAGCGAAAATGCTATTAACATCAGCACCGAAAGAATGAAAGTAAACACCTTCTTCATCAACGTAGTACCTCCTTTCAAAAATTTTCAGACGCTGGGTATTACACCCATACCTTTAGCGTGGCAAAATACTCCATTTTTTTTCCTTGTCAAGATAAATCTATCAAATATTTCATTAAAAAATGGGACACCGCTTCTCTCATACCCTGATCCTTTATCTACGATTGCATAAATCGTTTACAATTATAACTACATAGTGATTTGCTCTTTGTGAGGAATAAATGCGCAACAAGTCTTGACGAGGAGGTTTTCAAGCCCGGCCATAATCATCTTCTGAGCGCTCAATGTCATCTTCACCGAAGTAATCGCCTGTTTGAGTTTCGATGAAAATCAGGTTTTCATCCCCGGAGTTCATGATCCGGTGCCAGGCTCCCTGCGGAATATCTACAGCCTGGCCAGCTTTCAGGGGTATCTCCTCATCATTTCGGGTTACGACGGCATGACCCTGCACAATATACCAGTGCTCCATCCTGTGTCGGTGACGCTGCAGACTCAATCGCTGCTTCGGATACACAACAATCCGTTTCACTTTATGGTCAGGCTCATCATCGAGAACACGGTAATAACCCCATGGCCGGTGATCTTCAACAGATATTAGGGATGATTTTGAGGACATCATACTGATGTTAAGAAGTTATTCCTGCTTTTTATTTGGCACGCCCAGCAGGGGTCGAACCTGCGACCTTTGGATTCGTAGTCCAACGCTCTATCCATCTGAGCTATGGGCGCTCCATAAATGTATGGCGGAGAGAGGGGGATTCGAACCCCCGGTACACCTTTTAAGGGCATACATTCGCTTAGCAGGCGAACCCATTCGGCCTCTCTGGCATCTCTCCGTTTTTTTAGGGATCAGGGGTCAGGGGATAGGGATCAGTAAAATCTTTATGACTCCTCTCTGATCCCTGTTCCCTAACCCCTAATCCCTAATTCTCTGTTCATGGCGGAGGGAACAGGATTCGAACCTGCGAACCTTTCGGTTAACGGTTTTCAAGACCGCCGCCATCGACCTCTCGGCCATCCCTCCGTGATTATGTCTCTTGCAGGAATGCCGTGCATATTAACCCGGGGGTAGTATCCTGTCAATTCCTTTCACGTACGGTCTCAGTGCATCGGGGATAATAACACTCCCATCAGCCTGCTGGTAATTTTCCAGAACAGCGACGACGGTTCTCCCCACAGCCAGTCCGGACCCGTTGAGTGTGTGGACAAATTCCACCTTACCGCTCACCTCGCGGCGGAACCTTATAGACGCTCTACGGGCCTGAAAATCCCCAAAATTACTACAGGAGGATATTTCTCTGTACGTATCCTGCCCGGGAAGCCATACCTCAATATCATAGGTCTTGGCGGAAGAAAACCCCAAATCCCCTGTGCACAGACTCACCGTCCTGAAATGAATGGCCAGCCTTTTCAAAATTTCTTCGGCATTGAGGGTTAGTTTTTCCAGTTCATCGTAGGATGTCTCCGGTTGTGTGAATTTGACTAACTCCACCTTGTTGAACTGGTGCTGCCTGATCAATCCCCTCGTATCTTTTCCGTATGAACCCGCCTCAGAACGGAAACAGGGCGAATACGCCACATAATAGACGGGAAGATCGCGCTCATTCAAAATCTCATCACGATGGATGTTGGTAACCGGTACCTCCGCCGTGGGGATGAGGTAATAATCAAAGTTTTCAATCTTAAACAGGTCTTCTGCAAATTTCGGGAGTTGCCCGGTTCCTGTCATACTCTGACTGTTTACCATGAAGGGCGTTAATACTTCCGTGTAGCCATGCTCTGATGTGTGCAGGTCAAGCATAAGATTGATGATGGCCCGCTCCAGCATAGCCCCCAATCCACGATACAAGGTAAATCGTGCTCCCGTAATTTTTGCACCCCTCGCAAAATCCAGGATATTCAGATCTTCACCGATTTCCCAGTGCGGTTTTGGTGTAAAATCAAACTGCAGCTTCTCCCCCCAAACCCGGATTACCGGATTATCCTCCGAACTTGTCCCGTATGTGACGGATTCATGAGGCATATTGGGTATGACCATAATAATATTATGGAGGTCCTCCTCGATTATTTTCAGGGACTCGTCCATATCTTTGATACGGTCAGACACCTCGCTCATCCTGGCAATAAGTAGAGAGGCGTCTTCTTTCTTTTTTTTCCTCTCGCCGATCTCCTTGGAGGCTGTGTTCCGCTCATTCCGCAGGGACTCCACTTCCTGGAGAATATCACGCCTTTTCGCATCCAGAGAAGCAAATGCATTGAGGTTAATATCCTGACCTCTCTCAAGCATTTTTTTCCTAACAAAATCAATATTCTGTCTCAGATACTTTATATCCAGCATGATCTGACCTTTCCTTTATTATAGCCCCGTTAAAAAGATAAGCTTCCTATCACTTCAAACCCTTGAAGTCAATATTTTTTATCCGGGTATTGATCTGATCTCTCTGTTTTTATTGATCTTTAGCACTAACAATCTTCCTTTTTACCATATCGATAATCATCCTCATTTCCGAACACTTAACTAAACAGGATGAGATCAAAAATACAGCCGTCCCGGCAAAAATACACACGGTGAGGTACAGAAGTCTTTCGTTGAACGGTCCTTCAACCCTCCAGGGGAGAACTATTCCTATGAGAATGATAACCCCCCACATCACCAGGGATGACAGGAACATCTTGAAAACAGAATGATAAAATTCCCGGTCTAAAAATGTCCCGATTCTCCTTTTAAGAACAACGGTGAGCATGATGACATTAACAGCGGTTGCGATAGATGTAGCCAGTGCGAGGCCGCCGTGTTTCAAAGGAAACATGAGAATAACACTACAAATAACATTGACAATCAATGCCACAATTGCTGCCTTCATGGGGGATTTCGCATCCTGCAGGGAATAAAGAGCCGAGATAATCACCCTGATGACCGAAAAGGCCCACAAACCGACGGCATAATAGAAAAGGGCCTGGGCTGTGAGGAGGGTTGACTGGATATCAAATGCACCTCTCTGGAAAAGTACGGAGATTATGGGAACACGCAGGGCTATCAGGGCAATCGTAGCCGGTATGGTAACAAAAAGTATCAACCTCAGGGAAAAATTGATTGTTCTTTTTAAATCATGAAAATCACCCTTCGCTACCTGTTCCGAAAAGCTGGGGAGCGCGGCAGTTCCTATCGCAATGGCAAATACACCTAAAGGAAGCTCAACGATCCTGTCGGCATAATAGAGGTAGGATACGCTGCCGGTCGGCAGAAGTGATGCCAGAATCGTAGCTATGAAAATATTGATTTGATAAATTGATGCCCCAAAAGCAGCGGGAAGCATCAGGCGACCTATTTTCTTAAGGCCCGGATGCCTGAAATTAAAATCAGGTTTCAGCCTTACCCCCAATTTAACAAGAAAAGGCCACTGCATGACGAGCTGCAGAATGCCCCCGATCATGACCCCCACGGCAAGCGCTGTGATCGGTTCCTGGAAAAAGTCCCTGAACAGCAGCGCCGCAATGATCATACAGATGTTCAGGATCACGGGGGAAAGCGCCGGGGCAGCGAAATGACGCAGTGAATTCAGGATACCCATACACAGCGCCACCAGTGCCATGAAGAAGATATAGGGGAACATCAGACGATTGAGAAAAACCGTCAGGTGATAGTGGCCGGGATACTTAACATACCACCCGGGCGCCATGAGTGTAACGATCAGGGGAGAGAAAATAACTCCTGCAAGGGAGACAACTACCAGGATAAGAGAAAGAGCGGTAAAGACGACATTGGCCAGTTCAAAGGCATCCTTCTTCGTCTTTTTGTTCAGGTATTCCGTGAAGACGGGCACGAAGGAGACGGTGAGTGATCCTTCACCGAGCAGGCGCCTCAGCATGTTCGGGATTCTGAACGCAACAAAAAAAGCGTCCGTTGTAAGACCGGCGCCGAAAAAGGCGGCGACAACCATATCCCTGAGGAAACCGAATATTCGAGAGAGCATGGTGGAAAGACCGACCACCCCTGCCGCCCGTGCAACCTTTGAATTTTCAGTGCCTCTGATCGTATTTTCTTCTTCCATACTCTACAAATAGCATCCGGGGGAAAGTTTCAGGCTAGGCGATACTTAATCCTTGCTCATTTTCTGAAAAAGCGGCAATCCTGATATAATATCTTCAATATCTTTCCTTCTTATACCCTCTATGGCAATCGTTTTCTTCTTTGATTTATGGCCGCTTACGATGGATACTTGTTTTTTCCTGATACCCAGAATATCAGACAGGAACCTGATACACTCCGTATTCGCCTGTCCTTCCACGGGCGGGGCTGTGATTTTAAGTTTCAACGCGTCATCCCGGACACCGGCAACCTCGCATTTTGATGACCTCGGAACAACATGGATATGGAAAATGACTCCATGCTCCGTTTCTTTAATGTAAAGCATATTTGCTGAAAACCCGTTTGCGCGAATCGTTACCTGAAGTATACAGCCAGTTCAATCATGCTTTTGACGAGAAAACTCTGCAGGAAAATAATCGCCAGAATAATGACAATAGGTGAGAAGTCAATCCCCATGCCTCTCAGCGGGAGCCATCTTCTTACGGGCGCCATAACGGGTTCCGTCACCCGATAGAGAAACTGAACGATCTGATTATAAGGATCGGGGTTTACCCAGGAGACGATGGCTCTGGCGATAATGATCCACATATAAATGGATAGTACGATATCAATGATTTTTGCCAATCCAACAATAAAGTTTCCCAGTACAAACATATGTTCTCCTTCTCCATGGTGAAAAGTAAAGCAAACTAACTCACTTAAGCATGAAACCATCAATTTTGCAAGAATGATGAGGTTTGTTTGTTATCTCAGGATTGATATGATTGAATCCACGGCGAGCACGGAATTCCCGATATTTATATTTCCTTTCAACAGCATTACTAACATGACGGGGTGGGATTAGGTGGTAAAGATGGGTTTAACATACTGTGAAACATCTTTTTCACCCTGGCCTTCGGACAGTCCATGACCGGGTAAATTGACGCACACAATATTAAAATCGTCTTTCAATTTTGTATACTGCCCTATCCAGATCTTGTGGTCTGCACCTGACCCATGAATGAAGACGAGACTTTTTCTTCCCTCGTTAAAGTTCGGGCTGTTTACCCAGCAGGCGATATTTACACCATCTATTTCATGAAAGACTATCATGTGGACCTCCCAAATTAATTACATCCGGGCACCTGGTACCTACCATGTATTGTGAATATTGTACAAAAAAGATTGATAATCTTGTAAAAAGTCGTACACTGGTTCAAAATCGGCCCTGTAAAGGGCAAATCAGAGGGAGAAGGAAAACATGTTGAGGGGAAAAAAGATTGGCTTTATTGGTGGAGGCAAAATGGGCAGTGCCCTAATCAACGGTATTTTATCTCGCGATTTACTACCCGCAGGAAATATCACTGTGTCTGATGCAGCAAAGGAGCGGCTGGAAGACATTAAAAAAACATGCGGAGTTCGTGTAAGCGAAGATAATAAAAAAACTGCAAAGGGTGCAGATATCATTATCCTGGCTGTGAAACCTCAAAACATGGCAGAGGTGCTGGAAGAGATATCCGGGATCCTTGATAAGAATAAACTCATCATATCCATTGCAGCGGGCATTTCCACACAGTACATAGAAGGATATATCAAGAAGGGCGCTCGCGTTATCAGGGTTATGCCCAATACTCCCGCACTGATCGGTGAAGGAGCTACAGCCATTACCAGGGGTTCACAGGCAACTGATGAAGACTTTACTGTTACCCGTTATATTTTTGAAGCCGTTGGAATTACCGTTTCCGTTAAAGAAGACCTCATGGATGCAGTAACGGGCTTGAGCGGGAGCGGCCCCGCATACGGATTTGTAATAATTGACGCACTTGCCGATGCCGGCGTCAACATGGGGATCAGCAGGGACATTGCCTTGAAACTTGCGGCACAAACCCTTCTGGGTGCAGCGAAACTCTGCCTTAAGGGTGACAAACACCCCGCAGAGCTGAAAGATATGGTTACTTCTCCCGGAGGAACAACCATAGCCGGATTGAAGGCCATGGAAGAGGGAAAACTGCGGGCCACCCTGATGGCGGCTGTCGAGGCAGCTACCCTGCGAGCAAAGGAACTGGGCAAGAAAAAATAATCCAATTAAAAAAGAACGGCTTCGTAAAAAGCTCCAGAGGCAAGGCGCGCAAATCATGAGGAACGAGTCGTACTTTTGGCGTACGTCGCAGTGACGAGGGATGCAGCGCAACGCAGCATATGGACTTTTTACGAAGCCGTAAGACTCTACTCCTCCAGTTGTTCAAAAACCCTACGGAGCCTGCTTAAGAGATCTTTTTCATTCTCCCCTGTTACATTCGGCGATACCAGCGCAGGGGCTGCGCCGTCACGGGACTGTTCTATCCTCTTATACATGGTAATATCATCACTTCGCTCAGAAGGCGGCAGAGAATTCGGTTCAACGGATTTCTCATTCGTCTTCTTTTTTCTGTGTCTCGACCTCCGTCTGGACTTCTTTTTAACAGGCTGCTGACTTGTCTCACTCAGTTCATCAGTCTTTTGTGGATGCTCGCCGACCTCGCCGGGAATTGATGTAATGTCAATAAATTCAGAACTTTCTTCTTCCCTTTGATCCGTTGTCTCTACCAGGCGGCTTCCCTCCTCAGGAGGAGCTTCCTCAACAACCTCCTTACTGACGGATTCGATTTTCACTTCATCCCATTGCGTGTCAGGACTTCCGGAAATATTAATGGACACGCCATGGGCGCTTTCAAGTTTACTGATTTCGTTTCTCTTACGGTTCAGAAGGAAGTCGGCTATTTCGTATGGCAGTTTCAATTTAAGAGCAGAATAATCCCCCTTTACTACCTGAGATTCAATTTTTCTAAAGGCGCCCAGCGCCGTGTATTCCAGGGACGGCCTCGCACCGCGTCCCTTACAGTAAGGACAGACGGTATAACTGATCTCTTGAATGGTCGATTGTTTTTTCTGTCTCGAGAGTTCAAGAATTCCGAACTTGGATATGCGCGACATCTGTATCCTTGCCCTGTCGACATTAAGTGCCTTTTTGAAAGCCTTTTCCACTTCGGCTTCATTTTTTCGATCACGCATATCGATGAAGTCAATGACGAGCAGTCCACCCAGGTCTCGCAGGCGAAGCTGCCTCGCTATCTCCTCTGCCGCTTCAAGGTTAGTTCTGAAGGCGGTTTCTTCAACATTTCTTTTATTCGAAGCCCGGCCCGAATTAACATCAATCGTAATCATGGCTTCTGTAGGATTTATAATGATGTATCCTCCGGATTTCAATTCTACCCGATCCTGATAAATGACACGAATCTGATCTTCAAGTCGATATTTATCAAAGAGAGGAGTCTTTTCCTTATAGAGTTTGATCATTTTTAGAATCCTTGGGACAACAGCTTTGGAGTATTCTCTCATTTTTCTAAATGTTTCGACGTCATCTATAAGGATCTCTTCGATTTCCGATGTATAGTAGTCGCGAAGAGAACACACACCAAAATCACTTTCCTGATAAATGAGTGCCTGTGAAGAAACGGTCTCCGCTCTCTTCTGAATCTCCTTCCATAACCTTGACAGGAGTTGATAATCCCGGGAAAGTTCCTGCTTCGTTCTGTTCATGCCTGCAGTTCTGATTATAAAACCAAGCCCTTCGTCAATCTTGATTTGCTCCATTAACTTTTTAAGCCGCTTGCGATCTTCTTCATCGTCTATTTTTCGCGAAACACCGCTGCTTTGCTTGTTCGGCAGTAAGACCAAATATCGTCCCGGCAGCGATATATAGGTCGTAAGAAGAGCCCCCTTACGTTCACTTTCTTCCCTTACCACCTGAACCAACACCCCCTGGCCGGCTTTCAGAGAAGTTTTCTGACTCGCCGGACTACCTTCCTTTTCACTGTGCTCTGTAAAATATTCCGAACTGACATCGTGCAGGGGGAGAAATCCATCCCTCTTGCCTCCGTAATTTACAAAGGCTGCCTGGAGACCACGCTCTACCTTCATAACGATGCCCTTATAAATGTTACCCGTTATTGGATCTTTGACGGCCATTTGTATGTTGTATTCAACCAGTTTACCGTCATCTACTATGGCCATTCGCTTCTGTTCCGGATGAACAGCATTGATTAACATTGCTCTTTTCATAAATATCCTTGTTTTTTATATAAGAGTGGACACATCGCCCTTCCCTTCCCTGATAATCTCGATCATGTCATCAACAAGACTGACAATACTTGATGGCTCGGAAACCAGAATGCCTCCATCTATGATTAAATCTACACAGTGGCCGAATTTATCCTTTATTTCAGATGGATTGCTGAATACGTCACCATCTTCAGTTGCTACACTGGTGCTGATAATGGGTTGTCCCAGTTCACCGACGAGGGAAAGACATATTTTATTATCAGGCACCCTGATACCTGTGGTTAGTCTTTTGGGGAGAATAATCTTTGGAACAAGCCTCGAAGCCTCCAGGATAAACGTGTACGGTCCCGGCAAGAGGCGTTTCATGGTCTTATACGCAAAATCAGAAACCCGTGCGTAACGGCTGATATCCTTCAGATCGGCGCAAACAAAGCTCAACGGTTGTTTCCTGCTTCTCCTTTTTATCTCATAAATCTTATCGATCCCTCTTTTGTTAAAAAGGCTGCATCCCAGCCCATAGACCGTATCGGTGGGATAGATGATGACTCCCCCGTCCTGCAAGACATCAACGGCCTTTCTTATCAACCGCATCTGGGGATTTTGATTGTTAATGGACAGATACATATCAATTTCCCAATATCACCTTTATTCTATTACTTTCCGGCATCATATAATCTATGCTGATAATATCAGAATCAAACGCCATTATCAATGAACTTGTCGAATTTCTTTCAGACATTGCTCTTTTTATTCTCTTCATCCTTGCTTAATTTATACTGGATACTATCTACGAGGGCCTGCCAGCTCGCTTCAATGATGTTTGTAGATACACCTATAGTACTCCATATATCGTGCCCATCACTTGAATCTATAAGGACTCTCACCTTCGCGGCCGTTCCCTCACAGCCTTCCAGAATCCTTACTTTAAAATCCACCAGATGCATCTCATTGATTTGAGGGTAAAATTTCGTCAATGCCTTTCTCAGGGCATTATCCAAGGCATTTACAGGACCATTCCCCTCAGCGGCAGTCAATTCCTCTTCACTGCCTACTGATATCTTGATCGTGGCCTGCGATATGGGTGGATTGTTTCCTGTTTTTGCGTTAATTACCTGAAAGCTCTCAAGAACAAACGGCTCTACAATCTCACCTTTTATTTTTTTCATCAACACGGAAAGGGAGCCGTCGGCCGAGTCAAAATGATATCCCTGGTCCTCCATTATCTTTATCCGTCGAACGATATCTTTATTTATAGACGTCTCTTTACCTAAATCGACACCCAGTTCCCTTGCTTTATATACGATATTACTTTTCCCCGAAAGGTCCGATACCAGCACCCGCTCATGATTTCCTACCAGTTCCGGTTTAATATGTTCATATGCGACCGGATTTTTTAAAACGGCATCAACATGTACTCCACCCTTATGAGCAAATGCGCTTCGACCAACAAACGGCCTTGAATTGAGCGGGGGGATATTCGCAACATCGCTCACATAATTAGAGAGGTTAGTCAATTGACTGATAGACGCCTCAGGCAGACATCTCTTATTCATTTTCAACTGGAGGTTGCCGATTATTGAAATAAGGTCGGCATTTCCGCACCTTTCCCCATACCCGTTAATCGTTCCATGAACCATCCTGACACCTGCAAGAACGGCTGCAAGGGAGTTTGCTACGCCAAGACCACAATCGTTATGGGCATGGATACCAAGGAGATGGGGAGGAATATGAGATGTGACTTCCTTGATTATTGTGGTTAGATCATGAGTCATTGTCCCACCATTTGTATCACACAGAACAATCATATCAGACCCGGCAGAAAGGGCAGTCTCTATTACTGTGCGTGCATACCCGGGATTATTTTTATATCCGTCGAAAAAGTGCTCCGCATCAAAGATGACTTCCTTCCCTTTTGACTTTAAATATGCGACAGAATCGCGGATCATGTCCAGATTTTCCTCAAGGGATACATTGAGAATATCTGAAAGATGAAGATCCCATGTCTTGCCGAAAATCGCTACAGTCGGCGTCTCGGATTGCAGCAGAGCCATTATATTAGGACACATTGCGGCATTAATATACGGCTTTCTGGTACTGCCGAATGCTGCAAGACGGGCATGCTTGAACGACATACCCTTCGCCATTTCGAAAAAGCGCGCATCTTTCGGATTTGATCCCGGCCATCCGCCTTCAATGTAGTGAAAACCAATCTCGTCAAGACGTTGAGCGATGCGAATTTTTTCTTCAGCCGAAAAATTGATCTGCTCTCCCTGGGTCCCGTCTCTCAATGTCGTATCATAAACCAAAATATCTCCTGAATCCATAACTCCCTCCCTTTTTCAAAAAAAAACCGCTATCAGATACCCTGATAACGGATTCCTCTTACTTTCATGTTTTTTATCGAAACACTACGCCACTATCAGGTCTCCTATGTCAGGAACCTAATTATGCCCGCGATGATTATAATGGGCTTTTTGGTGATCATGTTTCCAATCATGCTGCCTCGTTGTTCCAAAAGGTGAGACTCTATTTGTTTATAATTTATAAATATACATACCATTTGTCAATAGAAAAGATACTGTAAGCCATTTACCGCATGTTGCATGCAATAAATTGCAAAGAGAGAAGAATAAAAATTGACCTCTTCAGCGTAGTTGTGTACTTAGGCGAATATTGGTTGATAAAAGGAGATGTACCATGACCAGCAATGATCCGAATAACAGCCCTGAAATGAAGATAGACCAGGACAATCTTTATCATGAGGAGACTTTCTCCGATTTGAAGGTCGGGTGGATCCGGCGACTCACTCCCGTGAGAGCCGACGGTTCCAGGGATAATAGACGTAAACCCATTTTTATCGGGCAGACGCAACTGGTTTCACCGCAAGGACCTATCCCGATTCAATGCGAAATCCCGGCGAAGACTCTTCCGGATGCCATATCAAAATTTCCTGAA
>Ga0207931_1000755_pt1 | contig 11679 bp, 11 predicted proteins | sample NGESurdeep092012_2_FD_184478 | JGI IMG/M metagenome (GOLD analysis project Ga0207931, IMG submission 184478) | Arctic peat soil microbial communities from Barrow, Alaska - NGEE Surface sample 415-1 deep-092012 (SPAdes) | ecosystem: Environmental > Terrestrial > Soil > Wetlands > Peat ...
GATCATGCTTATGGATTCTGAGGAAGCATCCTCCCTGGGTGCAGGAATCTCAGCAGCCGTTGCCGCCGGATGGTTTTCCTCATTTGAAGAGGCTGCAAAAACCATGACCCGTGTTAAAAACATAACTGAACCGATACCTCAAAATGTGAAGCGATATCAGGATCTGATAACGATATATCGTGATATCTACCCTGTGACTCGTGGTATCTACAAAAAGATAAATTCTTTTAAATTGACCAACATGAAGTGAAATATCAGTGTTTTCTTTTTTCATCATAACCTTTATGCATGCAAGGTTTTAGGTCTATTTGAAGAAATGGCGGGCCGCTCTTTAGAAGATATTCGTCTGACAGGTAAATTTGATGTAGTCAGGAAATAAATGGGAACTTCATTAGATCTAAATTACAATATGGAATACAAAGATTTTTCCAGGAAGACTATTGACAAAATACTATTTAATTGAAATAAAAAGCAGTTAACTTTACAAAATATCAAATATAAAAGGAGTATAAAATCATGAAAGAAAAGATGCAACAAAACGCTTCTTCAAATGCCGTTTATGGCCTGGGACTTATAGGAGCAGCAATTTATTTTATTTCAACTGCCACAAGTTTTTGGATTGGCGTTTTAGGATTCCTAAAAGCCATAGTTTGGCCCGTTTTTCTTGTTTTTGAGGCGTTCAAACATTTAGGAGCCTGAAGCAAGAGCGATCTGTTTGATTAACCTTTTTCCTTTGGAACTTTGTCGCCTTCGTGTCGGGCTTCACTTATACCAATTGCTATAGCTTGTTTGCGACTTTTTACAATTCCCCCTTTACCGCCTTTGCCAGATTTTAATTCCCCAAGTTTAAATTCATGCAATACTGTTTCAATTTTGTCCTGGGCTTTCTTTGAATATTTAGCCATAATTAATAGTTTTTAGAATTACATCATTGAACCTTTTCAAAATCTATATATCCTAATTCCACATTGATATGTGTAAGACGTGCTTTTAGTTTATATCCCACTTTTAATCCTTTAAATCCATTTACAAGTTTCCCTTCGACATGTGGTTGAAAAAGCCTTATCCACGTCCCTTTTGGCGATGCACCACTGACGATTGCTTCAAATATTTCTCCAATCCTGGATTGCATGAGTATAGCATTAGCCGACTTTTCAACCTGCCGCTCTACCTTTTTCACATCATCTTCCTTCATCGTACAATGAGTCGCAATTTGTCCCAGTTGTTCCATAGTATAGGGAATGGGCTTGCCTGAGATAGCCGATTTCAGCAAACGTTGTGTGATCAGATCAGGATAACGTCTGTTGGGAGCCGTAGAATGTGTATAATCTTTTACAGCCAGGCCGAAATGACCAGGTGGTATTGCACCGGGTATATCCACAACATATTCACCTGACCCTAAAAGTTTAAGTATATTAATGGACATATCAATGAAATGCAACGGGTCTTTTTGCTTGATAAACTTAAGATACTCCGACAGAGATTTGGAGTCAGCCTCTGCGGGTAACGAAAATCCATGCTCGGAAGCCAGTTCAACGATCCTCTCCCATTGCTTGGGAACCCTGACAACCCTTCTTAACGAAGGAAATTGCTTACCGGTCAGGAACCTGGCAGTTGCCCCATTTGCTGCGATCATAAAATCTTCAATCAAATCTTTAGCCCTGTTTTTTTGCTCAACCTTCATCTCTGTTAAGGTATCTCCGTCAAAGATTGGCATAGCTTCAATCGTTTCTAATTCTAAAGCACCATGTTCATAACGCAATTCTTTCATCCTTTGTGCCATACGGTCTTGCAGCTTTATATTCTCAGCCAGTCCATTAACCCTGGTAATTTCCGGATAGGCTGGACCATTTTCTTCGAGCCAGGCCGCTAAGCTTGCATATTGGAGTTTTGCATGGTTGCGCACTATTGCTTGATAAACATCGGATTGTTGTACTTTTCCATCATCTCCAATTATCATATCAACCACAATAGAGCAGCGATCGGAATCCAAACACAACGACGTAAGATTGGTTGATAATTTCTCAGGAAGCATTGGAAATATCCTGGCTACAGTATAAACAGAGGCCGTGTTTTTGCCGGCATGATTATCAATATTAGATTTAGCACCCACCAATGCATCAACATCTGCAATGGCAACCAATATTCTAACATTATTTCCCTCCAGTGATTCAGCATACGTTAATTGATCGAGATCAAGTGAATCCGCGTTATCCACCGAACACCAAAGCAGATCGCGCATATCTTTGGTTATTTCAGATTTACAGGTAGCCGGAAGTAATATTTCATTTAACTCTGAGATTTCAGCATCAGGAAAATCTGGTACTAATCCTCTTGAGATCATTGCCTTTCGTGCAATATCCTGTAAGATAATCCGGTCAGCGTTCTTGTTCATGATATTTTTTTATTAAAGTTACATCCAGTAACACATGTCGTCCCAACAGGTCCCGATTAAAAGCCACGGTGCGGGGATATGTTTATAACTTCCTGATTCCCTTTGCCATTCGATATTCCAGGATATTTCCCGGCTGACAATTAAGTGCCTTGCAGATCGCATCAAGTGTTGACAATTTAATTGTTTTTGCCTTCCCGGTTTTTAAAATGGAAAGATTGGATACAGTTATACCAACTAAATCCGAGAGTTCATTTAGTTTCATTTTCCGCTTTGCCAGCATCACATCCAGATTGATAATAATTGCCATCGTTTTAAGCTTAAATTACAGGTAAATGTAAGAAATTTATATTGTATTACAGTAATAAATATATGTAATATAATAACTATTTTACCTGTAACAATATTATGTTTAAATCACAAAGGAACACAAAATGCACCATAAGGGACACTGGAAACGCCCGTTGGAAAAGCCAGTGGCTTTGATCACATTTGGCTGGAGTAAATTGACCATCTTTTGCCGGAGTTAAGAGCTTGGTGTTTAGTTATATAAGTTAAATGTAATCTGACCGGCTAAATATGGTCAATACCCCTGGCTTTTGCAAAAGAAGGTCTGAAAACAGAAAACATACATTTGGAAACAACAAGGATGTACCTCTGGATTTTGGTCCTCAAATTATTCCAGCTGACAATAGTCATGGGAATATGTTTTTACACAATCATCTATTTTTTAAGTAAAAAATGGACTTTATTGATTTCTTTGCAAGATATTTCACAGATGGATGGACAGGGTCAAATCTAAATCACCTATTGGCAAAAAGCAAAATATCGGATTATTCAGCCTCCTGAAACAATACAAGGGTGTTGTTTCAATCATGATAATTATGGCTCTCGCAGGCAGTGGTACTAACATGTTGATACCTAAAATCATTGCACATGCTATAGATGCATTTTCTGCAAACGATTTTAAACCCTGGCCGGTTGTAACAGAATTCCTCATCGCTACCGTTGCGATCTTTGTTTTCACCTTCCTTCAGAGCCTTGCACAGACCTATACTTCGGAAAAGGTTGCAAAAGATCTTCGTACAAGGCTTACCAATAAGATTTCGCAGCAGAGCTATACGTTTATTCTGAAGTCCAACCCTTCAAAATTATTAACAAATCTCACCTCTGATACCGACTCGATAAAAATGTTCGTTTCCCAAGCCTTCGTTACCATAATTTCGTCGTTTTTTGTTGTCGTCGGCACATCGGTACTGTTGATTACGATAAACTGGAAACTGGCAATTACAGTAATTTCGATCGTTCCCGTCATTGCAATAACCTTCTTCATTGTTTTGCGCAAGGTAAGAGTACTCTTTAGACGGAGCAGGGAGATAATTGATTCTCTTAACAGGATAATCAATGAAAGCATAATAGGTTCGGCACTTGTACGAGTACTGAATTCTCAGCAGACCGAGAGCATGAAATTTCTTGAAACAAACCTTGAATTGCGAAATACCAGCTTAGGTATAGTCAGATTGTTTTCGACCCTCATTCCGGTCATTATGTTTGTTTCGAACCTTGCTGTAGTTATGATCCTTGCACTTGGAGGACATTATGTAGTGAACGGAACATTTTCGCTGGGAAACTTTGCTGCATTCAACAGTTACTTGATAATGCTGATTTTTCCTATTATGATGATAGGGTTCATGAGCAATATAATAGCTTCGGCTACAGCTTCATACGGAAGAGTCCGGCAAGTCCTGGATGCACCGTCTCCCCCAAAACCCGGAACAATTAAATCCGATATCAAAGGTGAAATTCAATTAAGAGACGTATCACTCAGTTTTGGTGAAAAACCGGTCCTGAAAAAAATCACCTTTTCAGTTAAAGCAGGAAGTAAGACTGCTATTATTGGTCCTACAGCTGCCGGGAAAAGCCAACTGTTAAATCTTCTTACAAATCTGATTCCGCCAGATTCAGGCACTATAGAATTCGATGGGATAAGCATTGAAAGATATTCAAAGGAATTATTCCATAGCCAGATAGGTTTTGTCTTTCAGGACAGTGTCATCTTTAATATGAGCCTCCATGAAAATATTGCATTTAATGACAAGGTTACGGAAGAGTCGCTTAAAAAGGCTATTGACACAGCAGAATTAAAAGATTTCATAGAGTCTCTGCCATCAAAGCTTGATACTGTTGTGTCGGAAAGAGGCACAAGCCTTTCAGGAGGACAAAAACAAAGAATTATGCTGGCGAGGGCACTGGCATTAAATCCAAGGATTCTTTTACTTGATGATTTCACTTCACGGGTAGATAGAAATACTGAAAATCTGATACTATGCAACATTGAAAACAATTACCCCGGATTGACTCTAATATCAGTAACACAGAAAATTGCACCAGTAAGACATTTTGATCAGATCATACTGCTTATGGATGGCGAAATATTGGCAGCTGGTAAGCATAGGGAATTATTGGCTAACTCCCCTGAATATAATCAGATCTATAGTTCACAGAGAAGTACTCATCATTATGAATTATAATCTGAATCAGGCAGCTGAAAAGGCTGAAAGGAAATTATCGGGTCCTGCATCTCTCAGGAAACTATTAACTATCATTGGCACTGAGCGTCGTAAGGTGGTTGTTGCTTTTTCTGCAATATTCATAAATGCCGGATTGAGTCTGCTTGGACCCTACCTTATGGGTTATACAATTGATACATATATCGTGGCAAAACAATACCACGGTGTACTTGTATTTGCCGGCATTCTGCTGATTATTTATGTTACAGCTTTCCTGGTCAACTACGCACAGATGAGGCTGATGGGTGGAATAGGACAGCGCATGCTTTACAGCCTCCGGAACTCTGTTTTTAATAAGCTTCAGGAACTTCCTGTTGATTTTTTCAATCAAAATAAGGCCGGCGATCTGATTTCCAGGATCAATAATGATACTGACAAAATAAACCAGTTCTTTTCACAGTCGTTAATGCAGTTTATAGGTAGCCTTATAACAATGACGGGAGCAGGGATCATCCTGTTTGTCATAAACCTTCCGCTGGGACTTGTGGTTCTGACACCGGCTTTTTTGCTATGGATTTTCACAAGGGCAGTATCACCATGGGTCAGGAGAAAAAATACGGCAAGCCTGAAAAGTACGGGCAACTTATCTGCTGAAATTCAAGAGAGTCTTGCAAACTTCAATGTTATAATTGCATTTGACCGTCGTGATTATTTCCGCAGGCGTTTTGAAGACGCAAATCATGAGAATTATAAGAAGTCTGTACTGGCTGGAATAGCAGGAAATGTGCTTTCCCCGGTTTACACTTTTGGATCCAATATCGGGCAGCTTATTGTTCTTTCCCTTGGAATCTATATGATCATAAAGGGATATTTTTCAATAGGATTATTGATAAGCTTTCTTGCATATGTGAACAATTTCTATAATCCTTTACGTCAAATGGCAGTCTTATGGACTAATTTTCAGGTGGCTCTGGCGGCCTGGGATCGTATTTCACTTCTCCTTTCTTTTGAGACAAATCTCAATATTATTGATGATCCTGGATGTGAAAACAGCTCCTCCTATATTCATTTCAAGAATGTATCATTCAGTTATCCAAAGGGGAAGGAGGTACTTCACAAGGTAAGCTTTGATCTGGAAAGAGGGAAAACGTATGCATTTGTCGGCCCGACAGGAGGTGGAAAGACAACAACTGCTTCACTTATTTCAAGACTTTATGATGCCACCAGAGGCGCAATCCTTTTGGATGGAAGGGATATCAGGTCGTATAAACCCGAAGAACGCGCCTCGAAAATCGGCTTTATTCTCCAGGAACCATTCCTTTTTTCAGGTACAGTTCGGGATAATGTACTTTATGGGAATAATGAATATGCAGGATATAGCAATGAACAATTGAAGGAAGTCATAACAAAAGCACAACTTGAAAACCTTCTCGGACGGTTCGATAACGGGCTCGACACAAAAGTTCAGGCTACCGGTGATGGTATAAGCCTTGGACAGAAGCAGCTGGTTGTTTTCATGCGCGCGATTTTACGCAAACCGGAATTGCTCATTTTGGATGAAGCAACAGCCAATATCGATACAGTCACCGAACAGCAGCTTGATAAAATTTTAATTAATCTGCCTGAATCGATCATAAAAGTTATCATTGCGCACCGTTTGAATACAATCGAGAATGCTGATGAGATCTTCTTTGTAAATTCGGGCAAAGTGACTCTGGCAGGTTCATTTAGAGAAGCTCTTGATCTGCTTATGCATGGCAAGAAATAAAAGTCGCATCAGTGGCTTTTCCACATGATGTGCCGACAGGATTAAACGCAGGAGAGAATCCCTGAGAAAGACCAGGGAATAACAAAAAAACATGGAGATATTGAATTAATATAAATAAATTTGTTTAAATCACTTTATAACGTGAGATAAATAATGTAACCTATGAAAACAAAAACAATTTGCTCTAAAAGTAATTTTTTAAATTTCCTTTTGACAGCAACTCTTCTTTTTCTCTGTGTTATCCAGTCTTATAGTCAAAAAAAAGATTTTAAAGAAGCTCAAATCTTCATTACTTGCAGAGCTCCGGAACAACTTCTGATTAATCACGGTTTCAGCCCTTTTGAGCCGCTTGAACAACCTGATGAAAACTATCCGACAATCATGATTGATGTCGATAAAACCTTCCAAACCATTGAGGGTTTTGGCGGAGCATTTACAGATGCTTCTGCAGTTACCTTTTCAAAACTGCCGAAGGAATCTCAGGAAAAGATTCTGAAAGCGAACTTTGACCCAATAGAGGGTAATGGATACACTTTGTGTCGTACAACCATTCATAGTTCGGATTATTCCGAAGAAATGTACACCTACGATGATGTTGCCGGTGATAAAGACCTTAAAAATTTTAGTATTGCACATGATGAAAAGTACCGCATTCCCTTTATTAAAGGAGCATTGGAAGCTGCAAAAGGAAACATCAAAATTTTTGCTTCTCCCTGGAGCCCTCCTGCCTGGATGAAGACAAACAATGAAATGCTGCATGGGGGAAAACTAAAACCGGAGTATTCACAGACCTGGGCAGACTATTTTGTCAAATACATTAAAGCATATAAGTCAGCTGGAATTCCTATATGGGGTCTGACAGTTCAAAACGAAGCTATGGCAACTCAGGTTTGGGAATCATGTATATACACAGCAAAAGAAGAAAAGGACTTTGTACGCGATTATCTCGGGCCAACTCTGAAAAAAAATGGATTAGGCGATACTAAAATCATGATCTGGGATCATAATCGTGGTATCATGTATCAGAGGGTTGAAGCAGCCTATGAAGATACAGAAGCATCAAAATATATTTGGGGAACAGCATTTCATTGGTATGTGGGTGATCATTTTGATAATGTCCGACTGGTACATGATGCTTTTCCTGATAAGAAACTTTTGTATACTGAAGCAGGGATGGACGGATCGTGGAGCTCCGCAATCCGTATCGCCAGGAATATGATTATCGATCTAAACAACTGGTGCAACGGATACACTTTCTGGAACATGCTTCTCGACCAGACCGGAGGACCCCGTCATGCTGGTGGCGTACCCTCATCATTCAGATCAAATATTATTACTGCAGATTTAAAAACAGGAGAAGTCACATTCAATCCCCCGCATTATACTTTTGGTCATTTTTCAAGATTCATTAAACCTGGAGCCAAAAGAATTGCATGCACTTCATCAAGTGATGATTTTATAGCAACAGCATTTGTAAATCCTGATGGGAAAATTGCTGTGGTTATTCTCAATCTGAAAAATACCGACAACATACTTCAATTATGGGTGGATGGGAAAGCAGTAAAACTTAGAAGTCCGGGTGAAGCTGTCATCACAATGATTTTATAATATGTGGAAATTAAGGTATCTCTTAAAGTTTATTGCAGATAAACAGCTGATTTTGAATTTATTAATTAATATTAAGCTCTTTCCAATGTTAAAGCATAACCTATTAGTTATTTGTATTCTTGTTTTCATTGCAACTTTGTCCAGGGCTGCAATCCCGACAAGTATCTCTGTTTATACTCAAAAGCCGAATGATCAGGATGCCGTATATTTTACACCTGCAAATTTTAATATACAGCCAGATGGCAAAATGGATGTTTCTGACGCCCTTCAGGCAGCCATTAATCAGGTAAAAACTGAAAAAAGTTTTGGAATACTTTTTATCCCGGAGGGTAAGTATCGAATAAGCAAGACAATATACATTCCCGGGTCGATACGCCTCATAGGTTATGGAGTGAATCGTCCGGAAATTATCCTGGGCAAAAACACACCGGGATATCAGGTAATGGATTCTCTCAGCAGATACCCGGGAAAATATATGATCTATTTTACCGGTGGAATAGTTACTGAGGGAAGTGAGCCGAGAGATGCAGGAGCAGGCACTTTCTACAGCGCTCTTTCCAATATCGACTTCAGGATAGAAGATGGCAATCCGACTGCTATTGCTATTCGAAGTCATTTCGCCCAGCACGGATTTATCAGTCATGCAGTTTTTAATATTGGCAAGGGTAAAGCAGGTATATCCGAAGTGGGGAACGAAATGGAGGACCTTGTGTTCCTGGGGGGTGATTATGGTATAATAAGCGGACAAACTTCTCCAAGCTGGCCTATTGCGGTAATTGATACCTATTTTGAGGGGCAGCGTAAGGCAGCGATACAGTGCTTCATGACTGGATATGTCCTTGTACACATGCAGGTAAAGAATGTCCCTGTTGCTGTTGAAATAAGGGAAAACAGTATTGACCGTCTGTACATGGAGAACTGTCTTTTTGAAAATATTAAGGAAGCTGGTGTGATAATCAGCAAAGAAGAAGATCCCCAAACCCAGGTAAGCCTTCTGAATATAGATTGCAGAAATGTTCCGATAGTGGTAAAATTCCGTCAGAGTGATAGAAAAATAGAAACAACCCTCAAGACTTATAAGGTGAAGGATTTCACTTACGGATTGGTAATGAATGACATGGCAGCCAATTCAGAATTTAAGGCAATTAGCAATATTGAGCCGCTGGAGCAATTCCCCCTTAAACTTGAGAAAGATATTCCAGTTTTGCCATCCATGGATAAATGGGTAAATATAAAGGAACTTGGTGCAAAAGGCAATGGTACAACAGATGACACCAAAGTTTTCCAGGATGCAATCGACAAATACAATGTTATTTATGTTCCCCAGGGTTGGTATCATTTTACACAAACTGTTAAGATGAGACCCGGAACGAAGCTTATCGGGCTTCACCCTATGGCCACACAGTTTATCCTTGCTGAGAGCGAACCTGCTTTCAGTGGTTTTGGAGGTCCGAAACCAATAATTGAGTCATCAATGGGAGGTGACGATATCCTTAACGGTATAGGGTTATGTACAGGTGGTTTAAATTATCGTGCAGTAGGATGTAAATGGATGGCTGGTGAAAAATCATATATGAACGATGTCAAGTTTGTAGGTGGCCACGGGACAATGCGCAGACCTACCTCACAGACCATCAATGCTAATAATCAGGCGTCTGCTTCAAACAGACAGGCGAATATTAGCTCCCCTGCAAGTCCTGTTGCCGAACAAGGACTTGACCTGGCATGGGATAACCAGTTCTGGAGCCTATGGGTGACTAATAACGGAGGAGGAACATTTAAGGATATCTGGTCAGCCAATACTTATGCTACTAATGGACTTTATGTCAGCAATTCATCCACCCCAGGCAGGATGTATGCGATATCGCTTGAACATCACGTTCGTAATGAATCAAGATTTGAAAATGTTTCAAACTGGAAGATATACGCATTCCAGATGGAAGAGGAAAGCCGCGAAGGAAAAGAATGTCAGATGGTGGACCTTTCCAATTGTAAAAATATGCTTTTCGGCAATCTCTGGTTTTACAGAGTGATCAGGGTAATTACACCCAAGCGCTTCGGAATGAGGGTATGGAATTGTGAAAATATTGAGTTCCATAATGTAAAGAACTACACACAAAAGCTGGTAGTTACTGAGTTTACTCTTTACGACGTAAATAAGGAACTGCCGGTATATCCGTGGGAATATGCCAGGCTGATCATTACTGGTAAAGAAACTGGCAATCTGACCCTCAGCAATCAAGTCGGCATAGTTCAAAGACTAATATCAGGATTTGATTTTGCCACTGGTATAACAAGCGACAGCAAGGGCAATATTTATTTCTGCGAATACCTGAAAAAAAGGATATATAAGTGGTCAGCTGAAACGAACAGTGCTACCCTGATAGCTGATTACCCAAGGCAACCCTTTGTCCTTGCAACCGACACAAAAGACAACCTCCTGGTAGTTACCAGGTATGACCCACAACCTGGTTATATGGTTGGTGGCAGACAAGAGACTGTAAAGAGGCTGCCAGACGATAATGCAAGTTTCAGCGCATTTGGAAACAGCGGCTGGGCTGCTTATCCCTATTCTATTGATCCGAATAAGCCGGACGATACCTTTAAACCGATGCCAAGGGTTGCTACCCGTGATTTGAAAAATATCAGTAAAGCATTTTACCCTTCAAGCAGATACCATGCTAATTTTAACAGAGCTGTTGTAAATTATCCCGATTCAGCTTTTATGGCTCCCGATGGAGTCACTATTATTCCGGAAACTTACGATATTGGAAGATGTGCAGCACTTTCTGCTGCTATCATGGGACAACCATTTTATGTTTCAGACGAAATACCGGAAAGAACTGTCCAGGTGGATGTGGGAGTTAATGGTAAACTTTCAAATGTGAAAGAAGTTCATTCAAGGGGCGGATATAGCACTGCTGCCGATAAGGACGGGAACCTGTACATTGCTGAAGGTCAGATTTTCGTGTACGATAAAAGTGGTAAAGAGATTAACAGGATAAACATTCCGGAACGACCTATATCCATAATTTTCGGAGGCAAGGATGGTAATACTCTTTTTGCAACTTCTCAAAATTCGTTATATAGCGTTAGGGTTAAATAAAGAGAAACGGTCTATTACAAAATTGAATTCTATAAAGACTTATAAAATCAATACAATAATGGTCAAGGTCACCTGCACTTCCTATATTCCAAACAACTTCAATTGGATTATTTATTGCTATTTGTTATCCTGAAACAAGTTGTGGAGTCAGTTTTTGATAAACCCTTTTAATGAATTTTTTCTCTATCAAAAAATAAAATGAAAAAATTAATAGTTGATTTAAAAAGCCGACATTAAACCATATTTTGATCCATACCAAATTGCAAATGCGTACGCTGGCAGCTGACCAATCCCG
>Ga0207931_1000759_pt1 | contig 11631 bp, 9 predicted proteins | sample NGESurdeep092012_2_FD_184478 | JGI IMG/M metagenome (GOLD analysis project Ga0207931, IMG submission 184478) | Arctic peat soil microbial communities from Barrow, Alaska - NGEE Surface sample 415-1 deep-092012 (SPAdes) | ecosystem: Environmental > Terrestrial > Soil > Wetlands > Peat ...
GCACGGTCCCGCAGCTCCTTCGGGTAGCTCCCAGATCTTCTCGACATGACCCCATCCTTCCCAAGAGACGGAGTCTCCGGCAAACCCGGGGTGGTTCAGCAAGACAATGATGGGTGGACGAAATCGTGGATGGGGTCTCCTCTTGGCCACGGCCGTTCTGACCGGGGTGCTGGCAGCACCCGTTGGGGCAGCTGGGGCCGCGGAGGCCTCGGCGTTAGGTGTTTCGGCAGCCCGCACAGCAACGATGACAGATCTGGGCACGCTGCCCGGCGGAACATACAGCTCCGCGTCCGCAATCAACGCGCGGGGCCAGGTCACGGGGACCGCTAATAGCACGGCGGGCGGCGCCTCCCACGCGTTCCGGTGGACCGCGTCCGGCGGTATGCAGGATCTGGGCACGCTCGGTGGAACGTACAGCTCCGCGTCCGCGATCAACACGCGGGGACAGGTCGCGGGGGGCGCTGACACGGCGCCCGGCGCCCGTCACGCCTTCCGGTGGACCGCGTCCGGGGGTATGCAGGATCTGGGCACCCTCGGCGGATCTTCGTGCAGCGAAGCGACGGGGATCAACGCGCTGGGCCAGGTCACGGGGAACGCCTTTGGGCTGGACGCAGCGTGCGGTCCTATGGACAGCCCCCGTCACGCGTTTCGGTGGACCGCGTCCGGTGGAATGCAGGACCTGGGCACCCTCAACGGAACGTGGAGCTCCGCGTCCGCGATCAACGAGCGGGGCCAGGTCACCGGGTACGCTGGCGCGGCGGACGGCGGCGGTCACGCGTTCCGGTGGACCGCGTCCGGGGGTATGCAGGATCTGGGCACGCTCGGCGGGAGCTACAGCTTCCCGGCCGGGATCAACGCGCGCGGCCAGGTCGCCGGGTCCGCTACTAGCCCAGCGGGCGGCACCTCTCACGCGTTCCGGTGGACCGCATCCGGGGGTATGCAGGATCTGGGCACGCTCGGCGGAACGTACAGCGGCGCGTCCGCGATCAACGAGTGGGGCCAGGTCGCGGGGGGCGCTGACACGGCGGGCGGCACCGTTCTCATCAATCACGCGTTCCGGTGGACCGCGTCCGGGGGTATGCAGGATCTGGGCACGCTCGGCGGGGACTACGGCAGCTCCGCGTCCGCGATCAACGCGCGGGGCCAGGTCGCGGGGTACTCCAGCACGCCGGACGGCACCACCCACGCGTTCCTCTGGACCCCATAGACTTGGCTAACGGCTGTAACGAAAAGCCGGGTCGGCGGAAACGAAACGATCGGTCGGGGGATTACGCACCCCGGCGCGGTGCCGACGGGTGAGGCAGGGCCCCGCGACGAACCGCGTTCTGGTCGGACAAGCCCGGGACCGCTCGGTCAGGCTGACCGGCCGCCCGGACTCCTCGCAGTCGCCTGTAACGTAAGCCGCAGGTTTCGTTACCGACGAACTCCCCGATCGTCTGTAATGTAGCGTCCCGAATTTCGCTACGGTATCGGCGAGGCGCGGAGTCCCGTGCTCGGTGATGTCGACGCTCGGGGTCGCATCGGTGATGATGGGCCGCAGACCCGGTCAACGTTGAGCGTGACATCGGTGGCGACCTTGCTTCACCTGCTGACGCCGGGCGGACATCTGTTCTGTTGGGATGCGGCAGAGCTGCCTGGTGCGCCCTGGCCAACCGCGGTGAGGTCACAGCGCAACAGCCGCTGACGCGGGTGGAACCGCGCCGATTCGACCTGCGCGGTGAACAGCAGATCGCCCACCTCACGGGCCGTTCCCGAGTTTCGTCGTGGTGATTGCGCGTTCGTGTGGTGTGTTCCTACTCACGGGTCACACATGAACCGGACACAAAGGGACAAAGAGGACGCAATCGTGGGATGATCTGCACGGCAAACCGCCAGGACCTCGCGGATCAGCCCGACACGGTGGCGACGACCATGTCCGGCGCCTCGGGTCGTCGGCGAAGGGTGGGTCCCGCATGAGCATTCCCCGGCAGGCACGTCCGGCCGCGGCGGCCGCCCCAGAGGCATGGCGGCGCGAGGGGACCGAGGTCGGCGACGGCGCCGACGCGGTCAGATCCGAGCCACGCCATCCGAAGCAGGGTCAATGAGCCCGCGGTGATCCGGGACGTGTGGTCCGTGCTGGACCGGGCCAGAACCGATGATGCTCCACGGACGCTGACGGCCGCGCAGGACGCGGTATTCCGCGAGTACCTGCCGATGGCGCGCACGATTGCCGCCGCCGTGGACTGCGGAGACCGGCCGGGTGATCGAGCCGCCGCGGACCAAACCGCCGAAATCGGTCTGGCGCAGGCGGTGCTGGGCTGGCGGCGATCGGACAGCACCGGGTTCGAGTTGTTCGCGTACGTCGCCATCGCGGCGCAGCTGGACCGTCTGCCGGTCCAGCGCCCACGATCCGCCGGGCAGCCTGCGTCCGGGTGTTTGTGACGTGCGTCAGGCTGCGGCGACTGTCCGACACCATCATCGGCCACCATCATCGGCTGTTGTGGATCGCGATAATGGCACCCTGCTGCAGCATCCGACATAGTCGTCGAAACCGGGCATGCAGTGAGCTGGTAGCAGGGCCCTTGGGGTCCGTCATGGTGCCAAATAGCGTGAACAAATGAGTGCTCAGATAATTGGCACTGCTGCTGCTTCCGTGGGTTATGACGGTAGGGCGGGGGCAGGGGCCCGCTGGTGGGGTGCGCGGTGCCCGCAGGTCTTCACGATCCCGGGGTCGGCGGGGTGGCGGTGTGCCAGCACGCGCCGCCGCTCATCACCCCGCACGGTGCTGACCAACGGGGACGTACGGTGCGCTGTGGGTCGCGTGTCAGGGGCGGCTGCTGGTGCAGGAAGGTGAGTACCCGGTCGAGCGCGGCGCGGGTGGGGTGCCTTGGTTGATCCACGAGTTCGATGGTGAGGACGGAGTGGGCCCGGACTGGGATGCCGTGCGGATTGCCGGGTGAGGAGTCGATCTCGATGCCTTCGAACGCGTCACCCAGGGTGCGCCGCAGGGGGGCGAACCGCTCCGCCGGGCCGCCCTTGTCCTGGCTGAACCGGAGCCCGAGCACGCACAGCCCGTCCCGGGTGCGTTCCTGGACCCGGGTGAGGTCGGCCCGGTCGAGCCCGAGTGCGGCCCGCTTGCCGGCGGTGAGCGGCGCGGGCAATCCCGGTTGGCTCAGCACGGGCGCAAGGACGGCCGGTTCGACGGCCATCGCGAGGGCGAACCCCCCGGTGAGGCACATACCGACCGCGCCGACGCCGGGTCCGCCGCAGTCCACCTGGGCCTGCGCGGCCAGCGCCCGCAGCCAGTGCTGACCGGGCTGGTCCGGTCGGCCAGCGGGGTGAACTCGCGGGCCACGCACACCCGGCCGATCGCTCGGATGGTGGCACCGTTGGTGGGCGGCGCGCCGGGCTGCCCGAACAGCGACGCCAGGTAGACGGTGAAACCGGCGGCGACGAGCCTCTGACCGAACGCGATCACCCCGGGGTGCAGCCCGGGGACCTCGTGCACTACGACGATGGCCGGGCCGGTCCCGGCCAGGAACACCCGGCGGGTGTGACCCCGGTGGGCGAAGGACGTCGCCTCGAACCCGGCGACCGGTTGCGTCGGCTCACTCATTTCGGGTCTCCTGCCATAAAAGGGGCAAGCATCCTGTTCAACCCCACTGAACATCTCCGGGTTGGTTGCGCTACGGCGCGCCGCACCCGACGCGGTGACCAGGCAGGTCAGCGCAGCCAGCGGCCGCTCGGGGGCGGAAACCGTAGTGAGCGGCCGCCAGGGGGACTGGTTCGTGGGGATCGGCGTGGCGCCGTGTGGAGGGGTCGCCGGTCAGTGTGGTGGCGACGGGTCCATGGACCATGGCGGTGCGTGGACGAGCCCGGGGATGGCCTTCGGGTGCACGGCCGGCGCGAACAGCCAGCCTTGGCCGGTGTCGCAGCCCAGCCGGCGCAGCCGGGTGAGTTGGGCGGGGGTTTCGATGGATTCGGCGGTGACGGACAGGCCGAGGATGTGCGCGAGCCGAACGACGGTGGCGACGATTTCCAGGTCGACGTCGTCGGTTTCGTCGGTGTCGCTGGTGGTGCCGCGGGTGATGAACGGCCCGGCGAGTTTCAGGGTGTGCACGGGCAGCCGACGCAGGTAGGCCAGGTTGGAGTAGCCGGTGCCGAAGTCGTCGATCGCGATGCGGACGCCGATGTCGGACAGGTCCCGGAGCACGGCGAGGGAGTCCTCGGTGGTGCCCATGAACTCGCTTTCGGTGAGTTCGAGTTGCAGCAGCTCGGCGGGCCACCCGGTGTCGGCGAGGATCTGCACCACGTCGGCGACGAGGCCGCGTTCGCGGACCTGCCGGGCGGCCAGGTTCACGCTCATCAGCAGCCGCATGGTGGGGTCGGCGGCGAGCCAGTGGGCGCCCTGCCGGCAGGCGTCGGCCAGCACGGCGCGGCCCAGCGGGACGATCAGGCCGGTGTCCTCGGCCAGCGGGATGAACCGGCTCGGCGGCAGTTGTTCACCGTTGGGCAGTTGCCAGCGGACCAGCGCCTCCACCCCGGTCGTCTGCTGGTCCGTCAGCCGGACCAGCGGTTGGTACTGGACGACGAACTCGCCGCGGGCCAGCGCGTCGGGCATTCGCGCGGACAGCGCGAACCGGCTGACGTCGCTGCGGTGGCGTTCGGCGTCGAACACGGCGTACCGGTCCCGGCCGTCGGCCTTGGCCCAGTACATGGTGGTGTCCGCGGCCTGCATCAGCGCGGCGCTGCTGGCGGAGCCGGCGTCGTGGTGTTGGACGATGCCGACGCTGGCGGAGACGACGATCGGGTGACCGTCGATGACGACGGGACGGCGCACGGTGTCCAGCGCGGTCTGCGCGACCCGCTCGAGGTGCTCGACGCCGGTGCTGTGCTCGACCAGCACCACGAACTCGTCGCCGCCCATCCGTGCCACCAGGTGACCGTCGCGGCCCAGTTCGGCGCTCAGGCGTTGGGCCACGGCCCGCAGCAGCGCATCACCGGTGTCGTGGCCCAGGGTGTCGTTGACGGCCTTGAAGTCGTCCAGGTCCAGGTAGCACACGCCGACCGCGTCGCTGCCGGCGTCGAGGGCGGCGTCCAGCCGGTCGAAGAACAGCGTCCGGTTGGGCAGCCCGGTGAGCGGGTCGTGCATCGCCTGGTGCGTCAGCTGGGTCTGCAGGTGGTGGCGTTCGGTGATGTTCTCCACCATCGCCACCACGAACCGCGGTCGACCCTGCTGGTCGCGGACCAGGGACAGCACTAGATGGGTCCAGATCTCCGCGCCGTCCTTGCGGTAGTACGCCTTGTCGAACCGCACATTGTCGATCGCCCCGGACAACAGACTCTTGACCTGCTCCCACACCCCGGGGGTGTCGTCGGGGTGGATGAACTCCCAGATCGGGTGCGCCCGGAACTCCTCGGCGGTGAAACCGAGCATCTCGCACAACGCCCGGTTGACCTCCAGGATGGTGCCGTCGATGTCGCCGACACCGATGCCGATCACCGAGTCGGCGAACACCGCCTCGAACCGGGCCTCGCTGTTCCACCGGGCCTGCTCGGCCGCGATCCGGGCGGCGAACGCCGAGGCGCTGATCCGTTCCTGCTCGGCCAGGGTGCGGTCCCGCAGCGCCTGCGCGAAACCGGCGGCCAACGCTCCCACCACGTCCATCAGCCGGCCGCCGCCGGCGCCGGGGCAGTTGCCGAGCTGCTGGCCGAGCGCGGTCACCGTCCGCTGCAGCGCGGCGACCTCTGTGAAGTGCGCGGCCACCAACGCCGCCCCCACCCCGGCGGGCCCGGTCGGGTCGAACTTCTCCGCTGCAACGGCGTCCAGCAACGTGCCGGCCAACACCAGCAGGTGAGCGCGCAACGCGCGCCGGCTCATCGAGGTGTGGCTGGTCCGGGCGACCGCCCGGGCCCAGGCTACGGCCAACTGGTCCGGGTTCGGCAGCCCCGTCAGCACCACCTGGGTCTCCGCGGTCAATCCCGTCGCCCCACCCCGGCCAACGCCGGGTAGTCCTCGCCGACCTCCGGATCGGCGTCCTCACCCAGCTCTGGGCGCCATCGTGGCAGGTGCACCACCCCCGGATCGACCACCGTCAGGTCACCGAACAGGGCCTGGATCTCGCCGGTGGAGCGGAACTGCATCGGGCTCGGCGAGCGGGACCGGTTGTACACCTCCTCGGTCGCGGCCGCGTCCCGCTTGCCGTCGCTGCGGGCGTGGCTGAGCGCGACATAACTGCCCGGGACCGTCGCGTTCATGTACGCGGCCACCAGCTCGGCCGGACCGCGCTGGTCGCCGACGAAATGCAGCACCGAGACCAGCAGCACCGCCACCGGCCGGGTCAGGTCCAGATCACCCAGCAGCATCGCGTCCCGCAGGACGAGTCGCGGCTCCCGCAGGTCACCACTGATCGCCACCACCCCGCCGGTGCCGCTGAGCAACGCGCGGCTGTGCGTGACCGCGACCGGGTCGTGATCGACATACACCACCCGCGCCCGCGGGTTCACCGTGTGCGCGACCTCATGCACGTTGCCAGCGGTGGGGATCCCGGACCCCAGATCCAGGAACTGGTCGACGCCCTGCGAACACAGATACAGCACCGCCCGGCGCATGAAATCGCGGTTGTCCCGGCTGATCGCCGTCAGCTCCGGGTACACCCGCAGCACCTCCCGGGCGAACGCCCGGTCGGAGGCGAAGTTATGCGACCCGCCAAGGTAGTAGTCGTAGACGCGGGCCACACTCGGCCGGGTCACGTCCACCTCGGTGGGCGCCCAACTCGGTCTGTCCACAGTGCTGCCCCCGGAAAGAAGCGGTCAAATCTGACTCACAACACCAGCAATGTAACCAGTCGCATGCGCTGCGTAGACCAGTAGACCCCCCAACGGGTGAAGATGGCAACCTCCAATCGGGTTTCCCGTCACGCATGAGAAAGCGTGACCCCGCCGGGTCGAGAACACCTCACCCACTTGCCCCCCGCGGGCCCCTCGGATGAATCAACCGTCGACGGGCAAACCGGCTGCAGCTCACTTCGCCCCGGATCGGAGACGGGGGCCATGGCCGCGCGCCCACCCCAAGGCTGGGCAGCGTCACGTGACGAAACACCCCATGCGAGTGCCGGTGACGTTGGCCACTGGAAGAGGCCCAGTGGCATGAGGGTGCATTGGTGCGGCCGTACTGAGACGTGTGGTCCGGTCGCCGCGGTGGCTTCGCGTGTCAATGGTCCGACCAAGGCCGCGCCTTCCCCTGTGGCGCGTGGGCAGGTTCCTCCGGGCGCAGCCATTCGGGATGATCGACTGACCTGTCGGCGGGCCGAGGGTGGATATGACCCGTCGCCGAGCTTGAGCAGCGGAGCACTCAACAGTGGTTGGCGCATGCCATACCGGGCCGACCGCGGTGGCCGGGCATGCCCGACGCAGATCCGTGAGAAGCCTTGCGTTCACCGCGGCCACGGGCCCCCGGTTGGCTGTCACTTGTCTCAGTATCTGGTTCTGTCACACTTTCCGCGACCAACGACAGCTTGGTGGTGACCGTAGCAGGCAGGTTTTCGGCTCTGCGGGCGGGGACATCTCCCCGGTGTGTTCATCCCCCGCGAGGATTGCTGCACCTTCCCTACAGCCAGCCCTCGACCAGTTCCGCCGCCCGCCGGTTGAGCTCGTCGGCGCCGCGTTCGACGTCGGTGAGGACGTCGGTGATCCCGCCCAGGTCCTGCAGATCCCGGCGGCGGCGCTCCCAGGCAGCGGCCGCGTCTGCCGCGTCGTAGGCGGTGCTGACCGCTTGTTCGGTGACCGGCGTTTTCTCCGCTGCGGTGATGCCCGGTTCCGGGTCGGGGTCGACGGGGAGGTCGCGGTGCGCGCCGAGGTCACCGTCCAGGAGGTCCCGGGCGCGGCGGGACAGCGAGTGCGGGGAAAGTCGTTGCAGTGGAAGGGGTAAGGCGCCCCACTGGTCGATCGGCGGCAACAGCGGCACGGTTCTGGTGGTCTCGCCGAGAACCGGCCCGGCCAAGCAGACATGCGGCGACCGGTGATCCACCGCCGAGGCCTTCTTCAACGCCCGGGCGATGGTCTTGGTGCTGGGTTTCGTGACGGCCAGGTCCAGGATCTTCAGCCAGCGTGTGACCGCGCAGGACCCGCACAAGACGACGTCACCATCCGCGCCGATCGTCCACTCCCCCCCAGGCGACCGAATCGTCGCGACGCCGTCCGCAATTGAGATGTCCTCAGCGGTCAGCCGGGCGAGGTGTTGATACGGCACCCCCGCCAGTTGGGACAGCACCAGCAGGCAGCGGTCCCGCCGGCCGAACATGCCGGCGGTCCAGCCGTAGGAGGGCAGCCCGCGCAGCGCCGCCTCCACCGCATCCCGATCCCTTTCCATCGGCTGGAAGGGTTCGCCGGTGGGGCGGCCCAGCGCGGCCCGCACCACCACCGACTCCCCCGGCCTCGGGTGTCCAGCTCCGGCATGGTGGTGGTCGATGGCGGCGACCCGGCACCGCAGCGTCGCCGGCGCCGCCGGGCACCCGGTCAGGAAGTCGACGACGGTCTGTGGGTCGGCCGGGAGTGCGGTGGTGTCGGTGGCGGCGCACCAGTCGGTGAACAGCGCCCAGTCCGCGGTGTAGGTCCGGCGGGTCCGCGCCGATAACACCCGCGCCGGCTCGCCGGTGCTGGTGTCGGTCGTGGTGGTCATGGCGGTTAGAGGCCGAGGCGGGTGACGGCGTTGCCGACGAGCGGGGCGTGTTCCCGGGCGTAGACCTCGAGCATCACCGGGGAGCGGTGCCCGGTCTGCCGCATGATGGCGTGGGCGTCGGCCCCTTGCCGGAAGGCTTCGGTGACGAACCCGGCGCGCAGCGAGTGCCCGCCGAGCTTGTCGACCTGGGCGGGGGTGAACCCGGCGGCGGCGGCGCGGCGCTGGATCATCTCGTTGATGCCGTGCCCGGTCATCGCCTGTTGCCCGATGGCGCCGGTCTTGTGCACCGTCGGGAACAACGCGCGGGCCGGGTCAAGGGGTTCGGCCAGCCGGGTGCTGCGGCAGCAGTGCAGCACCGGCTCCTCCTCCTCTCCCCCACTGCCTGCCGCGGTGAGGGCTTGGCGGCGGAGGACCGGCAGGACCGCGCGGCGGCCGGCGCCGTCGGCGGCGGTGTCCCACGCCAGGAGGATCTGCCGCCACCGGACGTAGGCGCAGGGCGGACAGGTCACCGGGTCCCGCCCGTAGGGCAGGGCCTTCACCGTTCCGTGGGCCTCCTGATCGGTCTTCGACCGGCGCAACCGGACATGCAGCCCGTCAGTGCCGTGCAGGGTGACGTCGGCGAGGGTCAGCGCGACCAGTTCGGAGCGGCGGTGCGCGCCGGCGAACCCCATCAACAGCAGCGCCATGTCCCGCCGCGCGCTCACCCCCGCCGGCCACCCGCCCGCCGTCTCGGCGATCGAGATCATCAAAGTGCGGATGTCGGACAGGAGCAGCGGCGCGCGGCGGTTCGGCGGGGTCGCCCGGATCCGGCGGATCCCCGACAAGGCACGGCGGACCACCTCGGACCGGCCGGGCGGGTCGAGGCCGGCGGCGGTGTGCACCTGGTTGATCGACGCCACCCAGCGGGTCAACGTCGCCGGGGCGTACCGCCATTTCCCGACACCGGTCTGTTCGGCGGCCGCCTCGGTGACGTAGTGCGCCAGCACGGCGGGGGGCGCCGGCAGCGGGGGGAACCGCCGGCGCCCGGCCCAGGAAGCGAACCGGTCCCAGTCCGAGCGGTACGCGATCTTCGTCGCCGCCGCGGTGGAGGCCTCGACCGCGGCCAGCACCCGCGCCAGCGCCTCCGCCGGCAACTCCCGCTCAGCATCAACCGCCGGGACCGGCAGGACAAGAGCCGCAGCGGACCGGTCAGCCAACCGCCGCAACCGCTCACTCGGCAGCACCTGCGGTGCGGCACCTGGCGCCGACTCTGGCACGGCCCGGCCGGGTGACGCGGCCGGCGGACCCGCCACCGCGGCGGCCGGCTCGGCGGCGTGCACGGTGCCGCTCTCCCCCACCGTTCCACCTCCGTCCCGGCCGGTCGCCGCTGCTCAGCGGGCTCGAACCCCCACGGTAGGGCCCAGCTAAAAAATCTTGCGGAGGATCGCCGGACCAGGGCGTTGTCAGTTACAAGTGGTGTTGGGTTACCTCCGATAATCGGAAGTTATGCGAGTTGGCCCACCGAGCTGATTCGAGGCTCGTTGACCGCGATCGGCGCTATCACCCGCCGCCGCCGCTATGCATGGCTCGCCGGGGAGGGGTATGTCACGGTGACAGAACGCTCCCGCGCGGGGCCGCCGAGCAATTTTTATGACGCGCGCCGACGGCGGCTCCCTGACCGGTGAGTCCGACTCCAACCATTTATTACCCGGGCTGCTTGAGCCCGCGGCGTGGGTCGGTCGCGGCGGACGGGTTGTCGGGGCACTGTTGCCGGTGCCCCGCTCATGTCGAGTCGAACCGGTTTGGGCACGCTTGACGCCCGGTCAGCACCACCCTGCTGGTGCTGACCGGGCGTCATCTGTTCGTATGGACCTAGGTGCGGAGTGCCGCGGTTAGGGTCGACGCAGTGCTTCCAGCGCTTGCTCCGGCCCCCCACCGCGAGCGGGATCAGGATCGCGTGACCTTGTAGGTGAAGTGGGTGGAGGGTCCGGTTGGTCCGAACAGGCTGGTGAGGTCGACGTCGATGAGGTGCTTTCCTGGATTCAACGGCACCAGCGCTTTTCGTCCGGCGTAGCAGGCGTTGAGGCTGCCCGTGTGGTGTAGCTTGCGCGAATCGCTGTAGAACGGGAATGGACTGTTCGCGTCGGGATTGATCTTGACGGAAAATGTGCCAGTGCTGACCGGGGTGCCGTGAATTGGCCTGGCGTCCACGGTGGCGGGAACCGGCTCGGGCAAGGATGTTTTGACCACGTCGTCACAGATCCGCTCGAGGTCGTTCTTCACGAAGTGAAGTGTCGTGCCATCAGCTGTGGTGTAGGTGTCACCGGTGGTGTCTTCGATTGGAACGAAGCCGCCGAGGTCGACCAGGACGGCCTTGGCTTTGATGTTGCATTCGAAGGCGTGGTCGCCGCCGACAAAGCTCAGGGTCGGTAATAGGAACACGTCAGTCTGGTCGTTGTTCTCCGGGCTTGCGTTGCAGGTTTCCGGAGACGCCGACTGTTGGTCGCCGTGGTAGAACTCGAAGAGCAGCTGCGTTTGCTTCGTTGCCAGTCCCTGCAACGACGGCGGACCGGATGATGCGTCCGCTGCTGGGGGCGTGAGAGTCGTTAAGCCGAACTTACGTGATCTTGGCCCTGCCGAAATGCTTGCTGACCTGGGGATATGTCGAAATTGAGGCGGCGGCGTTCTGTCTACAACACCAGGACCGGCGTGGCGAGAGCGCCGAGCCGGTGGTGATTTGTTCTCCTGAAGACCTACCTCAGGAATGAGCCAGCCGAAGCGTTCTGTCTACATCCGGACCCTCCCCGGGGCCGTTTCCCCAGGTCAAGGCATGGATTCGTGCAACACGCCAACGTAAGTTCGGGTTAAGGCGAAGGCGGCGATGACCGCCGACACCAGTGATCGGGTTTTCATGTTTTGCCTCTCGATTCTTGGGCGCTCGGGCAGGGCAGGGCGGGACAGGGCCACGACCATCCGGTTGGCGGATGTGGCTA
>Ga0207931_1000760_pt1 | contig 11626 bp, 12 predicted proteins | sample NGESurdeep092012_2_FD_184478 | JGI IMG/M metagenome (GOLD analysis project Ga0207931, IMG submission 184478) | Arctic peat soil microbial communities from Barrow, Alaska - NGEE Surface sample 415-1 deep-092012 (SPAdes) | ecosystem: Environmental > Terrestrial > Soil > Wetlands > Peat ...
AGAAGGCGCCCCGGAAGCTCGTTCTGTTCCTCGAACGGGCGAAGCTCCCCGAGATTCCCGGGGCGGATTTCGCGGGCAAGAAAATGGTCGAGATGCTCGACGAGGGCGCCAAACGCAAGATGATAGAGCCCGTGCGGAAGATCGCCATCGATGCGGGCCACGGCGGGAGCGACAACGGCCGCATGAGCCCCTCGGGAGTCAAGGAAAAGGACGTGAACCTCGCGATCGCGCTCATGCTGCGGGACCGCCTCAGGGAGGAGCTCGGCGTCGACGTTGTCATGACGAGGGCCGACGACGAGCTCATTCCCCTCGACGAGCGCGTCGAAAAGGCGAACGCCGCCGGCGCCCAGCTCTTCATCAGCATCCATTGCAACGGCTGGTTCACGAGCGACGCGGAGGGGTTCGAGGTCTTTTTCCTCGCGCCCGCGCGGAACGAGGAAGAGGCGCAACTCGGCCGCGACGAGAACGCCTCGGTCGCGTATGAGAAGCAGAACGCGTCCGAAGAGAGCGGCGGCGACATCGATTTCATTCTCTGGGACATGGTCCAGAACGAATACCTCAACGAGAGCAGCGACCTCGCCGAGATGGTCCAGCGCGAGATGAGCACGTCCCTCGGCATCAGAAACCGCGGCGTCAAGCAGACGGGCCTCCGCGTGCTCAAGGGGCTCAAGATGCCGGGAGTTCTCATCGAAGCGGCGTTTATTTCGAATCCGAAGGAAGAGCAACTCCTCCTCAGCCCCGAGTTCCGGGAACGGTTCATCGAGAGCGCCGTCGAGGCGATCCGCAAATTCCAGGGCCGCTACCCGGGGAAAGGGTGATCCGTACGAAGATCTGGAGGTCGATCGCGATCGCGCTCGTGGTGATCGGCATGGCCATCGCGGCGGCCTACTATATCCCGCGCCTGCGTACGAAAGGGCCGGCGGAGGTTCAGAAGGTGAGCGAGGAGATGCGCGCCGTTACGATCTTCTTCGGCAACAAAAGCGCCGACGGATTCGTATCGGAGACGCGCGAGGTGCCGGTCGCGCAGGGCTTCGAGGATCAGGTCAAGCTCGTCCTCGCCGAGCTCATCAAGGGGTCGCGCGACACGGACAAGATCGCCGCGATGCCCGACGGCACCGCGCTCATTCAAGTGTTCTGGGTCGAGGACACGCAGACGCTCGTCCTCGACTTCAACAACGCGTTCACCGCGAATCATCCGGGCGGCAGCGCGGGGGAGTACTACACGATCTCGAATATCATCAAGACGGTGTCGGCCAACTTCCCCCAGGTGGCCCGCGTGCAGTTTCTCATCGAGGGCAATCAGGTGGAGTCGATCGCGGGGCACTACGCGGTCGACAAGCCGATCGACGTGAAGAAGTGGAGGTAGCAGGGGCAGATGAACGATGACGCGCGCAAGGCAATCGGCGTTTTTGACTCGGGAATCGGCGGGCTCACGGTGGTCCACGAGCTCATGATGCGTCTCCCGAACGAGGATGTCGTATACCTCGGGGACACCGCCCGGCTCCCCTATGGAACGAAGAGCCCTGAAACGGTGCTGCGCTTCCTCCGCGAGAACCTCGCGTTTCTCAAGCGCAAGAGCGTCAAGATGATCGTCGTCGCGTGCAATACCGCCTCGTCCGTCGCGCTCCCCAAGCTCCTCGAGGAGGAAAACCTGCCCCTCGTCGGCGTGCTCCTCCCCGGAGCCCGCGCCGCGGCGCGGGCGACGCGCACGAAGCGCGTCGGCATCATCGGAACGACGGCGACGATCCGCTCCGGCGCGTACGAGGACGCGCTCTACGAGCTCGATCCCGCGATCAAGATATGGACGCGCGCCTGCCCGCTCTTCGTTCCCCTCGTCGAGGAAGGCTGGCATGAGGACGAGATCACGCGGCTGACCGCACAGCGGTATCTCGATCCGATGGCCGATTTCGACGCCGACACGCTTGTCCTCGGCTGCACGCATTATCCCGTCATCAAGGAAGTCATATCACGCGTCGTCGGCGGGAAGGTCGGGCTCGTCGATTCGGCCCACGAAACCGCCGCCGAGGTCGAGCACGTTCTCGTGAAGAACGCGCTGAGGACGGACGGCGACAGGCCCGGCAGGATCACGGTTTACGTAACCGACATTCCGTACCTCTTCAAGGAGGTCGGCGAGCGGTTTCTCAGGCGCCCGATGGAGCGCGTCGAGCGCGTCGATCTCGAGGGGGTTCTCGTGAACGGGAGCGGAACGTGAGCCTGCGGATCGTGCTCGCGACGCGCAACGCGGGCAAGATCCGGGAGATCCGCGCGATACTCGCGGGTCTCGACGTGGAGCTTCTCGACGTGAGCTCCTTTCCGGCGTTCCCGGAGCCGGCGGAGGAGGGGGACACCTTCCTCGCGAACGCCCTCGCGAAGGCGAAGGCGGTTCATCGCGCGACGGGGGAGATCGCTCTCGCGGACGATTCGGGCATCGAGGTCGACGCTCTCGACGGCGCCCCCGGCGTCCGTTCCGCGCGCTACGGCGGCCCGGGGCTCGACGACGCGGGCCGCTGCGCCAAGCTCCTCGAGGCGCTGCGCGGCGTGAGCGAGGAGCGGAGGGGCGCGCATTTCCGCTGCGTCGCGGTCCTCTATCCCGCGCCGGGCACGCAGCGGAAGGCTATCGCGACCGAGGGCTTTCTCTTCGGCCGCATCGCCGGCGCCCCGCGGGGGACCAACGGCTTCGGCTACGACCCCGTGTTCTTCGTGCCCGAATGCGGGATAACGGTCGCCGAGATGAACGAGTCGGAAAAGAATTCGATGAGCCATCGCTATCGGGCGCTCATCGAGCTGAAATACGCGCTCGAGCGGGAATACGGCGTTTCGGCAGGGTCCTGAGCGACAAGGAGGAGGCGGCTTGCTCGAACTTGTGAATGTCACGAAACGGTACGACACGGTGACGGCCGTCGACGCGCTTTCGCTGCGCATCGAACCGGGCGGCATTTACGGGCTGCTCGGTCCTAACGGTGCCGGCAAGACGACGACAATCCGGATGATCATGGGGGTCATCGAGCCCGATGAAGGAGAGGTGCGCATCTTCGGCAAGCCGTTCAGCGAGCGCCTCAAGGACTCGATCGGCTATCTGCCCGAGGAGCGCGGGCTCTACCGGAAGATGAAGGTCCTCGACCACCTCGTTTTTCTCGGGGAGATCAAGGATGTGCCGGCGGCCGTGGCGCGCGAGCGCGGAAGAAAATGGCTCAAGCGGCTCGATCTCGCCGATTGGGCCGACAAGACGGTCGAAGCGCTCTCGAAAGGGATGCAGCAGAAAGTCCAGTTCATCTCGACCGTGCTTCACGAACCGAAGCTCGTGCTTCTCGACGAGCCGTTCACGGGGCTCGACCCGATCAACACGCAACTTTTCAAGGACATCATCGAGGAGCTGCAGAGCAACGGGCGCGCGGTCGTCCTCTCGACGCACGTCATGGAGCAGGTCGAGAAGCTCTGCAAACGGATCTGTCTCATCAACAAGGGCAAGAAGATCCTCGAGGGTTCGCTCGCCGATATCAAGATGCAGTTCAGCCGGAACGTCGTCACGGTCCGGTTCTCGGGAGACCGCGAGCGTCTCGAACGGTACCCCGGGGTCGAACGCGTCCGCACGTTCGGCCAGGAGCTCACCGTGACGCTCAAGGCCGGTACCGATACGAACGACTTCCTGCGGCACGCGGTCGACAGCGGAAGGGTCGAAAAATTTGAAATCGGGGAGATGTCGCTCCGCGATATTTTCATTGCGAAGGTGACAGCGGACGGGGGTGAGGTGAGCGATGAAGCTGCTAAAAGTCGCTAAGCGGGAATACCTCGACAGGGTTCGCCGGAAGAGCTTCGTCATCGGCACGGTCCTCGGGCCGCTCCTCATGGGCGGCATGATCGTCGTGCCCGGCCTCCTCTTCGAGCACACGCCCGAGAGCCGCGTGAACATCGCGGTCATCGATCTCACGGATTCGCTCTACGGCAGTTTCACGGGGGCGCTCGACGACACGCTCTCGAACGGGTCGAAGATGTTCGCCCTGCGGAACGTCCGCTCTACGGGCGCGGACCTCGACGCCGCGAAGAAGGTTCTGAGCGCCGAGGTGGCGGCAGGCACGCTCGACAGCTACATCGTCCTGCCGCGGAACATCGTCGAAAAGGGAACGGCGACGTACTTCGGCAAGAAGGTGAGCAACATCCGGACGCTCGAGCGCATCGAGAACGCCCTCAACAAAACGGTCGTCGTGCAGCGGCTCTCGAAGCAGGGTCTCGATTACGGCTCGGTCACGGCGATGCTCAAGCGCGTGAACATCGAGACGGTGCAGATCGGGAAGGGCGGCGAGAAAGCGAACGGGTTCGAGCGGATGTACATCACGAGCTTCATCTTCATCATGCTCCTCTACATGACGATCCTGCTCTGGGGGGTCGCCGTCCAGCGGAGCATCATCGAGGAGAAGAACAGCCGTGTCGTCGAGGTGCTCCTCTCGTCGCTCAGGCCGTTCGATCTCATGGCCGGCAAGATCGTCGGGGTCGGCGCCGCGGGGCTGACCCAATACGCGATTTGGGGGATTTTCAGCATCGGGCTCACGTCGTACGCGATGAGCACGGGGCAGTTCGCCCAGTACGTGAGCTTCGGCTGGAGCACGATCGCGTTCTTCATTCTCTTCTACCTGCTCGGTTTTCTCTTCTACTCGACGCTCTTCGCCGGCATCGGCGCCGTGTGCAACACCGATCAGGAGGCCCAGCAGCTCCAGACTCCCGTCGTGATGTGCCTCGCCTTCACGATCGTGATCCCGATGGCCGTCATGCAGAATCCGGACGGCACGTTCGCGACGGTGTGCTCGATGATACCGTTTTTCGCGCCGATTCTCATGTTCATGAGGATCAACATCCTCATGCCGCCCGTGTGGCAGATCGTGCTCAGCGTCGCGATACTCATCGTGAGCATCTTTGTCGCGGGAGTCGTTGCGGCGAAAATCTTCCGCATCGGGATACTCATGTACGGGAAACGCCCGGACGTGCGGGAAATCCTGAAGTGGGTGCGGCGGGCATAGACGCCGCCTGGATCCGCGGGAGCGGCGCGCGGCACCGGTCCCGATCGCGCAAAAAAATCCCCGCCCTCGAACGGGCGGGGATTTCTCACGTGTGCATCGAACGAAACCGTCACATCTTGATGATGCTGTAATTCACGCGGAAGGCGAAGTACGAGAAAAGACTCGGGGCGCCGGTGTCGAAGAAATTGTATTCGAATTCGGCCCCGATGCCCTGATTTCCCATGAGCCAGTAATCAAATCCGACGCCGGCGACGCCGCCCGCCTTCATCTCCGATTTCCACACGCCGCCCACCGGGTCGACACCGAGGTGGGGAATCATCTGGTAGGCGCCGCCACCCACCATGGCATGGACCTGCATCAGGGGGGCGATCGTGAAATAGTATTTCGCCTTGGCGAGGATCGGAATTATGGAGAGTCTCTCGTTGATTCCCTGGACCTTCTGATATGAAACGACGTCGTAGCCGATCGCGAGGCCAAGGGAGAGGTTGTTCGTGATCATCTTTCCCGTCGAAATGTCGAGGCCGATAAGGCCCCTCTGGGCCTTCGTCGCGGTCGCTTGCGTGAAGGCCACGCCGAAATCGGCGACATACTGCTTCTGGATAGCCTGACCGAACGCCGTCCCCGAAAAAACGGCGCAGCATGTGAGAATTGCGCTCGCGACCTTGATGGTTCTTAGCATTTTCAAATCCGTCCTCCGCCGTGATTGCCTCAACTACGTATCAGTGAATACACTCGGCGCTACCGCGCTATGGAAAGCGTCGGGGGCGTGTACACGTATCCCGGAACCCAGGTTACGTGGATTATGGTGCCGACGTCGATGGGGACCGCCTCCACCGTGTCGAGGAGCCCTTGCCGGCCGTAGTTCACCAGAATATCCCAGCAGCCCGGATCGAGCTGCAGCGCTCTCGTTGTGCCCGGCCCGATCGTGTGGTTTCTCTCGACGAGGTTGGGGCCGAAGGTGCTGCCGTCGCATCTCTTGATGCTCAATTCGTTTATTGCCAGGGAGTACGTGTTCGTAAAATTGCATGCGCCGACGTCATCTCTTATCGGGTAGACGCTCGTTTCGTTGCTTTTGATCTCGAGCTCATCCCTGAAGAGCCGTTTGGTTATGGAGGATCCTTCGATCGGGACCTTGATATCGGTCGGACCGACGATCGCGAGGGACTTCCCGATATAGATCGACGTGGTGTACGACATTCCGGGATCGATGGTGACCTGTGTGTTCTCGACCGTTCCCTTGAACTCGGATGCGCCATCGTTCTTGACGACGAGAGTACCTTCCTGCGAGCACCCCGAAACGGCGGCGATGAATACGAATATACCGAACAGCACCCCGATCCTATTCTTGCCCATGACTCCTCCTTTAGGCCACTTTTCGCTACAATTACTTGGAAGATATCATTGCGGGCCGTCGATGTCAATTTCGCATTTTCTTGTGTTTAAGTCCCTGTTTCGGCTACAGTAAAGGCTGTCGCGCACTGCGTCCGGCGCGTGCACGAATGGAGGCGGCTCGAGCGATGCGTGTTCTCATGGTCCAGACGTTCTACTACTACCGGGGCGGGGACTCGACCTATATGCTCTCTCTCTCGAAGCTCCTCGAGGAAAAGGGGCATGAGGTGGTCCCGTTCGCCATGGAGCATCCACAGAATCTCCCCTCTCCGTACGGGCGCTTTTTCGTGAGCGAGGTCGATTTTCCCGGGCTCCTTCACGCGTCCTCGCCGGGCGCCGCTTGGAAGGTCGCGACGCGGAGCATCTATAACGGCGAGGCGCGGCGGAAGATCGCGGCGCTCGCCGACGAGGTGAAGCCCGATATCGCCCATTTTCATAATATCCACGCGCACCTGACGACGTCGATCGTGGCGCCGCTCCGCAAGCGCGGCATTCCCATCGTCTGGACGCTCCACGACTACCGGCTCATCTGCCCGAACACAGCGCTCCTCAGCAGGGGGGAGATATGCGAGCGCTGCATTCCGAACCGGTTCTACGAATCGATACTCCAGCGGTGCAAGAAGGGGAGCCTTGCCGCGAGCTTCATCGCGATGCTCACGATGCTCTACGAGCGCCTCGAGCGCATTCCCTCGCGGATCGACCGCTTCGTCACGCCGAGCGAGTTTCTCCGGTCGAAGCTCATCGAGGGAGGTTTCGATCCGGGGCGGATCGCGTGCGTTCCGAATTTCGTGGACCTCGCGCTCTATGCGGGGCATCCCGAGAAGGATTACTTCTGCTACCTCGGGAGGCTCTCGCACGAGAAGGGGCTCGATATCCTCATCAGGGCCGTCGCGAAGCTCGAGACGGGGCGTCTCCTCGTCGTCGGGGACGGACCCGAGGCGGACGACCTCAAGGCGCTCGCCCTGGAGCTCGGGACGAGCCGCGTGGAATTTGCCGGATACCGCAGCGGCGAGGAGCTCAAGCGGATCCTCGCCGAATCGCAGTTCCTCGTCCTTCCCTCGCGCTGGTACGAGAACCTTCCGTTCGCCGTGATGGAGGCCTTCGCTTCGTCCAAGGCGGTCGTCGCCTCGCGGATCGGCGGCATTCCCGAGATGGTCGATGACGGCGTAAACGGCCTCCTCTTTCCCGTGGGGGACGTCGAGGCGCTCGCCGCCTGTCTCCGGCGGATGCTCGGGGACCGCGGCGCGCGGGAAGAGATGGGGCGCCGCGGGCGGGAGAAGGCCGAGCGGCTCTACGGACGCGAAACGCACTACACGCGGATCGAGGGGATCTATCGCGAGGTGATCGCCGCGAAGCGCGCTTGATGCGGCCCGTGAGTGCCCGTATATTCAGGGCGCTCTGTACGGAGAGAATTATTCAGGCATGAATCAGTCGGGGCGTAGCGCAGTCCGGTTAGCGCGCCTGCCTTGGGAGCAGGAGGTCGCTGGTTCGAATCCAGTCGCCCCGACCATCTATTGCAGCGGGAGGTGCCGGATATGAACAAGGGCGATCGCGCGGCTTCGGTCCTGCGGGACGGCTTCAACTGCGCGCAGTCGGTATTCTCGACCTTCGCACCCGGGCTCGGGCTCGATGAAGGTACGGCGGCGAAGACTGCGAGCGCTTTCGGGGGCGGGATGGCCCGCACGGGGGACACGTGCGGCGCTGTGACGGGGGCGTTCATGGTGCTCGGCCTCCAGTACGGCAGCTCGCGGCCGGAGGACAAGGAGAGAAAAGAGAAATCATACGAGATGGCGCGGGAGCTCGCCCGGCGCTTCGCGGAGCGCAACGGCACGACCGTCTGCCGCGACCTCCTCGGCTGCGACATCGGCACGCCCGAGGGATACGAGCAGGCGAAACAGCGGGACCTCTTCAACACCGTCTGCGTAAAGCTCGTCAAGGATGCCGTGGAAATACTGGGGGACATGCTTTCGACCTGAAGGGAGGCCCTCTATGATGCTACCTTCCTGCGTTCCGGATTCCGTGCCGATCATGGTTCTCGTTGGGGCTATCGGCGGCACCGTGCGCGCGCTCGTCGGGGTTCTCAAGTACATGGAGCAGAGCAGAGAGGAACGGAGATTTCGTATCGGGTACTTCGCGTGCTCGATCCTCATCTCGGCGGTCATCGGCGGGTTCGCCGGCGCGATCTCATCGGGCAGCTGGAAGATCGCGGGACTCGCCGGATACGCGGGAACGGACTTCATCGAGAGCCTTTACAAGATCAAGAAGAGTCAGGGGCTCGAGACCTGAGAGATTTCAGGCGACAACGCGGGGCGAGCTCCCTTAACATAAAACTCACGATGTCCTCATACGGGGTTCATATCTTGATACTATCTCTTTTACATGATACGTGAACAGGGCTTTTCGAGCGAGGTTTGCCGTGGCTGCCGAACATATACTCGTCGTCGACGATGAAGAGGACATTCTCGAGCTCGTGAGCTACAACCTCACGCGAGCGGGCTATCGCGTCTCCACCGTCACGTCGGGGGAAGACGCGATCAAGGTCGCACGGTCAAAGCTCCCCGGCCTCGTTCTCCTCGATCTCATGCTGCCCGGCGTGGACGGGCTCGAGGTGTGCAACACGCTCAAGCGCGATCCTCGTACGGCGAATATCCCCGTCGTCATGCTCACCGCGCGCGGCGAGGAGGCCGATATCGTGACCGGCCTGGAGCTCGGCGCGGACGACTATATCACGAAGCCCTTCAGTCCGCGCGTCATGCTCGCGCGGATCAAGGCGGTGCTCCGGAGGAAGATGAAGACTCCGGCCGAGGAGCAGGCGATCATCAAGCTCGAAAATCTCGTGATTCATCCGGGGCGCCACGAGGTCGCCGTGAAGGGCAAGAACGCCAATCTCACCTCGACCGAGTTCAGAATCCTCCATCTTCTCGCGCGGAGGCCCGGCTGGGTCTTCACGAGGCAGCAGATCATCGACGCGGCTCGCGGCGAGGATTATGCCGTCACGGACCGCTCCGTCGACGTTCACATCGTGGGGCTCCGCAAGAAGCTCGGCCCCCTCGGAAAGCAGATCGAAACGGTGCACGGAGTCGGGTACCGGTTCAAGGAGCGGTAAGTGGCCCGGAAACGCCTTCTCTCGCAGCTCTATCCCTTTCACATCGTGATACTGGCGCTCTCGCTCCTCGCCGCGACCGTGTACGCGTCCCACGTCGCGGAGAAGCTCTATCTGCGGAGCACGGAGGCGAGCCTTCTCGCGCAGGCCCGTCTCGCGGAGCGGGAGTTCGAGCGAGGCGGCGCTTCGTCGGATCAATCGGCGGCCGATTCGCTGTGCAAGGATTTGGGGAGGGCCGCGGGGGCCCGGATCACGGTCGTGCTCGTGTCGGGCGTGGTTATCGCCGATACCGACCAGGATCCGCGGCGCATGGAAAATCACAGCGATCGCCCCGAAATCATACGGGCGCTCCAGGGCGGCGTCGGCAAGGCGGTGCGCTTCAGCGATACGGAAAAGAGAAACATGATGTACGTCGCCGTTCCCTGGAAAATGGACGGGGCCGTCGCGGGCGCGGTCCGCGCATCGGTGCCGCTCGTTTCCGTCGAGGAGAGCCTCCACGGCATGTACGTTCGGATCTTCATCGGGGGGGTCATTGTCACATTGCTCGCCGCTCTCGCCAGCTTCGCCATCAGCCGCAGAATCAGCCGGCCCCTGAACGATCTCAGAGCGGGAGTCGAGCGCTTCGGACGGGAGGGTTTGAGCTACCGGCTCCCCGTCTCGCATCTCGAGGAGGTCGGGAGCCTCGCCGAGGTGATGAACGACCTGGCCGAACGCCTCGACGAGAGAATCCGGACGGAGGTCCGGCAGCTCAACGAGCAGGAGGCGGTGTTCTCGAGCATGGTTGAAGGGATCATCGTGGTCGATGACGCGGAGCGGGTCACGAGGCTGAACCGCTCCGCCGCCCGTCTCCTCGAGGTGGAGCCCGACGGCGCTCTCGGAAGGAGCATTCAGGAGGTCGTGAGGAGCCCACATCTCCAGGAGTTCGTCAAGAAGGCGCTCGCCGCGACCGATCCCGTCGAAGGGGATATCGTGCTCCGCGGCGATGTGGGAGACCGGTTTCTTCAAGCGCATGGGGCGCTGCTCCGCGACGCCGAAGGGAAGAGAATCGGCGCCGTGATCGTGCTCAACGACGTGACGAGGCTGCAGCGCCTCGAGGGAGTCAGGCGTGACTTCGTTGCCAACGTCTCCCACGAGCTCAGAACGCCGATCACCTCGATCAAGGGGTTCATCGAGACGCTCCGGGACGGCGCCATACGCCGGAGCGCCGACGCGGAAAAATTCCTCGAAATTGTCGCGAAGCAGGCCGACCGGATGAACTCCATCATCGAGGACCTACTTCTTCTCTCGCGTGTCGAGCAGGATACGCGCGAGGCAAAGGTCGTCCTTGAGAGCACGCCCATCAAAGGCGTCATCCTCGAGGCGGTCCAGGTGTGCGAGCCGAAGGCGCATGCAAAAGACATCAGGATCACGGTGAATTGCCCCGACGGCCTGTTCGCCAGGATCAACCCTGCGCTCCTCGAGCAGGCAATCATCAACCTCATCGACAACGCGATCAAGTACAGCGAGCCCGGTTGCCCGGTGGACGTCGAAGCGGAGGAGCATCCCGGCGAAGTGGTCATCCGGGTTCGGGACAAAGGCTGCGGAATCGAGCCCGAGCATCTCCCCCGGGTGTTCGAGCGTTTCTACCGGGGAAAGTATATTGAAAATACTACCCCGGGCTGGGGATTAGGGTTATATTTCGCTCGTAAATTAACCGAAGCTCAAGGGGGAAGTATTAAACTCTGTTCTCCGTTCTGGGAGGATGAAAATGGCCCAGGCGCTCAGTTCACCATAACCCTCAAGGTTACCGAAATCCCCGAAGGTGAGGAAGAGTCGGAGGCAGAGGAGGGAAGTTATGACCGAGATCTTAATCATCGATGACGACCAGGGATTAACCCAACTGTTAGGCGATTACCTGGTTGGGCAAGGCTATACGACCAGGGCCGCCAACGATGGTCACGAGGGGATGCGCGCCATTTTTGAGTGTAAACCGGCTCTAATTCTCCTCGACATTAATATGCCAAACCGGGATGGGATTGAAACCCTGATCCGCATTCGGGAGGTGAGCGAAGTCCCAGTCATTATGCTTACTGCCCAGGGTGAGGAAAGTACCGTGCTACGCAGCTTTTCTTTAGGTGTAGAC
>Ga0207931_1000762_pt1 | contig 11593 bp, 11 predicted proteins | sample NGESurdeep092012_2_FD_184478 | JGI IMG/M metagenome (GOLD analysis project Ga0207931, IMG submission 184478) | Arctic peat soil microbial communities from Barrow, Alaska - NGEE Surface sample 415-1 deep-092012 (SPAdes) | ecosystem: Environmental > Terrestrial > Soil > Wetlands > Peat ...
CGACCGAGCCCGGTCCTTCGTGCGCCGGCCGCAGCCTGTCGATACGCGAACGCACTGGGCGCACGAGAGACTCCGGGTCCTCGGGGAAGACGCCGGCCGCGACATCGGCGATCGTTGCTCCACCGCCCCCGCCATGGGTGACGTGGTGCGCCTCCGCGTGGGCCGCGAACCGCAGCGCGCCGAGCGCTTCGAAGACGCCGGCCTTCTCGGCGACCACGACCGGCGCCTCGCTGAGCGCCGCGACGCCCTCGGCGATGGGGCCCATGAGCGCCCCGTGCCCGATCAGGACCACGGGGCCGTCGAGCTTGTTCTTGTCGTAGAGGCCGTGGACGTTGCGGGCGACGCCGGCGAACAGGCCATGGAAGATGCGCCCGTGCGACTCGCCCTGGTTGGCGAAGTGCGTCAGCTCACTCTTGGCGAACACGGCGCAGCGGCTGGTCACGGTGACGCCGTCGGGGCTCGCCTCGGCCAGTTCGACGGCCTCGTCCAGCGAGCGGCCCAGGCGGGCACACAGGCCTTCGACCGTCTCGCCGGTCCCGGCCGAACAGCGTTCGTTGGCCTCGTAGGCGACGCGCCCGTGCGCGTCACGCGTGAGAACAGAGTAGCCGCCGCCGCCGACCCGAACGACGTTGAGCGGGCCGTCCGCGTACAGCCAGGCAGCGGCCTGCTCCTGAGCGATCTCCTCGGGCACGCCGCCGAGGACCGGGGCGCCGAGTCGGTCGCCATAGACGCCGGTCGCCGCCACCCCGGCCAGCCTCTCGTGGTCAAGCTCCCGGTACAGCTCGAGGAACGGCCGCAGCGGTTCACCGAGGTGGCGCTCGGCGCGCGTCTCGAGGACACGCAGCTCGCCATCCCCGTCGCGCTCGCCCACAGCGAGCGAGGTGGTCACTTTGCCGAGGTCGACACCAAGAAACAGCGGGAGCACGCCGTGCGCGACGACGCCTTGACGCGCGGTATCGGAGGTGACGGGATCAGGTCCGGCTGCCGGGGGGTTCACGCCTCTGCTTATACCAGAGCCGCGCTTGGGCGCCTAACCCTGCGCCCAGACGTCATTCCGTGAGCGCGATCCTAGGTGCGGCGCTCCGGACCCTGATGGGGCCGCGCTGCATTGCGGCGATCGGGCACCCGCTCCTGAGCCTCCCGATCCTCCCGATCCCCCGTAGTCTCCTGAGACCCGTCCGCGTTCGCCAGCCAGCCCGAACCGCCCATGCGGGCATCCGCCAGCGACTTGGCGAGGAGAGTCACGAGCTCGTCGTTGGCCGCCTCCAGCCAGCTCTCGCCGGGGGCGTGCAGCACGTCACCGTCCTCAAGAAAGAGGTAGCGCGCGCCGCGCGCTTCGGGCCGGCGGTCGAGCACGAGGTAGCCGTGCGCGTGCGGCGCGTTCGTCTCGGCGTCGATCCCGCCGAAGAAGACAGCGCAATTGGGGACGCGCCCGGCGATACGCATTGCCGAAACGTATTTGGAGACGACCTCGCGCAGCTTCGCTTTCGGATCCTTGGGCTGATACGAGTAGCTCACAGTCTCACCTCCGTGCCAGGCTTTTCTGGTTTACATTGTACCCGCGCGACACGGCGAGCGGCGGAGACGATGCGCAGCCCGGACGCCACGCGCAGGCCCAATCGGCGGCATCCGCCCACAGCCCATCGCTGCCGAACACTCCACGCGCCGCGCCCGGCGAGGACCTCGTCCCACTGCTTCCAGCCGCCCATGCGCGCGAGCACCACGGTGAGCTCGGGATACGCGTCGAGCACACGCACGAAGCTCCGCGGCGTGGAAGAAGATGACCACCCGTGCGCGAGCGCCGCCTCGTAGATGGACGCCCCGCGATCATCGTCGGGAGGGAACGCCTGGAACTCCGGATGGAGCCTGAAGCCGCGCAGCCCGCGCGCTGCCAGGCGCGCGATCTCAGCCTCAGATCAGGGTGGCCGGGGTGCATCGCCCCGAAGGCAAGCACGCGGCCGGCCGGCAGAGCGACGGCCCAGTCGTTGACCGCCGCCACGCTCTGCGGCCGCGTCGTCACCGGCTATGCCACGGAGCGGGTGACACCGTTCTGCTTCATCGCTGCCAGCAGGCCAAGAGCCGTGCCGTCGACGCGCGGCTCCGCACAGGACTTCTCCTGCAGCACCGACAGCGCCGCGGTGGCGACCTCGTCGGGGAAGATGTGCACGTGCGTGTCGCGGATGCACTTGCGATGACCGGCATCGGTCGTCACGCGAACACCATCCTTTCTCCCCCGTCGCCGTCAGGAGAGGCTCGCATCCTTCCGCACGCGCACCGTGCCGTCGGTGTGACGAGACTGAACGGCCGGGCGACGCCGGCAGACCTGCGGCCACCGGCGCGCAGCGGGTATAGTGACGACCATGGATGATGACGCCCGACGCGACCCCGAGGTGCAGCGCTACCTCGACGAAGCCCTGGACGCCCTCGAGGACGACGACCTCAAGGCTGCCGCGCGAGCGCTCGCGAGCGCCCGCGCGGTGGCTCCCGACGACCCCGCCGTGCTCGAGGTCGAGGCCGAGCTTGCCATCACCGGGGACGACCCCGAGGCGGCTCTGAACGCCTATCGGCGCTGGAGCGAAGCCGAGCCGGCCGACCCCGAGCCCTGGATCGGCTCGGCCGAGGTGTACCTGGACTACGACGAACCCGGCGAAGCCGCGCGCCTGCTGCGCGAGCTGCTCGCCAGCACCGTACTCGACATCCCCGAAGAAGCCGACGCCCGCCACCTGCTCGGCCATGCCTGCGACGCCAAGGGCGACCGCAAGGGCATGGTCAAGGAGTGGCTCGCCGTGCTGCGGCTCGACGCTGCCGGCGAAGAGCCCGAACCGCTGATGAGCGCGACCGAGTTCGAGCGCATCGCCGCGGCGGCGCTCGACGAGCTGCCGCCCGAGATCCTCGCCCACCTTCACAACGTGCCCATATTCGTCGAGGACCGGCCCTCGGAGGCTCTCGTCCTCGAGGGCCTCGACCCGCGCACCTTGGGCCTGTTCCACGGCATCGCCATGCCCGACCAGTCCGTGCTGGGGTCGGGACCCGGGCCCGGCCTCATCCATCTCTTTCAGCGCAACCTGGAACGCGAGGCCGCGGACGAGGACGACCTGGCCGAGCAGATCCGCATCACCGTGCTGCACGAGACGGCGCACTACTTCGGCGCCGAAGAAGCCGACATGCACCGCTTCGGGCTGAACTGACCCCCGCCGGCTCCCCCGACCACCAAGAGAGGCCGCGGCGCGGCGTGATGTGACCACGCAGGCGGGCGAGTGCATAGCGTAGGTCTCCGGCGCGACGCTCACGTCGCCGACTGGCTCGATCACGCCATCGACCGCCAGAACGGAGACCGACCAGGCGTAGCCGCTGACTGGCTTGCCAGGCAGCTCGACGGAGAGAGTCCCATCGACGGCGAGCTGTACGCTCTTGGTCACGCGCTGCCCTGCCGCATGCACGGTCTTGGGCAGCGTGCGCTTGACGATGATCGCCGAGAAGGCGTAGCCCTGGTTCGGCCAGCCGGCCGAGCGTTCCTGCCCCATGGGCGCACAGCCTCGTTCGGCCGGCCGGAAGGCCGCGCCGGCGGGGTCAGGCGGGAAGGCCGAGCAGCTGCAGCGCGCGCTTCCCGAACGCGCCGCCGATCTCGGCCCGGGCCTCCTCATCGGCGGCGCCGCCGATCAGAACGGCGTAGCCTTCCTCCAGAGCCTTCAGCGTCACGGCCAGCTCGTGAGGGTCATCAAGCGCGACGCGGCCTGCGTCCATGCATTCGCGAAGCGACTTCTCGATCAGCGCGAGCGACTCCTGGTAGACCCTGGCCAAGGCGCGGCGCACGGTGGAGTGGGTGAGGCTGACGTAGAAGAGGGCATAGAAGGCGCGGTCGTCGAGAAGCTGATGGTACTCGACGCTGAAGAGGTGGTCGACGATGGCGCGCAGCCGCTCAAGCGGGTCGGCGATGCTCTCCAGCAGGGCGCCTTGGGTCTCTTGATAGCGCTCGAGCTGGTAGTCGACAAGCTCGATGGTCATCTGTTCCTTGGTGCCGAAGTAGTGGATGAGCAGGCTGGGCGGTGCGTCGATGCGCTTGGCTATCTTGGCGACGGACGCACCCTGGAGCCCTTCCTCGAGGAGGACTTCGTAGTAGGCGGCCAGCATCTCGCGCCGGCGGATCCGCGCCCACTCCTCGCGCCTCATGCCCCCCAGCCAGATTGCACTCGTCGGCGCCGGCGAGCGCCGGCCTTGCCTCCGCCGCCTCGGAGGTGTCCAGCCAGAACGGCGTGGGCTCGGCGTCCGCGAGGGAGCCGAGTCAGCGCCTGTCGCTGCGGGGTGCTGTGTCGCTGAAGATCGGGGTCATGGGTTCCACCCTCCCAGGTGGCCGACGTGCCGCCCGGCCGGTACGGCCGCGCAGGGCCCGGGCCGATCAGGCCGCGTCAGGAGGGATCGCGGGTCCGACGGCGCTGCCGGCCCAGCCGCGCGGCCGGCGGTACGAGATGAAGGTGTAGACGCTGGGACCCATGGCCCGACAGTAGGGGCGGCCGTGGATACCGCGTCAACTCGCCCCGGCCGGATGACCAACAACGACCAGCATTCCCTCCTCCGCCGCGCAACTTTGACGAGGAACGGGCTCTGGCGTGTCACCTCTCCTGGTGGCAGCATTCATCGTGTGATCGATGCGTCGCCACCGTACGCACAGGGGGGAACGTATGGGAGGGCAACTCCGCCGCGTCAGGATGCGGCTCGCCACCGTCGTCGTCATCATCTTCGTCTTCGTGTCCTCGGGCGCCTTCGGCCTCGAGGACATGGTGGGGTGGAGTGGCCCCGGCATCACCCTGGTCCTGCTCCTGGTCCTGCCCATCGTGTGGGCCCTGCCCATGGGGCTCGTGTGCGCCGAGCTGGGCTCGGCGATCCCCGAGGAGGGCGGCTACTACGTGTGGGTCACGCGCGGCCTGGGCGAGTACTGGGGCTTTCAGGCCGGCTGGTGGTCGTGGCTCACGACGTTCGTCGACTCGGCCGTGTACGTCGCACTCATCATCGGCTACCTGCAGGGCTGGCTGCACCTCGGCGACAACACCGCCTGGCTGATCGGGGTCGCGATCATCGCCGTGCTCGCCTACCTCAACATCCGCGGACTCAAAGTGATCGCGATCAGCTCGATCATCATGACGATCATCATCCTGGTGCCGTTCGCGGCGATGACGGTGATCGGCTTCGCGAAGTGGCACGGTGTGCCCTGGGAACCCTTCTCCTACCCCGGCCAGGGGATCTGGACAAGCATCGGCTACGCCCTCGCCGTGGGCATGTGGATGTACTCGGGCTACGACTCCATGTCGGTGCTGGCCGGCGAGGTCGAGAACCCGCGCCGGCTGATCCCCCGCGGCCTCATGATCGCCATGCCTCTGGTCATCGTCTCGTATTTCGTGCCGACGCTCGCGGCCCTCGCCGGCGTCGGCCGCTGGAACGAGTGGACCACCGAGGGCGGCATCTCCTTCGTCGAGATCGCCAAGGTGCTCGGCGGCAGCACCCTGGGCATCGCCATGCTCGTCGCCGCAGTGGTGAGCAACCTCGCCCTCTACCAGGAGTACCTGGCCCAGGGCGCCCGACCGGCCTACGCGATGGCCGCCGACAACCTGCTGCCGCAGGCGCTCACCAGGACCCACGCCAAGTACGGCTCGCCGTGGGTCTCGATCGTCTTCCTGGCGGTCGTCAACGCGCTGCTCGTGCGCTGGGGGTTCCAGACCCTGATCGTGATCGACGTCTTCCTGATGATGTTCTACTACATCCTCATCTTCATCGCCGCGATCCGCCTGCGAGTCACCGAGCCCGGGCTCGAGCGCCCGTTCAAGGTGTTGGGCAACACGGCGGTGCTTACGCTCATCTGCGCGCCGGCGATCGCCATCGCCATCATCGCCCTGTTCACGAACGGCATGGACTGGCTGGTCGGCGGCCTCGCCGGCGTGCTCACCGGTCCGATCGCCTACCTGATCTTCAAGCCGGCGTGCCGGCCAAAAGGCCCGCCGGCCGCCGATGCGGCCGCCGGCGGCCCCGCGCCGGCCGACTGAGAGCTGGTACCGGGCCCGATTCTCGGCTCTGCTATTCGGCGTTGAACTCGGTCGGATTGTTCTCGCACGACAACGTGGAGAACTTGCACAGCTGGCTGGGCGGCAGGAGGACCTTGCCCTCAGGGCCGTGGTTCGCGGCATCGACGACCGAGTCGGGCGCCTCCAGGCGGTAGTAGTCGTAGAGGAGACCCTCCCGGTGCTTGGCGTAGTCCCGGTCCTTCATGTTGTTCGGCGCGCCGGTGAGCTTCTCCATGTTGTAATGGACCTCGAGGCCGCGGTCCGCGACCAGCACGTCGGTGACCGGGATCACGCTGAAGAAGTTCGGGAAGAAGCCCGTGTCGACCAGGAGCCAGTGCGGCCGGCCGTCGTCGTCAACGTACAGATCCGTGATCGCGCCGATGTCGCGGCCGGTCTCGTCCAGCAACTTGCGGCCCTGCAGTTCCTCAGCGGTCAGTGAGATAGTCGCCATCTTCCCCTCCCAGATGCACCCGAGGCCTAGGGTCGTCGCACAGTGTCGATGTGCTACTACCCTGGGAAGACCGGTATTTAACCTAGTACGACAGTGAGAATGCGGCAGAGCCCCGGGGGAAGGCGGGGCTCCGCCGCGTCGCGCCAAGTCGCCTATTGCAGTGGCTGCAAGACGAAGACCCGATCCCTGGCCATCCAGCCGACCAGACCATAGGAGGTGTTCTGATCGCTGCAGGCGTAGGCGAAGTCGCCTTGGTTGAGGTCGCCTGAACCGCCGCCGTTGCTCAGCGCCTTGGCGCTGATGTCGTTCACGCTCTCGTTGCCGCCCCAGGAGAGCAGACCGGCGCTGCCCGACTTGAAGGTGCTGTCCGAGAAGGAGAGGATCCGCTTGCCATCCACGCTGATCGCGTGCTGGTCACCAACGACCTTCACGGTGATCTGGTGCGGCTGACCGTAGACGCTGAATCCGGCGGGCACGCTGGCGGACGCCCACCGGCGCCGGGCTCCGCGCAGCCTCACTGCCGCCCGGCGCCGCTAGGGTTCAGCCCGGGAGGCGCGTTGCCGACAAAGGCACTACACTGGGAAGCACCTGTTGAATCCCCGAGGCCGAAAGCGAAAGTCGTCATGTGCATCGGCAAGAGGTCTGCATGATCAAGACCGTCCAGGCGACGGCGCTCGCCCTGGTACTGGCCGCGCTCGGCGCCATGGTGGCGGCCCCACCCTGCACGGCCATGCCCGCGCTCCAGCCGGCGCAGCCGTCCGCAGCCTCCGCGGAGGCCCTCTCCGGCCCCGCCGCGGCCGGCCTTGGCCGGCTTCCCAACCCCGTCGAGATGCACCTCGGTGCCGCGTCCGGCACGCGGCTCGCGCAACGGGCGACGGCGCTGCCGGCGCAGTACGACCTGCGCGCCGAGGGGCGCCTCTCGCCCGTCAAGGATCAGCGCCAATACGGCACCTGCTGGGCGTTCGCCAACATCGGCGCCCTCGAATCCCGCCTGCTCAGCGCAGAACCCGCCGAACCGAGCGACTTCAGCGAGGCCAACCTCGTCACGCGAAGCGGCTTCGGACCCTTCCTCGACCAGGACGGGCACACGATCGGCCGGTACTGGGCCGGCGGCTACGATGCCATGGCGGTGGCCTACTTCGCGCGCTGGGCGGGCCCGGTGAACGAACGCGACGACCCCTACCCCTCCAAAGTGCCGCCGCGCACCAACGTGGCGCGCAAACACGTGCAGGACGTGGTCATGCTTCCGGGCCGCGCCAGCGTGTATGACAACGACCTGCTCAAACAGATGGTGATCGACTATGGTGCCCTCAGCGTCGGCATGTACTGGGGCGACGGCTCGTACAAAGGCGACACCTCCGCGTACTATCGCGCCGGCCGGAAGGCCTACGAGAACCACGGCGTGTGCATCGTGGGCTGGGACGACGCCTACAGCAAGAGCAACTTCGCCGTCTCCCCGCCCGGCGACGGGGCCTTCATCGTACGCAACAGCTGGGGCAGCGCTTGGGGCGACTCCGGGTACTTCTATGCCTCCTATTACAACCGCGACTTCGCCTTCGGCGACTGCACCTCGTACGCACGCGTTGACGACCCCGGAATCTACCAGCGCAGGTATCAGTACGACACGCTGGGCCTTGTACAGGCCCGGGCGTTCAGTGGCTTCAAGAACCCGTCCACGGCTTCCATAGCCAACAGGTACACGGCGCGGGCGAACGAGCGGCTCGTGGCCGTCGGCTTCTACGCCACAGCCGGCGAGTGCACCTACACAGTGTACGCGGGACCGTCGCTGCGCTCCCTGACCAGGTACACCTCGGGCACGCTGGCGCTGCCCGGGTACCATACGGTCGATCTGCCCTCGGCGATGAGCCTGCGGCGGAACCGCCGGTTCGTCGTCGCCGTGCGGCTGACCACGCCGGGAGCGAAGCCGATGCCCCTGGAGCGGCCGCTTCGCGGGTACTCCGCCAAGGCTTCGGCCTCCCCCGGCCAAAGCTTCATCAGGCCCGGTTCCGGGCGCTGGTGGGACCTCACGGGCTACAAGGGCTTGAGTGAGGCCAACGTGTGCCTCAAGGCTTATACGGCTCAGTGACGGCGGCGGGCGCCGCTGCGTCATGGGGTCGTGCGTGGCCTCCAGGTCCTGGCCCTCGGCCACGTGCTCAGTCGGACCACCAGACGCAGGGGTGGGCGCGCCTGAGCGGAGTTGGGGATCGCGAACGGCGTCGCCGACGGGCCTCCCAAGGATAAGCTAGGCACAGTCGGCACCGTTGAAGGGAATGCCTGGATGCAGAATCGCGGAGCAGCAAGCCGCCCGAAGGCGTTTCGGCTGCGAGCCGTACTCTTCGACTTTGACGGCACCCTCACGCGGCCCGGCGCGCTCGATTTCGCCGCCTTGAAGCGCGAGGTCGGCTGTCCACCCGACCGCCTCGTGCTGGAGTGGATCGAGGCGCTGCCCGCCGGCGCGGAGCGCGAGGCAGCGCTGTCGGCGCTGGAGCGCTTTGAACTCGTCGGCGCCGCCCGATCCGCAGCCAACGAAGGGGCGGAGGACCTTCTGCGGCGCCTGCGCGCGCTGGGCCTGCGGCTCGGAGTGCTCACGCGCAACGGCCGGCTCGCCGTGGACAAGGCGCTGCAGCGCTTCACCCTTCAAGGTGCGAACGGCTTCGACGTCCTGATCACCCGCGACGACGCCGTGGCGCCCAAGCCCTCCCCCGACGGGGTGTCGCGGGCAGCCGCGGCCATGGGGGTCGCCGCCGAGGAGACGCTGGTCGTCGGCGACTACGTGCTCGACATGCAGGCCGGGCGCGCCGCCGGCGCCGTGACCGTTTACCTCACCAACGGCGCCGGCTCGGCCGCCGGCGACGGCTCGGGCTGCCCCGACGACGCGGCCTGCGACTTCGTGGTGCACAGCCTGGCCGAGCTCGACGCAGTCGTGAAGCTCGGCCTGCCCCTGCCTCGGGGCAAGCTCCCCAACGAGCTCCTGAGCCGCCATCTGAAGAGCTTGGCGGGCGGCGACCCCGCAGTGCTCCTCCCGGCTGCGGTCGGGGAAGACGTGAGCGCGCTCGACATGACGGGCGTCGAGGTCCTGGTCGCCCACGGCGACCCCATCACCCTCGCCGGCAGCGACCTGGGAAGCTACGCCGTGCTCGTCAACGCCAACGACATCGCCACCTCGGGCGGCGACCCGCGCTGGCTGCTCACCACCGTCCTGCTCCCGACAGACACGACCCCGTCGCAGGCGCTGGCGCTGCTGGACGACATCTCGGTCACCGCGGCAGCGGAGAACGTCGTCCTCGTCGGCGGCCACACCGAGGTGAGCGATGTCGTAAGCCGCCCCGTGGTCTCGGCCACGATGCTCGGCGTCGTGCGCCGCGCGGACCTGCGCGACAAGCGCGAAGCGTTGCCCGGCGACAAGGTCATTCTCACCAAGGAGCTCGCCGCGGAAGGCACGGCGCTGCTCGCCCGCGAACTGGGCGAGCGCCTCCGCGCTCACGGCATGAACGCCTCCGAACTCGACGACTGCCGAAGCCTGCTGGACCGCCTGAGCATCGTGCCCGAGGCGCGCATCGCCGCGCGCTTCGCCGGCGTGCGCGCCCTGCACGACGTCACCGAGGGCGGTCTTGCCACCGCCCTTCGTGAGCTGATCGTGGCCTGCCATCACGGGATCACCGTCCACCTGGAGCGCATCCCGGTGTTCCCCGAGACCACGCGGATCTGCGAGCTGCTCGGAGCCGACCCGCTAGGTCTGATCGCTTCGGGCAGCCTGCTGATCTGCTGCCGCCCCTCGGAGGCCGAGGCCGTGGCGATGGTGCTGCACGACTCCCTCATCGAGGCCGTCGAGATCGGGGAGGTCGGCGAGCCGGGCGCCGGCGTGACCGCTCTGGAGCGCGGCCGGCCGGCACCCTGGCCGGAGTTCGCCGTCGACGAGGCGGCGCGAGTGCTTGGGCAGAGCGAAGTGGAGTGAGCAGCGGCGCGGAGTAGCTAGAGCGCCGTCAGCTGCCAGTCGATGTTGAGCTCGTCGCAGTGCCGCCCGAGAGCCTCGCGCAGCGCGGCCACCGGCGTCAGCGCCGGAAGCGAGACGACAAGCTCCATCTCGAAGAGAGGGGTGTTGGTGTAGGGCGCCGGTCGCAGTGAGGTGTCCGCGCTCTCGATGTTCACGCCGAGCTCGCCCAGCAGGTGGGCGATCGACTGCATGAGCCCCGGGTGGTCCATGGCCCACGTGTTGAGACGGTACGGCATGGCCTTCGCGGAGGTGCCGCCGGGGCCCATGTCGGTCGAGTGCAGTTCGGCGTGCACGAGGGTCTGGCGCTTGAGGGTGCCCAGGCCGTCCTGAAGCCGGCCCATCACTTCGCCGGGGCCGGTGACCAGCATCATCATGGCGAACTGACCGTGCAGATTGACCATGCGGCTGTCCTCGAGGTTGCCGCCGCGCTCCAGAACGTAGCGCGTGACTTCGTCGACCAGGCCGGGCCGGTCCGTGCCGATGGCGCTGAGGATCACGTGTCGGATGGCGCTCATGACGCACAGACTAACCCGAACGACGCGCGAACGCAACGCCGGGGGCGGCCCGGCCCGGCGTGCGGTACAGTGGGAACGTGACTGCCGCCAGCACGAACTACCGGGCCGACCTGCACGTCCATTCCAGCTGCTCGGACGACCCGACCAATCCGGGCATCCGCGCCCTGCACGGCCGCGAGTCGTACACCGATCCGCTCGAGGTGTACGCGGCCGCCAAGGCGCGGGGCATGGACTACGTCACCATCACCGACCACAACACGCTGGACGGGTCGCTGGCCATCGCCCACCTTCCCGGCACCTTCCTCAGCTGTGAGTTCGACACCTGGTTTCCCGACGCCGGCGGCAAGTTCCACGTGCTGGCGCTGGGCATCGACGAGGCTACGTTCGCCGCCGCCTCCCGCGCCCGCGCTTCGATCTATGACCTCGTGGCCTGCCTGCGCGAGGCCAGCGTGGCGCACGTCCTGGCCCACCCGCTGTTCGACATGAGCGGCACGATGACGGCCGACACCGTGGAGAAGCTCCTGCTGCTGTTCAACGTGCTCGAGGGCCTCAACGGCTCCCGCGTGTCGCGCTGTAACGG
>Ga0207931_1000764_pt1 | contig 11558 bp, 7 predicted proteins | sample NGESurdeep092012_2_FD_184478 | JGI IMG/M metagenome (GOLD analysis project Ga0207931, IMG submission 184478) | Arctic peat soil microbial communities from Barrow, Alaska - NGEE Surface sample 415-1 deep-092012 (SPAdes) | ecosystem: Environmental > Terrestrial > Soil > Wetlands > Peat ...
GGGATGAACAGCGTTCGGATTCCCTTCAACTACCGGCATTTCGAGGACGACGATCGACCGTTCGAGCTCAAGTCTGAGGGGTTCGACCGCCTGGACCGCGCGGTGGAGGCATGCGCCGCGCACGGCATCTACACGATCCTCGACCTGCACGCAGTGCCTGGGGCGCAGAACCAGCACTGGCACAGCGACAACCCGACGCATTGGGCGCAGTTTTGGACCCACCGGCACTTTCAGGACCGGGTCGTGCACCTCTGGGAGGCGCTGGCCGACCGGTACAAGGGCAACCCGTGGGTGGCAGGGTTCAATCCAGTGAACGAACCGGCCGACGTCTCCGGAGAGGTGATCGGCCCATTCTACCGCCGCCTGGAGCACGCGATCCGCGCTGTTGACCCCGAACACATCCTCTTCCTGGACGGCAACCGGTACTCGACGGAGTTCGAAGTCTTGGGCGACCCGATGTCCAACACCGTGTACACCGCTCACGACTACGCGCTGGCCGGATTCGCGGACAGCGGTCCGTACCCCGGTGTCTCTCGTGGGCAACACGTTGACCGGACGTACCTGGAACGCACGTTCCGGGCCCGCACGGAGTACATGCGCAGGACCGGAACCCCGATCTGGATTGGGGAATTCGGTCCGGTCTACACCGGCGACACGTCACGCGATGTGCAGCGATACCAGCTCTTGCGGGACCAGTTGGAGATCTACCAAGAGCACGGCGCGAGCTGGTCGCTCTGGACGTACAAGGATATTGGACTGCAGGGCCTCGTGCAGGTCGCCCCGGACTCGCAGTACGTGGAGCGGATCCGCCCCGTGGTGGAGAAGAAGGCCCGGCTCGGGGTCGACGCCTGGGGTTCCGTGGACTCCGGAGTCCGCCACATCCTGGAGCCGATCGAACGGACGTTCGCCGAGGAGTTCCCTGACTTCGAGCCGTATCCCTGGGGCAGACAGCGCTGGATCCAATGCCTCGTGTGCAACATCCTGCTGGCCGAACCGCTCGTGGACGACTTCGGCCGGTGTTTCGAGGGTCTCACCCCGGGTGAGGCCGAGGCGATCGCGGACTCCTTCGCGTTTGAGCGCTGCGCGGTGCGCGAACCCCTCGCCGAGATCCTGGGGGCGGTGAGCCGCTCATGAAGGTGGCCCGGCTTCACGGTGTGGGAGATATTCGCGTCGCCGATGAGGACCGGCCGTCCCTGGCTGCGGGCGAGAGCCTCGTCCGCGTGACGGCGGTGGGTCTTTGTGGTTCCGACTTGCACTGGTTCAGTGAGGGCGGTATCGGGGATGCCGAGCTTTCGCAAGGTCTGGTGCTTGGGCACGAGTTCGCTGGGATCATCGAGGGTGGGCCCGACGACGGGCGACGGGTAGCCGTCGACCCCGCGCGTCCGTGCGGAGCGTGTGAGCAGTGCCTGGAAGGAAACCGCAACCTCTGCCCCACGGTGCGCTTCGCGGGGTACGGCGGCACCGACGGGGGCCTGCGCGAGCTCGTCGCCTGGCCCACGGCGCTGTTGCACCCCGTACCCGACACTCTTGGCGACGCCGACGCGGCGATGCTGGAACCGCTTGGGGTGGCGCTGCACGCCCACAACCTGGGGAAGCCGCCGGTGGGTGGGGTTGTCGCCGTCATCGGCTGCGGGCCCATCGGGTTGTGTCTGGTCCAGGTGGCCCGAGCCGCAGGCGCCATGCACGTCGTCGCCGTCGAGCCTTTGGGCCACCGACGCCGGGCCGCTGCAGCAATGGGTGCCGACGTCGTACTCGACGCGGCCGCCGACAACGTCCGCGCTGCCATGGCAGAGGCGACGGGCGGCCGGGGCGTCGATGTCGCGTTCGAGGTTGCCGGGAACGACGCGGCCGTCGCACTCGCCGTCGCGGCCGCGAGACCCGGGGGCCGGGTCATTCTGGCCGGAATCCCGGGGGACGACAGCACCACGTTCCCCGCCTCGCTGGCCCGTCGCAAGGGGCTGACACTCAAGCTTTGCCGGCGGATGAAGGACACGTACCCCCGGGCGACTTGGCTGGCGCACAAGGGCCTCGTCGATGTGGCCTCCATCGTCACGCACACCTTTCCGCTCGAGAAGGCGGACGAGGCGTTCCGCGCCGCTAGTGATCGCGTCGGCCTCAAGATCATCGTGTCGCCAAACGCGTGAGTGGCGGGGCCGGGTTGGTCATTGCGGTCGACTGCTCGACGACCGCGGCCAAGGCCGTCGTCCACGACGAGGCAGGCCACGTCGTCGCCCAGGCCGCCCGACCCTTGCGCACGCTGCAGCCCCGCCCAGCGTGGCACGAGCAGGACGCGGAGCAGTGGTGGGTGGCCACACATGGCGCCATTGCTGAGGCCGTGGCGGCGCTGGGCGACCCAGGCCGGGTCCGGGCGCTGTGCATCACGCACCAGCGAGAGTCGTTCGTGTGCCTCGACGGCAGCGGGCGGCCGCTGCGACCGGCGATCCTCTGGCTCGACGGCCGAGCCCACGAGGAGATCGCAGAGCTCGGCTCGACGCGAGTTCACGAGTTGTCCGGCAAGCCGCCGGACACCACCCCCGCCATCTACAAGCTGGCTTGGCTGGCCCGACACGAGCCCGCCGTCCTGCGGGACGCCGTTCACGTGGGAGACGTACAGGCGTACCTGGCCTGGCGGCTGACCGGCCGGTGGGCGACCAGCCACGGCTCGGCCGACACCCTCGGGCTCTTCGACCTCCAGCGCATGGAGTGGTCCGCCGAGCTGCTCGAGCTTGCCGGGATCCGCGGCGATCAATTACCCGATCTGGTGCCCGCGGGCGACGAGCTCGGCACCGTTCCGGGTGAGGTCGCGCGCTCGCTGGGACTGCCGGGGCCGGTGCCCCTGGTCTCCGGCATAGGCGACGGCCAGGCCGCCGGCCTGGGACTCGGTGCGACCGTTCCGGGCGTTGCCTACCTGAACCTCGGCACCTCCATGGTCTTGGGGGTCCAGTCGCGGGAGTACCTGTGGGACCCAGCGTTCCGAACCCTCGCCGGGCTCCGGTCGGAGACGTATACCCTGGAAACCGTCCTCAACTCGGCCGCGTATGTTGCCACGTGGTGCAGGGAGCAGTTCGGTGAGCGCGGAGCCGAGGGCATTGCGGGATCCGAACTGGAGGCCGCAGCCGCCCAGCTGCCGATCGGAGCTGAGGGTCTGCTCACTTTGCCGTACTGGAATGCCGCGCAGACCCCGCACTGGGATGCGCTTGCCCGCGGCGCAGTCGTTGGGTGGCACGGTCGCCACACGCGGGCTCACCTGTATCGCTCGATCCTCGAGGGAGTCGGATTCGAGTTGCGCCTCCACCTCGAGCGGCTAGAAGAAGTGACCGGCCAGCGGATCGAGTCGATCCGTGCCGTGGGGGGAGGCGCGCGCAGCCCGTTGTGGATACAAATCGTAACCGACATCACCCAGCGCCCCGCGCGGGTGTGCGCCGACCGTGAGATCAGCGCCGCCGGTGCGGCCGCCCTCGCCCGGGGGTTCCTGGACCGGGCGAGGCATGCATCCACGGATGTGGCGCCTCCGGCGCAGCCGGATGGCCGTGACGTGTCGCCCGATCCGTCGACGGCATCCGGCTACGACGCGCTCTTCGCTGTCCACCGCCGGATGTACCCGTCGCTACGTGGGTTGTTCCCCGATCTCGCTGCGGCCGCCGGCGTGATTCCGCTCGGGTGAGAGGTCACGTGTTCGCGTAGCGCTGGGTGCTCGCGCGCACGACGAGCCTCGTCGCGAGTTCAATGCGGGTCGGCGGACCGAGGTGGTCCGCGCTCTTCATCGAGAGCACCATGCGCACGGCCTCTGCCGCCATCTCGCTGCAAGGCTGGCGTACGGTCGTCAGCGGCGGCGTGACGTAGCGCGCAATCGAGATATCATCGAAGCCCACCACGCTGAGGTCGTCGGGCACTCGGAGCCCTCGGCGGCGGGCTTCTTCGTAGACCCCCAGCGCCTGCATGTCTGAGCCGGCGAAGATCGCCGTGGGAGGCTCCGGCTGCGACAGCAGTTGGGCCGCTCCGATCCTGCCCCCCTCGGGGAGGAAGTCCCCGTGCAGCACGAGCTCGGGGTCAACCGGAACCCCGGCTCGGCGCAGCGCCGCGTGGTAGCCATCGATTCGCTCTGCGCTGCACGCAAGGCGAGGACTCCCGCTGATCATTCCGATCCGGCGGTGCCCTTGGCCCAACAGGTGCTCGGTCGCACTGAGCGCTCCGGACCAGTTCGCCGCGCCGACGCTTGCCAGCCGGGGGTCGCTGTTGCCCGTCCGGTCTACCAGCACTACCGGGACGTTCGTCGCGGTCAGTCGGTCCAACGTCTCCGGCGGGATATCGGAGATAACCAGCACGACGCCGTCGGACCGTCGGCGGACGAGGTTCTGGACCCACCGGCGGCTCAGGTTGTCGCCATGGGTGGAGGTGACCACGAGACCCACGCCGGCGCGATGCGCGGCCTCTTCCGCCCCCGCGAGAACTTCCAGCAGCCACGGCGAGTCCACGGCGTTGACGACGAAGTCCACCAAGCCAGCGCGGGTCGCCTTCTTGGCCAAGGCGCGGCGGCGATACCCCATCTTCGCAATGGATTCCTCGACGCGACCACGGGTGGATTCGGCGATGTCGGGCCGGTTGTTCAGGACCTTGGAGACGGTCGGTACGGAGACGCCCGCATGCGCGGCGACATCCGAGAGGGTGGCGCGAGGCCGGTTCGTGAGCGACATACCTCAATCCTACAGAAACTTTCGGAGAAGTCCAGAGCACGAGATGCGGTTTCGTTGCGAGAGATGCCTTGATATTTCGACCTTACGACCCTAGAATCCGTCTGCTGGCTGTCGCGCTTCACGACTCAAAGGAGAGTCCATGTTCAGATCTACGAAAGCGCACAAGATCGCCGTCGCTGGCCTTGTAGCCTTGGCCGTGGCTGGAGTGAGCGCTTGCGGCTCATCCGGATCGCAGAAGTCGGGCGGAGGGTCGGCGAAAGAGCTCCAGTTGTGGACCTTGCAGAACCCGGGCGTCAACGGCGTCCAGCAGAAAGCCGTGGACCGCTTCAACAAGAGCAGTGGCGCCAAGCTCAAGCTGTCGACCTACGTCAACGACCCGTACAAGGTGAAGCTCCAGACCGCGGTCGGCTCAGCGAACGCGCCCGACATCTTTTACAACTGGGGTGGTGGCAACCTCAAGGGTTACGTCGATGCCGGCCAGGTCGCAGACCTGACCAAGGCGCTCGACGCGGCTCCGGACGTCAAGGCGAAGTTCATCCCTAGCGTCCTGGACGTCGGCATCGTTGACGGCAAGGTGTACGGCATCCCGATGCAGGGTGTGCAGCCGGTGTCGTTCTTCTACAACAAGGTCGTCTTCAAGAAGGCTGGCATCAGCGCGTTCCCGACTACGTGGTCTGACTTCCTGACGGTAGTTGACAAACTCAAGGCGGCCGGTGTACAGCCGATCGCGCTGGCCGGCTCGCAGGGTTGGTGTGAGTTGATGTACCTCGAGTACTTCTTGGACCGCGTCGGCGGGCCCGAGAAGTTCCAGGCCATTGTCAAGAATGAGAAGGGCGCCTGGGCAGACCCTGCCGTCGTTGAGTCGATGGGGATGGTCCAGGACCTAGTCAATCGCGGCGCGTTCGGCACCAACTACGCTGCCGTCAACTACGACAACAAGGGTTCACAGGCGCTCCTGACCAGCGGGAAGGCCGCGATGGAACTCATGGGCTCCTGGGAGGTCACGTCGTTGAACGACGCCTTCCCCAAGTTCCTCACTGCTGGGAGTCTGGGCTGGGCGGACTTCCCCGCGATCAAGGGCGGCGCAGGTGACCCTCACGACATCGTCGGCAACCCGAGCAACTTCTACTCGGTCAGCTCCCGGTCCTCCGATGTCGCGGCCGCGACCAAGTTCCTGCTGCAGGAGATGGTGAGCGACGAATACGTCGCCGGCATGATCAGTGTCGGTCAGGTGCCGGCGATCGTGGGTTTGGAGAAGAAGGTCAAGGTCGGGGCCTTCGCCGACTTCAATACATACGTCTACCACCTGGGGCTCACCGCGCCGAGCTTCGCGCAGTCTTGGGACCAGGCGCTTCCTGCAGCACTGTCGCAGACGATGCTCACGAACATCCAAGAGGTGTTCAACAAGCAGATGACGCCCCAACAGTTCGCTGATGCGATGGACGCCGCCGCGGCACCGTGAGTTCGCGCACTCAATCGAGCGTGCAGGCGGGGCGACCCGGATTCGTCTGGGCCGCCCCGGCCATCGTCTTCTTCGGCGTGTTCGCGCTGTTGCCGATGTTCGTGGTCGTCTACCTCAGCTTCACCTCGTATAACGCGATTTCCGACCCGGTGTGGATCGGCGTGAAGAACTGGAAGCATCTCGCCGCGGATCCGCTCGTGGGCAATTCCCTGCGCCTGTCGGCAATCCTCACGGTCTTGTCCTGGCTCGTGCAGACGGCCATAGCTTTACCGCTCGGGGTCTACCTAGCAGGCAAGGGCCGCACCCGCAGCGTGCTCGCCGCCGCCCTCTTTCTGCCACTACTGATGTCCGGTGCTGCGATCGCGTTGTTGTGGAGCACTCTGTTCGACCCGAACTTCGGCCTCGCAAGCGTCGTCGGACCGCTGATCGGAGTGGCTAACGGCAACTTCATCGGGAACCCCTCCCTTGCCTTCTACTGCGTCCTGCTGGTCATAGCCTGGCAGTTCATCCCGTTCCACACTCTCCTGTACCAGGGTGCGACGCGGGCGATTCCCACCTCGCTCTACGAGGCAGCCATGATCGACGGCGCCGAGCGGTTCAAGCAGTTCACTTTGATCACGGTGCCGCAACTGCGCGACACGATCATCACCTCGGGTGTGCTAATGATCGTCGGATCCCTCACCTACTTCGAGATCATCCTCATCCTCACCGGCGGGGGACCAGGTACCGCCACTCGCATCCTTCCTCTGCACATGTACATCACCGGCTTCAGGGGATTCGACATGGGGTACGCGAGCGTCCTGGCGGTCCTGCTCCTAGCTGTCGGCACGAGCCTTTCCCTCTTGATCACCAAGGTCACCGGCTATCGCAAGATGGCCAGTCAGAAGGAAGGCCTGTGAGCAGCGCTGCGACCGGCACGCCTGAGATCCCGGCGGCCGGGCACGTCCCCGCGCGGCGCCCGGCGGACGGCCGCAGGCCGCGCCGCGGCAAGGCCATTGGGCCGTGGTGGAAGAGGATGAACTTCGTCGGAGGGCTCGGCGCCGCCGTGTGGCTCGTCATCGTCGGCGTGCCGCTATACTTTCTCTTCGTCCCGAGTTTGCGGGTGTCTGCGGATTATCTGGCCAAGGGTCCGTTGTCCCCGCCAAACAACCTCACGGTCGGGAACTACGCCACGATCATGCGGTCGGAGTTCCCTCGGTACTTTGTCAACACCATCATCGTGACGCTGGCGTGCGTCGCGATCGTCCTGGCACTGGCTCTGCCCGCCGCCTACGCCATCGTGCGTAGTCGCAAGAAGTCAGTGTCGACCGCCTTCTCGGTCATTTTGCTCGGGCTGGCCGTACCGGCTCAGGCTGTGATCCTGCCGTTGTATTTGCTCATCACAAAGGCCGGGCTTTACGACACGTTGCTGGCGATAATCCTGCCCACGGCCGCGTTTGCGCTGCCCCTTTCGATCATCGTCCTCACCTCGAGCCTGCGGGACGTCCCCGCGGAATTGTATGAGGCGATGAATCTGGACGGCGCAGGGGCGACCCGCGCCTTGTTCTCGCTTGTGATCCCGTTGTCTCGCTCGGCGCTGGCCACCGTCGGCATCTTCACCGCAATGCAGGCATGGAACGGGTTTCTCTTCCCACTGGTGTTGACCCAGAGCTCGTCGGTGCGCGTACTCACGCTGGGCCTGTGGGACTTTCAGGGACAGTTCGGCCAGAACGTACCGTTGCTCTTGGCGGCGATGGTCCTGGCGTTGTTGCCGCTGCTTGTCGTCTACCTGGTGGGGCGTCGGTACCTGCTGGCTGGTCTGACCGCAGGCAGCGGGAAGTAGCAGACCACCGCTTAGCACGACGCCGCGCCGCTCGTTCAACTCCGACATCAACTTGCGAGGCTTCTTTCCATGAGCGTTACAGACCAGTCCGAGTTCACCACACCGCTGTCACCGGAGGCCGAAGCACGCGTTCGCAACTTGATGGCGCAGATGACCCTGGAGGAGAAGCTCGCCCAACTGGTCGGCCTCTGGGAGAGTCGTAGTGGCGGCTGCCACGGCGGAGACGTTGCACCCATGCAGGACGCGATGCAGGCGGAGATCGACGAGTTCGAGGGATACGCCCGCTCGGGACTTGGGCAACTGGCGCGGGTCTTCGGCACGGCACCGGTCGAGCCGTCCGAGCAGGCCCGGGCGCTGGCCCGCAAGCAGCAGTGGCTCCAGAACAACACCCGGCTGGGGATCCCCGCACTCGTTCACGAAGAGTGCCTGACCGGACTCGTAGCCTGGAAGGCGACGACTTTCCCGGCGCCGCCGGCCTGGGGCGCGAGCTTCGACCCCGAGCTCGTGGAGCAGATGGGCCGGGCGATCGGGGACTCCATGCGGGCCCTCGGTGTCCACCAAGGTCTGGCACCGGTGCTGGACGTGGTGCGCGACGCCCGCTGGGGCCGGGTCGAGGAGTGCATCTCTGAGGACCCCTACCTCGTCGGCACGGTCGGAACCGCATACGTGCGCGGAGTGCAGAGCGCGGGCGTCGTCGCTACGCTGAAGCACTTCGTCGGGTACTCGAACTCACGCTCCGGTCGCAACCTGGCACCAGTGCACGCCGGGCCACGTGAGGTTGCCGACGTGTTGCTGCTGCCCTTCGAGATGGCAGTCCTCGATGGGGGCGTGGACTCGGTGATGAACTCCTACGCGGAGATCGACGGCATTCCCGTCGCCGTGGACGAGCAGTTGCTGACTACTGTCTTGCGGAACCGATGGGGCTTCAAAGGTACTGTGGTGGCGGACTACTTCGCCGTGGCCTTCCTGCACACCCTCCACGGCGTTGCCGCGGACCTCGGGGATGCGGCCCGCCAGGCTCTTGTCGCCGGCATCGACGTCGAGTTGCCGACCGGGACGGCCTATCTAGGGCCACTAGCGCAGTTCGTCCGCGCGGGCAAAGTCGAGGAGTCCTTCGTGGACCGGGCCCTGTTCCGGGTGCTTTCGCAGAAGAGTCGGCTGGGTCTGCTAGACGCAACCTTCGACCTGGACGCCGTCGCGGAGATCGACCTGGACCCTCCGGCTCACCGGGAGCTCGCGGCGCGGATCGCCGAGGAGTCGGTCGTGCTGCTCTCGAACGGAGGTGTGCTCCCGCTGGCGCGGGATGGCTCGCGCAAGGTCGCGATCGTCGGACCGAACGCCGACGTCACCGGCGCGCTGTTTGGGTGCTACAGCTTCGCGAACCACGTGCTGTCCCAGCACCCGGGCTGCGAGCTGGGCCTGGATGTGGCGACGGTCCGCGAAGCGCTGGTGGCGGAGCTCGGTGCGGGGGCCGAGGTGGTCTACGAGATGGGCTGCGACGTCCGCGCCGGCGACACCACCGGGTTCGCGGCGGCGGTGCAAGCGGCCAGCCAGTCCGACATCGTGCTTGCCGTGATGGGTGACCTCGCGGGGCTGTTCGGACAGGGTACATCCGGCGAGGGATGCGATGTCGACTCCCTGGAACTGCCCGGCGTTCAGCGGCAGCTCGTGGAGGAGCTGTTGGCCACCGGCAAGCCGGTCGTCCTTGTCTTGCTGACCGGGCGTCCCTATGTGCTGGACTGGGCCATCGAGCGGTGTGCCGCCGTGGTGCAGTCATTCTTCCCGGGAGAGGAGGGAGCGCAGGCGATCGTGGGCGTGCTCAGTGGCCGGATCAACCCCTCCGGGCGCCTTCCGGTCAGCTTGCCCCGGTCGGCGGGTGCACAGCCCTACAGCTACCTGCACCCGCGCCTAGGCGCGGCCAGTTCAGTGAGCAACCTCGAAACTGCCCCCGTTCTGCCTTTCGGCCACGGTCTGTCCTACACAAGCTTCGAGTACGCCGACTTGCATCTAGCGGAGGATGCGGTGCCCACTGCGGGGTCGTTCACGGCGAAAGTGCGCGTGCGGAACACGGGCGAGCGGGATGGTGCGGACATCGTGCAGCTGTATGGGCGCGACGTCTTTGCTTCCGTCACCCGACCGGTGATCCAGCTCCTGGGCTACGCTCGGGTGCAGTTGGAGGCAGGGGAGAGCGCGGACGTCACCTTCGACGTGCCGACTACCAGGTTTGCGCTTAGCGACCGCCGCATGGTTCGCGTGGTGGAGCCAGGGCTAGTCGAGGTCTTGGTGGGCGCATCCTGCGCGGACCTGGCCCTCTCCGAGTCGGTCACACTCACCGGTGACGTGCACGAGGTTGGCATCGAGGACCGCCGGCTAGTGGACGTCAGTATCCGGAGAGATGGCGGCGAGTGACGGGGTGGCGGCGCACGCCGTCCAGAGTCCTCTGCGGCGTTATCAGGCCCTTCGGCTCTAAGGGCCTGTCCGCAAACGCTGAAGGGCACACAGACTCTCGACAACGTCGCTGAACAAGCGTTCCCTTCAGGTCTTCTGTCTCTCCCAAGAAGCGATTCTCCGGTGGTAGTCGCGTTGCTCCACCTCGCTTTTCGTCGGTGACTGGTCGGGCGCTCGGCTCGCCGACCGCCGACCACTCCAAGGACGTCGCGATCCTCGTCTTGCGCCACCAGCTGGAGGTCCTGCCTCGTCGGATCCCTGGGCTGAGACTGCGGCGGCGCGATCGTCTTCCCCTAGCCGCCGCCAGCCGGGTGCCTCCCCGGGCATGAATGGAGCGGGAGTCTCTTGTCCTTCGGACGCGCGCCAGTCGCGTGCGCAGGCTCTTGCCCGGTGCCCGGCGCTGCTGCCAGGCGGCCTCGACCAGCAGGCGGCGCACATGCGCGTTGCCGGTCTTGGTGATCGATCCCTGGCGACGCGAGGCTCCAGAGGAGCTGTCGGAGGGGTCAGGCCGAGGAACGCGGCCAGGCTGCGCCCACAGAAGCGCTGCCGGTCGCCGATCTCGACGGTGAGAGCGCAGGCGGTGAGCGTCGAGACGCCGCGCAGCCAGCCCAGACGCGTGACGACCTCCGTCCAGGGCGCGTGCCAGCTCGTAGATACCGGCGCCTCCTCGCGGCTGCGGTCTGCCGTCGCGCTGCTCGCAACGGCGACCCGCGCCGGACTATGCGCTGAGGCGTCGGGCGGTTCCCTATGGTCTAGCGGCTGATGACAACCTTCAGGGCCTTGGTTTCGGCCGCGCGGGAGAAGGTGTCGTAGGCATCCAGGATCTGGTCGAAGGTGAAGTGGTGGGTCGCAAGCTTCTCAGCCGGGATCTTCTTCTGGGCCACAAGCTTCAGCAGCATGGGGGTCGTGTTGGCGTTGACCAGCCCCATGCTGATGTTGATGTTCTGGATCCACAGCTCTTCCATATGCAATTCGACCGGCTTGCCGTGGACCCCGACGTTAGCCACATTGCCCCCGGGGCGGACGAGCTCAATGGCCATATCAAAGGTTTGCGGAACGCCGACCGCCTCAATGGCCACATCGACACCTGCTCCGTCGGTCAGCGCCAGAACCTGCTCCTTCCAGTCGGCTA
>Ga0207931_1000765_pt1 | contig 11557 bp, 11 predicted proteins | sample NGESurdeep092012_2_FD_184478 | JGI IMG/M metagenome (GOLD analysis project Ga0207931, IMG submission 184478) | Arctic peat soil microbial communities from Barrow, Alaska - NGEE Surface sample 415-1 deep-092012 (SPAdes) | ecosystem: Environmental > Terrestrial > Soil > Wetlands > Peat ...
AAATATCTAAGTCAGCAGTCTGGAGCAGCGTCTCGACTTCGGCGAAATACGCCCGGTAAACTTCATCAGCAGTGTGGGTGCGGAAGTAAGCCTCGTCGAACATAAAGTTCGAGCCGACGAAATGCACCGAGCCGAGAACGTAATCGAAGGGAGTGCGCGTCAGAACTTCGGCGGCAGGCTGCGGGTACAGGTGTGGTTCGGCAACCTCGATCCCGGCGCGGATGGTCAATTTACCGGCGAAGAGTTCACGCAGGCGTTCCAGTTCGGCATACCAAGGTACAGGCTGGAAGAAACGCGGGTTTTTCTCGTACGGGCCAACATCCCAGTGTTCGGAGAAGCCGATTTCAGGGATGCCGAGTTCGATGGCGCGGAGGCACATTGCCTCCAGAGTATCCTTGCCGTCTTCGGAGAAGCGAGTGTGCATATGGTAGTCGAGTGGGATCATGATGAGCCTAATTAAACCACGACCCCTGCAGAAAGGGGGGGATGTATTCAATCAGTATCCGAAGACCTTTACTCAGCTTTGTCTTGGGGTTGTTTTTCCTGCATCACTCTACCGAAGGTGTGGATGGCGAGGTAGACAAAAAGGAATAGTAATGTAAAGAGTAGTGTAAACCCATAAATGCGCAGATTCGCGAAGGGATATCTCAGCCATCCCCATATGTCCTGCGCGATTGGCATCGGGTCACCAAAAATGTCCCAACTGTTCCAGTGATAAAATCGTCCCAGTAAAATCCCTACACTGCTCAAGACGGTTACGAAGATGGTAAATAACCAGCCTGTAATTCTTCCGAAAGCGCGTGTGACGATCTCCTGCATGAAATAAAGGGATACCACACCCAAGAGGAGCCCCGTCCATGCAAACCAGATCAACATGAGAACGTCATACCAGAGCGGCGCGTTATTGGCATTTGTGCTGAGGTGCTGGAAATCCGTCAAGATATAGGGGGCATTTGGGAAAAAGATCACCCATACGAAGGCACAGACTGGCACGACCAGGTAAAGCAGTTTCCGTGACCAGGAAACCATATAGGCTATGGAAGCAAACACAAAAGGGATCCAGGCGAGGCTTAGATTCCAGACAAGGGTTGAATAGTCATTCGTGCTGCTGTATTCCATGCGTGCCCTAGCCAGCATAATAGAGATAATGGAAGCGGCCATCAGTAGTGTGAAAATCAGCAATTTATATTTGTGCCGGGAGAGTTTCTGAATCATTTCTAGATTTTTCCTAATCCGCGCAGGACGCGCTCGGGGGTGAGCGGGAATTCGTCGAACCAGACCCCGGTAGCATCGTGGACTGCCGCGGCAATGGCCGGGGCAATCGGTAGGAAAGGCAATTCGCCCAGGCCGCGCGCCCCGAAGGGTCCGTTCGGCTCCGCCACCTCGATAATGACCGACTCAACCGTATCCGGGATGTCGAGCACCGTGGGGATAAGGTAGGTGCTGAGTTGGTCGGTGAGAATGTGACCGTTTTGAGTGATGAAATTCTCGGTCAGGGCGTAGCCCTCGGCCTGGACCACCGCGCCTTCAATCTGCCCCTGGACCAGCGCCGGGTTGATAGCCTGCCCCACATCGTCTGCGGAGACAACACGCAGGATTTTGATGAAACCGGTCTCCAGGTCCACTTCAAGCTCGATCGCCTGGGCCACGTAGGCATATGAAAGGTTCGGCGTCGAGTAGCCGGTCTCTTTGTCAAAGGGCGTGGTCTTGGGGGCCAGGTAGGTGTATTCGGCGATGGCTGGGCGTTCCTCTTTCTTCCACTTTGCCAGCGCAGCTTCTGCCGCGCCCCGGATGGCATTGCCTGACATGAAGGTCATGCGCGAGGCTGAGGCGCTGCCGGGATCGCCCATCGTGGCAGAGTCCGACGTGACCATCGTCACCTTCTCGAATGGGACGCCGACCGCCCCGGCGGCGAACTGCGCCATGACCGTGTGCGTGCCCTGCCCGACCTCCGCGCCGGCGTGCCACACGACGACGTTTTCGATCTCGTTCCTTCCGTGCAGTTCGACACGTGCCCAGGAGTTTTCCTGGTAGCCGAACGAGAAGCCAACATTCTTGAAGCCACAGGCGAATCCCTGACCACGGATGATTGACCCTTCGCTTGCGCTCAGGGCAAGCTCTGGGTCGTGGACAATAGTCTTTGGTCTGTGGTCTATCGTCCAGCCAAACTTGGCCGCCGCTGCTTCGATGCACTGCACGATGCTTACTCGCCCTGGAGCCGGGGTGCCCACATTGAGCGTGTCACCGTCCCGCAGCGCGTTGCGGTGACGGAACTCGACCGGGTCCAGGCCCAGCTTTTCGGCCAATTTGTCCATCTGGAGTTCGGCCATCCATAGGGCCTGCGGCGCTCCGAAGCCGCGGAACGCGGCCGTCGGGACGTTGTTGGTGTAGACGCCGTAGACGTCTTCCTTGACATTGGGGATGAAGTACGGGCCGGTGGCGGTGATGGTGCAGTTGCCGAGCACCTTGTTGGTAGTGTACATGTAGGCCCCAGCGTCGGCGATGACAGTGGTCTCGGCGGCGAGCAGTTTGCCGTCTTTGGCGGCGGCCCATTTTGTTTTGAGGGTCATCGGGTGGCGCTTGCCGTGCCCGAGGATGGATTCCTTGCGGCTCCAGACGATCTTGACCGGGCGTTTGAGTTTCATCGCCGCCAGCGCCAGCACGATCTGCACGGAAAGGTCTTCCCGCCCGCCGAAGGCACCGCCGATAGCCGGGTAGATCACGCGCACCTGCTCGTCGGCCAGGCCGAGGGCATGGGCGATGCCGTCCCGGTCGGCGTGAGTCCACTGACCGGCGCACTCGACCGTGATGCGGCCTTCCTGGTCGAGATAAGCCAACCCGGCCTCTGGCTGGAGGTAGGCATGTTCCTGGTAGGGGGTGTGGTACTCGCCCTCGATGATCACGTCCGCCCTGGCAAATGCGGACTCCACGTCGCCTTTGCGGATCTTGTCCAGCACGCAGATGTTGGAATCGCCGATTTCCGGGTGGATGCGCGGCGCGTCGGGTTTCATCGCCTCAGCCGCATCGTAGACGGCGGGCAGGTCCTCGTATTCCACTTTGATCAAATCCCGTGCCTGGGCGGCGATAGCCTCCGTCTCAGCGACGATGGCGGCCACCTGGTCACCCTCGCAGCGGACGATGTCGCCCCTCACCCGTTTCCCCTCTCCCACAGGGAGAGGGGAAGGACCGCAGAGAACCGGTTGGTCTGTCTTCTGCAAGCCGTACTCATTGACCGGCACGTCTTTGGCGGTAAACACAGCTACCACGCCGGGCAGGGCCTCGGCGGCGGAGGTGTCAATGCTGACCACGCGGGCGTGTGGACGCCCGGCGAACAGGACCTTCATGTGAACCATATCCGGCCTGATGAGATCGCCGGAGTACAGTGCCTCGCCGGTGACTTTGTCACGCGCGTCGATGCGGGGGACGGATTGACCGATGGAGTTTGTCATAATCGTCTCTATAAGGAGATAATGTTATTTTTTTTATTCGCCGTTTATCTCTTATAGCCCTTGGCTTTATATTTAGACGGCGGGGCATCCTGGGCGGAGTAACGCGCCGGGCCGACCAACGTGTAGATCAGCGAGTACAGAAGAGAAGCGACTGTGGTCAGGATCAGCAGCATAACGAAGAACGTGATGATGTTCAGCCACAGGTTGTCAATGCTGCTGATATAGCTGGCGATATCAGCCACAATCCGTACTTTGAAGGCCCAATCAGGGAAATGGATGCGTCCCAGCAGTTGGTAAGGAACTTTCCCCGTCGCGATGATCGTTGGGACGAAGACAACCATCATCCCAAAGGCCAGCAGCGGGACGACAACAAATAAGATACAGCCAATGCCGCGCCAGATTGGATGCATCCCCTTCTTTTCAGGCGACTTACGTTGGTATTTTGCGTATTTTCCCATTTCAAATCTCCATTTGGGCAGAAATCCCTTGGGGACGATGTCCCCTGCGGGGATGCTTCGCGATTGCCTGTCCCTACGATTTGGATGCGTCTTCAATCGCCTGCACGATCTTGTAATAACCCGTACAGCGGCACAGGTTGCCGGAAATTGCCTGTGTGATTTCGTCGCGGCTTGGATGCGGGCGCTCTTCCAGCAGTTTCGCCGCCGACATGATGAATCCCGGGGTGCAATAACCGCACTGGACAGCCCCATCTGCCACAAAGGCCTCCTGCACCGGGTGCAGCCCCCTCACCCCTGCCCCCTCTCCCAACTGGAGAGGGGAAGCCAGCCCTTCCACCGTGACGATCTCCGCCCCGTCTGCGCGTGGCGCGGGGACTAGACAGGCCATCACCGCCTTGCCGTCCAGGAACACGGTGCAGGCACCGCACTCGCCCTCGGCGCAGCCTTCCTTCGTGCCCGTCAACCCGGCATCCTCCCGCAGCAGCCGCAGCAGGGACTTTTCATGGCCGTTCGTGAATGTGTATTCTTTGCCGTTAATTTTAGTACAGATGGACTTGTCTGACAATGGACTATGGACGATGGACGATGATCTGTGGTCTGTAGTCTGTCGTCCCCACAGCATCACCGGAGCCTGCGGGACCTGGGCCTGCTCCTGTCCAGCGCGCAGGGTGCGCAGCCCGCGCATGACCAGCACCCGTACCATCGCCTTTCGATAGGCAGCCGAGCCGCGGAGGTCGTCAATCGGGCGGGACACCCCGGCCGCCAGTTCAGCGGCGCGAGCGATGACCTCGTCGGTCAGTTCTTTGTCAGCCAGACAGGCCTCGGCTTCGGGGGCATGGATGATTGTGGGGGCGACCGCCCCCAGCGTGATGACCGCCGATTTAACGCGGGACGAGTCGATGGTCAAGACGACCGCTGCATTGACCAGCGAAATAGCCTGGGCACGCCGCAGTCCCAATTTCAAAAACGTCCCGCGCTGACTGGTTTTTAGCGCCGGGAAGGCAATATCCACCAGCATCTCGTCCGGCTGGAGTACCGTCTTGCGGACACCGGTATAGAAGTTCTCCAGGGGCACACGGCGTGTGCCCTTCACAGATGCCAGCATTACCCACGCACCCAGAGCCATCAAGGGGGTGATGGTGTCGTTGGCGGGGCTGGCGGTGACCAGATTGCCGGCCACTGTGGCCCGGTTGCGGATTTGTGGAGCGCCCACCTGCCAGGCGGCACTGACCAACGGGAAGGCGCGCTCGCGCAGCAGCTTGGATGCAGCGGCTGCGTTGTGCGTCACCAATGGACCGAGGTGGATGGTTTCGTCTTCATCGAAGGTGATGCGTTCGAGGTCCGGCAGGCGGGTGATGTCAATCAAGGTCTCGATGCCTTTGCGGACGCCGCGCTCGAGTTCGAGCATCAGGTCGGTAGCCCCGGCTACAAGGCGGGCTTTTTCACGTTTTTCGGCCAGGATGCGCAAAGTTTCTTCAAGGGAGGCGGGGATGATGTATTCAGTCCACATGCTGTTATTAAACCACAAAGTAGCGCAAGATGCCACCTTGCGCTACTTCAACCGGTGAAAAATTAACTACTGCGCTGCGCCGCTGCCGGTGATGGTTTGGAAGCGGTGGTCGTACGTCTCACCAGCCTGGCGTGCAAGGTCATTGACAGCTCGGATGGCGGCTTTGAGCCCATCACCTGCCACGGCGGTTTCGACATTATCCAGGCCGCTGGAAATTTGGTCGGCCAGCATAAAGAAAGCTGTGTCGAAAGTGTAAATCTTTTCAAGTTCCTTCTCGTTGATCTTGACGGCATCAAAGAAACCGGAGTAGCCGTAGGAGGCGTTCTTGATGCGGTCGGCGAAGGTGCGCAGTTTCAGGCCGACAGAGTCGATTTCATCGAGGAAGTCAATCTGGCCGGCGTCGGCAATGTCTTTTTGCAGGCGTGATGTACGTGCCGCCAGTTCGGTGTACTTCAGGGCCACCTGCTCGCGCAGGAGTTTGTCGGCAGCGCGGCGGTTGGTGCGCTCGATATAGCCGCTAAAGCCTGGGATGTAGGACAGGAGTTTTTTGAAGATATCCTGTCCGCCTTTGACGGTATCAAAAAGGTCGCTCATGGTTGTTCCTCCTGAAAGGATGGTTGGTTAATTTTCGATCTGAATTTATTATACTTCATCATGCTCAAAGAGGTTTACGACATTTGGGGGATAAAGTTGTATGCTGGTACGAACTTGGTATAATGAGCGAAAATCGTAATGGATCGTAGTAGCGATTTTAGTCGCTTATAACGACTGAAGTCGTTACTACAAGAAAGAAGGAGAAAATTATGATCGTTACCACGAAACAACTCTTCGCCGCCGCGTATGGTAAATATGCCATCGGGGCTTATAACATCAACAACCTGGAGCAGACCATGGGCCTGTTCCGCGGCTGCATGGACAGCCAGGCACCGTTCATCATCCAGATTTCGAAGGGGGCGCGCTCGTTCACGCATAAGAATATGCTCGAGGCATTGATCCGCGCGGCTGACGGCATCTTCCCGGATTCCATTTTCGCGGCCCACCTGGACCATGGCGACGAAGCGACCTGCTTCGACTGCATCGCGAGCGGCTTTTACTCCTCGGTCATGATCGATGCCAGCATTGAAGCGTTCGAGAAGAATGTCGAAATCACCAAACGCGTAGTGGACGCCGCACATGCCAAAGGCATCGTGGTCGAGGCGGAACTCGGTCAACTGGGCGGCGTCGAGGAACACGTCAAGGTGGATGAGGCCAATGCCAAGCTGACTGACCCTGACCAGGCAAAAGAATTCGTAGAGAAAACCGGCGTCGACTCGCTGGCCTGCGCCATCGGTACCAGCCACGGGGCCTTCAAGTTCGCCGGTTCGCAGGGCCTGCACTATGAAGTGCTCGAGGCAATCCAGAAGCGACTGCCCAATTTCCCGCTGGTGATGCATGGCTCCAGCTCTGTCCCACAGGAAGAAGTGGCCCGCATCAATGCTGCTGGAGGCAACCTGAAAGGCGCCAAGGGTGTGGATGAGAATCAATTCAAGCGCGCCACCGAACTGGGTGTGACCAAGATTAACATTGACACCGACGGCCGCCTGGTCTGGACGCGCGTCCACCGCGAGTTCTTCCGCGACTTCCCCGAAAAGTTCGACCTGCGCGATCCAGGCAAGATCTTCATGAGTGAATATGCCAAGTTCATCGCTCACAAGAACGAGAAATTGGGCAGCGCCGGGCAACTTGAGTCCGTCCGGAAACTGGCGCAATGATTTCGGTAATCAGGTAATAAGGGACTGGGGCCGGCCTGCTTACCTGATCCCTGTTTACCTTTTTGACGATGCCTGTCTCCGATCAAGGAATATCTCTAGATCGTTATATGCTTATCCCGCGTGTTCTGATTTTCGTTACGCGCGGGACCTCGGTGCTGTTAATGAAGGGAGCGTCGACCAAGCGCCTGTGGGCGGATAAATACAACGGCGTCGGCGGTCACGTTGAACCCGGCGAAGATATCCTTTCCGCGGCGCGGCGCGAGCTGCTGGAAGAGACTGGCCTGACGGCTGATTTGTGGTTGTGCGGGACATTAGTGGTAGAGACGGGCGAGAACCCCGGTATCGGCATCTATGTTTTCAGTGGCGAATCCTCGCATGGAGAGCCGAAAGGATCTGCTGAAGGGACACTGGAATGGCTTCCTTTCGCGAAAGCGCTGAATCTCCCGGTTGTGGAAGATTTGCCGGTTCTGCTAAGACGCATCCACAAAATGAAACGCGGGGATGCGCCGTTCAATGCACGCTCGTTTTACGTAGATGAGAAATTGACCGTCGCCTTTGCAGAAGAATGAAGCACCCGAAGCCTTGATGAACTGTACAATGTGAAATAGACACAAAAAGCATGCGGGATGATTTTGCTGGGGGCGCGACTGGTGGCCATGGTTTCCTCGTTTACCGCTTCTTGTATAAATCTCTGGACTTGCTATCATCGAATTGCTCTCATTTTATTAGATTTTGGTTCAAATATTTACGCAGTGCCCTGCAGGTTTGTCGTCTTCTACCCGATTTTATATCCGATTTTTCGCAAGAAACTTTTTCGCCAGGCGATGTCTTCCTCGTCTTCAACCCCCTTTGGAGAGGACCCATCCACGACGCCCAGGATGCCGCGCCCCTGCCCGGTCTCAACGACCAGCACCTCGGTCGGGTTGGCGGTGGCGCAAAAGATGTGGCAGATTTCAGGCGTGTTCTGGATGGCTTTCAACACATTGACAGGGTAGAACCCGTCCCCAAGAAACACAATGAATGAGTGCCCGGCGCCGATGGCGAGAGCGTTCTTCTTTGCAAGTTCAATCATCGCCTCGTCTGTGCCAGACCAGCGCACCAGGCACTTACCAGAGGCCTCGCAGAAGGCGACGCCGAATTTGATCCCCGGTACGGCATTGACCAAGGCTTCGTGCACATCTTCGACGGTCTTGATGAAATGCGATTGCCCGAGGATAAAGTTGACATTCTCAGGTTTTTCGATCCTAACAGTGGTCAGATCCATGTGAACCTCCGGGGAAATGGTTATTCGTGCCTATCATAAAGAAAAACCGTCAAAATGACAACCCCACTTTGGTAGCAAGAAATGCTGTTAGAAAATCAAATTTCCTTCTTCTCGTAAAACACCAGCAAAGTGTTGCCGTATTTTCGCTGTTCGAACTCCACCAGGTTTTTGAGTTCCAGTTTCACATACTCCCGCGGGTGGATTTGCACGATGACTTCGGTCTCATCGCTTAACCAGCCAGAATTGGCATCCAGCAAAGCCAGCGCTTTCGACCACATTTCTTTGTACTGAGGGGGGGCGACGTAAACGTAATCGAATGCCCGGTCGGGCGCGGCGGACAGGATGGCGAAGGCGTCTCCCCGGCGGATTTCAGCCTGCGACGTGAAGCCGGTAATTTCCAGGTTAGCCTTGATGGTCTCAATGGGGAGACGGTTCAACTCGGAGAACCGGACGAATGCCGCCCCGCGGCTCAAGGCTTCGATGCCGACAGCGCCGGTCCCGCCGAAGAGGTCCCACCAGACCGAGTCCTGCACGTCACCTGCCAGGATATTGAACAATGCTTCCTTGACCATATCGGTTACCGGGCGGGTAGTGTCACCGGGAACGTCTTTCAGTTTGCGGCCTTTGGCCGTGCCGGAGATAACGCGCAGGCTCATTCAAGACCCTCCACAATTTGACAGGAGGCCATGATGTTCCCGTGGGGCGCGATAACAGGGACAACGCAGCCGGTGCCGAGGATAAACCGGCGACCACCGGTCTGGGCGATGGCATCCGCCGCTTCTTTCTGGACCTCAGACCGGTCTCCAAAAACGATGGTCTTTTGATTTATTCCACCGCAGACCACGCCCCGGTAGTTTTTTAGTCCCTCAGCCAGCGATGGACCGGTTTCACGGTCATGCCAGTTGACAATATGGAAAAGGTGATCAGGGAATTGGTATTGGGTAATCAGCTCGAAGTGGACGTTAAGACCGTGGAGATGAAGCAGATTGCACCACAGGGATTTGGCAGGTTCGAGGCTGGTCAGGTCGTTAGGCAGGCCGAAGGTTTTGTATTCGTCGAGGGTTAGGAGTCCGGCCTGGGCGTGCTGGACGGCGTAAAAGACCCCGTCCAAGCCGACTTTCATGCAGGCCTCAACAAAGCGGCGCGTTGTCTCGGCGATGGTCTCCAGTCCTTTCAGGACCGCTTCCGGATTCTGGCGCAGGTGGACAAGCAGCCGCTCACCGCCGGCCAGGTTTTTGGCTTGCGCCAATGGGCTGAAGATGGTTTGCAGGAGCGGAGTCTGCGGGGACAGCTCAGCGCGGATATAACGGAGGCAGACCAACTGCCTGGCAAGATGTGGTGAAGAGGGGGAGAGTACGGGCAAGCGTTCCCAGTCCTGCGGCTTCTCGATGACGCGCCTGGTGTACCGGCGCGTCCCCTCAGTGTGACCTTCCCATGCATCTTCCGCCCCCCAGTCCTTTATGCAATAGGAGGAGGCGGGGGTCACTTTGACCAGATCGAAATCGTAGCGGTGTTGGAACTCCAGCGCAGCGGCGGCCAGGGTTTCAGGGTCCTGGTCGTCCACCGGGAAATGACGCCAGAGGGCGACAGGCGGGCGGTCGAGAGCCGTATCGTCGGCGAGACAGGCTTGCAGGCGTTCACGATGGGTGAGAGTCATAGTTTGCGCAACATCTCCCGCAGCCCCGATTGCAGTTCGGGCGACAGACCGGCCAGGAGGCGGCGAAATGTCCGCAACATGAGTGGAGGGGGGTTATCGCCGATGATTTCACGCAGGAAGGCCAGGGTCTCGGTCAGGGAGACTTGCCCGAGGGTGGCGAGACAAGCCTGCAGCTCCAGTTGCGTGACCGGACCGGCAGAGCGGACGGCCGGTTTGAGAATGCGGAAGACGGCGGGAAGGTTTTCAAAATGTGGATCGGTCAGCATTGGGATAAGCGCCTGCAGACCCAAGAGCTGCAACGAGAAGCGAGGCGATTTAAGCCAATCTTCCAGCAGGATGAAAAGCGCCTCGGGGTTTTCCCGACGCAAGCGAGCAAAGGCGTCGGTCAGCAGGGCCTTACGAATCTCCTTGTCCGTAGATTGAGCGAGCCAGTCGGGCAGGCGTGTCAGGGCGGGGATGGCCTGGGCGAGTGGGATGCTGCCAAGCAGGTAAGCCGCCAGCAAGCGGGTTTCAAGCGAACCGGCTTTCCACAGCGCATCGGTCAGTGCAAGGGCTTCGATGGGATGGGTTCCTGCCAATGGTACAAGCTCAGCCTGGATTTGGCGCAAAACAGGAGCCGGAGTGCTGTATGTGGGCAGGGAGAGCCGCCGGGCAATTTGCGTGGCACGAATGGTGCGGTTGGTATAGTAATCCAGCAGTTCATTCAGGTCGCATACGAAAGCCTCCGGGTCGCTGAATTTCTCGGAGAGCCGGGCGGACTGGGTCTTGAGTCTGGCGAGGTTAATGGCGGGCATGAGAAGGCAGTTGCGAGTTGCGAGTCGAGAGTTATTAGTTGGGGTAAGGAACCGGGGTGACTTTCGAGGCAATCTCGTCTTGCAGGGATTGTATCACCGACCGAACCTGGGTTACCATTTCTTCGAGCAGGACGATACCCTTCGCCTGTTCGCGGCGCAGTTTCATCTCCACGCCACCTTGAGCAAGTGCCCGCTCGCTGACGGTAATCCGCACAGGACAGCCGATCAGATCGGCGTCGTTGAACTTGACGCCGGGGCTTTCGTCACGGTCGTCATAAAGGACTTCAATCCCGGCGGCTTGCAGGTCGGTGTAGACTTTATCGGCGGTTTCCTCGGCTTGGGGCGTGCCTTTTCCGCGCAAGAGAACCAGATGGACTTGGAAAGGGGCAACCGTGATCGGCCAGACCAGTCCGTGCTCGTCGTGATGCGCTTCGGCAATGCAAGCCAGCAGGCGTCCGACACCGATGCCATACGACCCCATGATGACCGGTTGCTGCTGTCCGTCCTTGTCGAGGAAGGTGCAGCCGAGGGCGTCAGAGTAGCGAGTGCCGAGTTTGAAGATGTTGCCAACTTCCACGCCGCGCGACACCTGCAGCGGGTTACCGCACTCCGGGCAGGCCGCGCCCTCGTCCGCGGCGGCGATGTCGGTGACGAGGTCGGCAGTGTAATCTCGG
>Ga0207931_1000766_pt1 | contig 11556 bp, 19 predicted proteins | sample NGESurdeep092012_2_FD_184478 | JGI IMG/M metagenome (GOLD analysis project Ga0207931, IMG submission 184478) | Arctic peat soil microbial communities from Barrow, Alaska - NGEE Surface sample 415-1 deep-092012 (SPAdes) | ecosystem: Environmental > Terrestrial > Soil > Wetlands > Peat ...
CCCGAATTTCAGGTGTATCCTTGAGCAGAACGGTCCTGTTCAATTTTCCCAGTCCCATCCCGCGAAGTACCTGCCGTTGCTTCTGTGGCCTGCCTATATAACTTTTCACCAGCGTTATCTTAAGCTTTTTCTCCACGACTTACTCCTCACTATAGCACATGCTGAATTTGACGACTTCGTAAAAAGACCATTATTAGCGGTGGTTACGACTTTTTACGAGGCAATCAATTTTCAGAGCTACTTTTCCCTCTCATTGATGATATTTCCGCCGGGTCTTTCAATTGACACAAACCATCGATAGTAGCCTTGACCAGGTTATGTGGATTGTGCGAACCTAAACATTTTGTCAATATGTTATGGACTCCCGCAACTTCAAGAACCGCTCTTACAGCTCCTCCGGCAATGAGACCAGTTCCTTCGGAAGCAGGCTTTAGGAGAACTCTCCCTGCACCAAATTTCCCAATGACCTCATAGGGAACCGTTCTATTAGAAAGAGCAACCTTGATCATGCTCTTCTTGGCCTTTTCCATGCCCTTTCTGATCGCCTCCGGAACTTCATGGGCCTTTCCGAGACCGGCCCCCACAGATCCTTTTCCGTCGCCTACAACGACTATCGCACTGAACCTGAACCTTCGCCCGCCTTTAACAACTTTAGCAGTTCTGTTAATCGCTATTACTCTGTCAAGAAGTTCTAATTCTTCCATATCTTTATTCAACAACCGTTCCCTTCAAGTATTGAGCCTAAAAATCTAAAACTTTAACCCTGACTCCCTGGCTGCATGAGCAAGCGCTTCAACACGCCCGTGGTAGAGGTACCTTCCTCTGTCAAAGACAACGTGTTCGATACCTATGGCCTTCAATTTTTCCGAAACAAGCTTCCCAACTTCCTTCGCTGCATCAACTTTCTTTAATCCATCAAGGGTGCCCTTTATTTCTTTACTCAGAGTTGAGGCTTCAGCCAGTGTCCTCCCAACGTCATCTGCAATGGCCTGAACATATATATGTTGAGCACTTCTGAACAAAGAAAGACGCGGCCTCGTCTCCGTACCGTATATTTTCCCTCTTACCCTCTTTTTACGTTTAATCCTAATCTTTTCTATTTTCTTCGATGCCAATGCTTTACCCCTTATACGTTCAGTACTATGCCGTTCACCATGCTTTTAAATGATTTAAGCACCAACGGACTTACCTACTTTTCTTCTTACCTTTTCACCAGCATACCGTATCCCTTTTCCCTTGTAGGGTTCCGGTTTTTTCAAGTCCCTTATTTCGGCGGCGACTCTCCCCACAAGTTGCTTATCAATGCCGGTGACGACAACATTCACCTGTTTATCAACCTTTACATCTATTCCCTGAGGAATCTTGAATTCTACGGGACTGGAATATCCCAGAAGCAACCTGAGGATGTTGTCTATCCTCTCCGCACGGTATCCAATACCGGACAGTTCAAGACTCTTCTGAAAGCCAACACTAACACCCATCACCATATTTGCCGTCAGTGTCCTCACAAGACCATGATACGCTTTTTCTTTTCTGCTCTCAGAAAGCGTCTTCACCTCTATAGCCCCATTATTAACCGTAACCTCGACGCCGTGGGGTATTTCCAAAGACAGATTCCCCTTGGGGCCCTGAACCTTAATGGTCGATTTGTCCTGACTTATACTCACCCCTTCAGGAATTGCAATGGGTTTCTTACCGATTCTTGACATTGAATAAATCTCCAGAGACTAAGTAACCACGTTCAATAATTTCTCTACCAGACATTGCAGAGAATTTCGCCACCCACCTTCGACTCACTCGCTTCTTTATCTGTCAAAACTCCCTTCGATGTTGAAAGGATAGCGATACCATAACCATTTAAGACCTTCGGGATCTTTTCACCTTTCACATAAACCCTTCTTCCAGGTTTACTGATCCTTTGAATACCGGTAAGGACTGACTTCTTCGCGTCAGCATATTTCAGGTATATCTTCAATACCTGATGTCCACGTGCATCTTTCTTTATATCATACCCTGTGATGTATCCCGATTTTTTCAAGACTTTGGCAATATTGAGATTAATCCGGGACAATAAGACATCCACACTTTTAAATCGTACCCTGTTGGCATTACGAATTCTTGTCAACATATCAGCAATAGGATCTGTCATCCCCATATATTACTCCTTATAAAAATTACCAGCTCGACTTAATAACTCCGGGAATTTCACCCCTTAGGGCGAGGTTTCTCAGACATATTCTACACATATCAAATTTTCTATAGTAAGCTCTCGGCCTCCCGCAAAGGGGACAACGGTTATAAACCCTCACTGAAAATTTTGGATTCCTTTTCGCTTTTGCAATCAGGGATTTCTTTGCCACACGTATTCCTCCAGATATTTTTCCGTTTCCCGTATCAATTTCTGAACGCTACACCCATGAGCTTCAGAAGTTGCCTCGCTTCATCGTCCGTTTTAGCCGATGTTACGATTACAATATTCATTCCTCTTATCTTATCAATCTTGTCATAATCTATCTCAGGGAAGATGATCTGTTCCTTCAATCCTATAGCGAAATTTCCTCTCCCATCAAACGATTTCGTCGATATTCCCCTGAAATCACGGACCCTTGGAAAAGCAACGTTCACAAGTCTGTCAAAAAACTCATACATCCTGTCTCCCCGCAGAGTAACCCGACATCCTATAGACATTCCCTGCCGAAGCTTAAATGTGGCAATTGACTTTTTCGCCTTTGTTATCACAGGTTTCTGCCCGACGATCATGGAGAGATCTGCAACTGCACTATCAAGGGCTTTTATATTCTGAATCGCCTCACCAACGCCCATGTTTACCACAATTTTTTCAAGTTTCGGTACCTGCATGCGGTTTTTATAATTAAAGTCCTTAATTAACGCAGGTACAACCTCTTTTATATAATAATCTCTCAGCCTAGCCATTTTTTCTTGACCTATGTATCCAATATCTCGTTGCATTTTTTACAAACTCGGGACTTTCCTCCATCTTCCAGGATTTTGTATCCCACCCTGACACCTGTATCGCACTTGTTGCAAAGGAACATTACATTAGAGATGTTGATCGGCCCTTCTTTCTCAACAATTCCCCCTTTCCCCTTCGCATCCGGCTTTTTATGCCTCTTAATGAAGTTCAGCTTCTCGACAACCACCTGGTCTTTATCGCTCACTATCTTCATAACCTTACCGGTTTTTCCCTTTTCTTTACCGGCTATAACTTTCACCATATCGCCTTTTTTCAGTCGTTTGACCTGCATTTCCTATACCCCACTCTCTCCCGTTATAACACCTCGGGTGCAAGAGAAATGATCTTCATAAACTGTTTAGCCCGCAGCTCTCGAGCCACCGGACCAAAAATCCTCGTCCCGACAGGTTCCAGTTGATTAGTTATCAGGACAGCGGAATTATCGTCAAATTTCAGGTATGATCCGTCAGGTCTCCTTACTTCTTTTGCGGTACGTACGACAACCGCCTTCATAACATCCCCTTTTTTGACCTTCGAATTCGGAAGTGCCTCCTTAACAGACACGACAATTATATCACCAACGCTTGCATACCTTCTTTTCGACCCGCCAAGAACCTTAATGCATGCAACTCTCTTTGCACCTGAATTATCTGCCACATTTAAGATCGTCTGCATCTGAATCATGATATCACCCTGCCCCGTTCAGTAATCTTTCTCACTGACCAGAATATTTCCTGTTAGCTTTCAGCTTTCAGCTTTTAATTATTTGGCCCTTTCGAGTATTGCACGCATTTGCCACCGCTTTTCCCTGCTCAATGGCTTCGATTCGACGATGAGTACCTTATCACCAATATTACAGCTATTTTCCTCATCGTGGGCTTTATACCTGACATATCGTCTTATATACTTATGAAACTCGGAATGCTTGACCAGCCTCTGCGCACGGACAACAATTGTTTTGTCCATCTTATTGCTGACTACCACACCTTTAATAACTCTCTTATTACTGCGCTCCCTCATGTCTGTTGAACCTCCCTTTCCCTCAGTACCGTCTTTATACGCGCAATGTTCTTTCGCACAGAGCGCATCATGGCAGGAGATTCCAGCTGTCCGGACGTATGTTGCAGCCGAAGCTTGAAAAGTTCCTCAACAAGCTCTTTATTTTTCTGTACTAACTCATCGTTACCAATATCTTTTATCTCTTTAATCTTCACCCAACCATCTCCCTTGATAGAAACTTAGTCGCGATGGGAAGCTTATGAGAGGCCAGCCTGAAGGCCTCACGGGCAACTTCTTCCGAAACCCCTTCCATTTCATAGAGTACAACTCCCGGTTTAATAACTGCAACCCACGCTTCCGGTGCTCCCTTTCCCTTTCCCATACGGGTTTCAGCCGGTTTTTTGGTTATTGACTTATGAGGAAATATCCTTATCCAGATTTTCCCTCCCCGCTTTACATGTCGGGTCATGGCAACACGCGCAGCTTCAATTTGCCGGGCCGTGATCCAGCCGCACTCGGTGGCCTGAAGGCCATATTCACCAAAAGCTACAGAACTTCCTCTGGTGGCCTTGCCACTCATGCGACCCCTTTGTATCTTTCTGTACTTAACCCTCTTTGGCATCAACATAATTCAACAACCTCTTTACCTCTCCCGCACTCGATTCTTCTTACCTAAAAAAATTGCGAGACCTTTGAAAAACTCGCTAAAGGGGTTCTGAGAATATAATTAAGCCACAATGAATCCCTTTAGCGAAATTCTCAATGCGATGTGATCTTCAAACCTCTCACACCGATCGTTCTTTCTTTTTCTTGCCTGGCAATACTTCTCCGTGGAATATCCATACTTTTACACCAATAAGTCCATAGGCCGTACTCGCCTCTGCAAACCCCCAGTCAATATCGGCCCGCAGGGTGTGCAGGGGTACTCTTCCTTCTCGGTACCATTCCGACCTCGCCATCTCAGCCCCACCGAGCCTGCCGGCACAACCTACTCTGATTCCTTTAGCACCGAATTTAAGCGAAGAGGTTACACATTTTTTCATGGCCCTTCTGAAGGCAATACGTCGTTCAAGCTGAAGGGCAACATTCTCAGCAACAAGCTGTGCATCGACTTCAGGTTTGCGCACTTCAAGGATGTTGATAATAATCTCGCTTGTTGAAACCCCTTCAAGCTCTTTCTTCAACTTTTCAATTTCTGAGCCCTTCTTGCCTATAATAATTCCCGGACGAGCTGCATAGATGTTGACCTTAGCCTTGTTGGCAGCCCTTTCTATCTCTATCCTTGAAACACCCGCGTGATACAGTTTCTTTTTCAAATATTTTCTGATCTTGATATCCTCATGTACCAACTCAGCATAATTCCTCTCCGAAAACCACTGTGATCGCCACGTCTTTATACCGCCCACCCTGAAACCGATCGGGTTTACCTTCTGCCCCAACCTCTCACCTCCTCAAATTCTACTCTTCATCTAAAATAACGGTTATGTGACTCATTCTTTTCCTTATCGCTGCTGCTCTTCCCTGAGCCCTTGCCCTCCATCTCTTCAGCGAAGGCCCCTGATCCACATAGATCTCCTTAACATAAAGGATGCTCTCATCTATGTTAGGGTTCTGCTTTGCGTTGGCAATGGCGGATTTCAAAAGTTTATTGACAACACCCGCAGAATATTTTCTGGTAAATTGGAGTATCTTCTTCGCCTCTTCAATATTCTTTCCCCTGACTAAATCCACCACCAATCGCGCCTTCTGAGGAGAAACCCGAATATATTTGGCAATTGCTTTTGCTTCCATAACACTAAACTCCAGACCGCTGATCTCAGCTTAATCTTATTATCTACGCACCTTTGTTTTCCGATCACCTGCATGGCTGAAAAAAGTTCTCGTTGGTGCAAACTCGCCGAGTTTATGTCCCACCATGTTTTCCGTGACAAAGATCGGAATAAACTTCTTTCCGTTATGCACTGCAAAGGTATGCCCTATCAATTCAGGAGTAACTGTTGAACGGCGAGACCAGGTCTTCAAAACACTTTTACTTCCCGATTCTTCAGCTTTCCTGACCTTTCCGAGAAGTTTCTCATTGATATATGCCCCCTTCTTAATTGAACGCGCCACCTTTTAACCCCTTCTCTTCACAATGTATTTATCAGACTTTTTATTTGTCCGCGTTTTATGCCCCTTTGTCGGAACACCCCACGGGGTGCAGGGATGCCTTCCTCCCGATGATTTACCTTCCCCCCCGCCCATAGGATGGTCGACGGGATTCATAACCACGCCCCGCACCTTGGGACGCTTTCTCAACCACCTTGACCGTCCGGCTTTGCCAATACTTATATTCTCATGATCAATATTTCCTACCTGCCCGATGGTTGCCTTACACTGGAGCAAGATTTTTCTCACCTCTCCGGAAGGGAGTCTCACCTGGGCATACCCTTCCTCCTTGGCCATAAGTTGCCCATATGTCCCCGCAGATCGGATCAACTGGCCTCCACGGCCAACCTTGAGTTCCACGTTATGAATAAGGGAACCTAGAGGGATATTTTTCAGAGGAATCGTGTTTCCCGGTTTAATGTCCGCTTTTTCAGAACTTATGATAGTATCCCCTACCACGAGTTTTGAGGGGGCAATGATATACCTCTTCTCACCATCGAGATAATGCAGCAATGCAATTCTTGAGCTTCGATTGGGATCATATTCCACTGATGCTACTTTGGCAGGAATTTCCACTTTGTCACGCCTGAAATCAACTATCCTAAACCGCCTCTTATGACCACCACCAATGTGCCTGCTCGTCATCCTTCCGTAGCAATTACGTCCCCCCGTTCCTTTCAGAGGAAGGAGCAAACTCTTTTCAGGCTCTGTTCGTGTAATTTCCTCGAAGTCTGAGCATGTCTGAAACCTTCTGCCCGGTGATGTGGGTTTATATTTCCTTATAGCCATCCGACCTTATCTCTCTTCCCTTTAGACACCTTCATGTATTTCAATACGACTGCCGGGGGCAAGGGTGACAACCGCCTTTTTCCATGAACGCTTCTCACCCAGAATCCTCCCAACCCTCTTTTTCTTTCCCGTCACATTCATGACATGAACATCCAAGACCTTTACTTTAAAGATCTTTTCCAACGCTTTGGCAACCTCTATCTTGTTTGCCCTTCGATCCACTTCAAAGATATACTTATTGCTTTCGTCTTTTGCAATGGTACTCTTTTCAGTAATCAGCGCCCTTCTAATAATGTGATACATATCCATTATGATAATAACGCCCCTTCAATCATCTTCACAGATGGTTCAAAAAGAACCACGTGATCATAGTTCAGAAGGTCATACACATTAATTCCCTCTGATCGTATCAATTTGATTCCCTGTATATTTCTTGACGATTTCTCCAAAACAGGATTCGATTTATCCATAACAAGCAGGACTTTTTTCAAACCGAATCGATCAATAACCTCTTTGAATTTCTTTGTCTTGATCTCATCCATGGGGAAATCCTTCAAAATCAATATCCGCCCCTCTTTGACCTTCATACTGAGTGCCGACATTAAGGCCAGTTTCCTGACTTTCTTCGGAACCTTGTATGCATAACTCCGCGGTTGGGGTCCAAACACAACTCCGCCACCTCTCCACAGGGGGGATCTTATTGTGCCGACTCTTGCCCTTCCTGTACCTTTCTGGCGCCACGGTTTCCTACCGCCACCCCTGACTTCCTGTCTTCTTTTCGTTGATGCGGTTCCAAGCCTTCTTGCCGCCATCTGCATTCTCACGACATCATACAGGACCGCTTCATTGACCTCCACGTCAAAGACAGCATCACTCAATTCGATCTCCGACACCCTGTTATTCTCAATATCATATACCCCGGCAACCGGCATTTTATCCACTCCAGATCCTGTTTAACCATCCATTTTGATAGCTTGCCTGATGATGACAACACTATTTTTGCATCCCGGAATCGATCCCTTAACTAAAATCAGATTCCTCTCCGGCCTTATGCCCATAACCAACAAATTCTGTACCGTTTTTCTCACATCTCCCATATGTCCAGGAAGCTTTTTCCCCTTGAGGACTCTTGATGGTTCTGCACTTGCTCCAATGGAGCCAGGCGCCCTGTGAAACATCGATCCATGAGTTGCCCGGCCGCCGCTGAAGCCATGTCTCTTTATAACACCGGCGAACCCCTTTCCTTTCGTGGTTCCCACGACATCCACTTGGTCGCCAACCTGAAACATATCGACCTTCAATTCCTGCCCTAACTCATAACTCGCCGTTGCAGTTCTAAACTCTCTGAGAACGCGGAAAAATCCTTTATCCGCTTTTTTGCAATGGCCCTGTACGGGCTTTGTCACATTTTTCTGCCGACTACGGCCATAACCCAGTTGTATTGCATCATAGCCATCTGTCTTTTGTGTTTTTTTCTGAATAACAACGGATGGTTCCGCTTCGATGACCGTTACCGGAACAGATCCGCCGTCTTCTGCAAAAATTTGTGTCATGCCTAACTTTCTGCCGATCAGTAACTTCTTCATGTTCTTCCCACAGTATTTTTAAATAAATGACATTTATACCCATTACACGAGACAGTAAAACGACAGATGACTCGTTATTATGGTGCCTTATGCATGTGCTCTATACTTTTATCTCGACATCCACTCCGGCGGACAGGTCCAGTTTCATAAGGGCATCTACCGTCGATTGCGTCGGCTCAATGATATCGATGATTCTTTTATGCGTCCTGATCTCAAACTGCTCTCTTGATTTTTTATCCGCATGGGGCGACCGATTGACGCAATATTTGTTGATCTCGGTCGGCAGCGGTATTGGTCCAGCCACACGAGCACCGGTTCTTTTTGCCGTCTCAACAATATCCTCAACAGACCGGTCAAGGAGTTTGTAATCATATGCCTTGAGGCGGATTCTTATTTTTTGATCTTTCTTTTGATCTTTCATAGACTCTTTCTACTTATAATATGTTTTTATTCAATTATTTTACTAACCACACCGGCCCCAACAGTTCTTCCGCCTTCCCGGATGGCAAACCTGAGCTGCTCTTCCATGGCAATCGGGGTAATTAACACTACTTCCATCTCTACGTTGTCGCCGGGCATTACCATTTCCACACCCTCAGGCAGCGTACAAATTCCCGTAACGTCAGTGGTTCTGAAATAGAACTGGGGACGATACCCGTTAAAGAAGGGTGTATGCCTCCCACCCTCTTCTTTGGTAAGGATGTAAACAGCTGCTTTAAATTTTACATGGGGGGTTATTGATCCCGGTTTTGCTACAACCTGGCCTCTTTCAACCTCTTCACGCTTGGTACCCCTCAAGAGAACACCGACGTCGTCGCCTGCCCTGCCTTCGTCGAGGGTTTTGCGAAACATCTCAACCCCAGTGCACACTGTCTTAAACGTCGGTCTGAAACCAACTATTTCCACTTCATCTCCCGTTCTGATAATACCTCTTTCCATTCTGCCGGTCACCACCGTGCCCCGACCTGATATGGAAAATACATCTCCAATGGGCACAAGGAACGGTTTATCCAGATCACGAGCAGGCTCGGGGATATACGAATCGACGGCATCCATTAACTCCCAAATAGACTTGGCATCGGGATCATCCGGATCATCGGCCTCCAGAGCCTTTAAGGATGACCCTCTTATGATGGGGATTTCGTCACCGGGAAATTCATACTGGGTCAGCAATTCTCTTAATTCCAGTTCCACCAGATCAAGGAGTTCCGGGTCGTCCACAAGATCAATCTTGTTCAAATAGACCACAATATAGGGAACCCGAACCTGTCTTGCGAGAAGTATGTGCTCTCTTGTCTGGGGCATGGGGCCGTCTGATGCAGCTACAACGAGAATTGTTCCATCCATGTGAGCAGCCCCGGAAATCATGTTTTTGATATAGTCCGCGTGACCCGGACAATCAACATGGGCATAATGTCTTTTTGCTGTTTCATACTCCACGTGGGCAACATTGATGGTAACTCCTCGTTCCTTTTCTTCCGGTGCATTGTCTATAGAATCAAAAGGTCTGAACTCGGCGAATCCCTTTTTACTCAAGTGTTTCGTAATTGCAGCCGTCAGAGTGGTTTTGCCATGATCGACGTGCCCAATGGTCCCGATATTCACATGTGGTTTCTTCCTTTCAAACTTTTTCTTCGCCATCTCCATTACCTCCTTTTTAAATACTTCGTTTGTTCACTATACTTATGATCCTTCATCGAATGACTTTATTCTGTCAATAACCAGCTTTGCCTGACTTTCGGATACGGCAAGGTAATTCAGAAAACGCATGGTAAAGGTCGCCCTTCCCTGTGTTTTTGATCTGAGATCAGTGGCATAACCGAACATCTCAGCCAGAGGAACCTCAGCATTAATGGCTTCTAAAGAAGGTCTTGACTCAATGCTGACAATCTTTCCCCGCCTTGACGTAAGATTACCAATGACATCACCCATGTACTCTTTGGGAACCACCACCTCAACAGACATTATTGGCTCCAGAAGGATCGGGTGTGCGCGTTTTACCCCGCTTTTAAATCCCATGGAGGCCGCTATTTTAAACGCCATATCCGAAGAATCAACATCATGATAAGAACCATCGACAACACTTACAATCATATCAACCATAGGAAAGCCTGCCAGAACACCCTCTTCCATCGCCTCGACAATACCTTTTCCCACCGCCGAAATATATTCACCGGGGATAACCCCCCCAATAATTCTATTCCTGAATTCAAAACCACTTCCAGGCTCGTTGGGTTCAATCTCCAGCCAAACATGGCCATACTGCCCCCTGCCCCCGGACTGCTTAACGAATTTGCCTTCTGACCTGACACTTTTTCTGATTGTCTCTTTATATGCCACCTGCGGATTACCGATATTGGCACCCAATCCAAACTCTCGTGAAAGTCGATCGACAATAATCTCAAGATGTAATTCCCCCATCCCCGATATCAGGGTTTGACCTGTCTCTTTATCGACCTTAATCCTGAAAGAAGGATCCTCGCGGGCAATTTTCCCCAGCGCTACACCCAGTTTTTCCTCATCTGCTTTCGTTTTCGGTTCTATGGCTATAGCGATAACCGGATCCGGAAACGCCAGTGTCTCGAGCGTAAGGGAATTGCTCATATCACAAAGGGTGTCCCCTGTTGTCGTCAGATTCAATCCCACAGCCGCAGCAATATCACCGGTGCGGACTTCCTTAATATCCTCCCTTTTATTGGCATGCATCTTAAGTATGCGTCCCATTCTCTCTCTTTTTTTCTTGGACGCATTGTACACATAAGACCCTGCCTTCATGACACCTGAGTAAACCCTGAAGTAGGTCAACTGTCCTACATAGGGATCTGTCATAATCTTGAAGGCCAAAGCCGAAAACGGGGCTTCATCGCTGGCAGCCCTTTCAATATCCGCCCCTCCTGTACCCTTACCAACCACCGGAGGCATATCCAAGGGGGAAGGAAGATACGCGATAACCGCATCCAAGAGAGGTTGAACACCCTTGTTTTTGAATGCAGCACCACATATTACCGGAACTGCAAGTCCGTCAATTGTTGATTTTCTGAGTGCAACTAAAATTTCTTC
>Ga0207931_1000767_pt1 | contig 11551 bp, 12 predicted proteins | sample NGESurdeep092012_2_FD_184478 | JGI IMG/M metagenome (GOLD analysis project Ga0207931, IMG submission 184478) | Arctic peat soil microbial communities from Barrow, Alaska - NGEE Surface sample 415-1 deep-092012 (SPAdes) | ecosystem: Environmental > Terrestrial > Soil > Wetlands > Peat ...
CTGACGCCGGGCACCAGCAGCACCCAGCGGGACAGCCCGATCACCTGCACGGCGGCCGCCGCGATGCCCACCCCCGCGATCCACCGGCCGAGCGTTCCGCCGGCGATCCGGCCCAGCAGGACGCCGACCGGTGCGAGCAGCGCCGCACTGATCACCAGCACGAGAAACCAAGCGGTGACGGCGGTCTGGTTCTCCCGGAACGCCTCGAGGATGTGGTCGGTGGGTTCCTTGAGGATCTTGGGGTAGTCGAAGATCGAGCCGAGCGCGGTGAAGCCGGCGATGGCCAGCAGCGCGGCACCGGCCATTCCGGAGGCGGCAAGGCGGCGGGTGGTGAGCGTGCTCATGGGTGTGTCCTTTGGCTGAGGGTGGCGCGGGGTCTGGTTTGCGGTCTGGAGGGGTTGGCGGATCTGGAGGACGGGCAGCTGCGCCGCCCGATCAGCGGGACGCCGGTGCGGCGGTTACGGCGTTCGCACGCTCCCGGTACCAGCGCAGGGTGGCGGCCAGCGCGTCGTCCAGCGGCGTGCTGTGATCGCCGAACGCGGCACGGAATTTGCTGTCGTCCACCACCCACGCGTCGGTGAACTGGTAGAGCGTGTGCAGGTATTCGCGCATCGCAGGCTTCACCAGTCCGAACAACGTGAGGGTGGTGTGCCCGGCGGCGAAGCTGCGCGGCTTGTGGCCGGCAAGCCGGTAGACGGTGTCGATGATCTGCTTGGTGGTCCGGGTCTGGCCGACCGGCAGGTGCCAGATCGATCCGGTGGCCTCCGGGTGGGTGGCCAGGATGATCAGCGCGGCGGCGACATCCGGTGTGTAGGAATAACTGTGCGGTTGGTCCGGGTCGCCCATGATCTGGGCGGTGCGACCGGTCAGTGCGGTGCCGAAGACCGTCTCGCCCAGCGCCGAATGCGCGGCGCCCGGGCCGAAGTAGTCGGAGGCCCGGCCGATTGCGACCTCGACGCGCCCGGCCGCATGGGCCTGTAGCAGTTCGGCGGTCATCGCTGCCCGGGTGGCTGCCTTGGCCGAACTCGGCCGCTCCTGCATGGTCTCGACCAGTGGCCGGCCGCCGGTCGGTCCGTAGGCGTACAGGTTGTCCAGCACGACGAGTCGGGCCCCGGCGGCCTCGGCCCCGGCGAGCACACCACGCTGCAGCGGCGGGAACTCGCTCGCCCACTCGGCATAGTTCGCGGCGTTCAGGCAGAAGTACACCGCGTCGGCAGCGCTGCAGACCTTGCTGGTGAACGCGGGGTCGGTGGCGTCACCGGCAACGATTTGGGCGCCGGCGATGTCGCCGCGTCCGCTGCGGTTGACGGCGGTGACCTCGATGCCGTGGCTGACGAGTTGCTCGACGACGTGCCGGCCGACCTGACCGGTGCCGAAGACGACGTGGCGGGTCATGATGCGCTCTTTTCGGTGGGGTTGACGGACCGGCGGTTGACGATCGCGGGCAGGACTGCGGTGATGGCGGTGACGGTGATGGCTCCGAACGAGCCAAAGACGGTGAACTGGTCCTCGACCTGAATTCCCCCGACGGTGGTGACCGCCCACCCGATCGCCCAGATCGCGGCGAGCGCGGGAGGCCAGAGGAGGGCGAGGCGCCCGAGCCGCCCTCGGAGCGCGAAGGCCTGGGCGGCACCGACAATGAGCCCGCAGATGGCGCCCTGGGTGACGAGCGCGGTCAGGCTGGTGCCGAAATCGACTGCGGTGGCTGCGATCCCGAGTCCGACCATGAAGCCGATGGCGGTGGCTGCGACCCAAGCGACCGCCGGTCCTCTACCGCGACCGACGCCGAGCCGCAGGCCCCAGGCCTGGGCGACGCCGATGATTGCTCCGATGACCAGGCCGCCGGCCAGCGCCGCCGCGGTGCTGTCGACCGGGCCGACGATGAGCATCGCGGCGAGTCCGCCCGCCGGGAAGCCGAGGAAGGTCACCATCCAGCGGGCTGTGCTGCGCAGCCAGTGGCCGCGGGCGGTGGGGGGTGATCCGGTGCCAGCGTGCAGGACGGTGGCGGCGGTGGGGTCAGACATGGTGGCTCCCGGAGGTCGGCGGGTCGGGCAGGCGGGAAAGTGCGAATTGGGTGGGCGGGCGGGAAGGACTGTGCTGGGTTGGTCGCCGGGAAATCGCGTCCTGAGCGGGCGCGCCGGACGGTGCGCGCTGAGCGGGTGCGCCGGACGGTGCGCGCTGAGCGGGCGGGCTCGACGGGCGGTGCTGAGCGGCGATCCACCCGACCAGGAGGCTGTCCGGGTAGTCGGCCAGGTGATCCCGCACCAGGGCGTCGAGCAGGTCCTCGTCGGCACCGAAGTGGGCGACCGTGATGGCGACGAGCTGGCGGTCGCGGGTCGTCGCGGCGTGCACGGCGGCGCGGCTCAACCACGGTTCCGGGTCTGCGCAGACGAGGGCCGCGGCCACCAGCAGCGTGGGTGACGTGCTGTTGGCGGCAGTCTCGAGGATGTCCGTGCGGGCTTCGGTATCGCCGCCGATCAGCCGGTGAAGCAGGTACTCGGTGTGTTCGGGCATGACAGAAACTATCGAAGGGCGTGCTGACGCAGGCCTGATGCTGCGCTGACGGCCGACCTGGTCGTGCCGTCAGGGTCCGCACAGCCGTCGGGTTCTCCGAGATCGTCACCACCGGGCCCGATGGCGGCGCCGAGCGCCTACTGCGCCGCTTTTCGGTACTCGGCGCCTTTTCGGTACTCGGCGCCGCGTTCTTGTACTCGGCGCCAACATGTTTGGGAGCCCAGACCTCAAAACCGGCGCCCAGTGGGGCCGGGCGCGCCACAGGTGCCGGACCGGGGATACGCCGCGAGTACTGGTTACGCTCGACGGGTGGAGCGGAGACGGTCGCGACCGACCGACCACGGCGCCGACGGCACCGCCAGCAGCGCCAGCAGCGCCAGCAGCACCAGCGCCGATCCTGCGCTGATACCGGACGTCATCGTGATCGTGGACGTGGCCAACGTCATGGGTTCCCGGCCGGACGGCTGGTGGCGTGATCGCAAGTCGGCGGCGACCCGGTTGCTCACGGCGTTCGGTCAGGTGATCGGAATGGAGACGACCGGACCCGATGGCGGAAGGCTCCGCATCGCGCGGGTTGTCGCGGTGCTCGAGGGCGCGGCCCGCGGGGCCGCAGCCCGGGGCGTGGTCGGGGTCACGGACGCGTCCGGGTTCATGACCTCCGCAGTCCGTGCGGACCCGATCGATCGGCCGTCGGTGGAACTCGTGGAGGCCGAGCGTGACGGTGATGCGGCGATCGTCGCCGTGACCGACCAACTCATCAGCTCCCTCGCGCTATCCCCCGAGATCACCCACCGGGTGGATGCGGTGCTCGTGGTGACTGCCGACCGCGGGCTTCGACGGCGACTACCCCCCGCCGCGATCGTCGCCGGCCCGGAGTGGCTGAACCGGCTCATCGATCGATGACGACCGCGTCGGCGGGCGGTCTCCCGGGGCCGGCCCCACCCATCCCGCAGGATGCGCCCCACCCCGCAGGATGACGGACGTCGATCGCAGCTCACTTCATCGTCCGGCCGCGCGGTCCTCCAGATCAGGAGGCCGGGGCAACGTCAGCAGCGTCCAGCAGCGCCCTGGCCCGGTGGCCGTCGAGCCGATCGCCCTCGGTCAGCCTGTGACCGGCAGCGGCCATCAGCGCATCCGCGCGTTCGAGCAGTTCGTTGCCATCGATGATGTCCCCGGCATCGGCCCGCAGTCCGGCCAGTGCATCCAACGCCAGCACCTGGACTTCGAGATCGCCTGCTGCTTCTGCCTTCTCGTGTATCGAGACGAGCCGGCCGGCGGCGCCGGGCACGCCGTCCTCGGCGTCCATCGCGGCGAGCAGGCACTGCGCCACGGCGGCCTCGTCGCCACCGCCGGACGCTTGGAACCAGGCATCGGCGGCCTCGATGGTCGACCGCGCCGCCCAGAGATCGCCGACCTCCCGCTGCAGTCGGCCGAGGTGCACGCGGGACAGGGCGAGCGAGCGCATCAGCCCGATCGCCCTGATGATCTCGATGCCCTGTTCCAAGGTGCTGATGGCGGCGCGGTGATCGCCCGACAGCTGCAGCACCCGGCCGAGATTGGCGAGATGAAATCCTTCGGCGGCCGACGCGCCGACGCGGTGGGCAGCGTCGGCGGCCCGCCGGAAATGATCGGCAGCGTCCGGCAGACGCTGCTCGGCCTGCGCGAGCTGACCGAGAATTGCCTCGACGTGGCTGGTCAGCCAGTCGTCACCGATGGCCGGCAGCAGCGGAACGGCCTCCTCGCACGCCGCCCTGACCACGGCCACGTCACCCGCGGCGAAGCCTGAGTAGCCGACCATGACGTCGCCCATCGCAACATCCCACGCTCGAATGTGGTCTCCCGCGCCGGCGCGCCACCGGCGCAGCAGATCGATCGCGTCCCGCGGTCGGCCGGAGTGCAACAGCGCAAAGGCCAACGAAAACCTGCTCACCGCAATAACTTGCGCATCAGCGGTGGTGTCGGCAAGGTCGACCGCGCGCTCGGCTTCCGTCCTGGCGCGCTCGATGTCGGCGCCGACCTCGTTCCATCCGATGAACGCCATTGCCAGGGCGCGCTGCTCCGGCGGCGCCAGGTGATCGGCCGCCCCGAGTGCACCGCGAATCCGCTCGGCCGCCGCCGCACCCTCGCCGAGCACGACCGAGGTCCAGCCGAAGGCACTGGCGATCCTGAGGCCCAGCAACGGGTCGTGCTCGGCCGTCCAGGCCAGCCCGGCGTCGATGTTCGCCCGCTCCTGCGTCGCGATGCTGAGATGGATGACCTGACGGGGTCCCTGCTGCTCGGCGACTGCGCGATCGGCGGCCTCACCGAGCCAGCCGGCGTGGGCGGCCCGTGCGAGCGCCGCGTCACCGGAATCGGCGAGCCGCGCCAGGGCGAACGCCCGGACGCTGTCCAGCAGTCGGTAGCGGACCGCGCCGGCGGTGTCGATTTCGACGGCGACCAGTGAGCGGTCCGCAAGGCGGCCGATGACGTCGACCGCCGATGCGGCCGGAACACCCAGTGCGGACACCACGTGTTCCGCGGCCGCCAGCGGCGCTCCACCGGAGAAGCAGGCCAGCGCCCACAGCCCCCGTTGATCATCGGGGAACAACAGGTCGTAGCTCCAGGAGATGGCCGTGCCAAGCGCGCGGTGCCGCTCGGGCCGCCGGCTGCCGGGGTCACTGAGCAGGCCGAAGCGGTCGTCGAGCCGGCGGGCGATCTCCTGCACGGACAGCGCCTTCGTCCTGGCGGCGGCCAGCTCGATGGCCAGCGGTAGCCCGTCCAAGGACCGACAGAGTTCCTCAATGGTGGCGGCGGCGTCGGGATCGAGGACGAACGACTTGCGGCGCTCGCTCGCGCGCTGCGTGAACAGCGCCACCGAATCGGCGATCGGCAACGGCTCCGCCTGGTACACCCGCTCGCCGTCGATTCCGAGCGGCATCTGGCTGGTGGCCAGCACCGTCAGACCCGGCGCGGCGTTCAGCAGGCGGTCGGTGAGGTCGGCGACCGGGTTGCCGAGGTGCTCACAGTTGTCCAGCACCAGCAGCAGGTCGCTGCCTCGAAGCCGATCGACCAGCATCGCCTCCGACGCGCCTGCGACGGCGAGCGACTCGCCCACGGCGAGCGGCAGCGCGGCCGCCGTCCGGCATTCTCGAGGCGGACCAGCCAGCCGCCGTCCGGTTGGTGCTGCCCACGGGCGACTTCGATCGCCAACCGCGTCTTGCCGACGCCGGCCGGGCCGACCAGGGTCACCAACCGGTGCCCTGCCAACAGATCCCTGATCTCGTCCAGTTCGCCGTGCCGTCCGACCAGTCCCGCGGACAGGGTCGGCAGGTTGCCGGGCAGCGGGCGCGTTTGGGGCGCCAGATCGGTGGCGGCGGATCGCTCCGACAAGTCTCGAACGGTTTGATCGGCACGGGGATGGGCGCGGCGGGGATCGAGATCGACCGGGCCATCGAGTGCGGGATCGCGGAGCAGCACCCGCTGCTCCAGCTGTTGAAGCTCGGGACCCGGGTCGAGGCCCAGCTCGTCGGCGAGCTTCTCCCTGATGCTGCGGTAGGCGGCGAGGGCGTCGCCCTGCCGCCCGCTGCGGTACAACGCGGTGATCAGCAGCGCCCACAGCCCTTCCCGCAGCGGGTGTTGGACGACCAGCGCCTCGAGCTCCCCGACCACCTCCGCGGCGGCGCCGAGGTCGATGCGCGCCGAGAGGCCGTCCTGCATCAACCCGAGCCGGACTTCTTCCAGACGCGCCCGGTGCGGCAGCAGCCACTCGCCGTCGCCGGCATCCGCGAGGATCTCCCCGCGGAACAGTGCCAGCGCCCGCGCGCACGCCTCGGCTGCGGCCCTGGGATCCCCGGCGCCGCGCTGTGCGTTGGCGGCGGTCGCCATCTCCACCACGACGACGGCGTCGACGGCACCGGGGTCGACCTCCAGGGTGTAGCCGCCGCGGCCGCCGGACAGCACCGCGGCATCGCCGAGGGCGCGGCGGAGGATGGATGCCTTGGCCTGCAGGGTGTTTCTGGCGGTGGCGTCCACGTCGGCGCCCCAGAGATCCTCGATCAGCCGATCCGCCCGAACGGTGACGCCGGCGTCGAGGGCAAGCCGGACCAACAGCTCGCTGGTCTTCCCGGACGCCAGCGGAATCCGCGTACCGTCGCGACGGAGTTCGGTGGGACCGAGCACCGAGATGGTGAGCATAGTGCGCTGATTCTAAAGGCCGATGTCAGAAATGCAGCCATCTGACCTTCGAAGGCCATACGCAGGGGGAAGGTCCGCCGACAGGATCTTCGGGCGCGATAGACGTCCCCCGGCGCTGAATCAACAAGACGCGAACATGGGACTGTCGGCACACTCCCGTTCGGCGTATTTCGGCTCGGCTCATCACGGCGCGTCGGCCGCGTCCCTCGTGCTGTCCGGGGCCCTTTGAATTCGATGCATCGACCATCGCATGGGATAGATGCTGCAATTCATCAATGATGAGCCTGGCCCACCCGGCAGTCATCCCTGTATAGGCCGCGGGCCGCAATAGACGTGTTCCAGGGGCGGCCAGGGACACCCGTCACCATAATGTGTAGTCCCCCCGTGGTCGAGTATTACTCGACGTAGTGGATCCCGTAGGGGCACCGCGGGGCTGGCTGGTCGACGCGGAGATCGGCGGGTTTGGTGCCGGCCGGGTACAGCTGGGTGATCTCGAGTACCGCATTCGCATCCTTCGCGTTGGTGTCGGTGACAACGTTCGACACATAATGCGGCGCGATTTCAGTGAAGGACTCACCCGGCGAGAATTTTGTTGCAGTACAACCGACTTGGCGCCACACAGCCCCCGATCTGACGACGGCGATCACGATGCCCGGGTGCTTGTGCCAGCCCGAAAAACTTCCGGGGGGTAGTTGAGCTCGAAGGTCGTGACATCGACGTCGCCGTTGGTCTTGAGTTGCGTTCCGTCGTTCTTCGCCTTGGTTGGACCATCCAGGGTTCCGGTGGTTACCGGATCGCCGGTTGTCGCACCGGCGGGCGTTTTGAATGGCGCGGGTAGCGACTCAAATTGCGGAGGGCCCGATGGCGGCGTCGCCAGCGCAGCAGTGCCAATGGCACTGGTGGCGGCCAACGCAATCACCGCGCCCACCGCAACCTTCATTCTCATTTTCATCTGATTCGCTCCTCTGTGCAGGCGATGAAACCAGGACGTAGACAACCGGATTTCGCGGCGCCGCGAAATATTCCCCCAACGAACGTCTGATTTGTAGTCTTCGTCCCGGAGCCCGCGATACCGCCATTGTGATGAATCAGCGGATGCACGATCGTGTCTGTCGGCGGCCATGAAAAACTGCCCGTAGGCGGCCACGAAACTGCCCGCTGATGGCCACGGTTTCTGCCCACTGGTGGCCACGAAACTGCCCACCGTGATCGCGGGTCGCCTGGCCCGACACACCCTCCCGCTCCGGCCGCCTCCCGCGGTTGGGGTCCCTCCTGGGTTCCGCTTGACGGTGCTGACGCGCCCGACGAGCCCCCAGGAGGGACCACTGTGAAGTCTGCCGAGGAATCCATGGAAATACTTGCTGCGTTCGATTTGATGGGGTCGTTTCACGCCGCGGCTGACGTGGCGGGGTGTTCCCACCACACCGTCGCCCGGGTCGTCGCCGAACGCGACGCCGGCGGTGCCCGGCCCCGGTCGTGCCGGCCCCGGTTGGTCGACGAGTTCCTGCCGAAGGTCGAGGAATGGGTCGAGAAGTCGAACGGCAAGATCCGCGCCGACGTCGCCCACGACAAGCTGGTGGCGATGGGGTTCCCCGGGTCGGAGCGGTCGTCCCGGCGGGCGGTCGCCGGGATCAAGAAGCAGTACCGGCTCGGAAACGCGCGGGTGCACCGGCCGTGGGTGACCGAGCCCGGGTTGTGGCTGCAGTACGACTTCGGCGACGGCCCGGTCATCGACGGACGCAAGACCGTGCTGTTCTGCGCGTGGCTGGCGTGGTCCAGGTTCCGGATCGTCATCGCGTTGCGGGACCGCACCATCCCGACCGTGTTCGCCGCGCTGGACACCGCGTTCCGGATGGTCGGCGGCGCCCCCACCTACATCCTGACGGACAACGAGAAGTCGGTGACAGTAGAGCATGTCGCGCGGATCCCGGTGCGGAACCAGCAGGTCGTGGCGTTCGCCCGGTTCTACGGCGTGACCGTGCACACGTGTGAGGTGCGGGACCCGGCCAGCAAGGGCGGGGTGGAGAACACCGTGAAATTGGCGAAGGCCGACATCGTCCCGACCGACACCAACCTCGCCGAGGAGTACGCCTGCTTCGCCGACCTGGAGGCGGCGTGCGCCGCGTTCATGACGATGGTGAACGGCCGGGTCCACCGGACGACCAGGCGGGTCCCGGCGGACATGCTGGAACAGGAACGGCTCCGGCTGCACCCGGTGCCGGCGGTCCCGCACACGATCACGTTCGGGGAAACCCGGACGGTCGCGGTGAACACCCCGATGGTGTCCTACCAGGGTGGCTCCTACTCGGTGCCGCACCGGTTGCTGGGCGAGACGGTGTGGGTGCGGGTGCACGGCGCCGGCCGTGATGAACGGGTGGTGATCGTGCACGTCGATGACCGCGGCGCCGTCGAGGTGGCCCGGCACGCCCGGGCCGAGCCGGGCAGCCCGCAACTGGACGACGACCATTTCCCGCCCGCCCCGGCCGGCGCGCTCCACCGGGAACCCAAGGCCGGCACCGACGCCGAGGCCGCGTTCCTGACCCTCGGGGACGGCGCCGCGCTGTGGTTGAAAGAGGCCGCCGCGCAAGGCTCCTCACGGATCCGGGTGAAAATGGCGCACGCCGTGTCGATCGCGAAACTGACCAACCCCGCCCGGGTCGACTGGGCGCTGGGCCACGCCGCCGTCCACCAACGCTTCGGCGAGGGCGACCTCGCGTCCATCCTGGCCGCGAACCTGGACCCCGCCACCCCCGCCACCCGGCAGGCCAGCGAAGACAAATCCCTCACCCAAGGCACCGCCGGGTGGGCCGCCCTCGGCACCACCACCCCGAACACCACCACCCCGAGCACCACCACCACCAGCCGAGTGGACCTCAATGGCCACAACGACTCTCACGACCCGGAGGACAACCGATGACCACCACAACTGCGACCAGGACCGGGCCACCCCCGGCCGGGGTGCCGACCGCGCCGCCGCTGCCCGAAGACGTGCACGCCCTGCTCCGCCGACTGCGGATGCCGCACACCCGGGCCGCCGCCCCCGAGGTCCTGGCCACCGCCCGCTCCCAACGCTGGGAACCCGTCGAGGTCCTCCGCGCCCTGTTCACCGCCGAGGTCGCCGGCCGGGACCGATCCTCCCTGGCCACCCGCCGCGCCCGGGCGGCGTTCCCGACCGGGAAGACGTTCCACGCCTGGAAACCCGAGGCCTCGTCCATCCCGGCGCCGACCCAGCAGGCCCTACGAACCCTGGAATGGGTGCACCGCAAGGAGAACCTCGTCGTCTGCGGGCCGTCGGGGACCGGAAAGACGTTCCTGCTCGAGGCGCTCGGGCAGCTCGCCGTCGAACAAGGACTGCACGTCGCCTGGTTCACCCTGGAGGATCTCGGCGGGCTGATCCGCCGGCACCGCGCCGACGACACCGTCAGCAAGGCGATCAGCAAGATCCTGCGCGCCGAACTCGTCGTCGTTGATGACATAGGGCTCTTACCGGTGGCGGCCGACGCCGCCGAGGGCCTCTACCGGCTGGTCGACGCCGCGTATGAGAAACGATCCGTGGCGATCTCCTCGAACCTGCACCCCGCAGGTTTCGACGAGCTGATGCCCAAAACGCTGGCCACCGCGACCGTGGACCGGCTCCTGCACCACGCCCACGTCTGCCAAACCTCCGGCGAATCGGTGCGCCTGTCCCAGGCCATCGCCGGCCAAGGCGTCACCCCACTGACCTGACCACCCCGACATCCACCGGGGGGACCGGAGCCGCAAACCATGAAAGCCCCGAACACCACACCCCAGATCCCGTCGCGGGACGACCACGGGACGACCACCTGCCCGGTCTGCCGCCGCGTCTTCACCCCGACCGGCCGACAAGCCTATTGCAGCACCGCCTGCCGCAAGACCGCGTTCCGCCGCCCGCCACCAACCCGGCCCGGCGGTCACCATCCCGGCCGTCCGGCCCCGCCGGGAATTCACCGTCTACGAATGCCCCGGCTGCGGTGAACGACAGCTGGGCGAGCAACGCTGCGAAACCTGCCGCACCTTCACCCGCCGGATCGGCGTCGGCGGTCCATGCCCACAATGCGATGAGCCCGTGGCCGTGACAGACCTACTCGCCCAAGCCGTGATCACCACAACCAAGCCGTGATCCCCCATCCCATCACCACCCACCTGGGGCCCTGCCCACGACCCCGAAGCCCGGTGGGCAGTTTCGTGGCCACCGGTGGGCAGAAACGGTGGCCACCAGTGGGCAGGTTTCATGGCCGCGGGTGGGCAGAAACCGGTGGCCCTTGACAGGTTGAACAGCCGCCGGCCGTGTCTGTCCCACATCCGGGCCGGTTGCGGGTCGGCGCCGGGGCCCCGGCGCGGTTCCCACGGAGCTCGCGTGGTGACGGACAATCCCGCCGCCAGATGCCCATGCCTCTCGCCGAGCCGCCGACAACCTCCTGCCTTGCTGAGGGCAGCGTGAACCGACCCATGACCCGCGCCGTTGGCTGGAGGTGGCCGGGCCATCGAGCATGACCACGCACGTGGTCGGTGGTTGTCGGCTCGGTGCTATGAAGCCGGTATGACGTAGCGGCACTGCGGTTCGGCGGGCCGATCCCGCCGGCTCCTCCACTTGGCGTCGCGCGATCGCGGGGTTGCAAGCCCGGCGTTGTTGCGCACGAACTCGGTCACTTCCCCATCGAAGGTACCCATCCGTGTCGAGTCGACATAGGTCGTCCCCCGTCGGATCGGGACCTCCGACGTGAGGCTGCACCGGAGACATCGGTGGTTGAGAACATCGTCCGGTTCGAGTCGCACACGGTGATCCAGGGACCCGTCAGCGGAGTCTTCGAACGTTTGGCGGATCTGCCAGGCTACGGCGGGG
>Ga0207931_1000768_pt1 | contig 11549 bp, 8 predicted proteins | sample NGESurdeep092012_2_FD_184478 | JGI IMG/M metagenome (GOLD analysis project Ga0207931, IMG submission 184478) | Arctic peat soil microbial communities from Barrow, Alaska - NGEE Surface sample 415-1 deep-092012 (SPAdes) | ecosystem: Environmental > Terrestrial > Soil > Wetlands > Peat ...
TGCGGCCAGACACGCTGCAGATCGCCCCAGTAGTCCGTGTAGTAGTACACCTGCCCCGCACCGACTCGCCAGGCGACGATGTGCGCGGGGTTGGCTCCCGGGCCCGACCACGCGCCGATGACATAGCCCTTACGCCGAAGGGTGTGTGCGGCCCACCTGGGCAGCGCGTGATTGTCGGGATCGACAAGGGCGCGATAGTCGCCCAGAAGGGCGCCCGCGGAATGGCCCCTGACGCTGAACTGCTGGACGATCGCCCGGCTCAGGTGGGCGCGCTCGGCAGGGGTGAGGTGCATAGGTGTCCTGCCGAGACTGCTGATCTCCTGGTTCAGCTCCGTCGCCCTGTACGTCGCCTGGTTGCTGTAGACATAGGCGGCGTTGTTCCAGTTCCGATAGTACGCGAACACCCCGAGCGCCGACAGGCAAAGCGAGGGGATGAGGATGCAGGCGGCGATGACAAAGAAGGAGCGTGTGCGTAGCGACGTTGCTCGGCTGCGTCGCGAACGCACAGCCAAGATCGCGACGACGAGCGCCGCGACAAGTCCGGCCGCCGCGAGCAGCCCGACGACAAGGACGATACCGCCAACGGTCCCGGAGACATAGCCGTAGCCAGGGGTGTTTACGAGGGCGACCCAGAGCAGTGCAAGCAGCAACGCCAGGCACGACGCGCCCGCTACCGCCCCGGCGAAGGGCAGCGACGAAGCGAGCGGTCGGGATCCACCGCGACCACCGACTGGCGGGGCAGGAGCGACCATCTTCTGGCCCTCGGGCGGCGCGGCGCTCACGGCCGCAACAGCTTGTAGCCGATGCCGCGCAGCGTCTCGATGCGCAGCGCTTCGCCCAGCTTGGCGCGAAGCTGCGCGACGTGCTGGTCCACGGTCCGCGTGCCACCGGGGAATTCGAGCCCCCAGACCAGCTCGAGCAGTTGCTCGCGGCTGAGTACGAGGCCGGCGTGGTCCATGAGGCAGGCCAGAAGGTCGAACTCCTTCATCGTGAGATCGAGGGCGACGCCCGAGCGCGTCGCCTCGCGGGCGCCGCGCCGCAGCTCCATGTCTCCGAGCGTCAGCACATCGGCCGGCGGCTTGGGCTGCGTCCGCCGCAGCACCGCCTTGACGCGCGCGACCAGCTCGCGCGGGCTGAAGGGCTTAGGCACGTAGTCGTCGGCGCCGAGCTCGAGGCCGAGTACGCGATCGACCTCCTCGTCGCGCGCCGTGAGCATGATCACCGGCGTCTCAGCGCGGGCACGGATGCGGCGGCACACGTCGAAGCCGTCGATGCCCGGGAGCCCAACGTCGAGCACGACGAGACTCAGCGGATGCCGCTCCAGCTCCGCCAGCGCCTCGTCGCCGCTGCGCACCCAAAGGACCTTGTAGCCGTCGCGCTCAAGGTACGTGCGCACCAGGTGGCCGATGTGGCGATCGTCTTCGACGATGAGGATGGTGGCGTCCATGCGCTTGTGCATGCTATCAAGCCGTTCGCCTCCGCGAGCCGGCACGGTACTGGTCGGCACGATGCCCTCCTTGGGTGGCCGTCGCCGGTGAGCATCGCGGCGCACGGTCAGGTGGTCATCGCCCGCGTGTCAAGGCTGTGTAAAGCAAGGGCGGCGCGACGCCGGCCCTTGGAGAATCACGCCGGCGTCTGCTACGGTACGAGTCCTCTAGGGGGCTCGGCAGTCACCTGCGCCGTGCCGGACGGGGGAGGACGGCGTGACGACGAGCACCACCATCGAGGACGACGTGAGAGCACAGCTCGAGACGCTGGGTCTGAGCGGCGCCGGCGAGATCCATCGGAACCTGGCGCCGGCGGCGCTCATCGCGCGCTCGCTGGCCCGCGGCGAGGGCATCCTGGCCGCCAACGGCGCTCTGGTCGTCAAGACCGGCGAGCCCTCGGGGCGCTCTCCGGAGGACCGCTTCATCGTCGAGGAGCCGGAGGCGGCCGACGTACTGTGGGGGGCGGTCAACAAGCCCTGCACGCCGGCGCTCTTTGAGAAGCTGCTCGGCAAGGCCCGCGGCTACCTGCACGACCGCGACCTCTACGTGTTCGACGGCTTCGCCGGCGCCGAGCGCAACTACCGCCTGCCGGTGCGCATCGTGGCCGACGCCAGCTGGCACGCGCTCTTCGCCCATACGCTCTTCGTGCGCCCGGCGCCCATCGAGCTTGAGGACTTCGCCCCCGGGTTCACCGTGATCAACTGCGGCGCGCTGCGCGCCAGCTCGGACATCGACGGAACGCGAAGCTCGGTGTACGTCGCCATCAGCTTCCGTCGGCGCCTCGTCCTCATTTTGGGGAGCATGTACGGCGGCGAGATGAAGAAGGCCATCTTCACCGTGATGAACTACCTCCTGCCACAGCGCAACGTGCTGCCCATGCACTGCGCGGCCAACCTCGGTACGGACGGCGACGTGGCTCTCTTCTTCGGCCTGTCCGGCACCGGCAAGACGACCCTCTCCACCGACCCGCTGCGCCGGCTGATCGGCGACGACGAGCACGGCTGGAGCGACCATTCCGTGTTCAACTTCGAGGGCGGCTGCTACGCCAAGGTGATCGACCTCGACGCCGAGGCCGAGCCGCAGATCTACCACGCCATCCGCTTCGGCTCCATCCTCGAGAACGTGATCATCGACCCGCAGACGCGGATCATCGACTACTCCTCCGACTTCCTCACCGAGAACACCCGCGCCACCTACCCGATCGACCACATCCCCGGCGCCGTCTTGGGAGGCGTGGGCAATCACCCGCGCAACGTCTTCCTGCTCACCTGCGACGCCTACGGCGTGCTGCCGCCCATCGCCAAGCTCACGCCGGCCATGGCGAGCTACCACTTCCTCAGCGGGTTCACGTCCAAGGTGGCGGGGACCGAGGTGGGCATCGACGAACCACGGCCCACCTTCTCGACCTGCTACGGAGCGCCGTTCATGCCCCTGCACCCCGACCGCTACGCGACGATGCTGGCCGAGCGCCTCGCTTGGCACGGAGCCGACTGCTGGCTCGTCAACACCGGCTGGACCGGCGGCCCCTACGACACCGGCCACCGCATGAGCATCGAGTTCACGCGCGGGCTGCTCACCGCAGCCCTGGACGGCGCCCTTGCCAACGCCGGATTCACGCCTCACCCGGTGTTCAAGGTGCTGGTGCCGGACGGCTGCGACTGCGCCGCCGAGGGCGAGCTTGACCCGCGCGCCACGTGGGCCGACAAGGACGCCTACGACGCGACGGCGCGCGGGCTGGCCGGCATGTTCGCCGACAACTTCGCACGGTACCGCGACACGGTCACCGCGGAGGTGCTGGCGGCGGGGCCGGACGCGACCGCGTAGACGCCGCCGCCGGGCGCCGTCTTTGCCGCAGACGGGGCTTTTCTGGTACCGTACCGCTTCCGCTGTTTACGACGTTGGGAAGTCCGAGCCACATGCCACAGCTGCGCATCGTCGTCCTCGTCAAGCAGGTCCCGGACACGGCCAACGTGACCGGCGACTCCATGACGGAGGACGGTACGGTCAACCGGGCCGCGCTGCCGGCCGTGTTCAACCCCGAAGACCTCAACGCCCTGGAAGAAGCACTGCGCCTCAAGGACCGCTGCGACGCGCGCGTGAGCGTCGTGACCATGGGCCCGCCGGCCGCCGCGCAGGTGCTGCGCGAGTCGCTGTACCGCGGCGCCGATGAAGTCATCCTTCTCACCGACAAGGCCTTCGCCGGCGCCGACACGCTGGCCACGAGCTACGCGCTCTCGCTGGCGGTGCGCAAGCTCGGCGGCGCTGACCTCGTGCTCTGCGGACGACAGGCGATCGACGGCGACACGGCCCAGGTGGGCCCGCAGACCGCCGAGAAGCTCGGCTACCCGCAGATCACCTGCGTGAGCCGCATCGACGAACTGATCCCGCCGGACGGCGCGGTAGCCGGCGGCGTCACCGCCACACGCAGCATCGAGGGCGGCTTCGAGACGCTCGCCTCCACACTGCCTTGCTTGCTCACCGTCACCGGCGAGGCCAACGAGCCGCGCCCGGCCAGCGTCAAGCTCGTGATGACCTACAAGAACGCCGTCGCCGAGGCCTCACCCGACTACGACGACAGCTATCTGAACCCGGAGAGCGACGCCGCCGAGGTGTGCCTGCTGAGCCGTGCCGGCAAGCCCGTGTGCCGGGCGCGCATCGTGCAGTGGGACCACGTGGCCCTAGAGGCCGATCGTGAGGCCCTCGGGCTGCGCGGCTCGCCGACGCGCGTCAAAGAGATCGAGAGCGTCGTGCTCGCGCAGAGCGAGGCGCGCATGGTGGAGCCCGACGAGGCCGGTGTCAACGCACTCGTGCACGAGCTCATCGAGGACCACATCCTTGGCTAGCGGCGGCACGAGCGCAGCGAGCGGCGCCGGCCGGGGCGACGTCTGGGTCGTCGTCGAGCAGCACGACGGCGTCATGGCCGAGGTCAGCCTCGAGCTGCTGGGCCGCGCCCGCGAGCTCGCCGACACGCTCGGCGTCGCTGTCGGCGCCGTGGTGGCCGGGGCGGGCGAGGCCGTCAGGGCCTTCGCGCCCGCCCTCATCGCCCTCGGCGCCGACACCGTCTACCTGGCCGGCCACGGCGACTTCGCCGACTATCTGGCCTTGCCGTACACGCGCTTGGTCGCCGGGCTCATCCGCGAGCACCAGCCGCAGATCGTGCTCTACGGCGCCACCACCACCGGCCGCGACCTCGCGCCTCGCGTCGCCAGCACCCTGCGCACCGGCCTCACCGCCGACTGCACCGACCTGCGCATCGGCGACTTCGCGGCCAAGGGCGAGACGTACTCCGACCTCCTCTTCCAGATCCGGCCCGCCTTTGGCGGCAACATCATCGCTACGATCGTGAGCCCGGAGCACAGACCGCAGATGGCCACCGTGCGCGAGGGCGTGATGGTGATGCCGGAGGCCGACGAGCGCTGCACCGGCGTCGTCGTCGACGTGCTGGTGGAGCGCTCGTCGGCTGCCATCGCCCCAGCCGACCGAATCGTCCTCACCGATCCGGACTTCGCGGTCACGCTCGTCCGTCGCGTGCAGGAGGAGAAGCAGGTCGACCTCAAGGGCGCCCGCGTCGTGGTCTCCGGCGGCGTCGGCGTCGGCTCGCGCGAGGGCTTCGCCCTCGTGGAGGAGCTCGCCCGCACGCTCGGCGGCGTCGTCGGCGCCAGCCGCGCCGCCGTGGATGCGGGCTGGGTGAGTCACGAGCACCAAGTGGGCCAGACCGGCACCACGGTACGCCCCAAGCTCTACATCGCCTGCGGCATCAGCGGCAGCGTGCAGCATCGCGCCGGCATGGACCAGAGTGCGCGTATCCTCGCCATCAACAGCGATCCGCTGGCGCCGATCTTCGCCGTCGCGCACTACGGCATCGTCGGCGACCTGCATAGGGTCATCCCACTGCTGACCAAGGCCTACAGGACGAAGGCATGAGCAACTTCTATACGGACAACCCGGACCTGCAGGCCACGCTGCGCCGCCTCGACCTGGCGCGCATCGTCCGCCTGCGCGAGGACGACTACGCGCAGGCGCGGGACTTCGCCTACGCGCCCAAGGACCTCGAAGACGCTCTCGACTCCTACGCGCGCACGCTCGAGATCGTCGGCGACATCGCCGGCGAGTTCGTCGACCCGCGGGCCGAGGACGTGGACCGTGCCGGCAGCGAACTCGCGGACGGCGAGGTCAGGTACGCTCCGGGCATCGCCGAGAGCCTCGAGCGCCTCACGCAGGCGGATCTCATGGGCATCACGCTGCCGCGCCAGTACGGCGGCCTCAACTTCCCCGTCTCGGTCAGCTTGATGATCGTCGAGATGGTGAGCCGCGCGGACCCGGCGCTGATGAACATCTTCGGCCTCCAGGACATCGCCGAGACGGTCAACAAGTTCGCGAGCGAAGCGATGAAGGCCGCGGTCCTGCCGCGCTTCGCCAGCGGCGAGGTCACCGGCTCCATGGCCCTCACCGAGCCCGAGGCCGGCTCCGACCTGCAGAACGTGCAGCTCAAGGCGACCGAGCAGCCGGACGGCACCTGGCGCCTCAACGGCGTGAAGCGCTTCATCACCAACGGCAACGGGCGCATCAGCCTCGTCCTGGCGCGCTCGGAGGAGGGCACCACCGACGCCCGCGGCCTGAGCATGTTCCTCTACGAGCGCGACGAGCACATGCGGATCCGCCGCCTCGAGGACAAGCTCGGCATCCACGGCTCGCCCACCTGCGAGCTGCAGTTCGACGACGCGCCGGCGCTGCTCATCGGCGAGCGCCGGCGCGGCCTCACGACCTACGTGATGAACCTGATGAACGGCGCCCGCATCGCCATCGCCGCGCAGGCCCAGGGCATCGCCGAGGCAGCCCACCGCGCCGCGGCCAAGTACGCCCAGGAGCGCGTCCAGTTCGGCGCTCCCATCGGCGAGCTCACCGCCGTCAAGGCGATGCTCGCCGACATGAAGGTCGGCCTCGAGGCGGCGCGCGCCCTGCTCTACGAGACGGCGCGCATCGTCGACATGAAAGAAGTGCTGGAGCACCGCATCGGTCAGCTCACCGGCGACGACGCACCCGAAGGCGCCGCCGCCGAGATCAAGGCGCTGCGCGTCCAGCTCAAGAAGTACACCCGTCTCGCCGCCCTGTTCACGCCCATGGCCAAGGCCTGCTGCACGGAGATGGCCAACACCGTGGCCTACGAGTCGCTGCAGATCCACGGCGGCTCGGGCTACATGCGCGACTTCGCCGTGGAGCGCCACAGCCGCGACGCGCGCATCACCAACATCTACGAGGGGACCACGCAGTTGCAGGTCGTGGCCGCCATCGGCGGCGTCCTCGGCGGCACCCTCGCCGCCCAGCTCGACGAGTACGACGCCGAGGACTTCGGCGCCACGCCGGAGCTGCTGGCGCGCGTGCGAAGCGCCCGCACGCGCCATGCGGAGGCGGTCGCCCGCGTGCGAGAGCTGGACGACGTGCGCTTCCGCGACTTCCACGCCCGCCGCCTCGTGGAGATGGCCATCGACGTGATCTGCGGCTACCTCATGCTGAGGGCGGCGCAGAGCGATGCGCGCAAGCTGCTGGCGGCGCAGTACTTCGTCGACGCCATGGCGGCGCGCGTCGAAGGCGCCGCCTCCCAGGTGTCGACCGGCGACCCGGCCGCCCTGGACGCGCTCACGCAGCTCGGCGCCGGCTGAGGCCGGCTCCCGTTCAGCCCGCTTCGCCGGCGAGGACCACGCGGTCCCCGGCGGCTGCGGCTCGCGCCACCGCCGCCTCTGCCGCGGCGGCCAGCTCGTCGGGGTCTTCGGCGAACCCGGGGTAGCCGGCGCCGCCGACGCTCACCGTGAAGCGCCCGAGGGCGCCGAGGTCGTCGTCCTTCAGCCGCATGTCGGCGACCGTCGCCCGCACCCGTTCGGCGACCACCCCGGCGCCGGTGTCGCTGCAGCGCGTGTTGGGCAGCAGCAGGGCGAACCGGCCGCCGCCCAGGTAGCACGGGACGTCCACCCTGTCGCGCAGGCAACCGCGCACGGCCCGCGAGACGCCGGTCAGCACCGCGTCGCGGCGGGCGGCGTCATGCGTGCGCACGAAGGCCTCGTGGCCATCGAGTCCGGCGACCAGCAGCGTGAGCGGGTGCTTGTATCGGCGGCTGCGCGCCACCTCCGCGTACAGGCTCTCGTAGTAGTACCAGCGGCTGTACAGGCCGGTGAGCGGGTCTGTCGCCGAGCGGCTCTTGAGCACGCCGTAGGCTTTCGCCGCAGCCAGCGCCGCCGCGCCCTGCTCGGCCAGGAGCCTCACGATCTCGATCTCGTCCGGGCGAAACGAGCGGCTCATCCTGGCGCTCGCCTCGAGGTAGCCGAAGGCCGGGCCGCCGGCCGCGAGCGGTACCACCAGGCGCGCGAGCCCTCCGGCCGTCCGGGTGCGCTCGGTGCGCCCGAGGTCGACCGCCTGCCGGGCGAGCGCATCGGCCGTCCACGCCTCGAGGCCGCCCTCGCCGCCGGCCGCGTCCCGAGGCCGCCGCAGGCGCACGTACGAGCCGTCGTCCTGGCGAAGGACCACGACGGCGTCGGCGGCGATCACGGCAAGATGTCTCCGGACCTCCTCGCGGACCGCCTCGGCGGTCTCCGCGAGGTCCAGCCCTGCGCCCAGGCCACGGCTCATCGCGAGGACTTCCAGTAGCCGGCGGCGGCGGGTCGACTCGCGCTCGTGGAGCGCCGTCGTGCGGAGCACCACGGCGGCCAGGCGGCAGAGGCCGCCGAGACGTTCACGCTCGTCCGGCGAGAGCCGGCGCACGGTGCGCCGCTCGCGGATGCAGACCACGCCGAGCACTTCGGCGCCCGCCAGCAGCGGCACGTCGATCCGGCTGGTGAAGCCGCTCTGCTCCAGGGCGGCGGCTTCGGCCGGCGGCAGGTCGTCCCCGATGTGACGTTCCACGACGTCGCCCGCGAGTACCAGGCGCCGCAGGTCGTGGCTCTGGTCGAGGCCGACGACGGCGCCGACACAGTCGGCTGCGGCGCCGCCAGCTTCGCGGCACCAGAAGGCGCGGCAGGTGAGCGTGTCGGCGTCGCTGGCGAAGGACCACAGGTCCACAGACCACACGTCCAGCGCCCGGCCGATCTCGGCGGCGACCGACTGCAGCAGCTCCCCGGGGTCGCGGCCGACAGCCGCCGCAAGCGGGTCGCCGGCCGGTGACCTATCGGCGCCGGCCGGCGGCGAGGCCTCTCCGCGCGGTGCTCCCGGCTCCGTGTGCGCTTCTGTCATCAGGCTACCCGCAGCTCGCGACCCGGTCCTTGCCGGCACGTTTTGCCTTATGGAGCGCCGCGTCGGCATTCCCCACCAGGTCCTCGGGTGTGTCTGCCCCGTGCGGGAAGACGGCGACGCCGCTGCGCCCCGTGGCCAGTCTTCCGGCCAGGTAGATCTCGGGCAGGTACTCGTAGATGTCGCACTCCCACACGTCGAGCGCCTCGGCCACCCGGCGCGCGATGACCGAGAGCATCTCGTCGAGGTCGGGCCTCGCGGCGATAGCCAGGCCGACATCGGAGGCCAGAGCGAAGACGTCGGATTCGCGCGGCAGATCGCTCATGAGAACACCTCCACGCGGTTCTTGCCCGCGCGCTTGGCCAGGTACAGAGCCTTGTCGGCGCACTGCACGAGCCCTTCCTCGCACGCGTCCGCGCCGGCCATGGCTGCGACCCCCACGCTGACCGTCACTCGTTCCAGACCCCGCTCGGCGGGCCCGGCGCACGCGGACTCCTCGATGTCGTGACGCAGCCGCTCACCGACGAGCGCCGCGCCCGCGCCGGACGGCGGGATCTCGCCATCGGCCTCGGCCAGCTCGGCGATGTGACTGATGATCCGGTCGCCGACCATTCCGGCACCGAACGCCAGCGTATGCGGGAGCAGGATGGCGAACTCATCGCCCCCGTAGCGCGCCGGCAGGTCGATGCCGCAGCGCACGCCGCGCTGGAGGATCCCGGCGATGTCGCGCAGCACCTTGTCGCCGCGCTGGTGCCCGCAACGGTCGTTGCACGTCTTGAAGTCGTCGACGTCGATCATCAGCAGCGCCAGCGGCAGATCGTACCGCCGCGCCCTGGTGCATTCCTGTTCCAGGCGTTCATAGAAGTAGCGATGATTGAAGAGCCCGGTGAGGCCGTCCGTGATGGCCTGAGTCTGCACGCGGGCGTAGAGGCCGGAGTTCTCGATGGCCACCGCCGCGTGGTTGACCACGATCTGGAGGAGCTCCACGAGCTCGTCGCTGAAGGCGCGGCGGCGGCTCTCGATCTCGATGAACCCCCGGGCCTCGCCGAGGACGACGAAGGGGATCACCAGGCGGGCGCCGGCCCCGCACGGCTCCTGCGCCGGAGCGAGCGTGGCGAGGGCCCGCGCTGCCGTCTCCGACAGGCGCGGCGCCTCCTGATCGTCGAGCGCACCATACGGCGCCGGCTCCCCGGCCTCGTCGCCTATCCAGATGATCGCGGAGGCCTCGTCCTCGGGCAGCAGGCGCTGGACCTCTTCGTGCAGCGCGCGTACGACCTCGTCCACAGTGAGCGCCGCGGTAATGGAGCGGCTGGTGTCGAAGAGGCCGACGAGACGGCCGGTCAGCCGTTCCTGGCGGCGGAACAGGCGCGCGTTGTGAATGGCGGCGCTGGCCAGTTCGCCGAAGGCCCGCGCCAGATCAAGCTCCTGTTCCGTGAACTCACGGCGCCGGCCGAACTCCACCAGGTAGAGAACGCCGATGGGTTGGTCGCCGAAGCGCAGCGGGGCGGACAGGGCGGAGCTCTCGCCGTGCTGCTCCATGTACGCGCGCTCCTGCGCGGAGATAGTGGGGTCGTCGACGTGGTCGACGGCCGCCTCGCCGCGTACCATCAGCTCGTGGTCGTCGGGCCAGGCCTCGGACGCCTCGAACGTGCCGATGGGCGCCGCCCAATCCCGGTCGACCCCGGGCCGTGCATAGCGCACGCGGGAGATCATGCCGTCGCGCTCGGCATCGTACTCGTAGATCGAACACGCGGGGCAGCCGATGAGCTGCGCCGCCTCGCGCGCGACAGCCTCGAGCACCTCTTCAAGAACGAAGGTCGAGGCCACGGCGCGGCTGGAATCGAGCAAGGCGGCAGTGCGGTGCGCCCGTTCGCGCTGCGCGCGGTAAGCGCGCGCGTTGCCGATGGCCGCCGCCGCCGGCCGAGCGAAGAGCCTCAGCAGTTCCTTCTCCTCGTCGCTGAAGCGGCGCGCGCGGCGCGACTCGGCCACCCCGAGTACCCCGATGACCTCGTCGCCGTAGACGAGCGGGATCTCCATGGTCGCCCACTCGTCGTACTGCTCCATGACCTCGCGTTCCTTGGGGTCGAGGTCCGGGTCGTCCAGGTAGTGCACCACGATGCCCCCGGCGCGAATGACCTCGTCGCGCTCCGGGCGCTCGTCCAGCGACACTACGGTGCCCAAATACTCGAGGTCCTCATCTCGCAGCTTCTCCGACCACACGGCCACGTAGGTCATGGTGTTGGCCTCGGGGTCGTACTCGTTGATGTCGCACACCTGCACGTCGAGCGCTTCACCCACCTGCCGGGCGATCGTGGCGAAGACCTGGTCCAGGTCCAGCGAGGCGATGAGCGTCGCGCCCACCTCGAAGACGGTCTGGTAAGGATTGGGGGGGGCGGTCACGTTCGAGTCACCGGAGGCAGTCGGCGAAGACTCGGACGCGGTTCTTGCCCAGCCGCTTGGCAAGGTAGAGCGCCTTGTCGGCGTTGCCCACCAACTCGTCGGGGCTGCTCGCCAAGTCCGGGAACGAGGCGAGTCCGACGCTCACCGTGACATGCGCTTCGTCACCGGCGCCGACGCCCGGAAGCTCCGCCGCGGCGATGCTCGCACGGATGCGCTCGCCCACGTAGCGCGCGCCCTCGCCCTGCGGCGCCGGCACGTCGGCGCCCGGCCGGCCGAGTGCGGCCACCTCACGCCTCAGGCGGTCGCCGACGATCTGGGCTCCGTCGCGCGAGGTGTTGGGAAGCAGGATGGCGAACTCCTCGCCGCCGTAGCGCGCCGCGAGATCCACGTGACGGCGAAGCTGCTGAGCGAGCACCTTGCTCACCTCGCCGAGCACGAGGTCGC
>Ga0207931_1000769_pt1 | contig 11545 bp, 11 predicted proteins | sample NGESurdeep092012_2_FD_184478 | JGI IMG/M metagenome (GOLD analysis project Ga0207931, IMG submission 184478) | Arctic peat soil microbial communities from Barrow, Alaska - NGEE Surface sample 415-1 deep-092012 (SPAdes) | ecosystem: Environmental > Terrestrial > Soil > Wetlands > Peat ...
GGCCGGCCGTAGTCGAACAGGGCGTCCACGGCGGCGCGGATGGTGCGCCCCGTGTAGAGGACGTCATCCACAAGGATCACAGTGGTCCCGTCGATGGTGAAGGGCAGGTTGGTGTCCTTGACTACCGGCTGCGGCGTACTGGGGATGACCCCCACGGCGCCGCGGGCGGCGACGTCGTCGCGGTAGAAGGAGATGTCGATGTTGCCGGCCGCGAACTGGGTGCCGGCGACCTCGCAGAGCAGTTCGTGGATCCGCGTGCCGAGGAAGGCGCCGCGGGTGTGGATCCCCACCACGGCGAGGTTCTCGACGCCGGGGTTCTTCTCGAGGATCTCGTGAGCGATGCGCGTGGTGGTCCGCGACATCTGCTCGGCCGTCAGTACGACGACCTCATGGGCGGGTCTGGGTTCAGACATACAAAAGCGCCGCCGTGGCCTCGGTAGCGTACGGCAGCGCTGCACCCCCTTTCCGTCTCTCCGGACGTGGTTAAAGGTCGTGCGTACCTTAGCAGCCGCGTCAAGCCAGGGCAAGGCCCCCCAGGGGATGTGACGGGCGGGCTACAGCGTCGGCTGCGACGGCAAGCCGTGCGCCTCGAGAAAGGCGGAGAGGTCGGGCGGCAGCGGGCTCGAGAACTCGAGCTGCCGCCCGTCCTCGGGATGCGCGAAGGCTAGCCGGGCGGCGTGCAGGAACTGGCGGTCGAGGCCGTCGGGCCGCGCGCCGCGCCCATACTGCACATCACCGACCACCGGATACCCGAGAGCGGCGAAATGCACGCGGATCTGGTGCGTGCGCCCGGTCCCGAGCCGCACGTGCGCCAGCGTGTAGCCGGCGGCGCGGCCGAGCACGCGGAAGTGCGTCACCGCCGACCGCGCCGCGTGCGAGTGCAGCGACATGCGCTTGCGGTCGCGCACGTGCCGACCGATGGGCGCGTCGATGGTGCCCTGGTCCTGGGGAAGGTCGCCGCTGAGGAGGACCAGGTACGTGCGCTTGATCTCCCGGCGCTCCATCGCGGCCACCAGCAGGCGGTAGGCGTCCTCCCTCTTGGCCACGATGAGCAGGCCCGAGGTGTCCTTGTCAAGGCGGTGCACGATGCCCGGTCGGCGCTCGTGCCCGCCGCGAGCGCCGTGCCCCACAAGGCCCTGCGCGAGAGTGCCGTGCTCGTTGCCGGGGGCCGGATGCACGACGACGCCGGAGGGCTTGTCGACCACCATGAGCCAGTCGTCCTCGTAGACGATGCCGTACGGCACGTCCTCGGCGTCGAGCACAGACGGACGCTCCGGCGGCAGCTCGTAGGCGACCTCGTCGCCGTCGCGCAAGCCGTCGCGCTTACGCGCCGGTCTGCCGGCGACGGTGACGCGGCCCTCCTCGATGAGCCTCTGGGCAGCGGAGCGGGAGAGGCCGGCGCGCGCCGCCAGAACGACGTCCAGGCGCGCGCCGGCCTCTCTGGCGCTCACCGTGAAGCGAACGAGAGAGTCAGGCACGGGCGCCACGCAGCACCTGCACCACCAGGATGAGCGTGCCGGCGACGATGGCCATGTCGGCAACGTTGAACGACGGCCAGCCATACACGCCGATGAAGTCGACTACCGCCCCGCCGAAGCGGAGGCGGTCGACGAGATTGCCCAGCGCACCGCCAAGGATCAGGCCGAGTGCCGGACGATACCGAGGCGTCGCGAACACGAGCGCGGCGATGACGCCGGCAGCGACGGCGACGACGAGCGCCGTGACGATGACTCCTGCCTGCGCCAGCTGGCTGAACGAGATGCCTCTGTTGTAGGCGAGGTCCACCCGTAGGCCGCCGGCGACTCGATACGGCAAGCGGGCGGCCTCGTGGCGCACCAGCCACTTGCTCACCTGGTCGGCGGCGAGGACGACGCCGGCCAGGGCCAGGGCAAGGCCGAGTCCCTGTCTACTTCTTGCCACGCTGTTTGCGCGGCGCGCTCAGCTCCTCGACCTCGCGATGCCCCATGGGGCAGGCCGGCTCCTTGACCTTGCCGGAGCGCCCGCCGTCGTTCATCACGATGTTCAGCGGGTAGGTCGCCTTGCAGATCTTGCAGTAGGCGAGCCTTGCCATGTCGTCATCCCTCCTTCACAGGCGGAGTGTCCGCCGTGCTTCATCGAGCGTCACACCCTGGATCCGGAGCAGCTTGCGCCGTCCTCCGGCGCCGGCCACCAGGCGCACGTCACGGCGCGCGACTCCCAGCAGGCCGGCTACAAAACGCGTGAGGGCCGCATTGGCCTTGCCCTCGTGGGCGGGGGCCGCCAGCCGCAGGCGCAAGCGGCCGTCCGCGACGCCGGTGACCTCGTCGCGCGGCGCCCCGGGCGTGACCCAGACCGCCAGGCTCACGCCTCCGACGGCAACGCGCAGCGGCCCAGACTCACCACTTGAAGTCGTTCTCGTTCACCCCACTGTCGACGTCGGCGAGCAGATCGTCGCTCTCACCGAACGGGATCCGGTCCTTATCCGGCGTGCGCTCCGCGGCTCCCGACGACGTGGGAGACACGGGAGCCACGCCATCGGCGTCGGCCGCCGTCTCCACCTGAGACGGCGCCGCCTCGGCCTCATCCGCGACCGGCGCCTTCACGACCGCAGGCACCACCGGCGGCGCGGGCGCGGCATCGACGCGAGGTGCCGCGGGCGGAGCATCGACGCGCGGCGCTACCGGCGCCTCGCGGGCGATGGCCTCTTTGATCGCCTGCGCGTGCTGTGCAAGATCCGGACGTCGTGCGTCCTCCACGGCGGGCGGCGACGGCGGGACCGCGTCGTCGAGGTGTCGTAGATAGCCCTCGAGCATCTGACGGAACTTGAAGCGGCAGTCCTGTTCCGCCGCCTTGACCTTGGCCATGGACTGCTCGATGGCCTGCTTCTCCGTGTACGCCTCGTTGACCATTTGGCGCGCCTTCAGCTCGGCCTCGTGCAGGATGAGCTGAGCCTCCTTGGCCGCGTTCTGCTTGAGCTCTTCGGCGCTGCCTTGGGCGGTGACCAACGTCTTCTGCAGGGTCTCCTCGAGGCGCCGATAGCCGGAGACCTTCTCCTCGAGCGCTTCCACGCGCTCCTTGCTGTCGATGTTCTCCTTGAACAGGCGCTCGTACTCGTCGGCGACCTCGTCGAGGAACTCATCGACCTCGACGTCGGTGTAGCCCCGCATGCCGCGCTTGAACTCCTTGTGGCGGATGTCCAGCGGTGTGAGCTTCATGCTATCCCCCCTCGCCCGCGCGGCCCGCGCCGCGTGTCGACGCCGTGTCTGTCTCGTCCATTCTAGCTTGCGCCGGCCCTATGCTAGTTCCGCAGCGCGCGCCGTCGCGGCGGCGACGGCAGCCCGCACGGCCGCCGCCACACGATGATCCTCGAGAGCCTCGATCCCCGCGGCCGTCATGCCACCGGGCGTGGCCGCCGCCACCGTCACCGCGGCCGGGTCGCCCTCGCGGGCGATGAGCGCCGCGGCCCCGTGCACGCCGGCCACCGCGAGCCGCACGGACACGTCGGCGGGCACCCCGGACTCGCGGCCCGCCGCCGCGAACGCCGTCACCAGATAGGCAAGCATGCCCGGCATGCACCCCGCAACGGCGGTGGCGGCGTCGAACGCGCCCTCGTCCATCGCCACCACTTCCCCGGCGAGCGCGAAGAGTCCCGCGACCTCCGGCGCACGCTCATTCAGCGAACCGGGTACCAGCAGGAACACGCCCAGACCGAGTGCCGCCGCGACATTGGGCATCACGCGACCTACCTTGACGCCTGCCGGGAGCGCGTCCTGCAGACGCGTCAGCGGTACGCCCGCCGCCACACTGACCAAGGGCCGCTCACCGAGAATCTTCCCGATGCCATCGAGAAGGTCAACCACGTGCTGTGGGCGCACCGCGACGATCACCAGATCGGACGCTGCGACCAAAGCCACCGCGGTGGGGACGGCTGCGCCGTCACACAAGGCGGCGAGTCGTTCGGCGCGCGCGCTATCGATGTCGTAGAAGACGAGAGCCGGAGCGCCGTCCAAGCCGTGGCGGCTCCAGCCTTCGGCGAGAGCTCGGGCAATATGCCCGCAACCGATGAGGCCGACGTTCACGGCCGCGCCGGCCGCTCAGAACTGATTGAAGAAGCCCTTCTCAATGAGACGCGCCCGCTCCTCCGCCGAGACCTCGACATTACGCGGCGTGAGCAAGAAGATCTTGTCGCCCACGCGCTGCATGCCACCGTCGAGAGCGTAGGTGAGGCCGCTGCAGAAATCGATGAGCCGCTTGGCCAGTTCAGTGTCTGAGCCCTGGAGATTGACGATCACGGGGACGTCGACCTTGAACTTGTCGGCGATCTGCTGCGCATCGTTGAAGTTCTTGGGGATGACCAGATGTACCTCGACCCGTGCCGGGCGGGCGGGCTCCAGAGCGCGCACGACAGGCGCCGAACCGCGCCGCCGGGGTTCGTCGGCGAAGATGTCGTCGTAGTCGTTGCGGCCGCGGCCGCCGTTGAGCTTGCGCACGTTCGGGCGGTCCTGGTAGGAGCGCTCAAGCGCCTCGTGCGGAGCCAGCGTCTCGTCTTCTTCGTAGTCGGCCTCGTCGTCGGCGATGCCGAAGTACACCGCCACCTTGTGCCACGAATCGCCTAGGCCCATACGTCCCTCCCTGCCGGGTCAGAAGAGCACGCTGCCGACACGCACGATGGTCGCGCCTTCTTGGGCCGCGATCTCGTAGTCCGCACTCGTCCCCATCGATAGCTGCTCGAAAGTATACGTGCCGCGCCACGTTGTCGAAAGCCGTTGGGCCAGTTCGCGGGTACGGGCGAAGAACGGCCGGGCCTCTTCCGGGTCTTCGAACAGCGGCGGCATGCACATCAGCCCGGCGAAGCGTACCTTGCGCATCGCGGCAGCCTGCTCGAGAAAGGCGTCGACCTGCGCCGGCGCGATGCCGCTCTTGCTGTCTTCTCCCGCGATGTTGACCTCGAGTAACACCTGGGTCTCGTTCGTGGCGCGCGCCTCGATCTCCTGCACCACGCTCATCCCGGCGACCGAGTGGATGAGACTCACGAGCGGCAGGACGAGCTTCGTCTTGCGACTCTGCAGGTGACCGATGAAGTGGTACTCGAAGGCATCGCCGTACAGAGCATACTTGGCCGCCAGGTCCTGGGCGCGGTTCTCGCCGATCAGACGCACGCCGGCGTCGCGCAAGGCGCCAAGATGCTCGGCGGCGACGTACTTCGTCGCCACGAGGACGCGGACGGCGGCCGGGTCGCGCCCGGCGGCTGTGGCCGCCCCCGCGACCCGGCCGCTCACCTCAGCGAAGCGCTCGCGCACGACCTCGACCTTCGGGACGAACTGCTCCACCACTGCCTGCCTCCTCCACCCGCCCGCCCACCCTTGAGCGGGTTCACTCCGCCTGCCGCCAAGCTATCGCCAGATGGCGGCCTGTCAAGCCGTGGTCCCGGCGATGCGAGAAACAGCGCGCGTCGCTGGACGTGCACACCGCGGTGAGCGTGATGCCCGCCGGCGGAACGCCGGCAGCCTCCAGGTCCGCGCGCGCGCAGGCCCACAGGTCTACGGCGTGCCCCCCAGCCGAGCCGGGGAAGCGCGCCGCGAAGCGCGCCCGCAGCGCGTCGTCGACGGTGAAGCAGCACGGGCCGATGCTGGGGCCGATGACGGCGCCGCGCAGTCGGCCGCGGCGCGCCAGCGCCGCGGCCGCCTTGCCCACGATGCCGGCGATCATCCCGCGCCAGCCGGCGTGCACCGCGGCCAGCGTCGGCCCGTCGTCGCCGCACGCGGCGATGACGACCGGCACGCAGTCCGCGTAGCTGACGGCCAGGCCAAGCCCCGGTACGGACGTGAGGAGACCGTCGTGCTCGTGGATCACCGTCTCACGGTCGCCGGCGCCGCGCCCCGCCTCGGCCTCGCCCACCCGGGCCAGCGCCGTGCCGTGGACCTGACCGGGCACCACCAGCCGCTCCTGCGAGACGCCGACGACGGCGCACAGGCGCCGCCGGTTCTCGAGCACGGCGGCCGGCTCGTCGTCCACGGAGAGGCCCAGGTTGAGCGCGTCGTAGGGCGCCGACGAGACCCCGCCTTCCCGGGTCGGGAAGGCGGCGGCCACTCCGACGCCCTCCCAGGCGAGCCAGCGCAGGCCCTGCGCCTCGCGCCACTCCAGAAGGAACTCAGCGCCCACTCTCAGCCCCCCGGGAGCAGCCGGAACGACCACTGCAGCACCGCGCCGATGGTCGCGCCGAAGACCTGCGGCACGGCGAGCATCAGAACGACCAGGCCGAGGAAGACGTAGTTTCCGTAACGGTCGAGGGCCGCCCAGCGCAGGTACAGGTCCCTGGGTAGCAGCCCGCCCACCACGCGCGACCCGTCCAGCGGCGGTATGGGCACCAGGTTCAGCGCGCCAAGGACGACGTTGAGCACGAAGGCGAGAGCGAGCGCCTGAGCCACGAAGAGACTCGACGAGTACGTGAGCCACACGAGGCCCGCCGCCACCAGCGCAAGGGCGACGTTGGCCACCGGACCGGCCAGACCGACGAGCATCATGCCGCGCTGCGGATCCTTGAAATGCCAGGGGCTGATGGGCACCGGCTTGGCCCAGCCGAAGAAGAAGGTCCCGCCCGAGCCCAGGAACGTGACCACGAGCATGATGCTGCCCCACACGTCCAGGTGTCCGACGGGATTCAAGGTAAGCCGACCGTGCTGCTTGGCAGTCGGGTCGCCCAGCTTCCAGGCCACCCAGCCATGGGCGAGCTCGTGGATGACGAGGCTGACCAGCAGCAGCGGCAGGGTGATGACGAAGCGCACGAGAAGAACGTTCTCCGTCATACGCTCCGCCGCATCCTGTCTGCGGCAGCGACCTCCTCGTCACGGGTGCGGACCAGGCCGTTCAGCTTGAGATGGAGCACGCTGCGCAGCACCTCGCCCATCTCGGGGGAAGCCTCGAAGCCGATCTGCAGCAGGTCCTCCCCGCCGATCTCCAGGCGCACGTGCCTCGAGACGTCGAGGAATCGCCCCAGACGCTCGGCGGCGATGCCCGTGTCGTCCAGCACCATCGCCGCCAGGACGGCCTCCGGAGGTTCGCCGCGAGCGAACTCGCACAGGTCGGCTTCGCTCGGCCCGCGGGCCACCCTGTCGGCCAGCCGGGTCCCGACGATGAACGCGCGTTCAAGCACGTCGGCGTCGGCGCGGCGGATACGCATGCGTTCCGTCCAGCCGGTGATCTCCTCCGGATCGAGATCGCGCAGCAGCCATACCAGGCGCAGGCGCCAGCGGTGGACCTCCGCGGCCAGACCGTGGGCCTCGTACAGTTCGTCCCCGCGACGCACCAGCTCACGCGTCTCCGCGCCGGCACGCAGACGCCCGTGGATGGAGGGCGTCAGGCCGAGCTCCTCCATCCGGCGCAATGAGAAGTCGATCTTCTCCTCGTCGAGCAGGGCGACCAGCTCATCGCGCAGGCGCGCCGAGGAAAGGTCGCCGACGAGATCCATGGCGCAGCACGCCCGGGCGAGGTTCAGCGTGTGCTCGTCCATGCGCAGCCCATAGCGATTCTCGTAGCGGATGGCGCGCAGGATGCGCGTAGGATCCTCGATGAAGCTGAGGTTGTGGAGGACGACGATGCGCCTCGCGTCCAGGTCCTCCCTGCCGCCGAAGTAGTCCAGGAGGTTGCCGTAGGTCTCCGGCTTGAGCGAGACGGCCATCGCGTTGATAGTGAAGTCCCGGCGCGCGAGATCGCTGCGAATGCCGGCATGCTCCACTTTGGGTAGCGCCGCCGGATGCTCGTAGGACTCAGAGCGCGTGGAAGCCACATCGACGCGCTGCCGGTGGCCGGCGGCGTCGCGCGTGACCACGACGGCCGTGCCGAACTTCTCATGCGGCCGCACGTGCCCCTTGAGACGACGGGCGAGCTCTTCCCCGAAGGCGATGCCCTCGCCCTCCACGGCGATGTCGACGTCGAAGCCGGGTTCGCCGAGCAGCAGGTCCCGCACCGCCCCGCCGACCAGATACACGCCGCGCACCCCCGCGGCCACGGCCTGGATCTGGCGCAGCAAACCGTCCAGACCCAGTTCTCCGAGGCGGCCGGCGAGATTGGCGATCACTGCTGCGAGCGGCTCGGGTTCGCCGGCGCCGCCGGCCACGGAGCCCCGCGTCACCATGCCCAGGACGTCGCCCCGGCGGATGTCGCCGGCCGTGGCATCCGTCACGACGGGAGCCCAGCCGATGTCCTCCTGGGCGATGCTCGCTGCTACGCGCTCCAGCGGCGCATCGGCGGTCACCACCGTGACGCGCGAGGTCATCACGGCCTTCACCGGAGCGTGACCGAGCCCGTGAGCTGCGGCGCGTTCGAGGACGGCCAGCGATACCCGCCCGATCAGCAGATCGCCATCCCCCACGACGACGACGCCGCCGAGGCCGTCGCGCCGGCACAGCAGGGCCGCCTCGTCCACGGACGTGGCGGTGGAGACCGACGGCAGACGAGGCAGCAGCACGTCGGCCGCAGTGCGCACAGCAGCAACGCCCGCGGGGACGGCTGCGGCGACCGCCGCCGCCACCTCTTCGAGCGGCCGGTCCTTGACCACGGCCGAGGCCGCGGCGGTATGCCCGCCGCCGCCGACGGCCGCCAACACCCGAGCGACGTCGACGCGCCCGCCACGGCTGCGCGCGGTCACGAACACGCGGTTCTCCATGGCGACGAGCAGAAAGTAGGCGTCGCAGCCGGTGAGATCCATGACCCGGTGGGCGACCACGCTCACACCCTCGACGTACAGGTCCTGATGCAGCGCCGAAAGCAGGACGGTGGCCTCGGCGACGGGGAGCTCCTCGGCTGTGGCCAGCGCAGCGGCGAGGGTCTGCCGCTGCGCCGCCGTGAGCGCGTTGGCAAGCCACTTTTCGAGCAGCGCGGGAGCGGCGCCGCAACGCATGCAAAACGCCAGCGCCTCGGCGTCGCGCGGCGTGGTCGTGCTGAAGGTCAGCGAGCCGGTGTCCTCGTGGATGCCGAGGGCGAACACCGTCGCCTCGAACGGCGTGACGGCGATGCCTCGCTCGGCGAGAATGTGGACGAGCAGCGTGACCAGCGAGCCATCGGCGGAACTCACGAGATCGTCGCGCGAGATGCAGTCCGGCGGGTCGCCTTCGTGGGTGTGATGGTCGAACGCCATCACCTGCACCCCTGGGCGGCCGCAGAGGTCGCCGAGGTCGCCGAGGCGGTTGGCGTGCACCGTGTCGACGAGCACGAGCCTCCTTACGCTGTCACGCTCCACGTCCGTGGGGTCGATCACCGGGATGAGGTCCGCATACAGCGCCTGGAATTCGCGCACGTTGCGGTTCACGGCGCCGCCCAGGCAGATGGCAGCCTCGGGGTAGAGCTTGTGCGCCGCCACCATCGCCGCGAAGGCGTCGAAGTCGGTGTTGGTGTGCGTGGCGATGAGCTCCGGGGTGCGCATGCCTGCAGTATACGGGAGGGAAGCGGCCGAGCCGTCAGGCCTTGAGCAGCCAGGCGAGCTCGTGACCGAACGCGGCTTCGACCGCATCCCGCAGCGGTGCATCGACCGCGCCCACCAGGCCGGGGTCGGCGGCGAGGATCTCCGCCGCGAGCTGACGAGCGCGCAGCAGTGCCTCTCGGTCTCGCGCCAGGCGGGCGAGCCTGAGATCGGGGACGCCCGCCTGGCGCGCCCCCATCAGCTGGCCCTCGCCGCGTAGCTCCAGGTCGCGGTCGGCAAGCTCGAAGCCATCGTTCGTCTGGAGCAGCGCCTCGAGACGGGCTTGCGAGGCGCCGGTCTCGGCCTGCGAGAACAGAAGGCAGTACGACCTCGCGGTGCCCCTCCCCACCCTGCCGCGTAGCTGGTGCAGCTGGGCGAGGCCGAAGCGTTCGGCGCCCTCGACGATCATCACCGTCGCGTTGGGGACGTCGATGCCGACCTCGATCAGGCTCGTCGCCACGAGGACCTGGACAGCGCCCGCCTTGAACGCCTGCATGACCCGGTCGCGCTCGGCCGACTTGAGTTGGCCGTGCACCACCGCGACGCACACCTCGCGGAACGGCCCGGATTGGAGACGCTCGGCTTCAGCCACCGCGGTAGCTGCCAGGATCGACTCGGACTCGTCGATGGCCGGGCAAACGACGTAAACTTGCCTGCCCCTGGCGATCTGCTTGCGCACGAAGTCGTAGCCGCTCTCGCGCTGTCCCTCCTCGACGAGGCGGGTGACCACCGGCTGGCGGCCCGCCGGCGACCCGGCGATGGTGGTCACATCGAGGTCGCCGTACACGGTCAGAGCCAGCGTGCGGGGGATCGGAGTGGCGGTCATGTGCAGGACATGCGGCGCGCGGCCGTCGCGCTCGGCGCGCCGCACCAGCGCATCGCGCTGCTCCACGCCGAAGCGATGCTGCTCGTCCACGACCAGCAGCGCCAGGTCGGCGAACTCCACGTCCTCCTGCAGCAGCGCGTGCGTGCCGATCACAAGGCGCGTGGCGCCGCTCGCGATCCGGCTCAACGCAGCTCGCCGCTCCTTGGCCGTCAGCGACGCCGTGAGCAGTTCGGCAGGCGCCAGGGAGCCCACCAGGCGCGCCGCCGTCTCCGCATGTTGCGCGGCAAGGGTCTCGGTAGGCGCCATCAGGGCGCCCTGAAGGCCGCCCTCGGCGGCGCGCACCAGGCAGTACAGCGCGACCACGGTCTTGCCGGAGCCCACATCGCCCTGCATCAGGCGCCGCATAGGCGTGGCGCGCGTCAGGTCGGCCTCGAGCTCGTCCAGCGCCTGCAGCTGGTGTTCCGTGAGCTCGAACGGCAGCGCGTCCAGGAAAGCCCGGCTGAGGTCGCCCGGCGGGGAGAGCGCGGGGGCCGACGCCCGATCCTGCTGCTCGCCCTTGCGGAGGAGCAGGCCGAGCTGCATCAGAAGGAGCTCCTCCAGAACCAGCCGGGCGCGCGCAACCTTCGCTTCGTCCAGGTCACGGGGCAGGTGCACGCCGAGCGTGGCGGCCGCGCGCCCGGGGAGTCCCTCGCGGGCGCGCAGCGCGGCAGGCAGCGGATCGGGCAGACGCCGCATGACCGGGCGCACGGCACGCAGTAGCCCGCGCAGCAGCCTCGCGGAGACCTGCTCGCTGGCGGGGTACACGGGCACGATGCCCTCGGTGTGCACGCCCTCCCCGCCTTCGTCCTCCAGGATCTCATGGCTCTTGACCACGAAGGAGGCGCGGCCGCCCTGTGGACGGAACGTGCCACGCACGCTGAGCCGCATACCGTCCGCGAGCACCTTGACGAGATACCTCTGGTTGAACCAAATCGCCTCGACGGCGCCGGTGTCGTCACGCAGCACCGCGCGCACGAGGTCGACACGCCGCCGCGCGGTGCGATCGGCGCTGACGCGCTCAACGGCGCCGCGGACCGTAGCCTCTTCACCGACCTTGAGGTCGCGGATGCGCTTGCGGTCGCGGAAGTCCTCGTAGCGCCGCGGGAAATGGTCGATCAGGTCGCCCACGGTCTCTAGTCCGAAGCTCGCCAGGCGTCGAGCGACCGGCTTCGTGACGTGCTCGAGCTCGGACAGCGGCGTGGCGAGTGCGGCGCGGTCGAAGGAGAGTCGGGCGAGCGAAAGTC
>Ga0207931_1000770_pt1 | contig 11540 bp, 4 predicted proteins | sample NGESurdeep092012_2_FD_184478 | JGI IMG/M metagenome (GOLD analysis project Ga0207931, IMG submission 184478) | Arctic peat soil microbial communities from Barrow, Alaska - NGEE Surface sample 415-1 deep-092012 (SPAdes) | ecosystem: Environmental > Terrestrial > Soil > Wetlands > Peat ...
ATGGTATTGGTCTGTCTCAGACGAATGCCGGTATTATGGATAACAGAGGTTTTGAACTGACACTTACCACACGGAAGGAATTCCAGAACGGCTTGAGGTTGAATATAAGCGGAAACATCAGTTATGCCAAAAATAAATTGGTTCAGACATTCGAGACAGCAGCCACCTACAACAATCCTAACCGCAGGCGTACAGGAAGACCTAATAATACTGTATTCGGTTACAAAGATCTCGGTTTCTTCTCAACTGCTGAAGACAAAAACGGCGATGGTATAATCGACGCTGCAAATGATGGTTACAATATTACCCAATGGGGCGTATTGCATCCTGGTGACATTAAATACGCTGACCTAAGCGGCCCGGACGGGAAACCAGACGGCAAAATTGACAGTAATGACGAATGTGTGATTGGCGATCCTCAAAGTTATCCTCTTATGATTTACGGCGCAACAGTAGTTGCCGGTTGGAAAGGATTAGACCTCAATTTGTTCTTCCAGGGAGCAGCAATGACTTCCCTTAATACTCAGGGCTTCCAGACATTCCCATTCTTTAACAACAACAGTAACCTCGATTATGAGTATTTTAACAACCGCTGGACTGTTAATAATCAGAATGCCAAATACCCGATATGCTGGAAGAGCCCGGTTGCTAATATGCAACAGCCAAGTACTTTCTGGCAGAGGGACGCTTCATACTTAAGACTGAAAAATGCTCAGTTAGGGTATACTATTCCTAATTCAATAATGCAGAAAATAAAGATCAAAAACATTAGGATTTATGTTGGAGGCCAGAACTTACTTACCTGGAGCAAGATTAAATTTTTGGACCCGGAAAGTTCGTATAGTACTACTGATGGTACCTCTTCTCCTTCTATGAAGGTATACTCTATCGGTGCAAATGTAACCTTCTAGTTATCACATTTAAAATTTAATTACTATGATAAAGTTTAAAATAATCAGGAACATTGCATTTATAGGACTATTGCTCTTTTTTACCGTTTCCTGCAAACAAGATCAATTCCTGGAAACTACGAGCAAATCGACCTTGACCGATGCTACAATGTGGGCTTCGGAAGGTAATGCGGATATTTATCTGAATGACTGTTACAGCAGGCTCGAACCTCTAGGAAACCAACCGGACAACCTGGATAGTTTTACATCCGATAATGATGCTGGCTTCTACTATAATTCCTATAACTTTAAAAAAGGAATTGTTGAAGCATCAGCAGGACCGAATGGTTCAATTTGGGGTGGCACTCCTGGTCCATTCCAGATTTATGGCTGGCAGGGATATTATCAGACTATCAGGAAGATAAACACCTTTATTGACAAGATAACTGAAAATCAGGCAAAATACACTACCGCCTGGTACAATAAACGTATGGATGAGGCAAGATTCCTCAGAGTCTGGAATTACAAAGAAATGTTTATGAGGCTTGGTGGACTTGTTTTGGTAAAACAGGCACAAAACAGGGCTACAGATACTGAAGACGAGATGTATCTTCCAAGAAGTTCTTACAAGGAAACATTCGATTATATGGTAAGTGAACTGAGTTCAATTGTAACGAATGCTTATCTCCCGATTAAATACAGCAATGGTAACTCAGATGCTGGAAGGGCAACTCTTGGAGCAGCGCTTATGCTTAAAGGTTGGATCCAACTATTTGGAGCCAGCCCTGCATATAATTCGACCGATCCGGCTGTTCCCCATACTGCCGATAACCTCCAGTCATTTCCGGATTATCAATTGTCACGTTGGGCCGATGCAGCTGCTACAAATTTGCAGTTCATCAATACATACGGACATAAAGGGACATCTACGTATAAACTATTCACACCTTTGTCAAAGTTCTGGAATGAAGCCAATGAATACAACAGTGAGGTCGTTTTTGACAGACAACATGTTGGGACAACCATGGCTCAGTCGTATGATACTTACGGAGGACCAGTATGGATTCAGGGGACTTATTACACATGGGGAAACTACTGTCCTACGCAGGAACTTGTTGATGATTACCAGATGGCAAATGGTTTGAATCCTCTCAACCCTGACGGGACTGTCAATGTAGCTTCAGGTTATGATCCGAACCATCCGTATGTAGGACGCGAAAAGAGGTTCTATGACTGGGTTGTTTATGATGGAGCGCCATATAAACAAGACTGGATGACTTCAACCGATACAATCTTCACACGTATCGATAAAGTACACCCTTCGAAGAACCAGATCGACTACGGAAGTGATGATGTCGGTAATACTGCTTATTATTCAAAGAAAAGACTTGATAATGCTCATCCAAGAGGTGGTAACCTCGATGGCAGAAATTATGTCTTTGCCCGTTATGCAGAAGTTCTGTTGAACTATGCTGAGGCACAGAATGAAGCTGTTGGACCGGATGCTTCTGTTTATGAGATGGTCAATGCTGTCAGGCAGAGACCCGGGACTGACCTTCCTGCTCTTGCTCCTGGTTTGACTCAGGATCAAATGCGTACTGCAATTAAACGCGAAAGGAGAATCGAATTATCTTATGAAAACAAGAGATTATTCGATCTATTTCGCTGGAAAGACGCAATGACCGAGTTGAATAAAGATCTTCATGCTATGGAGATCAAGAATACAGTTCCTGCCACCAATGCCGGAGTATGGACATATACAAGGATTTCTCTACAACATCCTCACGTGTTTACACAGAAGATGTATTTCTGTCCGATACCTCAGGCTGTAATAGACAGGAATTCAAAGCTTAAACAAAATTTTGGTTATTGATGATCTGAATATGTTCTTCTGATATATGAGGCCATAAAAGATCTTCTTTTATGGCCTTATTTTTATGGACTTTTCCTTAAGGTGATTTAACAACTTTTAAGAGCCTCATTACCATATAAAATAGACTATTTATTTAATTTTGAGGAAATCATTACCGATGATACGACAGATAAATAGTAAAAGTATCAGATATATTCTCATTGGCATACCGTTTGTCATTTACTTCCTGTATTTTGCTTTGTTAAACCGGTATCATATACTATATCTTGAACAAAACCAGTTGTTTATCTGGAGTCTGGATTTTCTTAAAGAACAATTTTCCTTACCGGGTGGTTTAACACTGTATTCAGGCAGTTTTTTCACTCAGTTTTTTGTCTATCCGTGGTTAGGGGCATTTATTTATACATTGAATTCATTTGCGATTTTTGCGCTTTCATTTTACATTTTTAAGAAACATAATTTTGAAAACATAGTTTTATCGCTTGTCCCGGTGTGGCTTCTGGCAATATTACAAAGCAACGAGCTCTTTATTTTTGGACATGCGATCGGATTTTTGCTTCTCCTGTCTTACTTTGCTTTATATATATCGATCAACAAATCAGGATCACGTTATATCCTGTTCTTTGCAGGATGGCCGGTTTTTTACCTGCTTACCGGAGGCTTTTCCATTCCTCTTGTTTTATTATGTATCCTCCACGAATTACTTTTCAGGAAAGAGAAAAAACGTTATATCATTATTGTTCTATATTTCATAACAGGAATTCTGGTGCCTTATTTATCTTCCCGCCTTATATTTTATATCCAGCCTGATAAGATTTTTACGTATCCTGTCATTTCTGAATTACATTCAATATTCCTGTATGCATTAATATTGTTACTTGTCTGGACTCCATTGATATTAATAGCAGGCTTTTTTATGGATAAGATGGAATCCCTTAAAAAATGGTTATTGCCGTGGAGCATTTCGAATGTTCTGACAGGTGTGGTAATAATTGTTCTGATGGCTTTTGTGGTTCATAAGCGTGTTTATAATAAAATGGCAGATATGATGCTGGGGATTGATCATTATGCTCAGCAAGCTGAATGGAATAAGGTTCTTAAAATTTCTGACCGGTACCCCGGGTATAATACTCTCGTGATTTATTATACGAATTTGGCTTTATACAAGACCGGGAAGCTGATGGATAATATGTTCAATTATCCTCAGATCGGCTCGCAGGGTTTAAGACTGAAATGGCAACGTAATTTAAATCTTTTCTTTGGAGGAGAAGTCTTTTCTCAATTAGCATATAATAATGAATCAATCCATTGGGCTTTTGAAGCACTGGTGGCAAAAGGACTGAATCCGCGTTCGCTGAAGAAATTAGCTGTCGGGTGTATCGTAAATGGAAATTATGTCATTGCACGTAAGTATCTCAGTCTGTTGAACAGAACTCTTTTTTACAGGAGATGGGCACAGCAACATATCAGATATCTGTCTGATCCTGACCTGGCAGAAGAAGACTCTGAAATATCCCAATACCGCGATTTAATGATCAGATCCAATTTCTTTTCAGAGGTAAATGGGTTGAATCTGCAGGACTTGCTGAAAAACCATCCTGAAAATAAAATGGCTTATGAATATCTTCTGGCTTCTTTGCTTCTCGACAGGAACCTTGATGATTTTGCAAAAGTAGTTCCCGATCTGAAATATTATGGCTATAACAGAATGCCGTTGCATATTGAAGAAGCCTTGATCTTTTATAATTTTTATGAAAATCAGAAAATAATTCCTGAAGGATTTTCCTTCAGACAGGAGACAATTAACAGATTTAACGATTATGCTAAGATTTATACCAGGCTTAGAAACGACCGCAAAGTTGCCGCTTTGGAACTAGGAAAAAAATACGGGAAAACGTACTGGTATTATCTGCAATTCACCAACAGCTGACCATGATGACAAGGAAGAGACAAATAACATTAATGAGTGCAAAATTTAATATTTTTTGTTTCATTATTCTTTTAACTGCAATAAGCTGCAACAAAAGAATGCCTGAATTTGATGAATTGAAACAGAATGCAGTTTTGAATCCTGATTATACTTCAATTACGATTCCGCCAAACATTGCTCCTCTGAATTTCAGGATAAATGAAACTGCTGATAAGTATCTGGTAAGATTTCATAATTCGAATGGAATTGATTTTAGGATCAGTTCAAAAGACGGCAGCATAGAAATTCCCAGGAAGAAATGGCATAAACTATTATCAACTTCAATTTCGAATGAATTCCATATAGATTTGTTTGTGAAGAAATCTCAAAAATGGGTGAAATTTAATACAATAACCAATTATGTTGCACCTGATTCCATTGATAAATATTTGGTATACAGATTAATTGATCCTGAATTCGAGACCTGGAACATTATGGGCATATACCAGAGAAATCTTGAAAACTTTAAAGTGACACCGCTTATACTTAACAGGGTGAGTGATGGAAACTGTATGAATTGCCATACATTTTGCAGAAACAGCAGTAAAACTATGATGTTTCATATGAGAAGTGAACATGCCGGCACTATTATTTTCAAGGATGGCAAACTCTCTAAAATAAATACTAAAACCAGTAAAACAATTGCTAATGGAATGTACCCCGCCTGGCATCCTTCGGGAAAATATATTGCTTTCACAGTCAATAATATTGTACAAAGTTATCACGCTATACCCGGAAGGACAGTAGAGGTTTATGATACGCTTTCAAATATTGTTCTTTACGATGTAAATAAAAATGTAATCACCAGTTGCCAGAAATTATCAGATCCTGATCATCTCGAGACTTTTCCCACCTGGTCGCCAGATGGCCGTTATCTGTATTATTGCTGTGCAATCAAAAATGTACTGAAGAAACCTGATTATGAAAGTTTTATGGATGTGCATAGCAAGATCAGGTATGATCTCCTCCGCATCGGTTTTGATCAGGAAAGCCGTACTTTTGGAGCAGTTGACACTGTCCTTACTGTTTCAGATACGTTAAGCAGTATCTCCTTTCCAAGGATATCACCAGATGGCAGATATATACTTTTCTGTAAATCTGAACATGGCAATTTAACTATATGGCATCCTGAAAGTGATTTGTACCTGCTTGACTTAAATACGGGCACAGTGTCAAAGCCGGAAATCAATAGTGACAAGGCTGAAAGTTTTCATTCATGGTCATCCACCGGAAGATGGATTGTATTCAGTAGCCGGCGTGACGATGGCTTATTATATACGCGACCATATTTTGCTTATTTTGATACATCGGGTCAAATGCATAAACCATTTGTACTGCCTCAGAAAAGTACTAAGCATTATTTTAGGATAATGAAATCATATAATCTGCCTGAGCTGGTTACTTCCAAAATAGACCTGAATCCACGAAAATTTGCAGGTATCATAAAAGAACAGGCCACAAATGCAGTGTTTCAGGATTTTTAAATGCAGTTTCCAGAAAATAATTTAAAAGAATAATACTTAAAAAATTGGTTCATAAATAAAATTGGTTTATAAATAAAAATTTAGTGTTTACCATCTTAATTATTCTAAAATGAAAATTAAAATTGTCAGAATCTGTTTTTTAATTCTTGCTTGTTTTGCAATAATGGCATTTATGCCAGGCAGTGAGAGTTCTAAAAAGCCTATTTATCTTAACACAGCCTACTCCTTCAAAGAAAGGGCTGCCGATCTGGTGTCAAGAATGACCCCGGAGGAGAAGCAGAGTCTTCTTGGCAACACTATGCCTGCTGTACCGCGTCTGGGGGTTAACGCTTATGATGTCTGGGGCGAAGCCCTTCACGGCGTGTTAGGCAGGACCTTTATCAGCGGCAAGACTGCAACGTCATTTCCAAACAGTGTTGCTCTGGGATCTGCCTGGGATCCTGCATTGATGAAGCGTGAAACTTCTGTCGTTGCTGATGAGGCCAGAGGCTTTAATTATGATGTCATTTACACACTTACCTACTGGTCACCTGTTATTGAACCCGTCAGGGATCCAAGATGGGGGAGAACAGGAGAATCATTCGGCGAGGATCCTTTCCTGGTTTCACAGATAGGCAGAGGTTTTATCCAGGGTCTGATGGGGAACGATCCGGTTTATCTTAAAGCTGTACCGTGCGGGAAACATTACTTTGCAAACAACTCCGAATTTAACCGTCACACAGGCAGCTCAGATATGGATGACAGGGATATGAGAGAGTTTTATCTACTGCCATACAGGACCCTTATCGAGAAGGACAGGCTTCCGGCAATTATGACGTGTTACAATGAAGTAAACGGCGTTCCGATGTCGGCCAATAAATATCTTGTTGACACAATTGCAAGAAAAACATACGGGTTAGATGGTTATATTACAGGAGACTGTGGTGCAATATCTGATATTTTTTCAGGACACCACTATGCAAAAAGCAACGCTGAAGCAGCAGCAATGGGGTTGAAATCGGGAGTTGACACTGATTGTGGCGGCGTTTACCAGACAAGTGCCCTTGAGGCAATAAAACTAGGTTTGATCACTGAGGCTGATATGGATCTGGCACTTACGAATATGTTCACCGTGAGAATGAGATTAGGCGAGTTTGATCCCAAAAGCAAAGTTCCTTATGCAGGCATCAGGCCGAATATTATCAACGACCCTGCGCATAATGACCTTGCAATTGAGGTTGCTACAAAGACTCCTGTTCTTTTAAAGAATAATATAGTTGCTAAAACCGGCAGAAAGGCACTCCCATTAAAGGCTGATGAAATAAAGAAAATTGCCGTGATCGGTCCACAGGCAGACAGAGTGGAACTCGGGCCATATTCAGGAATGCCAGAGGCATCAAACAGAATCACTCCTCTGGCAGGTATCAAGAATTATATTGAACAAAATAACATTAAAGCGGAAGTTGCATATAATTCAGGTGGAAATACTTCAAAAACAAGCGAGTTCTTCACTCTGATCAGATTCTCAACTGTTAAGAAAGATGGTACTGTAAAAGATTTTGATGCATCCAAATATGATGCTGCCGCACAGGGTATTGTTATTGGCGCCAGGCAAGGACAGAGTGTCACTATGAGAGGAATTAATGACGGTACCTGGTCTTCTTATAATAATATCGATATTACCAATGTTGATTCAATTAGATTCAGCCTGAATGTTTCTGGTACTGATGGAGGAATAATTGAAGTAAGGCTGGGCTCTGCAACAGGGAATCTGATTGCCACTGCCAAAGTTACAGGCACTCAGCAAAGCACGGGAGGATTTGGTGGTTTTGGAAGACCAAGAACTGTTCCGACTAAATTAAATACTCTTGGTGTAACAGGACCGCAGACCGTAGTATTGGTTTATCGCGCACCGGAAGCAGCTGCCATCGATAAAGAGGCTTTGGCCCTGGCTTCTTCCTCGGATGTCGCTGTTGTTTTTGTCGGGACTGATGACAGGACTGCCAACGAAGAATCTGACAGATTCAATATTCAACTTCCGGGTAATCAGTATGAACTTATCAAATCAGTTGCAGCTGTAAATCCTAATACCATTGTCGTGATGCAGTCACTTGGAATGGTGGAAGTCGATCAGTTCAAGGATAATCCTAATGTAACAGGTATAATATGGACAGGCTTCAACGGTCAGGCACAGGGTACAGCTATGGCCAAAATACTTTTTGGTGATGTGAATCCCGGAGGTAAGCTGAATGCCACATGGTATAAGACACTTAATGATCTTCCTGCAATAACCGACTATAACTTAAGAGGCGGTAACGGGAAGAATGGCAGGACATACTGGTATTTCAACAAGGACGTTTCGTATGAATTCGGATATGGGCTCTCCTACACCGCATTCGAGTACAGTAATTTCGCCATCAGCCAGAATGCCATTACCCCCAATGACAAGATCTCCGTTAGTGTTGACGTAAAGAATACAGGAAGCGTTGATGGTGATGAAGTTGTCCAGGTTTACATGAAGACTCCCGACAGTCCTGCTTCACTCCAGAGGCCGATAAAAAGGCTGAAGGGATTCCAGAGGGTAACCATAGCAGCAGGACAGACAAAGAGAGTATCTATCGACATAGATTGTGCAGATCTGTGGTTCTGGGATGCAGCAAAGGACAGGATCACCTTCGACCAGGGCAGGTATATGTTTGAGATAGGTGCTTCATCGAAAGATATCAAAGGCACTGTCCAGGCTACGATGAGCGGGACCTACAATCCTATATTGAAAACCGTTGTTGCTGAATGCGGCAAGGTGGTCCTGAGACCAGGTAATACTGCTCAGACAAGCATAAGCGCATCTATGTCGGACGACAGCTTCATCAATACCAGGGACGCAAAAGTAACCTACAGCAGCAACAATCCTGCAGTGGCAAGCGTAGATGAAAAAGGACTGGTAACGGCAAAAGGAATAGGAACAGCATCGATATTTGCAATTGTTACGGTTAATGGCAAAACAGTTTCGAACAGCTATCCTCTGAAGGTAATGCCAGATCTGAAACCGGCTTCAATTACCGTTAACGGCAAGAATGTTACGGGCTTCAGTCCTGCCATCAAGTCGTACAGCTATCTCCTGAAGGCTGGTTCGGGTGTGCCGACTATTAGTGCTACTGCTGCAGGCAGCGATGTTTCAGTGGATGTTGCCCAGGCAAAAGGCATTCCGGGTACAGCAGTAGTTACATTGACAGACAATATAACAGTCGAAAAGAATTTCTATAACATTAACTTCGGGACTAGTTCTGTCAACGAAGAATTCAACACCGGAACGCTGGGCAAACAATGGAACTGGGTCAGGGAGAATTCCGCAAACTGGAGTCTATCCAAAAAAGCCGGATTTCTTGTCATCACTAGTAACAAGGGTGACATTGTTTCGACAAACAATAATGCAGAAAATATTCTTCTTCAGAGTGCAAATACCGACTGGACAATTGAGTCTAAGATAGTATGCTCCAGAAAACCATCGGGATTCGCACAGAACGCCGGAATTCTGGCATACCAGGACGATGATAATTTTGTAAAGCTTGTTTACAGAGCCGGTGGAAGAAGAGGAATGGGTGGCTTCGGCGGATTCGGAGGACAAGGCAGTGGTGTTCAGCCAGGTTCAGTAGAACTTGTTATCGAGAAGGATGGTTACCAGACATCTGTTGCCTCGTTAAGTATGGCAGACATAATTAAGGACAACAACACACTGGTACTGAGACTCGATAAGAAAGGCACCATTTTTACAGCCTCCTGCTCATCTGATGGTAAGAATTTTAAAGCAATCGGTACTGCAGATATTATGTTAAAGGATATAAAGGCCGGAATGATAGCATGTGATGGAGTGGCACCAGCAAGGATGGGCAATTTCCCAGGGATGCAACAGCAGACCAGCCAACCCGAAACACCATTTGAGGTTGCATATGATTACTTCCATATAACAAACAAAGGCTTGAAATAGGATTTTTATTTCATCCTTAAACGATGTAAAATGAACTAACTTAATTTTTACAGTATGAAAAAGGTAATTTACAAAAACGGTGTTTTTGTTTCGTTATGTTTTACAGCAATCCTGTTAATTAATGCATGTAAAACTGAAACTCAAAAACCTGTTTACCTCGATGCCAGCTATTCTTTCAAAGAGAGGGCGGCTGATCTGGTATCAAGATTCACTATCGAAGAAAAACAAAGTCTTCTTGGAAACACTATGGCAGCTGTCCCCCGACTTGGAGTTAATACCTACTATGTTTGGGGTGAAGCTCTTCACGGTGTTGTACCAATGTTCAATCCCAAAGGAGGACCCGCAACGTCTTTCCCCAGCAGCGAATCACTTGGAGCTTCATGGGATCCCTCTCTTATGGAAAAAGAAACTTCCATGATTGCCGACGAAGCACGCGCATTTAATAATCCGGTAATTGCTAACCTGACTTTCTGGTCACCGGTGGTTGAACCCGTTAGAGATCCCCGTTGGGGAAGGACAGGAGAATCATTCGGTGAAGATCCTTTTCTGATTTCACAGATAGGCGGTGGTTTTGTCCGCGGTATGATGGGTTATGACTCGGTTTATCTAAAAGCTGTTCCTTGTGGTAAACATTATTTCGCCAATAACAGCGAGTTCAATCGGCATGTCAGTAGTTCCGATATGGATACCAGGGATATGAGGGAATATTATATTTCACAGTACAGGAAACTTATCGAAAAGGATAAACTTCCCAGCATAATGGCCGCATATAATGCCGTAAGGGGAGTGCCCATGTCAGCCAGCAAATATTATATCGATACAATAGCACGTAAAACATTTGGGCTAAATGGTTATATTACAGGCGACTGCGGCGCAATCGAAGATATCAGGTCCGGACATTTTTATGCTAAAACAAGCGCTGAAGGAACTGCAATGGGATTAAAATCAGGTGTTGACAGCGACTGTGGCAGTGTTTACCAGACAAGCGCCATCGATGCACTTAACCAGGGTTTGGTTACAGAGGCAGACATAGACCGGGCTCTAGTAAATATATTTACAGTGCGAATGAGGATAGGAGAATTTGATCCTTCATCGAAAGTACCATACTCAAAGATCGACAGTAGTACAATAAACTCTCCTGATCATGTGGCATTTGCTGCAGAAGTAGCAACGAAAACGCCGGTATTGTTAAAAAATAGCCTGAAGAAGAATTCAGATAAACAAATTCTTCCTCTGAATGCATCTGAAATTAAGAAGATAGCTGTGATTGGACCAATGTCTGATCTGGTTGAACTTGGACCTTACTCCGGAACAGCTCTTGATAAGAACAAGATAACTCCGCTGGCAGGGATAAAGAATA
>Ga0207931_1000772_pt1 | contig 11502 bp, 12 predicted proteins | sample NGESurdeep092012_2_FD_184478 | JGI IMG/M metagenome (GOLD analysis project Ga0207931, IMG submission 184478) | Arctic peat soil microbial communities from Barrow, Alaska - NGEE Surface sample 415-1 deep-092012 (SPAdes) | ecosystem: Environmental > Terrestrial > Soil > Wetlands > Peat ...
GCTCCGGCGCCGGCCACCGCTCACCGACCTGCCGTCGCGGCTGGTCGACGAGCGCGACCTCATCCGTCGCGTGCTGGGCTCGGGCTGGTGGCAGGCCCTGGTGTTCGCCGCCGGCAACTGGCTTCTGGACCTCTCGGCGCTGATCGTCGCCCTGGCGGCTGTCGGCGCCGAACCGCGAGCCTCCGTGGTGCTGCTTGCCTACGTGGTGGCCGCGTTCCTGGGGATGATCCCGCTCACGCCCGGCGGCCTCGGGTTCGTGGAGGGCGGCCTCATAGCCACGCTTGGGCTGGCCGGCATCTCCACCGCCGACGCCGTGCTGGCGACGCTGGTCTACCGACTCGCCACGTACTGGCTGCCGATGCCCACCGGCGCGGTCGCCTACTACTTGCACGTCCGGCGCTACGGACGAGGGCAGCGGCGGCGATCATGACAGCGGGTGCCCACGGCGCGGTGGAACCGCCTTGACTCTGGTCAGCCCGCGTCGGGCGGCGCACCGGCAGAGGCCGCGGCCGCAGCGGCGCGGCCGTAGCGACGGCCGAACCACGCGTAGGCTGCGGCGCTGACCGGCAGCGGGAGCCAGTACGACACGAGACGATACGCGAGCGTCGCCAGGAGCGCCGGCCCCGCCTCCACGCCGGCGAGACCGAGGAAGCCGACCAGCCCCACCTCGACAAAGCCGAGTCCACCCGGGGTGATCGGGATGATCATGAGGATCTGCGCCACTGCGTAGGCGAGCAGCACGAGCAGCGGCGACACGCGGGCGCCAGATGCATACAGGGCGAGCAGGAGCGCCGAGAAATCGAGGGCGCGCTGACCCAGGGCGGCGATCAGCGCCAGCCACCAGTCCTCTCCGAGCGCCCTGCGCACCGTGTCGCGCTCGCGCATCAGCTTGGCGCCGTAGTCAGTCGGCCGCGGGTGCCGGCGGCGCAGCAGCTTCATGAGACGGTCGAGCACGCGGCCGAGCAGGAGCAGCGGCCGGTCCATGGCGAGCATGAGGACGGCAAAAGCGACCGCGACTACGAGCATGGTCAGGCCGAGCAGAGCGACGCGGCGCAGCGTGCTCTCGATCTGGATGCTGCCCAGCAGTGCTGGCAGGGCGAACAGCGGCAGGGCCAGGATGGTGCCGCCGGTGATGATGTTCACGACGGTGATGCCGGTCGCCACACTCGCGCCGCGCACCCCGGCCTGCACCAGCATCTGATACTGCAGGGCTCCGGCTGAGGCAGCGCCTCCGGGCACGATGCGCCCGAAGGCGCTGCTCGCGAGCTGCGACGCGGCCACGGCGAACCAGTCGTCCACATGCAACACCACGCGGTAGAGCAACCAGATGCAGAAGAAGCTGCCGGCCACGGCGAGGACCATGCCGGCGTACCACCCGGGTTCGATCACGAGCAGCCGCGGCCACGAAGAGAAGACCTCCATGAGGCTCGGCCAGACGATGTACAGGCCGACGAGGGCGAGAACGAGGAAGCCGAGGCGCAGGATAATGACCCGCTCCGGCCACTTCCGCGGCTCGGGGCCGGGAGCGTCCGCCTCTGGCGGACTGCCCGGGTCGCCCTTCACCGAGCGGTCTGCCACGCGGCCTGCCAGAGCGGCCCCGCCGCGTCCCACACAGGCTGCCACACAGTGATCGTGCCGGCGGGAGGTTCGCCGCAGGTCAGACAGACGGCCTGGCGCCAGTAGAGCCGCACCGGCCGCACGTCGCGGATCTCGGCCCAGGGCACGAAGATCGCCGCCTGCGTACCCTGAGCCGGCGGCCGCGCCTGCAGCCACAGGCCGTCCTGCGTCACGATGACGGCGACGCACCAGTCGTAGCGCATCGTACGCCCGAACTCGACACAGCGCCGGTCCCAGCGCGCGCCCTGCGGCTCCGGCCCGCCGGGGAAGCGAGCCGCCAGATCGTCGTAGCCCCCTAGTTTGTTGAACGCCTTCGTGAAGATGCTCATGACGCCTCACGCTATCCGAAGACGCGCCCGCTCGCCAGTGCTCGAGCGAGTGGGCTGCGTGACGCGCCGAGGGGCAGCGGGGTCGGCGTTCAGCCGCAGCCGTCGTGGCGGCGGCTGGGACAGCCGGCGGCAGCGGGAGCTTCGTCCCCGCCGCCGACGCACTACGTTCGCAACGAACCGGGTAGTGTTGCATCCATGAGCGACGAGTGGCGCATCGAGCATGACAGTATGGGCGAGGTCCGGGTGCCGGCGGAGCACTACTGGGGCGCGCAGACGCAGCGCGCCGTGGAGCACTTCCCCATCGGAGTCGAGAGGTTCCGTTGGGGCCGACCGGTGATCCGCGCCTTGGGCGTCCTCAAGCTGGCGGCCGCACGGGCCAACGCGGAGCTCGGCGTGCTGCGGCAGGACAAGGCCGAGGTCATCGCCCAAGCCGCTCAGGAGGTGATCGACGGCGCCCTCGACGCCGAGTTCCCCCTGGTCGTGTTCCAGACCGGTTCCGGCACACAGAGCAACATGAACACCAACGAAGTGATCGCCAACCGCGCCAGCGAGCTTGCCGGCTCCGCTCGCGGCGCCGACGCACCGATCCACCCCAACGACGACGTCAACCTGGGGCAGTCCAGCAACGACACCTTTCCGGCCGTGATGCACATCGCCGCCGTGGAGCAGCTCGAGGGCGTGCTGATCCCGGCCGTCACCAACCTTCGCGACACACTGCACGCCAAGGCGGAGGAGTTCGCCGCCGTCGTGATGGTAGGCCGCACCCACCTGCAGGACGCCACGCCGCTGACTGTGGGGCAGGTCATCGGTGGCTGGGTCGCGCAGCTCGACCAGGCTCTGGCGACAGTGCGGAGCACCCTGCCGGCGCTCCACGAGCTGGCGCTCGGCGGCACCGCGGTCGGTACCGGCCTCAACACGCACCCGCGCTTCGCCGAGGTGGCCGCGCGTCATGTCGGCGAGCTCACCGGCAAGCCTTTCCGCCCCGCGACGAACTTCTTCGCCGCCCTGTCGGCGCACGACGCCGTCGTGAACGCCAGCGCGGCGCTGCGCACGCTCGCCGGCGACCTTATGAAGATCGCCAACGACGTACGTTTGTACGCCTCCGGGCCGCGCGACGGCATCGGCGAGCTGCTGATCCCCGAGAACGAGCCCGGTTCGTCGATCATGCCGGGAAAGGTGAACCCGACGCAGGCCGAGGCTCTCACGCAGGTGGTCGTCCAGATCTACGGCAACGACGCCGCGGTGGCCTTCGCGGGCTCCCAGGGCAACTTCCAGCTCAACGTCTACAAGCCCGTGATGCTCCACAGCCTGCTGGAATCGGCCGGGCTGCTCGCGGATGCCGCGCGCGCCTTCGACCGCTTCTGCGCGCGCGGCCTCAAGCCCGACTTGCCGGTGATCAGACGGCATCTCGAAGATTCGCTGATGCTCGTCACGGCGCTCAGCCCACACATCGGCTACGAGAAGGCGGCGCAGATCGCCCAGAAGGCGCACCACGAAGGCCTGACGCTCAGGAACGCGGCGCTCGGCCTGGGCTTTGTCACAGCCGAGCAGTTCGACGCCTGGGTGCGCCCGGAGGACATGACGCACCCGCTGGGCGAGTGAGCAAGCCGGCGCGATCCACCTCCGCCGGACGCGGCTCCTCCAGCCGTCGCCGCTCCGGACGCGGCGCGGAGCGCGCCGACCACCGCTCCGCGAGGCGCACCGCTCGCCGGCGCAACGGGCTCAGCTTCGTCGACATGCTCCTCATCTCGGCCGTGATCGTCGTCGCCCTGTTCGTGGCCGTGGTCGTCTGGATCGTGCTCCGGGGGATGTTCTGAGCGGCGCCCCGCGGGCCGACTCGCCGCTGCCCGGCCGCCTCAGAGGTTGGTGAGGCTCTGCGGCGCTGCCTCCTCGAGCACCGCGCGGGCCGCGAGTGCCAGCTCGCGCTCGTGCTCGTGACCGGCGGCGAACACGCGGTACAGATGAGCCTTGGCCGGCACGAACTCGAGGATGCCGCTGAGCAGCTGCTCCTCGATGGCGTCCGTAGCCGGGTCGTAGACGGCGATGCGCTTGGGCCCCACCAGCGGATTGAGCGGCCGAGGGTCCTGCGAGGCGATGTCGACGACGAAGTCGAAGCTCTTGAGCTCGGCCGGGAGCCGCTCGACGATGGCGGCGCGGAACTCCGCGCTGGTGAGGTCACGCGCCGCCGGCAGGGGCTGCTGACGCTCGACGTGGTGCTCGTAGACCATGCTGTACTTGACGTGCCGGTGGATGATCGCCTGCCACTGCTCCGCCAGTTCGCGCTTCTCGCTCGCCAGAGGCTCGTCGAGCCACGACTCCACAGTAGTGAACAGCGACCACTCGCTGAGCCGGCGGTAGGCGGCAAGGTGGTCGAGCGGGCTCTTGGGGAGGACCAGCTCCATGGTGGGCCGGAAGATCTCGTGCAGATGCAGGTCGATGGCGTGACCTACGCGGTGGAAGTAGACGTTCTCGTACATGTAGAAGCGCGCGTTGAGGAAAGCACGCAGGGCGCTCAGGGCGCGCTTGTGGAACGTGAGGCCCTCGGCGGTGCAGAAGGTGTAGTAGATGAGGCGCTCGACGTCCACGGAGCCGAGCGCGACGCCGCACATCATGGCGTCGCGGCGCACGTAGTCCATGTTGTCGACCGTCACGGCGCCGGAGAGCGCGCGGTGCAGCAGGCGCACCCAGCGCGGGATGGGGTCGGCGGCCGAGCGCCCCGCGGCCGGTCCGCCCACGTCGCCCTCCTCCGCGCGCACCAGAAAGGCGACGTTCCAGGGGTCGACGGCCTCGCCGGCGGCGAAGGCCCCCGACGGGCTGCGTCCGAGCGCGGCGATGAGCCCGCCCAACTCGTTGATGATGAGGTACTGCGAGATCTGCTCGTGGTCGATGCCGAAGGCGGGCTGCAAGTACTCCTCGTCGCAGAAGTGGCTGAAGGGTCCGTGGCCGAGGTCGTGGAGCAGGCCGGCGAGTCGCAGCGTCTCCTCGACCAGCGGCAGCGACGGCGTGCCGGGCTCGGCCTCGGCCAGGGTGGGATACGCCTGCCGGGCCAGCTCGCCGGCCAGGTGCATCGTGCCCAGACTGTGGGCGAAGCGGCTGTGCTCGGCCGTGGGGAACACCCACCAGGAGCTCTGCAGCTGGTGGATGCGCTTGAGGCGCTGCACCCACGGGTTATCGATGACGTCGGCCTCGGCGATCTCGCCGGCGCGCGACAGCGTGATGCGCAGGTAGCCGTACAGCGGGTCGGCGATGAGGTGGACGTCGTCGTAGGGGAGCTTCATCGTCCGAAGCCTACCGCCGGGGCGCGTCAGCGACAAGGATGCGACGACCTTCTAGTACATGCGTCTGGCCACCCGTGCCCAGAGAGCCTGGATATCCGTACCCATGAGGTGGTGTGAGTAGTTTCATCCACCTCTCGGCGGCGCCCATCGGATCGTCGTACGCATGTCGCAGGCTGAACCGCCTGCAAGTCCAACGATTGCCATCATAGCCAGGACTCAAGAGGACCGCCCCGGTGGCGATGCCAGAGGCCATGGAAGCAACCCGACCCGGAAGCCTCTCGCCCCGTGAAGCAAGCGCTCAAGAGGAACGTCCGTAACCGCTTCCTGGTCGTGCCGCTCACGCGCCGGGAAGACGTGGTAGGCGCTCTTTCCGTCGGCTTCGCCGAGGCCTACGAGAAGCTCGACCACATGTACCTGGAGACGGTCACCGCACTCGCCGCCGCTATGGAGGCAAAGGACCACGACACCGCCTCGCATGCCGATTCCCCGACGGCCATGGCCGTCGCCGTGGGCGGCCGTATGCAGATGACTGACGGCGAGCTGCGCCTGCTTCAGTACGCAGCCGTGCTCCACGACATCGGCAAGATCGGTATCCCCGGGAACATCCTCAACAAGCCCGACAAGCTCACCTGCGAGGAACTCGAGACGATGGCGCCGCACACCATCATCGGCGAACGCCTCATCAGCCGCATCGACTACCGGGTCCCCATCGCGAGCATCATCCGTTCGGCGCACGCACGCTGGGACGGCGCCGGCCACCCGGACGGCCTCGCCGCGCTCATCCTCGCCTTCCTCGCCGTCGTGGGCGCCCCGGCCCAGGACAGAGCACGGGCTCAGGCGGACGCCGCCCCCGATTCCTGAGGCGGCGCGTCTTCCTGCAGCCTCCGGTACGCTTTCTCGTGGGCGGCGACGAAGGCGTCGCTGCCGAAACGCTGCTCGACCGCCCGCCGGCACTCGGCCGGGTCGATCTCGTCGATGCGCTTCGCCGCTTCGACCATCTCGTCGGCCGTTTCCACGATGAACCCCGTGCGTCCGTGCTCGACGACTTCGGGCACGGCGCCCTGGCGCATGGCGATGACCGGCGTGCCACAGGCCAGCGACTCGATCATCACGAGACCGAAGGGCTCGGGCCACTGGATGGGGAACAGCGTGCAGCGCGCGCGCTTGTAGAGCGCGACCTTGGTCTCGTGGTCGACCTCGCCGCGAAACTGGATGTCGTCCGAGAGGAACGGCTCCACCTGCTCGGTGTAGTACTGACGCTCGGACCCTTCGTTGACCTTGCCGGCCATGATCAGGCGCGCGTGGAGACGCCGCGCCACCTCGATGGCGGTGTGGGCGCCCTTGTTGGCGATCATGCGGCCGATGAACAGGAAGTAGTCGTCCTTCTCGGCGCTGAACGGCATGTGCTCCACGTCGATGGCGTTGGGGATGGTGCCGACGAAGCTCAGGTCCGGGAAGCCCCCGCGCTGATACTCAGAGATGGCGATGAACGAGAGGCCGTCGCGGAGCGAGCTGAGGATCTCCTGCGTCATGGCGTCGGCGGGGCCGTGAAGCGTGGCCACGACCGGAGTGCCCACGAGCCGGTGTACCAAGGCGCCCATGGCGCGGCTGGCGAGGCCGTCGTGGTCGTGGATCACGTCGAATTCCCGCGCTTTCACGTAGGCCTCCAGGCTGTGCATCACCTCGAGGTGGCCGCCGCTCTCGATCTGCTCGAACGGGGCGCGGGCGAAGATGAAGCTCAGATGCGCCCGCGTGGTGGAGTCGCCGCTGGCGAACAAGGTCACGTCGTGGCCGCGGCGCACCAGACCCTCGGTGAGCAGACTGACGACGAACTCGATGCCGCCGTAGCGTTGCGGCGGCAGGGGGAACCAGGGCGGGGCGATCATGCCGATGCGCATCGCGACCTCCAGGAGACGCAGTGACCGGGCTGGCGAGGCAGGCGGCCGGGGCTTCGCCGGGCCGCACGCCACCCGGTTCATACCCGCGGCGGGCCATGTCTACCCCGGCGGCGGAGCGCCGGCGGCCGCGCCGTCCAGCGTGGCCCGGCACCCCCCTTGCGGTAGGCTAGCCGAATGATCGACCTGCACACGCACACCACGTTCTCAGACGGATCCCTGACCCCCACGCAGCTCGTGGAGCAGGCCGCCGCCATGGGCCTCACGGCCGTGGCGGTCACCGACCACGACACCGTGGACGGCCTGCCCGAAGCGCTGGCCGCCGGCCAGCGCTTCGCCATCGAGGTCGTCCCTGGCGTGGAGATCAACCTCGAGCACGAGCGCGTCACCATGGACATGCTGGGCTACTTCCTCGGCGGCTGCCCGAGCGACGAACTCAAGGAAGAACTGGCCGAGTTGCGCGCCTATCGCGACGAGCGCAATGCACGCATCGTCGAGCGACTGGCGGAGCTCGGCTTCGTCCTCGACGCCGCTGATCTGACGGCTGCGGCGGAGAACGGCAGCGTCGGCCGCCCGCACATCGGCGAGGCGTTGGTGCGCCGCGGGTACGTGAGCTCGATCACGGAGGCCTTCGAGCTCTACCTGCGCCGCGGCGCCCCCGCCTGGGTGGACCGGCGGCGGCTGTCGCTGGGTGCCGCGGTGCGCCTCCTGCGCGCCTCCGGCGGCCTGCCGGTCCTTGCTCACCCCGGCGTCATCCGCACCGACGCGGCCGGCCTCGACCATATTCTTCGCGACGCCGTCAAGGCAGGTATGGTCGGCCTCGAGTGCTACTACCCGCTGCACGATGAGACCGCGGTCAAGGCGTTCCTGGTCCTCGCCGGCAAGTACGGGCTGGTCGCCACCGGAGGCAGCGACTACCACGGCTCTCTGAAACCCAAGGCGCGCCTGGGCGTGGGACCCCGCGGCATGGCGTTCCCCGACGATCTGCTCGCCGACCTCCGGGCCGTCGTCGTACCCCTGCCCGCAGACGGCGCCTCGTGACTCACTCTCAGGCTTTCTCCTGGTTGGCGGGGGCTCCCCCAGGGGGTATAGTGCTCATGTGGAGGAGTACGCGGGAACAGAAGAGGCAGGGCGCCTTCTCAATCGTCTGCGGCGGGTCGAGGGTCAATCCCGAGGACTGCAGCGCATGATCGAAGAGGGTCGCTCCTGCGAAGAGATCTTCACCCAGCTCGCCGCCACCAAGGCGGCGCTCGACCGCGTGGGCGTCCTGCTCATCTCGCTGAAGATGCGCGAGTGTCTCATCGAGGAGACGGGCGACGACGTGGCCTCCCCGGCGGCGGTGGAGAAAGCCCTCGAGGCCTTTCTCAAGTACGCGCGCTGCGTCAAGTAGGCTCCGCCGCTCGTGGCTGAGAAGTTCGACCCCAGGAACGCGTCGAAGCTCGAGAACCCCGAGAGGCTCGTCGAGTTGCCGCCGGCGAACCTGGTCAAGCTTCTCGACCTGACCGGTGCCGAGACCGTCGTGGACTTCGGCGCCGGCACCGGCATGTACTCACTCCCCATCGCCGACGCGTTTCCCGACGGCCTTCTGATCGCGGTCGACGCGCAGAGCGAGCTCCTCGACCGCCTCGAGGCCAAGCTCGCCGCTCACGCGCCCGCTGGGCGGGTCGAGGTAATCCTGAACGAGAGCGGCCGGGTGCCGCTTCCCGACGGGGTCGCCGACCGCCTGCTCATGATCAACGTGCTGCACCACGTGTACGACGAGCCGGAGGTGCTCGACGAGGTCGTGCGCCTGCTCGCCCCGGGCGGCCTCCTGGTCGACGCCGAGTTCGCCCGCATGGACCGACCCGTCGGGCCGCCGAACGACCACGTGCTGGCGCTCGCCGACGTGCGCGCCACGCTCACCGGGCTGGGCTTGCGCGAAACCGCCGTCTACCAGCCCGGCGAGGTTGGCCGCTACCACATCGCCGTCGTAGCGCAGAAGCCGGAGCGGTGAGCGCCGGCGGCCCCTCGGTCGTCAGCCACGTGCGCGCCGCACACGGCCCGGGCCTGGCCGCGTCTCTCGATCGCCTGGTCGCGCCCTTCGGCGGCTGGGCCGCGATCGCCGTGGCTGGCGAGCGCATCGCCGTCAAGATCAACCTGCTTCGCGGCGCCCCGCCCGAGAAAGCGGTCACGACCCACCCCGAGACCCTGCGCTGCGTGCTGCGGGCGCTCAAGAGCGCCGGAGCCGAGCCGTTCGTGGCCGACAGCCCCGGCGGTCTCAACGGCCCCGCCAAAGTCGCGCGCGCCTACAAGATAAGCGGCATCGCCGACGTGTGCTCCGCCGAGAGCGTGCAGATCGTCGACGTCGAGGACGACCAGGCGGTCGCCGCAGCGCCGGAGGCGCGGCTCTACCGCCGCTTCCCCGTCGGCCGCGCCTTCGTCGAGGCCGACGCCATCGTGCAGGTCGGCGTGCTCAAGACCCACCAGCTGATGCGGCTCACCGGCGGCGTGAAGCTCACTTACGGCTGCATCCCCGGGCTCGCCAAGGCCAAGTTGCACGTACGCGCCCAGCGCCGCGAGGACTTCGCCGACATGCTGCTGGACCTGCACCTGGCGCTGCACCCACGGTTCACCATCATCGACGGCATCATCGCCATGGAGGGCCAGGGCCCGGGGAGCGGTACGCCTCGCGACCTGGGGTCCCTCTTCGCCGCCCGGGACGCGGTCGCCCTCGACGCGGCGCTCGCCGATCGCACCGCCCACGAGCGGCCCGCCGTGTACACCCTTGCAGCCGCGGCGCGGCGTGGCCTGGTCGACCTCGACGAACCCTACCGGCTCGAGGGCGACCCCATCGATCCCGACCGCGGCTTCAAGCCCGTGCGCCGTGACGTCCAGGAGCTGCTGCCCCCGGCTCTGCACCACGCCGCCCGCAATCTCATCACGGCGCGCCCGCGACTGGTCGATGCCGAGGCCTGCATCGAGTGCGGCGAGTGCGAACTGATCTGCGGGGCCGCGGCCATCACCTTGGCACCGACCCCCGTGTTCGACGACCACCTCTGCGTGCGCTGCTACGCCTGCACCGAGTTGTGCCCCACGGCGGCGATCGACAGCGTCTTGCCGGCGCTGGCGCGCCTGTTCACGCGCCGGGCCTAGAGCCCACGCGCCGCGGGCGGCGGCGTCCGGCTACTGGTGCTGCGGCACAGGCCTCAGGCGCGACGAGGTCCCACCGATGACCAGGTCGAGACCGTCGCCGTTCGTCGTCTTGACGATGATCGTCCCGCCCATGGGCTCGCGGATGTGCAGCTCATCGCCGACACGAGTCGCCGGGTAGGGGCGCTTGCCCGCGCCGTAGTACAGCCGGTACGAGTCGCCGTCCTTCCTAATCTCGACGCGGCGCGCGGTGGCCGGCTCCCAATAGAGCCCCTCGAAGGGATCGTCCTCGGCCCCGCAGGCGGCGAGCGCCGGGGCAAGCGCGCAGAGCAGAGCCACCAGAGTCAGGATGGCGACCGTGTGGCGGCTTCTGCGGCGGCGACTCACGCGGCGCCGGACTCGACGTGGAAGACCACGATCTCCGGCCGGCAGAAGGCGCGCAGCGGCAACATGCTCGTGCCCGCGCCCCGGGTGACGTACAGCGGTCGTCCGCCGACGTCGTAGGCGCCCTCGGCGAAGCGCGCCGACAGATCGCTCAGCAGGATGCGCCGCCCCGGCAGCGGCAGGCAGATCTGGCCGCCGTGCGTGTCGCCGGCCAGCGCCATGTGGAAGTCGCCGGGCGCCGTCTGCAGGACCACCTCGGCGTGGTGCGTAAGGAGCAGGCGCAGGCCGCGTGGCCGGCGCTCGAGCGCAGCAAGCACGGCCGGCAGGTCGTCGTGCCCACCTTCGGCGTCGTCGACGCCGGCGATCTCGACACAGGCGTCGCCGTACGGCACGGCCACCACTTCGTTGGTCAGTAGACGGATGCCGCACTCCTCCAGCAGCCGCGGGTCGGTGGGCTGCACGAACGGCGCCTTGCTGTCCCCGTGATCGTGGTTGCCGAGAACCCCGTACACTCCGAGCGGCGACGCGAGTCGCCGCAGCTGACGCTGGAACTCGGCCCGCCCGTGCGGCCCGCAGGCGAAGTCGCCGGTGATGACCAGAAGGTCGGGCCGGGCAGCCAGCGCCAGGTCCACCGCTTTGCGCATGGCGCGCAGGTTGAAGCTCGGCGTGAAGCCGGCGTGGAAATCCGATAGCTGGACGATGATGAGGCCGTCGAGGTCCGCCGCGGCATCCGGCGCCGGCAGGCGCCGGTCGACACGGCGGACCCACTGCGCCTCGTACAGCATGTAGACGAGACTGAGGGCGGCGCCCGCGTCCAGCGCGGCCGCCGCCCTCAGCGCGTTCTTGAGCAGAGGTCTCAGCTCACTCGAC
>Ga0207931_1000773_pt1 | contig 11499 bp, 10 predicted proteins | sample NGESurdeep092012_2_FD_184478 | JGI IMG/M metagenome (GOLD analysis project Ga0207931, IMG submission 184478) | Arctic peat soil microbial communities from Barrow, Alaska - NGEE Surface sample 415-1 deep-092012 (SPAdes) | ecosystem: Environmental > Terrestrial > Soil > Wetlands > Peat ...
GGAATCGTTCAAAATAAGTTAAAAACGACGAATATGACGTAAACAGCGGCCACAAAAGGCAGGGTCGCTATCGCTACGTATTGCAGCACGCCCCAGTTCAGCACTTTCCTCCCGTCGAGGGGCCCTATCGGGAGCAAGTTAAAGGCGGATAGCCATATGTTGATTGCAAAGCCGTATAGTCCAACGTAGTTAAGCAAGCTGCCTAGGGGCGTCAGCAGCGACAGCGTCAGCAGGTACAGGAGCAGGTACAGCCCGCCTAACCCCAGATTAAGAAGCGGTCCAGCGGCTGATATTATACCATTTTGCCGCTTGGTGATGTTTGGGCCGTAGATCATGGTGGCTCCAGGAGCTGCGAACACGATGTGAGTTACATAGGCAAACAGGATCGACAGCCCTAGGGTGACATAGTTCGCTCTGAATTCAGACCAGAATCCAAAACGCTGTGCTGTGAACTTGTGTAAAAGCTCGTGCAAAACAAAACTTGAGCCTACGACCAGAAGCGGCACTGAGAGTGTGACAAGAATATCCTCCAATGATGCGTTTGACAAGCTAGCTCCGCTAAATGCAAGATAGAAGGCGAATGACACGCCCAACCACGCCGCGAAGAGATCAACGAGTTCTTTGCTGCTTGTTGAATGCCGTATCTGCATTATGCGAACCCCCCTATAACGTGTGAGAGCGCAGCGTGCAAGATATCGTACGGGTTAACGCCCGTCATAGGAAATATTACGAGCAGAGCGATGAGCGTAGCTAGGGTGCTCCCCACGTTAACCGCCACAGCAACTACTAGTATCCGAAAAAGCTTATTTGAGAGCAGCTCCCGCACAGATGAAGCCTTGGTGATTCCTGAAAAATCTTCGGTTCCAGGTGGCCGCTTGGCTGCTTCGATCAGCCCAGCGATCACGCCAACCTTGAGGAACGGGAGCGGAACAAAGGGGCTGAAGCCTGCGTATCCCGCAGACGCTGCGATGGCGAGCGGATGGCTTCTGCTGGCTGTGGCAAAGCTAGCGGCAAAAACAGCGTGAAGCACAAACCAGTACCCAAAAGCGAGCAGCACAACGCCTAGCGGAGCGCCAGAAAGGAACATGAGTGCAAATAAACCTACGATTACCGCTAAAAAGACCATGCCCGCGATTTTTGTCAAATTCACGCGTCTTTTTGGGACAGCGTTAAGCTCTTCAAGCGGCGGAATAAGCTCCGGATGATCAAGAAAGCGCTTTATTCCCTCTTTGTGGCCGGCGCCGACGACAGCGACGATTTTTCCGCGTAGCTTTAGTAAATTTCCGGCCAGATATGCGTCCCGTTCGTCAACAAGCACCCGCGCAGCGTTTGGTGAGAACTGCCGCAATTCACTGACCAGCTGTGAAATAACGTCATCGTTTGTGATGTCTTCGAGGTCTATTTCCTCGTCACTCCTGGTAATGCCGAGAAGCGCGACAAGCATCTTCAGCTTCTCGATGAGACGCATCTTTGCCCAGAATCGAGCAATGGTTACGTTGATATCTCGATCGACGAGTGCTACGCTCGCTCCGACGCTCCCTGCCACTTCGATTGCGGAGAGCATCTCGCTCCCGGGCTTGACTCCGACTTCTGAGCCGAGCTTATTCTGCACATACGCAAGCAGCCAGTGCACTAAGAACTGAAACAACCTACCGCTTGAGAGGATGTCCTTAATCGACGCACTTTGCTGTTCGGGGTGCGTCAACGCCTGGTACCGGCCGGGATCTAATTCCACCGCGACGACATCAGGCCGTTCGGCTTCGATAGTGCGCTGCACCTCTTGTATGCTCGCTTCGGAGATGTGCGCGGTTCCGACAATGATGATCTCTGCCGGCTGATCAGGACTCTCATACATCGCGTGCTGCTTCCGCTATGCTTTGATCACAGTGCCGTCAGGGCCGACGATCTGTTCTCGCGCCTCCCCCAGCAAGGTCATCGCGCTCATGACGTCTTTCTGTGTGATGATCCCGACCACGCTGCCTCCCTGGACCACGGGAATCGCTTCAAGCCGCCGTTGGGCGAGCTTGACGAAGACCTCAGAGGCCTCATCATCGGGCGTTACGGGCTCAACGTTGCGCATCATCACGTTGCCTACCATTATGTCATCTCGACGGTTCGGAGGCACCTGATGCACGTTAGTGAATGTAATAAGGCCTACGAGATTGCCGCTGTCGACGACAGGGTAACTTGCGTGTTTGCTCTGAAACATGACCTCAATCAGTTGGGTGATCATCATCGATGGAGGCACGGTCGCTACCTCAGCCGTCATGATGTCGCGCACCTTAATGCCTGCGAGCGTCTGAGTGATCGTGGTCTGTCGCTCCTCATCAGACGCGGCGATGTAGATGAAGAAAGCTATGATGATCAAAATCGGACTAAAGAACAGTCCGACGATGCCCATCCCAATTGCAAAGATCTTGCCGATTTGGACGGCGGTATGCGTCGCCTTTAAGTAGGGCTGCCGACTGGCAAGCCATGCCCGGAACACGCGTCCGCCATCCATAGGAAATGCTGGGAGAATATTGAACCCGCCGAGAACAAGGTTGATATACGCAAAGTTCTCCAAGAACAGATTTGGCACAGTTGCGGTCACTGCAAGGCTCAATGCGAAAAAGACCGCGCCGAGGCCTAGACTGACCAGTGGCCCGACTAGCGCAGTTCTGAACTCGAGTTTGGGATCTGTCGGGATTTCGATTGCGGAAACCCCTCCGATGAGGTAAAGCGTTATGCTTTTTACTTCGATGCCGTAGCGCAAGGCAAGAAGAGAGTGCCCAAGTTCGTGGAGCAGCACGAAAACAAAGATCATAATGCCCGCTATTGTCCCGTAAACGTACGCGTTGGGAACGGTTGCAAACCCTATAGGTGGGGGGGAGATAGCGAACGCGAAGGCGAAGAGGGGGATGATTAGAATGAGCGTAATATTGATTAGAATCGGGATTCCGCGAACGGTAGCGATTCGAAAAGACCAAGCCATATAATCCTGATCTAGTCTTTATTTGACAAACTATATATCACTTTAGTCAATAGTGTATGCCGGAGTTTGTGCACGAAATTCAAAAGGGAGGTTGAAATGCGAATCGAGCTGACACAAATCATGGACCTCAACGTGTATACGGATAAGGGGGAATACGTAGGAAAAGTTGAGGACATCAAGATCGACACGAACGATAAAAGGGTAACTGGCCTCGTTATAGGGGACATTAACCATAATATCTTCGATATAAAGTACCGATTCGTAGTGATACCCTACAGGTTTGCAAAATCGATTGCCGACATAATTCTCGTAAGTAGCGTCGTAAAAACGCTCATCGGCCGAGCTAAGCCAAAAGAAGAAGCGTAATGAAAGAGCGCGAGATCTACGCAGGCTTGCGCACAGTTGCCCCTTTTTTTGTGCGTGTTGACGGACGCAATTTCCGGCACGCGCTTTCGCTGCTCAAGCGTGAACAGCCGTACGATCTCGCCTTTGCCGAGTCAATGGGCGCCGCGTCTGAAGCGCTCATGCGACGCAGCGGACTGCCCGTGCAGCTCGTTTTCACATTTTCTGACGAAGCAAATGCCCTCTTTCGTGAAGCTCCATTTGACGGCAGGGTCGAGAAGCTTGACTCTATCGTCGCCAGCTTCTTCGCCAGCGCAGCCACACTTAACCTTTTCTCGGACGTCCCTTTAGCGTTTGATGCACGCATCATTCCCGTGAGCGCAATGGATATCCCGATCTACCTCGAATCGAGGCAAAATGAAACGTGGCGAAATCACGTACACGCGTACGGTTACTATTACTTGCGGCAAAACGGTCAAACAGGACGAGAAGCTCACGCGACATTGCTTGGAATGACCTCGAGCGAGATGCACGAGCTAATGTTTAGCCACGGGGTCAATCTGGCGAAGACTCCCGCGTGGCAGAGGCGGGGAATCCTCGTCCATAAGCAAAGTTATGAGAAAGAGGGCTTAGATCCGATAACTGGTCGCCCGAGCACTACACGCCGATCAAGAGTCGTGCAAAACTGGGATCTTCCCATTTTTAAATCGCCTGAGGGGCGCGAGATGCTCGTTGGGCTCATCGGCCCTACAATAAATAAATATCAATAATTATATATTAATATCTAGAGAAATAGGCTTTTTCAGCAACAGGTCCAAAGAGATAGACGCCTGTTAGCTAGCGCGAAGAAATAGGTAGCGGGTAAGGGTTAAGGAAGGGAATGCATCGTGGCGTTAGGCCTTTTGGGAGCGAAACCGAAGGTTGCAAAGAATCAACAGGTGTCCCTGCTTGAGATCAAGAAGGGGCCGTTCTACGTTGTGGCGTCCGTAGAAGTCGGCAACACAACGACGAAGTGTATCCTCACCGCGACGAACATGCTTGAGGGCAAGGCTTACGTCGTCAACAAGGTCGTCAATATGACGCGCGACGTGCGCGACCCAAAGCCAGGCGAAGAAATCTTTGGTCGGACCCTGACCTATAAGCCGCTTACACGAAACAGCATTGCTGAAATGGTGAAGGGCACACTCATCAAGTCCGTGCGAAACGCAAATCTCGAGCTTGCCGATGACCTCCATTTTGTCGTGCGTTCCACCGGCGTTGTCGCTGGTTTTGACCAGCCCGAAGATATTGGTGAGTTTATAAAGGCACTTGCCGACGGCTGCTTAATGGCGGGAGTTACAGCACGTAAAATGACGCCCGCGATGAGCCTTCACCACCTGCCAAAGAAGTTTCGCGAGTACAGTCTTCTCGACAAAGTCGCTTTTGACGGTTCGGTAAGCGGCGTACTCCCTCCGATCGGCTCGACAGGGGTTGAAGTTGTCGCAAATGAAATGGAGGGGGAGCTCGCGACGGCTGGAATCAAGGAAGGCGCGAAATGGGCAGACGTTGACTTCAGAAATCCGTGCCTTTCTATGGATTTCGGGACAACTTTCAAAGGTCGCATCACCAACGACGTACTTCCCTACGCGAACACGATCGCGAACTTCTGTGGGATCTCTGGGGAAATCGTCGATTCAGTCGGCCGCGGCACCGGCCTGGTAGACGAAACGAGCGGCACGACGTTTGACCTCCCAAAGCTAAGCCGACTGAAGGTCAGCGTTGCGAGAGAACGGGACGTAAGGGCTCTCGCAAACGAGATCCACGAACATATTCGAATCGAGGAAGTCCCAAAAACGTCCAAGCGCTTTGGAAGCGTCCCCGTGAATCCTCACGCTGCGGCCCAAATCGGGTTGACCCTCATCGGCGTTGATTCTGGTGAAAACGGCAGTGACCTTCACCGCATTTCGAAAGTCGGTGGCGAGATCTACGAAGACTATGGGCTCGGAATGCTCTATGGCGTTATTGATTGGGTTTCTACCGGCATAGCCGAACGGATCATCAATACAGCTTTTACGAAAGGTCTGATCAATGACAAGGTGAGCATCGGGATAACCGGGCGCGCGGGCATAACCGGAAACAAGCCAAGTCACATCTTGAAGGCTATCAAAGAGATGGGCATCTATGGCAAACCCGAAGACTACGTCGTGTTTGTGGATGATGGGCTAGCGCGAGGCGCGGCTATCATGGCACGATGCATGAATTCGCTCGGCACGCCCAAGAATCCGTTTGGAGGACTTAGAGGGGGCAGGTGCATATTGGGTCAGCGGATCAGACTGCAGACCTATTGAAAAGCTCGTCGCGCTCCCGACGTTTTTTTGCGGGAATTACGACGCCCGAGTCATGTGTACACGAGCTCTGAGCGGTTTTTGCAGTCGTCCTGCGTCATCTTGGAAACAGCTAGAATTTTGAAAGCTTTGCGTGGAAAGAAAACCTAAAGCAAGCCCGCGGCATAGTTTGACACGCTGTACGACCCGCTAGAAAAAGAGCGGAAGTATTATAAAACAAAAGCCGTACATAAAAATATAACGATAATTATAAAGATACTGTTTGCATCGATAGTCTAACGTGACTGCGCCATCGGGACTAGAAAGATTGATAATCCTTTCGCGGAAGATACAACGATCGCAATGTTGAAAAGACACGGACCGACACACAGAAAAGCACTCATTGGTCTCTCGCTGACGCTTATACTCTTGATCTGCTTCTCCGTGATAAGCCCCGCGGCAGCGCAGACATCATCGCCTTCTAGTTCAACCACGGCGGCGAGTGCGCACTACCCGCCGTGGCCTGTGAACCTTTACGAGTTTTACAGATCGGATTGTCCGCATTGCCAGGCGCTCGCGCCTCACATTGCTGCGCTGGCAGCCGAGTATCCAACATTGCACGTGTATCAGTACGAAACGCAAAACGATGCGAATTTTAGCCTTTTTGAGACGTTCGAGAGCGCGTACGGAATGAAATTATTAGACACTGTCCCGACTGTTTTTGTCGGAAAGCAGTATTTCGTATCGGACTCTGCAGAACCACAGATCGAAGCGGCCGTTGCGCAAGCAATTCAACACGGAGCGACAGGCCCGGGTGACACAATAACTGGCCACGCTGTGCCAACGCCGACGCCTACACCAGGAACCAAGAATTCGACCTCCTCTCAGAACGGGACGTTGGTGACTAGCCAGGGGAGTCTGCCATTGCCGCTGTTCATCACAACCGGCATAATCAGCGGGCTAAATCCGTGTGTCTTCTCAGTGCTTATCTTCTTGATGGGGACGGTCGCCCTCACAGCGTCGCGCCCGCGAGCCCTTGCCATTGGGGTGACCTACATTGCAACGGTGTTTTTCGTCTTCTTCCTTTCGGCACTTGCGCTCGTGCAGTTCGTTCGAATCATAGGTGCACAGAACTTAGATCTGACTAAGACCGTGATTGGCGTCTTCCTCCTCGTCGTTGGTATCGTATCGATCAAGGATTTCTTGTGGTACAACCGCTGGTTCAGTTTTAAGATTCCAACCTTCACAAAACACAGCATCAGCACTCTCGGGAAGACCGGTTCTTTTCTTGCTATCATCGGGCTCGGTTTCATCGCGACGATTGCCGCTTTGCCGTGCACGTTAGGCCCGTTTACCTTCTTCTCCGCCAATTATCTCACCAGCATGACTGCGATGGATAACAACCTCTACACGGCCCTATTCGCATTTGCATTCATCATACCGATGACTATTGTTTTCGTCGCCATATACGCCATCAAGGTGGGGACGGACAGAGCAGAAGAATGGAGAATGCAATCAGCGCGATATATGCGGCTTGTGGCCGGGCTCCTCATGGTCTCGTTTGGCCTGCTGCTCGTGCTCAAGGTGTTCTAAGGCTAGTTGTTCGGTAGCAGCGGTTGCTCGAAACGCCCCTCTCAAGCCATCCTGCGTGCGCGTTTGACTGACACTCGTGAGTGGAAACTATGACTGGTCTGAGACCACTTCTCTTCTGCAACGTAGGCGTGCTTGCAGACCTCTGCATCGCGTCGCAACGCATATAAGTATGTTGTCTGCTTTATGAGCATCACGTCGTGTTCCGATGCATCACACATATCGTAACGAAGCCGAAAGGCGAACGTGGCAGAACCCTGAAGCAATTCTCGCGGAAGCGGGGGTCAAGGCCGGCGATGTGCTCATAGACTTGGCCTGCGGGTTTGGTTTTTTTGCCATTCCGGCAGCGAAAATAGTCGGCTCAGAAGGTGTCATTTGCGGCATTGACGTTGACAAAGAAGCCTTGGATGAACTGCGTGAACAAGCTGCGGGTGTCGGCCTGCGAAATCTGCGGTTAAAACTCGCCGCGGCAGAAGATGTCGTTTTATGCGAGCAGTGCGCAGATATAGTGTTTGTTGGGATAGCGCTCCACGATTTCAAGGATCCACTTAAGGTTTTGCAGAACGTGAAGAGAGCACTCAAAACGGACGGCAGATTGGTAAACCTAGACTGGAAGAAAGAGCAAACGCCTTTCGGCCCCCCGCTCGAAATACGGTTCAGTCAGGGCGAAGCCGCCTCTCTCATCGAAAGAGCAGGGTTTAGAGTCGTCTCAGTAAAAGATTCAGGATCCTACCACTACATCATTTCAGCGAATTTGCTTTCCTAGCTTCTAAGCTATCGCGCGAGCAGTTTTAGTGCTAATTCTCTCAAATCATTGAAAGACAAAAAAGCATATGGCAGTTGACAGGTAACGGTTGTACCGGTCGAATCATGTGGCAAAAAAACATTCTAAACAGGCCGGTCTCGTCTAAGGATGGCACTGACCTGGAACCTGTTGCTTCGTCAAGCGGGTGTGACGTGGGCATGTGAGAAATTTCAGCGTCGATCCAAATTCGAAGGAAGTCGGTATGATAGTCGGCGTGAGTATTCAAGCATTCCACCTCAAAATAACGATCCCTTGGAGCAAAATAGACGCAATCGATGGCGGATTGAAGTATCCGATGCTGCTGTGCTGCATTTATGTCTAGGGCCACGGTACTGATCGGTATCCGATTAGTCTTCTCCACGGCACATGTAGACTCGTGCCAAGCTCAAGATCACCAGGAACACTCACTTTTTTCGAAAATTTTGATAATATGATAATCTCTCGAACAGTCTTAAAGAAAAAGAGCGTGGAATAAATCAACAAAGGAGTTTGTTTTGCCGGCTTACCCAGTCTCGATGTGTTTGGTTTGCATACATTATCGAAAAGCTCAGCGATGTGAAGCTTTTCCAACGCGAATACCTCAGCCCATTCTTACTGGCGGATTTGATCATAGAAAACGATACGACAGGGACCGTGGTATCAGATTTCACCCAAGAGATGATGTCAGCCAAGCAGAGTTGGAAGGCATTTTAAGCACATTCGACGAAAAAACCGTTTTTTGAGCCGGGTTTAACTTTAACTCTGTATTGGCATACTGTGGCACCAGTTTAGAGTTTTAAAAAACGGCGTTAGCTCTCACTTTTGTCTATTTTCTTGCTTGCAAAAGCTCGAGGTTTTTGCGAAAATAGCTGTTGGATGGTCAGTAAGCGAAGTTGCCTCCCGGCTTAATATGTGTATGCTCAAGTAAATTAATTATAAAAGTTATGATTCTATAGTATAGTTTTAAAGGTTATAATAAAATTAATATTAAATATATTAACTACCTGAGAATCCGATTTGAACCTGCCTAGACTCTGGATCATTGATTAAAAAAGCGAAGTTAGTACTCATTTTTATAAAAATTCGCAAATAATCTGGGTTTGCGTTCAAGATCAGTATGCTGGAATTGGTTATTATTAATGCGTTTGAAGACAACTGAGCAAGTGAAATCGTCCGGTTTTTGTTGAGCAACTATTGTTTTTTGCTCGAAGCTCTTTGCAGATGTCGTGTTAAAAAAGAAACTGCAACGACGGTCGACGAAATTGTGATGAGATATCTCAAAGTGAATTTGTATTCTAGCGCACCGCTGGTTTGAGGAGCTGTTGGTAAGATATCTAAAATAGCCGTTAGAAGTTTTAAGATATCAAAGGCAAAACTTGTCAATTGGGTAGGCGGATTTTATCGCAATAGGCGTTTTTTGCGCGTCAACTCTCACTTTTATAATAATAGCTTAAAAGAACTAGAATGAAACCTTCTCGTACGCTTCTCTCAAATCATCGTCCTTGAATTGAAGATAGACTTGGGTTATGCTAAGGCTGGAATGCCCTAATAGGAGCTGCAAACGCCGCAAATCCATCCCTGAGCGTACCAAATGAATCGCAAAGCTATGGCGCAGCGTATGCGGGTGGATCTTAACACCGATCATCGCTCCGTATTTCTTGACCAGATTAAAAACCTGCGCTCGAGTAATTGGGAAAATAGGTCGATCCTCTGCGGTATTTAGTGCTACAACATAATCGGAGAGCATCTTGAGGGTTTCTTCGTCAAGAAGCACCCTCCGTTGCCGCCCTCCCTTGGCTTTTCAGATGTTCACTACGCTATTCTTTAATTCGATATCGTTCGGTGTGACGTTGATAGCCTCGCTAACCCTCACTCCAGTTCGCCACATAAACCGCAACAGCAAGTAATCTCGCGTGCTGCACGTTTTGGCAGCATCCACATCTCATCGACCTGCTCTTTCTCGAGATAGTCGGGTATTTTGGTCACCTTTGACAAAAGATATGTTTTGTTAAGCTGTAAAACTGATTCTGGGCCTCATTTGCCTCTTTTTCTGAATATTGTACAAAGAAGCAAGATATTTTGCAGCTTATGATACCATCTGAGCGCGTGCCAGAGAAATCGGCACGAGCAAGATATCTCCCTCTTTCTTATAAGCTAGGCGGAAGGAGAGGCAGTATGATAAAACGGAACAACAGCTTCTGTTTCAGCAATGGAACGCTAACCAGCGTGGGATAAAAACGTGGACGCGACGGTTACATCTCGTTTGACTGTTTGGTTGTGGCTTTCAAGTGAGATATCTCCCATGTATTTTCGCTGCGGTTGCGGATCGCAGTGTTGGAAAGACAATTTGATATCACCTATTTTTGAGCGGCTTTCGCGTGGCATCAAAAATACGACGAGTGGGTTAATTGCAGTTTCTAGACTATTTTTTGGGTCTCAACTCTCACTTTTATAAAAAAGGATGCGAAATTGGTTTAAAATGCTACTTTTTCGTACGCTTCCCGTAGGTCATTATCATTGAATTGAAGGTAGACCTGGGTTATACTGAGGCTTGTATGCCCTAGCATGAGCTGTACACGTCTTAAATCTGTCCCGCCACGAACTAAGTTAATAGCAAAACTGTGTCGCAGGGTATGTGGATGTATGTTAACCCCTATCATATTCCCGTATTTTTTTACGATGTTGAATACGCGATTTCTTTTAATAGGAAAAACAGGCTGATCCTCTGGGGTATTTAGTGCTACAACGTAATCGGAGAGCATTTTAAGGGTATCTTCGTCAAGAGGCACCCTCCGTTGCCGCCCTCCCTTAGCCTTTCGGATGTTAACGACACCGTTCTTAAATTCAATATCCTTGGGGGTAACGTTTATGACCTCACTTACGCGCACACCAGTTCGCCACATAAAACGCAACAGCAGATAGTCCCGCGTACTCGACATTTCAGCCGCGCGTAGTATCTCATCGACCTGTTCCTTCTCAAGATAATCGGGTATTTTAGTCACATGATACAAAAGATAGGTTTTGTATCTTAAAGATTGCCATTTTGCTCTTATTTTAGGCAAGATGCTGGGAGTTTATACAAAGAGGCAAATTATACCGCCAAGTGAAGCTCTTTTTCTGATAATTTAGCTTCTTTATAAAATTACTAAGAATATTAATCTGGTTATACATCGCCCAAAAATTCTGCGGTGCGTTTACAGTGAATGATCGTTTTGCTAGAAAGGGCGCCGCACAGAAGCAAAAGTGAGAGCTACTGAAAACCCAAGGAAAAATTCGGCAATGTCGTCTTCGTCGCAGGACCGTTGCTTGCAAAGAAGAAGTTTTTTGGCGAACTTGTTTGGTAAGCGTCAACGCGTCTCGGTGTCCGGGTCATCCAATGCACTTAAAACGTAAGTTCTTGAGGAGACCTTGTGGTATCTGGGCCCCCCACCCATCGACAAAATTCCTATGTAGCCTGCTCCTAGCAGCTCGTGGAGGGCTTCTTGAACTTCTAGCTTCGTCCCGTC